>Ga0138256_10003560_pt1 | contig 16535 bp, 14 predicted proteins | sample KNB2016incub_MG_FD_105486 | JGI IMG/M metagenome (GOLD analysis project Ga0138256, IMG submission 105486) | Active sludge microbial communities from wastewater in Klosterneuburg, Austria - KNB2014incub_MG | ecosystem: Engineered > WWTP > Activated sludge > Unclassified | place: Austria... | reverse complement strand
GTCTATTGCTTTGCCGTTAACAAATTCTTGACTATCCCCGGCAACGCTTGGCGCTATTCTCGTGTAGGTCTTTTTGTTTTGTACGTCAGGGGTGAGGTAACTTAACCACCAACCATTCCAACTATTACTCAGGTCGGCGTCGGGTACTCCGCCACCACCGATTTTATAAACATTGGGAGAATCACTACTTGAAAAGAAATGACGTCGTTTTATAAACCCAAACCAATATGGTCTGCTGTAATCACCAAAGGCGATATGCAAAGTATTGTTACTTTCTTCGAAACTTGCGGTGTCAAATTCTAACACAAGGTCGTTATAGAAATTCACCGGAAATCTTGATAACCGTATCGAGGGATTATCGAAAACGCGGATAGTTATTGCACCGGCATTAAGGTAGCTGTTTTTCCGAATTGTCAAAACACAAAGGGCGGCGGCACTGCTCTTTGTTACAATCCCTATACAATCACTGCCTTGATATACAAACCAACCGCGGTAATAATCTTCGGGTTTCTGCACCGGGATTGTTCCGGTTCTCCATTGTGCTAACACTGTATCAGTTCCGGTTGTTGTCAACGTCATGGCGTCTGTTATTTCTGTAAGGTCAAACCATTCATTTACCCAACCACCACCGGCGCGTTTTCCGTTGGCAAACAATACTTCTCCGCCGTCGTCATACGTTGGGTGATAGCTGTAATTACACAAAAGTTTTGACGTGCCAAGTAAGGGTTTCTTTATGGCGGCTATTATGACGTTTTTAGTTTCTCCGTTGTCGTCTGTAAAGTCTTTGCTGATAAACGACTTTAAGTCATAGTCTTCGTAAAGTCCGCCGGTGCCAAGCAATGTTTTCAACGTAGGTGAGGCGTCGTCGTCGAAATAGTCAATGGGGAAACGCCTTTCGTCATAGCTGTCGTAGAAATCCATGTTGTTGCAATCCCTTACCGCTTTTGGATTGAGGTTGTCAATACTGCCGTCGGTCACATATCCGCCGGGGTGTCCCTGAATTATAACCGATGAGTTTTTAAAAAACTTTGTATTTTTCATGTCAACTGATAACTAAGTAATAGTTCTGCCGCCATTTCCGCCGTTGGTATAAACCATAGTTCGGGGTCCGGTATGTCGCTGAGATTAGCATTTATGGCGACGTCAATGGGCTGAGCCAAATAGAGAAGTTCCATGCGCCCAAGCGATGAAATACTTGCGCCAATCATTATTTCAATCTTGGTTTGGTCTTGGTATAGTCTGCCGTTTGACGACGAGCCGTAATAAGGTGAATATGTATTTGTCTTGGCTTCGTGGTAATAGACTTGCGGCACGACTTCGCATTGTAAATTTGTAAGCGACGGTGTTGCCGATGTCAGAAGTCCGGAAAGTATCGCCCGGCAATCCGTGGGCTTCGCTATGGCGTTTGACACCACGGCATAAAATATGTTGCCGGAATTAGCTGTATAGCTTCCACTTGCAATAGCGTGGGCAAAAGTAAATTGGTTGCTGTTTGTAACCGTTACCGCGATTATGCCCGAAGGGTTGCTTCCAAAGCCGGTTACTCCACTTAGGTAAATGCTGTCGCCGGTAGTGAGTCCATGGGGCTTATCAGTTGTAGCTGTAAGCGTTCCGGCGTTATCAACTAAAGCCGTAATGACGAAGTAAGTCCTCTTTGTCCATTCGGGAAAGATTTCGAGGAACTTTGACGTACCGCTGTCCTCTGTGTTCCCTGCGGCAAAAGCTGTAAGGGTTTCCAAATAAACCTTGCGCCGGGCTTCATTGACTGCAGATAAGACTTCCGAGGTCGAGTATGTGATGTTGTCGCTGTCGCCAATTAATTCCGAAACCGCGACAATGAGTTTGTCAAGTTTGAGCTGTGCCATTAGAATCTTCCTTTGTTTACGTTATCGACTTCGTTAAGAGTTTCCGCTTTTTGCCTCATAAGCAAACTGAATGCCGAAGCTATGTCCGGCGGTATAGCGGCGTCACCACTCATTTTCAAAATTTTGTAAAGCACGATGTCGGCAAGTCTGTTGTTGTGCTTTGCCTTTAAATCCACCTTGTCTGTATTAGCGGTCATAGCCAACGGTGTCCTCGTGTAGTTCATTGTTCTCAAGCTAAAGCCGGGAACATTTACGCCACAGTGCATATTGATTTTATCTCCTTTGCGGTTGTAAATTATTTCGTTGGCGTAAAGCGAGTCACTGCCTTGCCTTATCGCGGTTTCATAGATTTGTTCCGGCAATTCAATACATGGTCCGTTGACTTCATCAACAATTGAGCTTATGTAATCAATGTTAGAGAAATAGGTAAACGACGCCAAGTCAATTACGGCACTGTCAAAAGTATCGGGTACGATGTAGCACTCTAAAAATGTGTTGTCTATATTTCCTGATATGCTGTCACCTTCTTCCTCCGGCGCGTATGCAATAGGGTCTTTAAGAATGACTGTATAGGCATTAACAACTGTTTGTATTCTGCCGGAATGGAACCTTGGATTATTTATATTTCTAAACTGTACTACTGCATTTAGCCATTCGGAATCAAAGCCGTTGACATCATTTATCCAGTATTGTGTATTGGGCGCCGCCATGAGAACTAAAGTTCGCGTGTTCTTGGTGAAACTTGTACCGGTCTGTCCGCTTCCACTGCTTTGCCGATATTGTTTCCCTGAAATCGGTATCACCACGGAATCACGGTAATCGAGGTAATCTTCTTCGCCAAAGACTCCATGGAGTTCGTCAACGCTGTCATTTATCAATTCTTTAATCGTGGGTCCCGGTACGACTTTATCTGTATATAGCTTTGCCCTGATTTGAAGATTTGCGATTAACTGTCCAAGTGTTTTATTACCTAATCTCGTTGACATTACACATTTAGTTTGAAAGTTTGGCTGTATACACTACTGTCGCCCTGCATTACAATATCGGGTGACGCCGTTGTGCCTTTGATGAAAGAATTGCTGAACCTTGTGACCTCGAGCTTAGACTTAGGGTTTGTTATTGCTTCATAGAACTCCATGGTAATATGTGCGGAGTCAAAGAAGCATTCATAAAGTTCTACGCGTTGATTCATACCTGAATCCGTTGTTGAAAAAACTGTTACGTTTGTAGCCGTGATATAGAAGTAACTGTTTGCTAAAACAACGGTAATATTTGACGGATTTGAGTCGTGGAAAATGCTGTTGCTCAGCGATTCCAAGTAAGTGTTACGCATATAGAACAATGAATTTTCATAGTTTTGATACGTTATAAAAATCCCGACGTTTTGAGGGCTTTTACAACTTAGACAATCTACATTAATTACTTCGGCACTGTCGTCCCAATCCCAACAACTCAAGGTTACACTATTGTTTTCTATGCTATTGCATTTCAGATGAAGTCTGCCCTGCATATAAGCTACTACTCTGCCGTCGTCATGCCGTAATTCTTTGCAACATAAAAACAGTTTTGCACTTCCTTGTTGTGCCGCGGTGTCGGCGAACACACAACATGGGTAAGCGTCACCGGTGTTGACGTTATGAATTGCGCCCAAACCAAAGATTCTTGCCGTCACGCCTTCCGGTACGTCAATACAGTTATCAACGCTTGAAATAATTGCGCCGTCTTGCAATCTTATGTCTACAAGGTCTTTGCAAACAATGGCGCCATAGGTGCCGGGAGATACGTCTATGAAATCATTGGCTTCTGCGGCATCTATTGCGTCTTGAATATCGGCGTAATCCAATGGTACATTTATTATCGTCTTGCCTTCCATGTAGTCGTCAATGAAATAGTCGTTGTAAACCATGTCGAGATAATCGAGTTCGATTTGTGCCCTGTGTTCGTTGACACAAATAATTTCTATGGTTTCGTCATAAGCACCGCGTTCAAAAACAAGAGTTAATACCGCACCTGCTCTGCTGTATAGACTTAACTGAGCTACGTTGACAAAATACATTTTATCACCTGCCGATAGCACCGTCACGTATTGCGACCTCAAATTCTTTATTATCTGCCGTATGAAATTCCACTTTAAAGCCGCGGAACTAAATTCTTTTGTCACATATCCAAGTGATTCCGTGTAGTAATTGATTCCCTGATTGTGGCTTATGAAATAGTTCTGTGTTTCCCAACGGCTTTGATTGTAGTTGACAAAGGGAATACCAACATATTTCAAATGAATTACTTCTACGGCATCACTGATAGCGCTTTCATTCCCGCCATTATCAATTGCCTTGTATTGATATTCATATCTACCGGCATTATCCCATACATATTTCCGGGCGTCAAGATTGTATGTGTAAGTCGTTTCTGCGCCGTCAACCGTGGTTAGTAACACGCCGTCAACAAATATGTCATAACTCAAGGCATTAGATACTGCGGTCCATTCCAAAGTAACTTCGCCGTCTTGAGTAACTTCTGCCGTTATTTGCCCAATGGTTCCTATCATAGCAACGTAAAGTCGGTATCAATTAAACATTCGGTTCCCGCCACCGGTGGTGTTGAAGAATGGGTTGTCGGTTTGTTGCTTATGCTTCCCAAAAGTATTGTTTTAATTACCGATGTATCGGTATAATAGGCACCGGCTGTCGCCGAGGCAATTTGTATTTGGCAATTAATAAGGTAGTGACGACTTAAAGTGTTATACCAACCCCATGCGTTGTTGCCGGTGCTTTTGTTCACACAAGCTATGTTGAAGTACCAGTGTTCGTTGGTGTCGTCGCCCAAAATAAACGTCGAGCCAAATACGCCGTCATTAGCGGTACTTGATTTAACCACTGTCATATTTCTGAAAATATTATTCATTGCAATAAAATGGTCTTCTGCGTCGTAAAAACATTTCACGACGTCAACATTTTTGATTGAAATAATATTTGAGAGATATTCCATTTGGTCTAAATAATCTAAACCAAAGGTAAGATTGGTATAAATACAGCATTCTCCGCCACCTCCAAATGTATTTACATAACTTCTTCCTTTGAGCCTAAGTGTTACACTTGAATCAATCAAGACATTGTAATTCATGCTCGAACTATCATTTATTGTGTCGAACTCAAACCACAAATTTATTGGGTTGTTATAATCTCCATGGAAAACATACAGTAACGCGCCACCTGCGGTTACATTAAATCTGCCATGCCCTAAAATATTGACGTCAAACCGAGTTCCGTCGGGTCGGTAAAACGCATGGCGTGTTGATGTGCCACCATTTACAGTTGTTACATTTATTGTCGTGCCTTTGTCAAACCAAATAGTCACACCTGCTTTCATGGTAATCGTTGACGATATCGTATATGTGCCCGGCAATACTTTTATTAACGTACCTGCCGGGGCGGCATCATAAGCCGTTTTTATGTTGTTGTATTTCTTGTTTGCAACAAGGTCTTCGGGTTGGTAGTAACTGCTGACAAGATAGACGTTAGAAGGTATGGCGTAACTGTTGTCAACCGGCTCGGTATCAGTTGGCACGTTTTGTAAAGTAAGTGACGTGATGTCGTTAAGTGTGACACCAACGACGTATTGATTATTTTCGACTTCCTCAATTGGGATATCAGATACGGCGTCAACACAGAAGTCCGCAATTTCTTCGAACTCCATGGCTTCGTCGTTAATTGCTTTTGCAATCAATTCCCTGAGTTGTGTCGTGAGTTCCATTATGCTATTCCGGGTAATGCTTTCACGTCTGCGTCTACCAAGAACGTACCGGCGGTTTGAACCACTGAACTCAATGGTGCATTCCCGGCTGACGACGTTGACTGTAAATCTGCTATGTCGTAAAGACTGAAACTGCCTTCGCCTATCCCGGCGCAATAAATAATTACTCCGTTGAGGAATACCTTGGTATTGCCGTCACCGGTAATGCCGTTGGCGTTAAAGTCTTCGGTTTGGTTCTGAATTATTGCCGCGCTGAAATAAACTTTGTTAGAAGCCCCGGCAATAGCGACTACGGCATCTGCCGCCGTTGCTGTCCCCAATTTTTGGTAATAGCCGTCTTTGAATTGTATCACCGCTGTTGCGTGAGCCGCGGTTATGTTAATAACGGCACTATTGGCTTGAACAATATCAGCAATTACAATGATTCTATCAGTCGAACCCGGGGCGGCAATTAACATTGCATTACTTGTTGACGTCTGCTTAAACAAATATCCTTTAACAGTTAAATCTCCGCCGTCATATTGTATACATTCGCCGCCACTGTTGGCTATAATTGAATCGACTTCAAGACTCATTGACTTCCCTGATTCCACTGCTGAATCGTAATGGAACATCGGGTGTGCGCTTTCATTTACGAACTTGCCGTAACCACTGATTTTGCAATCGACACTTGAAATCTTGAAACAGGCGTCGTCGAGTCCGGCATCTGCAGTCACAACCGCCATGGGGTCAAAATGAAAATTCACGGCTTTTGCGGGATTAACTGTTATGGTTTCGTCTACGGTATGGTCGCCGGGGAATACATAGATTGTCTGCCCTGAAACCGCGGCGTCTACGGCACCTTTAATTGTTCTGTATGCTTTTCCAATGGTGTCGCCGTCATAAGTTGGCGAAACATAGATATATGTTGCGGGGTCCGGGATTGTATAAACTATGTAATCCTCGATTTTCTTTGGCACAAATATCTTTCTGCCGTTTTCCTCTGTGGAAACCAATGTGGCTTCGTCTTCAAACTCAGATGAGTTGACAAAAGGAACCACGAGTTCAAAAAAATCCCGCACTTCTTGATTCGTCGGATTATAAACATCGGGGTTCATAACACGACGAATAAGAGTGCGGAACTGCTCAACTATGGCTTGTTCAGTTGGCATTTAATCAAGTGGTTTGCTTTAATATCATTGGCAAATTAACGCAAATCGCTTCTGTGCCGGTATCAATGTCTATGGCGTTACCGGTGGCGAGGTCGTAAGTCCTGAACTCCAAAGACTGTACGAACTGTTCCCAGTTGAAATACATACCAATACATTTGCCACCTGCGTTTCTCCAACTGCCTATGAAGAAAGGCGAAGTAGCGTCGTCGGCGTCATATCCGATACCATTGTAGTACCTTATAGGACCGTCTAAAGTCGTCGGGTCGAGAAGTGCGCGGTGGTCATTATACACTTCAAGAACATATACGCCAACACCGGTTCTTGTTATTACTATGTCGATATCAGCACCGGGCGCTGTGCCAAATCTTGGTGCGTTAGTAGTTAGTTCCTGCCATGTATCGGGAAAGCACCATGATATGTTGGAAATCGTTGGTTCCGAGGTTCCCGCTTGTGTCCACTTCATTGCCCAAGTGAGGGGTATTCCCATTGCTTCTGCAAGAATTGTTGACGCGTCGTTGAGCGTTGCACTTGCTCTCGGCGCCACCAAGGTCTTGTAGTACTTGCTGAAATAAGTGATGCTGAACAACCCTTTTAGTTTGTTCAAGGATTTAAGTGCCATTGCTGTTTTCCTTTCACGCGATTAGTCGCGTTTGTTTTAGTTATGCAATGTTTTTTATTGTCGTTACCCTTCTGCGGGGTACAACACTTTTTTGAGTCTTGCCTTTAACTGAGCTACGGTATTGTCGGCGTCAAATTCGACTCCGGCTACCAAGTACAGTTTCTTCAAATCGTCTTTGCTTTTTGCCTTTGCGATTTCGTCGACGCCAACAATGGGGTCTTTCTTTTCTGTGCCGTCGGTTAGTTCTTCGGGCTTGTCTTCGCCGTTGTCGCCGTCGGCAAGGTGTCTTGCCAATAACGCAAGTGCGTTGGATTTAAGAAGCTCAAGACTTTCTTCCGGAAGTCCGGCAAGTTGTCTTTCCTCGTCTTCGGTAAAGATGTCGAGGATTTTAGCTTGTGGAACCCTTATCACTACTTTGCCTTCGTTGTCCTCAAGTTCTCTGAGGTCGATAGGAAATAGTCTTCCGGCTTTAAACTCTTTGCTTTGTTTCAATCTACGGTCTTCGTCTTCACTTTTGGCTATGATAATTCCTTTGTCATAGCGTTTCTCAATTGTGAAAAGTACGCCGTTAATCATTCTCTTGCCTATTACCTGACCGCTAAATTCATACGCCGCCATAGTTGTATTTTTGTTAAGTTAGAAATAAATCCCGGAGAATTACCTCCGGGAATTGTTATGCCGCTTCGTATTCGATTACACCGGCAAGTTCGGGTAGATACATAAGGTGAGTTGTTTCCGTGAGGAACTCATCTTTCAATCCGTCTTGGTCGTTGTATTGAATATTTGCTTTAAGTCTTGTCTTTCTGTACGGCTTGTTCTCGATGTAAGCCAAGTGAAGCGCCATGCCGTATGGCTTGTCTTCGTCAGGATATTTTTCGTCAACCATGGGGTGCAAGAAGGCGTCGAAGGAATATCCGTTGTCCAACTTGATTGTGTCAATGCCGTCGATACCGTAGGTGCCGTTGGCGCCGATTTCGATTCCCGGCTTTTGCTCTTTCAAGTTGTGGAAGAACTTTCTGAATGCTTTGTTACAAATCAAGAATCTCTTATACATATTGCCGTCAATGATTCTCGGGCTGAATAAACCAAACTGCCAACTGTCATAGACGTCCATGAAATCAGCGGGGTCGGTATAGACAACTGCATTGGGGCTGTTGGTCTTGATGTCGTATTCCAATCCCTGCATATATCCACGCTGAACGGTCGGTGTCGAGGTTTCACTGTCGAGTACCATTGGTCCGTTGAACAAATGAGCGGCTTCGATACCCAGAAGGTGTTCAAATCTTGCTTCTTCCATAAGTCTGTTTCTCTCGGTTTCGTTGGCATAGAGATTTTCCATTCTTGCCGATTCCGAAAGTTCGTATGGATTTCTGAAAATCTGAGTCACATTCGAGATTACGTTGACCTTGTTTGTTACGGCTTCAACACTTCTGTCGTTTTGCCCAAACATGGTACCGGTTTTGAACAACTTGGTTCCACTTGCCCACGTCGACAAAGAATTACTTGGTCTTAGAATCTTTGCCTTATCTACCGGATAGAGCGTAATTGTGGTGCTACTCGGCTTTGCACTGACGTAACAGTACTTAGTGTATGTCGCGCCGACAATTGTGGTACCGGTGATTTCAAAGGTTTGATAGACCTGAATTGATTTGACTTCGTTTGCGCTTAGAGTCAATGTCGCCGGGCTATTGGCGGAATTAGCCGCACTTCCAAAGGTTCCAACGGCGGTAACAAATCTTCCCGCGCTTCTTTGTTCAAAGCCCTTAACAGTAGTGGTCTTCGCCGGTCTTGACCTTAGATTGTCCATGATGTAGGTCATTGGGGCGATGTTTACTCTGTCTTTGTAGATTTTGATGCCGTAATCAATGTCTACTCTTTCCTGAATTATACCTGTTTTTACAGCGGTGTCATAGGCGATGAATGTCGCCGGTGCGGCGTAAAAAAGGTCGGCACTGAAAATCTGTTCTGCTTTTCTGCCGCCAAAAATGTAGGCGAAGAAAATCGAGAACAGTGTCATTAATGATTTTAACATTGCGATTGTTTTTGAGTTAGTAAAATACAATCCGCATTGTTGGCAAGTCAACCACAGTGGATTGACAAACATTCTGCCGTATCAGGCACTGCCCTAACGGCTTTAACTCTGAGGAATCTTCCAAATCTGCTTCACTGCGTTGTAGTCAGCGATTTGGTCTGCACCCTTTTTGCCCGGTGTCGTAGTAGGCACAAGACTCTCCGGTATGCCGGGAGATGTTTTTTGTTTTTGCAAAATCTTTAAAGCCATTTCCTTTGCTGTTAAACCGGTGAGGTCGGAACTCTTTTGTTGCTTCCTTGCCTTCGGTTCTTTTCCTCTTGGATTTTTCCAAGAAAACTTTATTTCATAGAAATCTGCAATACTTAGTTTTGAATTTGACTTTACATAAGACGTCAAGACGTCACCAATGAACTCCGCCATAACGGCTTCCTCGATATCTTCAACTCTGCCGGTTTGCTCAAGGTTTTCAAGAACGGTTACGAAATGCTTTGATGTCTGTAAATCCGGAACTTCGTCAAGCAACTGCTTATACAAGCCTTCCATATACATATTGTTGAGTTGCTCGTCATTGGAACTGATTTGCTTTTTAATGGCGTCGGCTTGTTCTCTGTAATACTTGAGTTCTTCATCAATTTGTTCTTCGCCGTTTTTCATAAGGTCTTGCTTGACTCTAAGCGTAATTGCTTCTCTTTCGTCGTCAAGCATATCGGGGTCTTCCGCCAAGACTTTCTTGATTCCGTCTTTGGCGTTATTTAGTTTCTCCAATTTGGCGGCAATCATTTGTTCTTGCTTGGCGAGAATCGAATTTTGGTCGGCAATGGTCTTTTCTTGCAAACTGAGTTCTTCTTTCCTTACCGTAAGTTCTTCCTCGCTTTGTTGTAACTCTTTTTTCTTCTCGGCGATTTCCTGATGCTTCTTGTCGATGCTTTTTTTCCCGCTTTCATAATTGCGGTTGTTGATATAGCTTTCAAGCAACGCCACCTGAGAATCTTCACCAAGGTTTTCCAAATCAACTTTGAAGTGTTCCGCCATTTCTTGCAATAGCTCTGACCTGCGGTACTCGACTTTGTTGATTCTAATTATGGGGTCGTCGTCGTCTTCGCTATATACGTCTAATGGGTCTTCGCTGTCGTTTTCTTGTTCGTTTTCATCTTCATCTTCGTCTTCATCTTCTGCCGGCGGTACATAGTCGGGGTCGCCGGGAAGCGGTGGCTCGGGAGTCCTTGGGTCAATACCTTCTCCGAGTTGGTTTACGGTTTTAATGTCGTCTTTTTCCGGTGTTGGTATTATTGTCATTTCTTCGTCGCTGAGAACGCCAAAACTGTTTCTTATTGCGTTAAAATCTTCTGCCATAGTTGATTTAGTTGAGGTTTACTGAATAAGTTGTGATTAATATATAGTTGGGGTCTTCGGTTTCCGTGGTCTTAATGATTCTTTCAAGGCGTTGACAAATTCTGCCGACGACCGGCAATACTGCTTTGGTAACAGGATATTCTGTTACGTCGCCACTCATTAACAGCCTCGCCAGTGCCCCGGCTTCAAAGCCGTCGATGAAATCCTGCGTTTCCGTGTTTATTTTAAAGTCGAGTATGTTCATACCTGCTCTCGGGTTTGTGGAAGTTCTGCCGCCGGGGTTTCTGTTCTGCCTTTGGCGGGATTACCACCTTTTTGCATTTGCTGTCCCCTTGTGGCGTCAAACATTGCCATTAACTTACCAACGGCGTTGACAAACTCGGGTCCGCGTTGCTCAATTTGTTGTTGAAGCTGTAATGCCAAGTCGTATTGGCGTTGCAATTCTATGATTCTGTCACTGTTAACCGCGAATTGTCCGCCAAGGTCTTCCAGTAACATTTCAAAAGGATATTTGCCTTGTCCGAATAACCATATCGCCGTCTGTCTGTCGGTGTCTTTGCGTCGTTGCTCGTCGAAATCGAGTTCAACATTTATCACCATTTCATCTTTTGGACTTAGCTTGTTGATAAACACCAAAGTGGTTCGCATTCTCGCAAAGATATTTGCCATGGCTTTAACGGCTTCCGGATTTCCCTTGAGGTCCGGCGGGATTTCCGGATTGACTTCCAAATATTTTTGGGCTTCAATGGCGGCGGAGTTAGCCACTACGGGGTCAAAGCTGTCCAAAGACTTAGTTGCGTTTTGAACTATCTCGACTTCGTTGTGGGCTTCAAACTTTTTTTGGTCTATGCCGTTGACGGCAAGAAATTTGAGATAGTCCGGCAATAGCTTTACGGCGTTATAAATAATGACACCGGAATTACTGTCTTTTTGTTTCGTCATGTTGACGAAATCTTCTTCGGTAAATTCGTTGGCGACTATGTTGTAGAGCTTGTATGCTTCCTGTGTTGTTGCCCAAGTTATGTTGACGTCTTTGTAGTTCATTCGTCGCCGGGCTTCCTGACGAATTTGCTTGATAGCGGTTCCGCTGAGGTCTGACGACGGATATTCGCCGCGCAACACATCTCTTGTCACGGCTTGACTTGCCAAACTGTTTTCGGCAACGCTTAAAAAGTCATAGACTTCTTTCGGCAATCCCGGGATTTCAACGAACTTAATGGCTCTGTTGATATCTATGTCTTCGTCTAATGGCAATGGGTCGCCAAACCTCAGAAATCTATCCCATAGGTCGCCGTATTTATCGGTAATCCTTTGCTTAACAACGGCTCTGATAATGTTTCTCTGCCTTGCGTTGTCGAGCAACAACGACTTCGTTATGTTTATGAAGTCTTGAATGTTTATCAACTGCTCAATCGTACTCAGTGCCCAAGTCCGGGTATTGCTGTGGACATCGACGTAAGGCGTTACCGTAAATTTATCGTAATCCTGATTGCTGTATGTGTTTTTGTTGATTTCAAAATGGGGAATACCGACGGACTTGGTATAAATGGCGTAGAAATAGTAATCTCTTTCTTCGCGAATGGTTTGCTTTATGCCGTCGCCGTCGGGAACATCGACTACATTTAAGTCCATGTAGGTTTCCCGCCATTCAACGTGATAGAACGTCACGATTTGCTTAACTCCTAAGTGCATATCGTTGTTGTCTATAACTCTGGTGTCGGGCAATGTGTCGTCGCTGTCGGCGCTGACTTCGTTGGGGTCGATTCCAAAGTTGTCAAAGAGATAACGCCTCGCGGCTTCAAGCTCTACATACTGTTTGTAAATCCGGTATGGGCTGTCGGCGTAATACTTCTCCCTTGTCTTGCCTATCAATACGTCTTTCGGGTGTATTACCTTCGTCTGTATGTCACCATGGGGATAATACCTGCGGCTGTTATAGGCAAACCGACTCCAAGAAGTGCCGTAAAGCAACATACCTTCGATACAAGGCATTCTCGTTACTTCCCATAACTGCTTCCTTTTTTCGATTTTTTCGAAAATCTTCGACAACGCATTTTCCAAGCCGTTGTTTCTCGGGTTGCTGTCATGGATTATCTGAGTGACCCTCTTTACGTCTGTGTATTCACCAAGCATTTCATTGAAAATGTTGCCAATCTTGTTATCGACGAAATAGATTTGATTCTGGTCGTCAATAACCATATCCGACGGCGCGTCTTCGTCGTTGTTCTGAATGTTGCGGAACATAGCGGTATTGTGTTCGATGAACTTGGTGAGCGCGGAGTTGGTAAATCCAACCGGGACCTGAAAACCTTCACGGTATAAATCGCATTTATTCCATAACGAAATCATGCCGTCACTGCTCATTTGCGACTCGGAATCAGCTATCCATGTGTTGAATTTATGACGTAGATGTTCCTGAACGGTGGTGTCCGCGAGTTTCGTTGCGTCAAGGTTTCTGTAATCAAGACTTATCAATAACTACCGGTTTATTTACTATTACAAAATTATAACATTTAAATTTTAATTGTCAACAATTTTTATATCCTTTTTTTCCTCATTCTCGGCTGTCTTGATATCTTTGATTTCGTGCTTTCCAAATTATGCCTCCGGTCTTTCTCGCGGAAACTTATCAACGCATACTTGAGGGCGTCATAGGGGTCGTCGGTACCATTGGGTAGGTCTTGCTCAATGTCTTCGTCGTTTTTGTCACTCGTGGGCAATAACGGCAATGTCCTCAGTAATGCCGGGCAATTTTGGTCAAGTATGAACAACTTGGGCTTCTTTATCCATAATCCGTTGTCGTCTTTCTGCCAACTCAACATATCCTTTACAGTTGAGTTGCAAAACACACGGAACCTGCTGTGCTTTTCGTCACTTGACTTACTTACTCTTTTGAACTTTAATCCCTGTTCTTCAAAGTCTTCTACCGGCGGCGGCTTGTCGGCATACTCCTTGGGCTGATAAAACATATTGGTGTCACCGATTGTCCAAATATTGAGGCAATCCCAACGGTCTAAGAAATTCCGGTAACGCAATGCCTTCTCCGACGTCTGTAATCCAATGGCTTCAAATTCCGCCAACACAAAGCACGTTCCGTCTAACATTTGCTCAACTATGTAGGCGTAAGTGTAGGTGCCGTAATCCATTGCCGCCAAAACTGCAGATATGTCGGATTTAACGCTGTCGTAATAATTCCTGTCTACGACGTGAATGCCGGTGTCGAAATCTCCAAAGAACTGACCCTGAAACAGTTCCCAACTGCCATGCAGAAACCGCTTCTTGTCATTCTCGTTCAAACTCTCCAATCGCCCCACATACGAAGGGTCCGCCGCCATAAGAGCGTAATTGTCATAAACTGTACTGTATATCGTGGCAATCTTCTCGGGTTCATACCGGCTCGACATTTCGGGAAACTTTTTGTCGAAGTCCTTGTCTATGAAGTAACTCTTGACGTGGATATGAGCGATATCACCGGGGTTCGTGGCTGCGCAAAAGAATGGGCTGAAATCCGCCTTTATGGTACGCAATCTCGACATCAGACCTAACGTCAACTCAAATGGGATAGTCGTTAACTCGTCTATGATGATGAAGTCGTACTGCGCGCTCAAATATTGGCTGAAATCACTCGCTTTGTCGCCGTAACCAAACTCTAACACTGAATTAGTCACGGGATAGTAACAAACGTGCTTTTGCTCGTTATATCTTAAAATGTCGCGGTTTCCACGGAAATCCATGTGAATCTGGTCTACTGCCAAATGGGTCCGGTATAACTCGGGGAAACTACTTCGCATCAGCAATCCCCTGACATTGTTTCCGGATAAACAATTTCGGTGGGCTTCCCAACGCAATGTCAATGACTTACCGGAACCCGCGGCGCCACTCTGCAGAATCTTATCTATCCCCAATTCCAATCGGTTCAGTATCAATTCGTGAAACAATTTCTGCTTCGGCTGTGGGCGGTAATATCTTTCTCCGTTCAACTCTATGCCATGGAACTCTTTCAACTTCTGTCCAAAATATGAAAAAATTATTTTTGGGGAAAACTCAACTCCAACTTATTCAATTACAGCCGTTGTTGCAAGACAAACTCTTTAGTATATAAATGTATCACTGATTGAAGCCGGTTATGGATTTGGTCAAATTAGTGTGGGGATATATAGGCTCGATTTCGGAGGTCGTGCCCCGCGCTCACCCGCACCCATACCCACCCCTCCCCTCCCCTTTCTTCTCCCTTCTTTTCGCGTCGTCTTTCCTTCTCAGTCTTTCCGCGTGTCTTCCCTCGCTCTATTGTAGGCAAAGTTTTAATGATGCTATCAAAAAGAAAGTTGCTTATGTGTCCATATCTCAGCGCGGGATTTTGTATTCTCGGTCTTGGTTGCTGTCGCTGTCTTGGTTGAATGGTCATATATCAGGCGGGTAATGTATCGGCTTCATTGCTGTTCGTGTCATGTAGGGCTTCTGTGTGCGTCATTTGGACAATAAAAAGCCCCTATAAACTGAATTATAGGGGCGTCGCTTGTGTTCCTGCCGTTTTCGGCTTGTGTTCCCGCTGTTAAGCTGTCGCGCTCACTGATGCAATGCTAAGTTTCTCGGCTTCGGCTTCCATTTCCTCTATCATTCGTTTAAGAGGCAACATTGACATTTTATAATGTCCAGTCTTGAGGTTTCTCTTGAATGTCTGCGCGTCGTCTTTTAGCCATTTGTTTCTATGTCTAATTGTCGTATTCGTGATGCAGTAATACGGCGTCAAATATACAAGGTCGTTTACTCTGCCGTATCTTATGAATCCTATCACCGTTTCATAAGAAATGAGCGCGTTGTAGATTGTCGCGTTTCTTTGGAATCCTACTATCTGACTTGTGGCTGTCGGGCGTGATACACTGTAAATGTCTTCAATGAATCCTTCTCTCTCGAGTTGATAAAGCGCTGAACGGTTAAAGTCGGGATTGATAGCGGGGCTGTTGCTGTCGCTTGTGTTTGGCTTTGTCATGGCTGTGTATTTTAGTTTATTGTTTGAATGTGTTGCAAACTACCATTTGCATTTTCATTTGTCAAGTCTTTTTTTTATCCATACAAAAAAAGTCTTGTATCAATTAAGATACAAGACTTTTAATGAATCATTGCGGGGCTGTTTATCTCATTTCGGCTTTTAGTTCTTCGGCTCTGTTTAAGAGTTTGAGCGTTTGAGTCTGTGCAATGTGTCTTATCATGTTAGCTTCTCCGTCTTTTTCTCTGATGTCTTGCGCTGTTTTGTCCTCTATCAAATTATCAGAGATACCCACAATAAAAACGCATTCGTTTACTTGGGTTTTATACAGATGTATTTCGTCTTTGCTGTCGCCATGTCTTAACTGATAAACAAAGCAATTTCTCAAGATGTCATTAAACGCATTTGTAAATATCTCCATACCTTTCAATTTTCCGTTAAGCTCTTCTATGTCGTTTGTTTTGTGGTTTGTGTCTATGTGCGAGTCCTGAAAGTTCTTCCAATATTCCGCGCGTGTTTGCTTCTGCGGTGATGATGCCGGTTGTTCTGTTTGTGTTTCCATTACTGCCTTAGCTACGCAATAGACCTGTTGAATCAGATTAAAGATTTCGTTTGCAGTCTGTGTATCTGATGCAGTTATTTTGTTTAGAATTTCCTCTGCGGTGGTTCTGTCTGTTGTTGTCATGGCTTTTAGTTTGTTTGGTTTGTGGGTTTGTTTGTTACGTATGGAAAAATCATTCTTGGCATTCCTTTGCGAAAGTACCAATTACTAAAT
>Ga0138256_10003558_pt1 | contig 16547 bp, 13 predicted proteins | sample KNB2016incub_MG_FD_105486 | JGI IMG/M metagenome (GOLD analysis project Ga0138256, IMG submission 105486) | Active sludge microbial communities from wastewater in Klosterneuburg, Austria - KNB2014incub_MG | ecosystem: Engineered > WWTP > Activated sludge > Unclassified | place: Austria... | reverse complement strand
TCGGCCTTGACGGCCCAGCTGGAGCGGGGCCACAGGCCGAGGGCTGCAACGGCGCCTCCGGCGGCAAGGCCTTGGACAAAGAGGCGGCGCGACGGGGCGGACAGCCCCTCGGCGCGGCCGAAAAGATCGGATGACATGGGAACTCCGGGAAAGGTCGAGGGCTCGCAAGGCGAGCGTTACCCCGTCTGTGCGGAGCTGCAGACAGGGTCCATCAGCGCCTTAGAAGGCGCATAGCGACACTTAGCCGATCGGAGGTCGGAAGAGGTTGGTCAGGACCGTGGAGGCGCGCACCGACAGGAACGGTTCGGCAGTTTGCCGGTATCGGACGGTGAAGTCGGCGAGTGTCGACCCGGCGATGGCTGCGGAACAATGGTGCATGCACGCACAGCAGTTGCCGGTCTCACAACAATCGTCCAATGGCGGTGCTGTCCCGGTCTGGTCAGCAGCCTGTGGGTGATGATGGTCGGCGGTCACCGGAGCGATTACTGCGACACCATGGCAGGCGGCCATAGCCTCCTCCACTGTCTGCGACGCCGTCACATGGGCGGCGTCCGCCGCGCCGCGCAGGTGCTCCATGTGCATGGATGCACCAGCGATTCCCGGACCGTTGGCCAACAAGGCAACGATCAGGAACAACCGCATGAGGAGTGCGCGGAAAGACATAGGCCCAACTATATATACAGGCACATGCAAACGGCAAATGAATACACACGGCAACGCGTGGGTATAGATAGCGGGTCGGCAGTATTCGTGGGATGCCGCGTTCGATAACTAAACCGCTGGCGACGACATTTATTTCGCCGTCGTGCGCGGCGGCTTGCGGCGCTGGGGCTCGGCCGCCGGGCTGAAGCGCTCGAGCAACTCTTGCGTGGCTTCCAAGTGGGCGCTGACTCGCGCGGCCTCGGCCTGGGCCTGCTGCCGATGGGTGCGTTCCTGCTCCAATGCGTCGTGTGCAACGGTTAATTCGTCCCGCAGCGTGTCCAGACGCTGCGTGTCATCGGCCCAGCGGGTCTGCAGCCCGGTGTGTTCGGCGGCCAGCAGCTTCAGGCCGTCCAGCGCTTGCTGCTGCCCTGCGGCGTCTTCGCGGGCTTGGCGCAGGTCCTGTTCCAGCCGTCCATTGAGCTCGAGCAGGCGCCCGGCGTCGCGGTTGAGCTGCAGCAGTTCGTGGTTCTTGGCGGTCAGCGTCTCGTTGGCCTGGCGCAGCGCGACCTGCAACTCCTGCACCTGCTGCTCGTGCCGCCGCTGCTCCTGCTCGCGCTGCTCCCGCACCGAGGTGCGGTAGTGCTCCAGCGCCTCGCGCGCGTGCTGGTGCTTCTCCTCCAGCGAGCGGGCGTGCGCCTCGTGCTCGGCCACCCGGGTGGTCAGCCCGGCGGCGCGTTCCTCAAGCTGCCGCACTGTGGTGTTCGCCTCGGCGAGGGTCTCCCGTGCCTGCGCGTGCGCTTCAGTTTCGGCCTGCAACGCAGTTTCGGTGCGTTGCAATTGCGTGCTCAACGCGGCCGCCTCCTGCCGCGAGGCCTCCAAGGCGGTCTCGCGCTCCTGTAGCTGCGCCTGGAAGCGTTCCTGGGCGGCTGCGATGGCGGCTTCGGCCTAGATTCCTGCAGCCCGGGTATGCATCTCGATCCAGGTGGCGAGTAAAAAAGGGGGTACGGAAAGGGTACCCCCTTTGACTATTGGGCTCGCGACTCGGGGACCTAGTAGTCGACGATTCTCGTGGATGGAGTTGCGCTTTGTCGCGCCGTGGAGAACGGCACAGTGTGATTCGGAGTTCCCGAGACTGGAATCGATGTTGGGTTTTGTCGTGCTCGCTGCGCTGAGGCATTTCATCGGCGTTCGAGGTGCGAGCGCAAGTTGGCGACCAAAGCGGCCGACGCAGTCAGAATGACCCCCACAAAACCCCACATGAGTCGACCAATTGATCTTTCCGCATGCCTGCTTGGCAACGCGAGATTCTAAGCTTCATTTCCGGAAAGTGGCTGACCGGCGATCCCGTTGGACGGTCACATACGGCGTGCCGACAAGGGCGTGCTGAATCCGCACACCCTTTGCGTTGAAGCAATGCAACGCTGACCAGCGAATGGATATTCAATAAAAGGGGGGTAGAGAATTCGTACCCCCCATTGATAGCGAGGCCGTAGCTCGACAATCAGTGAAATGCGATTCAATTGGGGGTGGCGGGATTCTCGCCCCTTTCGGAGCCAGATTCGATTGCTTGGGGCCAGACTCGGGCTCATCGGGGCCTGGCACCTTCATCTACCGGCGGTCGATTTTCGCTTCCGCAATGTTGCTGTTTGCGTATTCCGGGCCGCGCGCGGACTGGCGCGTAAACTAGGTCCATTGGGCCCCGGGGTTTGCAAATCTCTTGCAGTCGGGTATGGGCGGTTTTTCAGTGCCGAGGGTGCCCGAATTTCCGGTGCCCTAGGGCAGGGCGCCGCCAGACCAAGATTGTCGTCAGGGCGGGTCGCCAGCCCTGACCGGTGGCATGCAGCCGCCGTGCTGATCCATCAAGGCACGCACTGCTCCGCGCAGGCCCGGTTTCTGACTGGCTGCCACGAGGACGTTGGACAGGATGATCAAGAGCATATTCCTGTTCTTAAGCACCGCCACGAGCTTTTCTGGCGGGTATCCCCTTAGCGCGTGCGAGACTAGGTGCACTCCGCCATGGACGAACGAGTGCATGATTTTGACCGTGTCGTTTAGGCGTCGAAGTTCGAGAACTGCCTGTGGCGCAACGGACTCTATGGCGCCCAGCATGGCTGGCAATGGTGGACCCATCTGGGGTTCGGACAATTCACCAACCGGCACTGGCTCGCAGAATTTCACCAGCCAATCGTCCTTTGCGCCATAGAGCACCCAGGCGGCTCTGACCACGGATTCGAAGTGAAGTCGGATGAGGCTGAGTGCAGTGCCGTGCAGACCATCGCCAATCAGCACACGCTGGCTGGTGGCATGCTCGATGGCTGCCTTACAGAACGCCATGCAAACGACATGTCGCTGCGAGGAATCGTTCCAGGCGTGTTCCAGCAGCGAGTACAAATCAGCGTCCAGCGCCGCTGAAGCAGTCAGCATGCTAGCCAGCTCGTTGCTCTCTTCCGCGGCATCTTGTTTTGACGACATATCGACCTCTTTGAGCGCGAGCTCAATTGAGAAGCCCGAGTGCAAATACCCCGTGCGAATCAGCCCCGCCTCGCGCGCGCGCGTACTGGTGCAAGAATTCCAGAAAAACTGCATGAAATCGCCGCGTGAGTAGCTGGTTTTGTTGGCTTCACGCTCCAAATCCACGCCTGCGCCTCGCGCGCGCGCGTACTGGTCGCAAAACTCCTACAGGATCGAATGATCGTCCTTCCGAAATGAAGTATTCGTTGGCGATGAGTTTCCTCCCCAACACCCCCGCAAAGGCAATCGGATGGGGTAGCAATCCGCTACCCCACCGCAATGCGCGCAATAGGCCCCAGCTTCGGGGCTCACTGGACGCCTTCGACATCGATCCCGTGCGCGGCTAGCCATGTCTTGCGCTGCTCAAAGTCCGGCATTGCTCGCTCTACCCTGCGCCAGAAACTGGGCGTGTGGTGAGGCTCCTTGAGGTGGGCCATTTCGTGGACGACTACGTATTCGGCGATGCGAGCGGGGAGCAGGATGGTTTTCCAGTGGAAATACAGCCAGCCCCCTTTGCCACACGAGCCCCAGCGGTAGCCCAGGTCCTGTACCCGGACCCCGGCGGGATTGACCTCCATGCGGGCCGCGTACTCCTTCACCTGCGCTTGCAGCCTTGGTTGCGCGCGCGCGGTGTACCAGCGAAGCAAATGCTCGCGTCCGTCTCGCGCGAGCGAGCTTGGCATTACCAGACGACCCTGTTGCAGCTTCACTGCTACGTCGGTCGCCTCCTCCGGTACCAGGCGCAAGCGGTAGTTGCGCCCCAAATAGAGAAAACCCTCGCCATCCACGAATACCTTGCGTGGCCTCGGTTCTTTGATTGCCTCCTTGCGGGCAAGCTGGCGATACACCCACATGCGCTTGCGCCGGACGAAATCTTCCAGACGCGCCTTCGGGATATTCGGCGGGGCGGACAAGGTGAGTTGGCCACTGCGACCCACCGTAATTTGTAGCGTCCGCCTTCGCTCGCTGCTGTTCAGCTCGAAACGAAGATCTTTGACGACCAGGTCGGTCATGTGGGCCCCAGACGATCATGATTTGCCCGCGCCAACTCCATCAGCTTATCGACGAGGGCCTCGACCTGCGGCGTCGGCAGCAGGCGCGACGCCATCAGCAGTTCAAAGAGGCGAGAGTTCAGTGCGTCCTGCGCCGGTTGCCGGTTGGGCCGCCAGAAGTTCGGCACCAGTTCGGCGGAGATCGTATCGACAACCTCCACGGTCAGGTTCACCAGCAACTTCTGCTCGGCAGCCGTAATCGCCTGATCACCAGCGAACGCATCCACGATCAATCGTAGGAACGGCCCATAGTGTTCCGGCAGGTCCGGCAGCCGGTCGTCCGGCGCGACGTGCCCAGCACGAATCTCATCCACCAGTCCTTGCAGTGCCTTGGTCAGCGCGTCCCACTGCTCGCCGAGCTTGTCCAGCACGTCGCGCAGACGCTCGCTCAACTTGCGGTAGGCGACGGGGTCCTGGTCCAGGTGCTCGCGGATATGCGCGCGGATCGCATGCTCCATCTCTGACGCCTTGGCGCGATCATTCGGCTCGCGCGTCACATGGGTCTCGAAATCCGCGTCAGTCAGCGAAATGGGCGGGATCTTCGGATCCACACCCATTGAGACGACGTGGTCATCGATCAGCTTGCGCACCTTGGCGCCGACGTCCTTGCCCAGAACCGGCGTGTCGCGATAACGGTTGCGCGCGCGGGCATAGATGAAGGCGAGCTTCTTGGCGTCAGGCGCGAAGGGCAGGCCCTCTGGTCGAGGCAGCACCACGTCCAGCATGTCCAGGAAAGACTTCAGCTTCACCGCGAACTCGGCGCGCAATCGCTCATTGGCCAGCGCCTCGACGCAGGCCTCGACATCGGTGAGGCTGTCGATGCCGCGGCTGCGGAACAGGTCGACCACGCGCAGGTGGCGATCGCGAAGCACCGGAATCTCGTCCTTCAGGCTCTGCAGGGCGCCGTCAATGTCATCCTCGGCGTAGACGTTCAGCGCCTCCTTCAGGTGATGCGCCAGACCGTAGTAGTCCACCACGATGCCGAACTTCTTGCCGTGGCCGGTACGGTTCACGCGCGCGATGGTCTGCAGGAGCTCGGCCTCGCGGATCGGCCGGTCCAGGTACATGACGCCCTCGATCGGCGCATCAAAGCCGGTCAGTAGCATCGATTTCACGATCAGGAAGGCCAGCGGGTCAGACTTGGCCGGATCGGCATGCAGCAGCGGCTTCTTGAACCGCTTGATGCGTTGCTCCTGGGGCGCGCTGTCGGTCCACTGCTTCCAGGCCGGGTCGTCGTTGTTGCTGCCCGAGATGATGGGCATGAACTCGATGCGGGCCAGTACCTCGCGCTGGCGCCACGCCTGCACCTGCGCCTGCACGGCCGGCGGACGCGTGCACAGGGCCTCGTCGTCCATCGCCTTGTCCTCGGGGCCCAGCGCGCGCGCCTCGGCCAACAGTTCATCGCGCGCGGCAATGAAGGCGTCGAGATAGCGAACGACGGCCAACCGGCTGTAGGCCACCACCTGGGCCTTGAAGCCATTGGGCAGAATGTTGGTCACGTAGTGGCGCAGCATGTCGCGCGCCTTATCGCGGATCAGGTCCGGCGCCTCGAAAATCTGGCCCTTGGTGGCGTATTTGGCCTTGATCGCCTCCAGCTCTTCGGGCGTGTGATCGCGGAAAAGGTCCTCGAACAGGTCATCCAGGCTGGCGCCATCCTTGACCGCGCCATGCGCCGTCCGGCCCTCGTAGAGGATGGGCACGATCGCACCGTCGGCCTCGGCCTCGCGGATCGTGTAGCGATCGATGAACTCGCCGAATATCTCGTGCGTACGTTTCTTGTCACCCATCAGAATGGGGGTGCCTGTGAAACCGATGCGCGCACAGTTGGGCAAGCCGGCCATCAACAACGCCTGCAGGTCGCCGGCCTGGCCGCGGTGGGCCTCGTCGACCAGTACCAAGATCGCCTCGTCGTTATTCAGTACTGCAATTGCGGCAGGCTCGCGTACTTCAGCCTTGGGAAGGTCGTCAATCGTCAGCCCGGGCTCGCCCGCGGCATCGCCGTTGCGCTGCTTCTGGATCATGCCGAACACGATGTCCGGCCCGTCGCGGCGGAGCAGGCGCTTCAAATCATTGGTAGAAGTGGCGCGGAGCACATTCTGGCCAGTAAGCGTGGCGGTCTCGGAAAGTTGGCGCTCGAGGTCATGGCGATCGGTCACCACCACCACCTTGAAGCGGCGCAGTAGTGCATCGGTGCGCAATTTGCGCATCAGGAACACCATGGTCAGGCTCTTTCCCGAGCCCTGTGTGTGCCAGACGATGCCGCCCCGTCGGTCGTGCTCACCATCCTGGCGACGGGTCTTGCCGTTGCGAAGGCGGTGGATGGCGCGGTTGACGGCACGGTACTGCTGGTAGCGGCAGATCGCCTTGATCGTTTGCCCCTCGACGGTTATGAACAAGATGAAATGTCGGACTACATCCAGCAGCTGCGCCGGGCGCAGCAGTCCTCCCACCAGACGTTCCTGCTCGGAAAGCTTGGACTTGCCGAGCGCGGCCGCGGCTTCCGACTCCGTGCCCTGGCCGTCGGCGCCAATCACCGTCTTCCATGTGCCGTAGTGGTGGAACGCAGCGCCCACACTGCCCACGCGCGCCTCGTCAAAGCTCGTGGCAATGAGCAGTTGATTGGTATGGAACAGCGGCTCATTGCCTTCGTTGTCATCCACCTCGCCGCTGGCGCGGCGCTGATTCGTATAGCGGCGCAGTTGATCGACCGCCTCAGACAGCGGCTCAGGCACGCTGGGGCTCTTGCACTCAACCACGACCAGCGGAATACCGTTCACCAGCAGCACGAGGTCGGGCACGATAAACGCCTTGCCACGGTTGTAGCCCGGCGGGCAGTCGACCCGGAACTGATTGACGACAGTGAACTCGTTGCGCGCCGGGTGCGCCCAGTCGATGAAGTGGATGGTCTGGCCGCGGCCGCCATCCCAGCCCGGAAGGCCCTCGACGGTCAGCCCGCCCAGCAGCAATTCGGTGGCGGCCTGGTTGGCCTCCATCAGCCGATGGGCGGGGATACGTGTGATCGCGCCTACTGCTTGCGATACGCGCTCATCGTCGAGCCAAGGCTCCCCGGTGGCGTCAATGTTCAGCGCGTGGAGTTGGCGACGAAGGACGTTTTCCTGGATGACCTCCGTGAAGTTCGCGCGGCCGGTGCGGGCAGGTGAGTCGAGGTCGCCTTCGACATACCGCCAGCCCATCGTCATGAGCTGCTCGACGAAGGGTTTTTCGACCGCTGTGAGTTCCCAGCCCATGTTCTTTCCCTGTAATCTAGTTCCTGCCAACTCAGGTCATTCTGATTTATCTGTCTCGAATCCGTGCGCAGTACGATGCGCGCGCAAGTATGGGCGATGGCGTTTGTCCATTGTTCTAAGGGTCGCTCCCAGTTTCACGCCAACCGACACAAGTGCGGTTGCATCCAAATCTGGTTTTGTCAGCAGCTTGCCATTGTCGCTGAATGCGATCAGCCCCTTGTCAAACAATCGATCCACCGAAGCCGCCAGAAGCAAGCCATTGAACTTGTCTAGGCGCTCGTCATTGTTGCTGTCGGCCCAGGCCTTCGCGTGCGAAGCAATTAGAGCGCATTCGATGGCGCAACCAGTCACTGCGCAGCGGCCTTCCCAAAGTCGGAGCAATTGCTTGCGGTAGCCACCTTGCCCCAGGCGCGCATTCACGAGTGCGCGTCGTTCTGTGGTTGTCAGATTTGAGTTTCCAGGCTCTGCGTCAATCTCGGCTTCGGCACCTTCCGTGTGTGCGTTAGCCTCTGGTTGCGGTTCGATCAAACCCAGGCGGTCCATGGCTTCGACCAAGGACGGTCGCAGACTCCATTGCGCGTGGCCGTGCTCGTTGCGCGAGCCGTGTTCCTGGGCAATGGCCTGAACCTGATTGGCTAGACCGGTCACGGAAAAGTGATCAGCGAACATTTTTCCCAGCTTGCCATACTGAAGGTTGGCCGCCCCGTAGCTTGCATAGCCGCCTAGCAGTGCAATCTGTTCCATGGACAAGGTGTGATCGGGTGCCGCCGCGTGCCCCTGCAGCATGCGGCGCTGCTCACCGCTCATGGCATCTTCCACGACAAGAAGTGCGCGCTCGTAGTCGTCGGCCGTCAGCTGGGCGATGCGCCGCAGTGATTCGACAGCGGCGGCGAGCTTTGCGCCGGGCGGACTTGAAGCCGTAGTGGCTGTGCGGACGGGCAGGTGAGGTAAGGGTGCTTTTGTAGCGCCCGATACGAGGTGATGGAGCTCCGGCGCCAACCAGTAGTTGGCAACAGAACGCTTTCCAAGCCCATACGTGCCATTGGGATGATCATCTTCGGCTTTTGCTCGAACACTCCAGCCGTCGAGCACCACGCGCCGGACCACTTCTTCAATATCGGCCGTGTAGTCGCCGCCTCCATTCCGGTCCATATCACCCACGCGCGTGAGGGCAAACCCGAATCGTTTTGTCGCGATCTGGCGCTTCAAGTAGGGAAAGAGGACCTCGTTGGACTTGGTAATCAGCGCGAAGCGCTTGTCGATCGTCATGATGATGTTGACAGTAGCGAGGTGACGCGGACGCGGCCGGTGAGCAGGTCGTCCATGAGGCCGGCCTTGAGAGACCACAACTTCCTCGCCGACGTGTCCTCTTGGCGTATTCGGTCGCTTATCGCGTTCATCCGAGCCGCGATCCCAGTCTGTTCGCCGAGGGGCGAGACGGGTATTACCAAAGATTCGAAGGCGGTCTTGTTGACGATTGGCACCGCCTGTAGGCCAGCCATAGCGCGCAACTGGTCGACATGCCTCTGAATCGCCAAATGTACGAACGCAGGTTCCATGGTCTTTGATGGCACTAACGCATTGATCTGTTGATTGGTGCAAGCCTCGACACCGGTGATGCCAACCTTGCCAATCGTTGATCCTATGCAGACGACCAACGTAGTCCTAGGCGGCAACCGACGACCGTATGCGGCTCCGCGACTGGTGACGCCGCGCTGTGCGCTGTTGATCGCATGATCATCCACTACATCGGCCGGTGTGATGAACGGCAAGCCTCTGCCCCATGCCAAGGGATCCAACGATGGGGGAGTCGAACCAGTAACAGACTCGCCGATGTTGCGCAGACGCTGCGCCTCCCACTCCCTCGGAATCCACCCCAGAGGCGAGTCCTTGTAGAGATGGGGCGCTTGGCTCTGCGGCGGGCGCAGTTCGCCGTTGGCGTCGATGCCGCGGGTCAGCAGGTCGTGCAGCAGCCCCTGCTTGACCTGCTTGAGCTTCTCGATGATCGCCTCGGTCTGGCGGATGGTGGTGTCGAGGGTGTCGAGGATCTCGGCGATCTTCGCCTGCTCGTCAACCGCAGGCGCCGGAATGCGGATCTGGCGAATGTCTCGCAGGACTAGCCGACGAAGTGCACTCCCCGACATCGCGTTCTCGTACTGGCGAAAGCAATCGTTGCTCTGAAGTGCATGTCCGAGAAATCGGGGATCTTGGTCGTCTTTGGGCGTGATGAGGCAGATGGATGAAAGAGCGCCGATCTCTTGATTGCTGTCATATACAACAACGCGCCCTACGGTACCGTCCTTGGACAGAAGCACATTGTTTTTCTTGATGATGCAGCCAGTGGCCTTGAGTTCACGAAACGCAATCGTCGAAATTCTGGTGCAGCCATCGAAGTCGATCTGACCCGACTTCATGTCCTTAACGTTCGCGATGAGGTAGCCCTGCTCCTGAGGTGTCGGGCTGAAGTGCGATCCGTCCGTGATCCGCGAGGCAACTTGCTCCAGCGTACGCGTCGGAAAGGGTTGCAGTTGGCCTACGTCAGACATAACGCAACTCACGCAGGAAGTTCCTTAGGCTTTCGGTCGCTTCATCGCGTTCTTTTTCAGTATCCGTCAACGTCACCCGGTACTTGTCCCACCAGTTCTCGAATGCAGAGAAGACCTGCTGCCGTTGCGCGTTGACATACCGCTCCAAGATCGACTGCATGTCGTTGCGCAGGATCGCCAGCAGCAGCGCGGCGGCGCCAGCCTCGTCCAGCGCATCGACTGCCGTGTTCAGTTGATCGGCGAATCCTTGTTCCTGGACCTTGATGTCTTTCTTCAGCGCGGCAAGTTGCTTCTTACATTCCTTGAGCTGAGCTTCGTCCACTGCCGCCTCTTCGTCATCTGCCTCAGCTTCGTCGCCATCACTACCCGCGCTCGTATCGCGCGTGGCTGCCTTGATCTGGCCGTCCAACTCGGCTCTGCGCACCTCAAGCTCGGCCTGCGCCTCGACAAAGTCGGACATCAGGTGCTTGACCAGCTTGTGGTCCAGCGGATTGTCCTTGTTCTGGTCATCCTCCAGCGCGGTGAGGATGCTGGTACGCCACGCATCGAGCACGCCCTTGGCGCCGCGCGCCATCAGCGTCATAAACTCGTATTTGGCGTCCTCCCAGAAGCCGGCGACGATGCCACGCACCTGGAAGCGCCCGAGCACGCCCGCCGGCTCCAGCGCGGCGCTGAAGCTGTGCAGCAGGTCATTGCGCAGGCCGACGAAGTTCTGCACACCTGCCAGGGCGGTGATGCGCGGGCTGTGTGTCTGCCACCACGACTCGAAGGCGTCGCGCAGCGCCTGTTCGCGGGCCACGAGGCCAGGGTTCGACTCGACCGCTGGTTCAAGGTTTCGCCGCGTGGCGAGCTCGGGGCGGAAGTCGATGTAGCTGGCGTCGCGCTCGACGAACAGCGCCAGCGGGTCCAGGCCGTGCGCGGTGAACAGCTTGGCCTTGGCCTGCACCTCGACCTTGGGTACGCCGCCCAGCAGGTGCGCGCGCACGTCGTGCGGCTCGGGCGGCGGCGCGTTGTCGGCGTAGCGGCGGATATTGAGGTTGCAGTCGTTCTCGCACAGCGTGGTGTTGGGCACGATGGCGCTGAATCCAGGCACCTCGACGAAGTTCTCGAACGTGTTGACGATCTTCTCGATATGCTCAGGCAGCAGGTAGTTCTGCGCCCGGCCCTCGAAGTACTCGCGGTCGGCGTTAATGAAGAGCACTTTGCCCTGGCGCTCCAGCGGCTTGCCGCTGTGGTTGCCCTGGCGCTGCCTGAGCACCAGCACGCAGGCGGGGATGCCGGTGCCGTAGAAGAGATTGGCGGGCAGGCCGATCACGGCCTCCACGAGGTCGGCCTCGATCATCGCAGACCGGATGGCGCGTTCCTCGCCGCCGCGGAACAGCACGCCGTGAGGCATCACGGTGGCGATCATGCCGCCGTCGCGCGTGACGGCCACCATGTGCTGCAGGAACATCAGGTCGGCCTTCTTGCTGCCCAATGGCACCTGGCCGTAGCGGAAGCGTTCGGCGAATTTCGGCTGGAAGACCGGCTGTCCTTGGCGATCCGTATCGGCAGTGCCCCAGTTGATCGAGAACGGCGGATTCGAGAGCACGCGGTCGAAGCGCATCAGTTCGCCGCCCTCGGTGTGCTGCGGCTCGGCCAGGGTGTCGTCGTTGCGCAGGTCGGCGGTGCTGATGCCGTGCAGCAGCATGTTCATCTTGGCGATGGACCAGACCGTGCCGTTCGCCTCCTGCCCGCAGAGGTCCGCGCGCGTGCCATCGCCACCGTGTTCGTCGATGTACTCCTTGGCCAGCACCAACATGCCACCTGAGCCCACGCAGGGGTCGTAGATGCTGTGCTGCTGCTCGGGCTTGATCAGCCGCACCATCATGCGCACGACCGGGCGCGGGGTGTAGAACTCGCCACCCTTCTTGCCCGCGGAGTCGGCGAACTCGCGGATCAGGTACTCGTAGGCGGCGCCCAGCAGGTCCGGGAACTCGAAGTCCTCGTTGCGCAGGCGGTAGCTGCTGAAATGGCTGATGAGCTGGCGCAGCTTGATGTCGGGAATCTTGCTCTGGCCGACCTTGCGTGAGAAATCGATGTGCTCGAGCACTTCGGCCAGGCTCGAGTTGTTTGACTCCAGGCCGCCCAGGGCGCGGTTGAGGAAGCCACCGACGTCGGCGTGGGCCTCGTTGACCAGATACTGCCAGCGCGAGGTGGGCGGCACGTAGAAGGACTGACCATACCAGCGCTTGAGCTCGGCGCTCTCCCTGGCCTCCGCCTGGGTCTTGCCGGTGGCAATCTCCTGAGCAACGACCTGTTCGCGGCGCTGGTCAAAGACGTCCGAGCAGCGCTTCAGGAACAGCATGCCGAAGATGTACTCCTTGAACTCGGAGGCGTCCATCTTGCCGCGCAGGATGTCAGCGGCCTTGAACAAGTGGCGTTCGAGTTGGGGAAGAGTCAGGGGCATGCAGGGTTCCGATGGTGAGTTTTCGAGCTCAGCTTGTTATCAAGAATCGACTGGCGGTTGCGGATCAAGACTGGGCGCCAAGTGGTGTGTCAGGACCACACGTATGGTTAGAATCTATAAAGGAGTACGGATGGCGTATCAAGAGATCCGCAAGAATGGCCTAATTTCAATGCGTCCGGCGTATCAATTCAGCCGGCGAGACAGCCCCATTGTTACGGATGGCGTAGCTATTTGATACGGATGGCGTAGCAGGCTTTCTATTTTTGGCTGGGCGCTTGAATTTTTCTGGCGGGCGCAATTTCCATGCGCCTGAGCCGACTAGAGTCGGAGCGCAATCGAGTTTTCCGCGGCAGTCGTTGATTGGTTGCCAACTGAGTCCGTACAGGTTGGGGATGTGCTTTCCCCCTTGTCTCGTCAACTCAATCAGGCCGTAGTGACGTAGTTCGAGGCAGGCGTAGTGGATTGTTTCGGGGGACGACCATCCGCGCTTCTTCATCATGGACAGTGTGGCCGCGAGATCGCCGTTGTTGTATCCGTTGTATTGTCTGGCGAGCTCTGTGAGCATTTTGATGGCCGTGGCGCTGCAGCTTTGCCAGTTTGGGCTATCTATTACTGCGTGAGGGATCGCGACAAATGTCCCACTTGATCGGCGCCCTTTTGCTTTTCCTCTGCTCTGCGTCATGACGTGGATCCGGGGGCCGAGCGCGTCGCCCAAGATGAGGCTTGAGTGCAACGATTGTGAACTCCTTCAGCAACCGTGTCGGCTGACTGCGACACGTTCGGTGGTCCACCAAGAGATTTCCATCCTGTCAGCAGGATTGCGAGACTCACATGGGAATGCGCGATGTTCCACCTCGGCCCTACCCTATCCCTCAGAACCCAGTCATTCTTGAGGCGCGTGATGTCAAATAATTTTCGAACCTCGTCCGAGACTGCCATTGCAGCGTTTGGATGCTTGGCCCTGGGCAACACGGCGGAGTCGAGCCGGCGAACCGCTGCCAGCAACCAGGTCATGCGCGCGGAGTCCGACATCAAATTGGAGCGCGAGCTGCGCACGATCACAAGGCGAGGCGAGCTCATTCTCTGGCCTGAGGCTCTTCGGCCAAGCGCTCAGATACGAGCCTTTCGAGTTCCGAATTGGGCACCAGTCGACGGTTACCCAACCGGAAGGTGAGCAGCTGATCCGAGTCGATCAGCTCATAGAGTTTCGTGCGGCCGATGCCGAGCATTCGAGCAGCACTTTGGATCGAGTGCGCGAGGGCGCGGGGCTCATGGTCTGACATGTTGCGTACTCCGTGGAACCGGGTACGCGCGGGATGCTACGGACCCATTCGGCCAAAGCCGAACGGTCTAGAAATCTACACACTCCTGTCGTTGCAATCTCTCATTTAATGATCGGTGATAATTTCTTCTTGCACCTCTTGGTTGGCCTATTCGAAAGTCTGATTGGCGGAACGCTGCAGCTTGAGCGTTTCGATTGCCAGCTTGAGCCGTTTGGTTGCCAGGCCGTGGACAGATCGCTCCGCCTGCTGGAACGCTGCTGTGACGTCCGCACTCGTCCGGTCGCTCTTCTTGAACTCTGCGTTGAGCGCATCGAGCCCGGCCTTGGCATCGCGGAATTGGCTGGAATTGCGCTCGAGCTGGTTGTCGAGCGAACGCAGCTCGGCGAGCGCATTTGAGCTGCGCTCAAGCTTGGCGCCGATTGGACTAGTCTTTCTCCGGAATTTATCGATCCGGTCGAGCACGGCACGCTCAGATATCTTGCCTTCTGTGTGCCGCGTCCCGATCGCGCGGGCTTTCTCGATTGGACTCACGTTTCGCCGATCAGCGTTAAATTCCAGCGACCACTTTAAGGCCTCGATGTCATGATTTCTTCGTTTCGCATAGTTCCCTGATCGCCCCGGCTTCACACGCCCGAAAACGGCCTCTTCCATGGATCTCTCGCCGTTGGCAGTGAAATAGATCGCGGTGACAAGCTGGACTGCTAGCAGAAGCTCAGGCGGCGGATACAAGCCAACTCTTGTGTAGAGGGTGACCTCCTCAATCGGCGTTCCAGTCGTAACTTGATGGCGGTCTTTGGCGAACCATGGATATGCTCGTTTGTCGATCTTCGACCAGGTATGCTCCAAGTTCGCCATCGCTTGGTTGCGAATTCCAGGAATCCCCGCGCGCTCATCGCTCGGGGCAATCTCCGGATACTCAGTGGCTGACTGAATCAGGTCATGACGATATTGAGCGACCAGCTCCCACTGGCCTTCAATCGAGATGACGGGAAACCATACGGAGCGACCCTTGAGCCGCTTTTCGGGGGAATCTTTTTTCGATTCCGACTTGACCTTGCGCTTGCTCATGAACTTTCTCGCGATGGGGAGGCCGCGGCCCTCCCAATTGGAAGTCGGGCATTCTCAGAGGGTCGGATTTGAAATCTGACCCCGGGCAGTCATTAGAACTGCTCTGCCGCGACCGCTGTTTCCGGCCGCAGGGTAGGTCGTGCTATGTCCTTTCGTACCATGACTCAAACTCCTGCTTCGGTTGCGGAAGTCACGCCGGCCGTGGGTGCGCACGCTGGCGCGACGATTAGCTGGCCTTTGTCGGGATTCGGTTGATGTTCGTCACGTTGCCGGTTCGCGGAGGCGTCTCGATAAATTTTGCCCAAGCGGTCATGACACGTTTGCGCGGCTCCAACATGTCGCTGCGCTGGTAGGCGGCTTCAGATTTGTCCTTGAGGACGTGGGCAAGGCATCGCTCGGCAACATCGCGATTCACTCCGGTGTTCGCACACCAATCGCGAAAGCTCGAGCGGAGGCCGTGGGGCACGAATCCAGGCCGCAAATCTTTCATCAGGTTCAAGCCGGCGGCGAGGGATAAGGGCGACTTCGGCTTGCCGCCAGGGAAGACGAACGGCCCGACGACGGGCAGGGCGCGCAGGATGTCCAGCGCGGGACGGGACAGCGGTACGCGGTGAGTGATACCCGCTTTCATTCGCTCGCCCGGGATCGTCCATAGGGCGGCATCCATGTCGATTTCGTCCCATCGGGTCCCGGTAGCCTCGCCAGGGCGAACTGCGGTCAGAATTTGCCATTCCAGCACGCGTGCAGAAATGCCCAATCGAGAGCGCAAGTGCGTTAGGAACCTGTGCATTTCGAGGTAGGGAACGGCCGGGTGATGCCGCACGTTTTTGAGCTTCGCCGGTTTCGGAAGAATCTGGTCGATATGACCCTTCCAGCGTGCTGGGTTCTCTCCATGTCGGTATCGGTTGGCAGTTGCCCAGGACAACACCGTTTCGATGCGCTGGCGAACGCGCGTGGCGGTTTCGGTCTTGCTGGTCCAGATTGGCTCAAGTGCGCCAATGACATGCGCCGTTTCGATTTCGGCCACATACATCGAGATGAGAGTTGCGGCATAGGTCTCCATGCTGCTGCGCCATTGGGCGCGGTGTTTGTCGTTGCGCCATTCAGCCTCGTTCATGGCGAGGAAGCGATCTAGGCACCAGCCGAAAGTGACGCGCTTTGCCCGCTCTGCGCGCTCCGCTTCTTTTCGCTCGTGCTTCGCGGTCAATGGGTCGATGCGGTCGAGCAATTGCAAGCGCATCGCGTGCGCCTTCTCCCTAGCCAGCGTCAGTTTCACATCAGCCAGTGGACCCAGACCGGCATCTCGGGGCTTTCCAGTGATCCGATCGCGATAGCGAAATAGCCAAGTCTTGCGGCCATCGGGCTTCACGAGCAAGTAGAGGTTGCCGCCATCTGCGTGCCGACCTGGACCGAGCCCCTTGATGGTCATTGGATCCAGTCTTTTACGGTCAAAAACCATCCGCCAAACTTCCCGTTACCGTCGTTGTTCCCATCACGCTACGCCGGATGGTGGCGAGCGTCAACGACCACGTGCGGACGCGGAAAGTCTGGAGAGGCCTAATTAATAAGGCCTGTAGCGTGTTGGCCGGAAAGCAGCGGGCGAGGGCGAACAAGCCCTGACCGGACTCTCTCTCCGCCAGATACGCAAAGAGCCCCGAAAGGGGCTTTTTGCGTATCTGGCGGAGAGAGAGGGTGCAGGAGAGCCCTCATGGGTTGACTCCGGGCGTCCCGCCCTTCGCCCTTCGGGC
>Ga0138256_10003557_pt1 | contig 16552 bp, 14 predicted proteins | sample KNB2016incub_MG_FD_105486 | JGI IMG/M metagenome (GOLD analysis project Ga0138256, IMG submission 105486) | Active sludge microbial communities from wastewater in Klosterneuburg, Austria - KNB2014incub_MG | ecosystem: Engineered > WWTP > Activated sludge > Unclassified | place: Austria... | reverse complement strand
CCCTGCACGCAGAACGAGGTGGCCCTCGAACTCACCACCGATGCCACCCCGGCACAGACCACCTGGGAGATCGTCATGGACGATACCGATGATGCCGTATGCAGTGGCGGTGGCTACGCGGCCAACACCACCATCAACGCCGCCTGCTGCCTGCCCAACGGCTGCTACGACCTCAAGGTGTACGACAGCGCCGGCGACGGCATCAGCCCAGGAGGCTTCACCCTGCGTGACGCCAACGGCCAACGCATCATCGACAACAGCGGCAACGGCGCCTTCTTCGCCTTCGAAAGCACCGCTCCCTTCAGCTTCTGCCTGCCACTGGGCAACACCGCCTTCGATGCCGCCAGCTGCGACATCCTCGACGCTACGCCCAACACGGTATTGCATGTGGTGCCCGACCCGGCCGTTACCGCTGTCTATCAGCCCGGTTCCACCTGGGCCAACAGCAATGCCGGCTACCAGTACTGGCTCTTCAATCCCCATGGCGGTTACAACCGGCGCATCACCCTCACACATGCCATCCAGGGCAGCGGCTACCCCGTCGGCACCCCCATCAACCTGCGCTGCTCCTACCTCAAGCTCAGCCAGATGCAATCCTTCCCCGTACCTCTGGGCGTGCCCCTCAACATCCGCGTGCGCACCCTGCTCAACGCCGTGTACGGCGAGTGGGGACCCGCCTGCAAGCTCCTGATGCCCACCCCGGCCTGCCCGCCCAGCCAGTTGACCACCACGGCCAGCCCCGTGGTTTCCTGCGGCGCCACAGACCTGAGCAACAGCAGCACCATCTATGCCAACAACGTGCTGAGCGCCACCACCTACCAGTTCGAGTTCAGCCGACCCGGCTACCTGCGACGCATCGCCTCCACCACCCGCGCCCAGTCGCTGAACTTCTATACCTACCCCCTGGTGGACAACACCTGCTACAATGTACGCGTGCGCGTGAGCTTCGATGGCGGCACCACCTACTGCCCCTTCGGACCGTACTGCACCATCACACTGGGCTCCGCCGATTGCGGGTTCGAGGGCATGGCTCCCTTAGTGGACGACAGCGACTACGCGGATCTGGTGATCGCCGAGGCTGAACTCACCCTCTGGCCCAACCCCAACGACGGCTCCTTAGTGAACATCGCCCTCAACGGCATCGATCCTTCGCTGCCGACGGTGACCGTGGACATCACCGATGTCTTCGGCAAGCTGGTGGCCTCGCGGACGATCCCCACCCAGGGCGCCTACCTGAAGACGAGCCTGGACCTCGGTCATGAACTCGCCCCGGGTCTCTACCTCGTCAACCTGCGCGCAGGGGAAACGCTCCGCACTCAACGATTGGTGATCCAATAAGCGGACCGCACGAACAAGGCAGAGGCCGTCCCGACACGTCGGGGCGGCCTCTGTTGCTTTGGGAAGCGCCGGTCAGGCAGCGCCCGGCGACGCGCGGATGTCCATATACAAATGCCCCTCGACGATGGCACACCGCCGCACCCTCCTTTCCACGTTCCCGTTCCTCACCCTCACCGCGCTGGCGCAAACGCCGTTCGAGCATGCGGACCAGCGGACCGCGCACACGCGCTACACACACTGCGCGCCCTTGGGCACGGCGTGGGCCGTGTGCGGGACCGCCAATGACGTGAACGGGTGGGGCGGGCCTTCCTTCCTGCGCGCATTCAGCGCGAACGGGGATAGCCTCTGGGAACATCCGTTCGGAACAGAATTCGGCCAAGCTCATCTACAGGGGATGGCCACGGCCCAGAACGGCGACATCGTGACGGCCAGCATGGTCGTCGACTGCGATGTGCTCATGCCCTTCTTTCTCGCCGAGCGCATCTCACCGGCCGGAGATACCGTGTGGTCGAGAACATTCCCGTTCAATACCGTGACCGATGTGGCTGTTGGAGCCGGTGGCGAACTCGCCTTCTCATTGGGCAATGAGATCCTGATCGCCGGCCCGGACGGCGACAGCCTGACCAGCTTCCCGATAGCCGGATCCTCTGCGGACGGGATCATCTGGGACTCGGATTCCACCCTGCTCACCCGCGGATGGAACGGTGGCCTCGCGCGCTGGTCGACCGACGGTCAGTTGCTCGCGACCGGTGCGGTGGCCGGCATTGTGGCGGACATGGCCCGGTGGCATGAACACCGCCTGGTGCTCACGGGCAACGGCATGCTCCACATGTTGGACGCCGAGCTTGTCATCGTGGACAGCCTGGATCTCGGGATCGGTTACACCTATGGCCGCCTGCTCCCTTTGCCCGATCGCCTCATCGTGACCGGTAACGAATACTTGACGGTACTCGACACCTCGCTGTTGGTCATCTCCACCGTACCGGTCGATCCTGAGGATGTTTTTCCGCCTGACCTGTTCACCGCCTTCGCGGCCAACGACAGCATGGTGCTCATGACGGCGTCACCCGGTATCGGCGCGATGTCCGCAGGGCTCGTGCGCAGCATGGCGCCGGACGGCGGGCACCAGGCGCACCCCGAGAACGTAGGCATCAGCATCCTGTCCGTGGACAGCGTATACTACTACCTTCAGGGAAGCATGGTCTATCCCCTGGCCGATGCCACCGTCCGTGTCACGAACCCCGGTCCCACGGTGGTCAATGATGTGCTGGTGGCGCACGCCGGGTTCGCTTGGGATTGCGGCAACGTGGGCAGTTCGGTGCACGTCCACGATGCCGGGCTCGCGCCGGGCGGATACATGGACATCCCCATGACCGGCCTCAACCTCCACTATGCGCCCTGGCCGTTCGTCACCCTGGACCAGCCCATCTGCATCGCCGCCCTCAGCCCCAACAACCTGTACGACCGCGACCAGAGCGACAACTACGCCTGCGACACGGCGCACATCGTGCTGGGCATCGAGGACGCCACGGCCGCCCAAGGCCTCATCGTCCAAAACCCCTTCGATGATGCGATCGACCTGCGGTTCCCGTCCCCTGTTCGCGAGGCCCTGCAGGTCGTGCTCCACGACGCCACCGGGCGCCGGACCGCCACGACGGTGATACCCGCAGGAAGTGATCGCTTGCATTGGGCGCCGCCCGGCCTGCGCGATGGCGCGTACCTCCTCCGTGCCGAGGGCCTTGGCGCGCCGATCGTGATCAAGCTCCTGCGCCAAGGGTATTGAGCGCGGGGGGCGGAGGGGCCGCTCAGTCCATCATCTTGAACTCCGCCGCCGGGATCGGCCCGTTCACCTCGATCGCCGTCGCGGTGAACCGCACATGGGCACCGAGGTTCTGCTCGATCGTCTCCGGGAAGAGGATGCCGTCGTGCTCTTTGTAGTCCTTGAAGTCGGTGGTCACCTGCATGGTGCCCTGCTCCGCGTTCTGCGTCTCCGTGCGGCGCACCTTCAACCCCGTGGCCTGGTCATAGTACTCGGTGAAGACACCGCCCGCCGACTTCTTCACGAAAATGCGGTCACACTGGCGGCCATCGATCTCCACCACGCCGTTGAGCACAGCGCCGTAGTCCAGTTCCTTGTAGGCCAGTTCCGGGAAGGGGTACGAACTCTGGCGCGCGTCCTCCAGTTCCTGGTCCACAAGTGCCACAGCCGGGTCGGCCCCCGACTTCTCTCCCCGCGTGCCATCGTACACCAGGCGCTGCATCACCATGGGCCCACTGGCCATCGACATGGCGTAGTTGCGCGGCGCAACGAACAATTCGGTGAGGGTGATGGCCATGCCGCCCATCTCGGCCTCGTACACCTTCTTGAGGCTCTTCACCCGGCTCAGCCGGTCGGCCCCGCCGATGGCCTTCACGTAGGCATCCAGTACCATTTGCGCGGTACGGTCCTTGGCGGGAAGCGCGGCGGTCTCGCGGTAGGGGTCACCATTGGCGTCGAAGTAGTGGATCACCTTCTGCGCACCGAGCCCGGTGAGCTTGTTGGCCACCTCCTGCTTGTCACCCACCACGAGGATGGTCGCGTTGTCGGGCTTCAACAGGCGCTTCGCCACGGCGAGCACCGTGGCGGCGCTCACCGTGTCCAGGCGCTGCAGATAGGTGGCGTAGTGGTCCGGCTTGAGGCCGAAGAGCCGCGTGTTGAGGGCGAAGCGGGCGATGGTGCGCGGGTCCTCGAGGGAACGGGCGAAGCTGCCGGCCATGTAGCTTTTGGCGAGCGACAGTTCCTCGGCGGTCACGGGCTCCTCACGGATACGCTGGATCTCACGCATGATCTCCGTTACCGCGCTGTCGGTAACGGCGTTGCGCACGCTGCAACCCGCGCTGAAGGCGCCGCACCAGCGGTCCGCGTCCAATTGCGAGTAGGCGCCGTAGGTGAAGGCGTGCTTCTCCCGCAGGTTCTGCATCAGACGCGCGTTGAACACGCCGCCGCCGAGGATGGTGTTGAGCACCTGCGCCGCCAGCGCGTCGGGGTCCTTCGGCTCCAGGGCCAGGGGAAACCCCACGCGGATCACGCTCTGCGCGCTGCCCGGCCGGTCCACGAAGGCCACCTGGCGCGGGAGTTTCGCCTCGGGCCGCGCAGCGGTGAACGAGACGAGGCCGAGGTTCTTCACGGTCTCCGTGCCATCGGGCCCGATATCGCTGTCCACCTTCGCGCCTGTCCAGGTTCCGAACAGCCGCGTGGCCAGTTCCACCGCCTCGGCACCGGTGATGTCCCCCACGAAAACCAGGTAGCCATCCTGCGGGCGGAAGAAACGCTCATAGTACGCGACGAGGTTGGCCCGTGTGATCTTGCCCACGGTGGCCTCGGTGGCCACTTCACCATAGGGGTGCTTCTTGGTGTACGTGAGCGCGCGGCCGGCTGCGTCGGCGATCTGGTCCGGGTCCTCGGGGCGCATCTTCAGCCCGCTGAGGTAGCGCGTGCGCGCCTTCTCGAACTCGGCCGGGGGGAACATGGGCGCGGTGAGCACCTCGTACACGATGCGCATCAACTCCGGGAGGTTGCGCTTGAGGCCGGAGGCGAAGAGGCCGTCGCTGCTGCCGTGGAGTTGGGCCCCCAGCTTGTCCACATCCTCATCCAATTGTTCCTTTGTACGGCGTACCGTTCCGGCGGTGAGCAGTTCACCCATCAGGTCCTGGTAGCCCGCGAGTTCCCCTTGCGCCACCGGCGGGTGGTCGAAGCGCACCTGCACGCTCACCACGGGCAGCTTGTGGTTCTCCACCGTGATCACACGCAGCCCGTTGGGCAGGGTGGTCTCCTCGGGTTCGGCCACACGCACGGTGGGCGGCGGGCCGGGCTGCGGGGCATGGGTGCGGTCGGTCTGGGCTCGCATCAGGTGGGGCATGAGCAGGACGCTCGCGGCGGCGCAAGCGCGGGAAAGGCGAATGGGCATGGCGATGGCGCGTTGCGGGATCATTGGTCACCGTTCATGGGCAGATAGTGCAGCACCACGCGCTTCTTGGGATCGAAATAGCGCTGCGCGGCGCCCTGCAGATCGGCGGCGGTGACGGCCATGTAATGCGCGATCTCGGTGTTCACCTTGGCGGTGGACCCCAGGAAGGTGTAGGCGCTGGCGAGGTTCTCGGCGATACCGGCCACCCGTGCGTTGGCGTTCACGAATTCGGTCTCGATGCCGGCCTTCAGCTTCTCGAGTTCGGCGGCGGGCACGCCCTTCTCGCGCACCTCCGCGAACACCTCGTCCATCGACCGCTCCAGCGAATCGGGCGCAACGCCCCCATTGGCGATGGCGAAGGCCACGGCCAGTCCCGGATCCTCGAAGGGGAAACTGAACGCACCCACATACAGCGCCCTCTGCTCCTGGTCCTTCACCCGCTTGTTCAGGCGGCTGCTGTTGCCGTTGCTCAGCAGGCGGTTCAACATGTCCACTGCGTAGAAGTCCTTGGTGCCGTAACCGGGGATGCGATAGGCCTGCACCACCGCGGGCAGTTGGATACGGTCATGCACCACGTCCCGCACCTCCTTCGTCAGCTCCGGTTCCACCACACCGTTCCGGGGGATCTTTCCGCCTGTTGGGATGTCCGCGAAGTACTTCTCCACCAGCGTGCGCGCGCCCTTCGGGTCGATGTCGCCCGCCAGCACGAGCACCGCGTTGTTGGGCACATAGAACGTCTTGTAGAATTTCTTGTAGTCCGCCTCGCTCGCGGCGTTCAGATCCTCCATGAAACCGATGGTGGGCCATTGGTAGGGGTGCTTGGTGTAGGCCCGCTTGAGCACCTCGGGCAGCAAACTGCCGTAGGGCTGGTTCTCGTAGCGCTGGCGGCGCTCCTCCTTCACCACCTCGCGTTGGGTGTCCACGCCGGTCTGGTCCACCCGGGCGTGCAGCATGCGCTCGCTCTCCAGCCACAGCCCCAGTTCCAACTGATTGCTCGGCAACACCTCGTAGTAATAGGTGCGGTCCCCGTTGGTGTTGGCGTTGAGCACACCGCCGGCCTTCTCCACGTGACGGCTGAACTCCCCCCGGCCGATGTTCTCACTGCCCTCGAAGAGCAGGTGCTCGAAGAAGTGCGCGAAGCCGCGGCGGTCGCTCGCCTCGTCCTTGCTGCCCACGTGGTACATCACGCTCACGGCCACGATGGGCGTGCCGTGATCCTCGTGCAGGATCACATGCAGCCCGTTGGGCAGGTCGAATTCGGTAAAGGCGATCTCGCGGGCCTGGGCCCCGGCGGTGATGACGGCCATGGTGAGGGCTGTGCTGATCAGTGCGCGTTCCATCGGTGCTGTGCCGCGCGGACGCATGGCCCGCCGCGGTGTAATGAAGGCGCGAATGTACCCACCATGCCTACTTTCGGCCGCATCCCCATTGCCCCCGGCCACCCGATGCCCGACTCCCCGCACGCTGGACGCCCCATGGAAGACCGCATCATCACCGGGGAACTGGTGAAGTTGGTGCAGGACATCGCGCACCGCTTCGGCGCCGAGCGCACGGGGCTGCTGGAGGCTCGCGAGCGGCGCCGCGAAGAATTCCGGCAGGGCCACGTGGAGCGGCTGGAGGAGACGGCGCACATCCGCCAGGCCGTGTGGAAGGTGGACCCCGTGCCGGCCGAACTGCTCGAACGCCGGGTGGAACTGTTGGGTGGGTGCACCCGGGCGGAGATCATCCAGGGCATGAACTGCGGGGCCAAGAGCTACATCGCCGACCTGTGGGCCCTTACGCCCGGCGACCCGTCCAGCGTGCTGCGGGCGCATCGCGACCTGGAGCGGCTGGTGGACGGGCAGCTCCACTATGTGGACGACGAGGGCGGACGCGTGCGCGTGAACCCCGCCTCCACCACGCGCATCTTCTTCGCCCCGCGCCCGCTGCACGTGGCCGAACCGTCGGTGCGCGATCACGGTGGTCCGGTACCGGCGAGCTTCTTCGACCTGGCGGTATTCGCCAGTTACAACGCGGTGAAGCTGCGCGTTCGCCAGGCGGGCGTGTACCTGTACCTGCACGGCGTTCACGGCCATCAGGAGGCCCGCCTCTGGAAGCGCTTGTTCGAGTTCATGGAGGAACACCTGGGGCTGCCGCGCGGCACCTTCCGCGCCACCGTCCTGCTGGATTCGCTGGCCGCCGCCCTGGAGGCCGATGAGATCCTCTTCGAGTTGGATCATCATTCAGCGGGTCTCGCGCTGGACCCGCAGATGTACGCGGCGGACCACATCCTGCTCTTCAGCGCGCCGGACCGGGCGGTACTGCCGGACAGGGAGCGTATCGGGCTGAACCAGCACTTTCTGCGCAGCCTGAGCCTGATGGCCATCTCGGTGTGCCACAAACGCCAGGCCCACGCCATCGGCGCACCCGCCTTCACCCTCCCGCCCGATGAACGCGGCCGCACCCGCACCGGCTGGCTGGAGATGATCGCCGACAAGGAGCGCGAGGCCGTTGACGGGCACGACGGCACCATCGTGGCGCATCCCGGGTCGGTGAACCCGGCCATGACGGAGTTCAACAAGAGCATGCCGCGCTCGCATCAGATGTACTACGAGCGCCCCGACCGCAGCAAGCCGAGCGACCTGGTGCAACGCCCCAGCGGACCCATCTCCACCGAGGGCCTGGTGGAAGCGGTGCGCACGGTGCTCACCGCCCTGGCCGCACGCGAGCGGGGCACGGCCATCGTGGAGCACGGCGGCCGCTCGCACGACCGCGCGTCCATCCGCCTGAGCACCCTGCTCCTGTGGTCGTGGACACGCAGCAGCCATGGCATCGTGACGGACACCGGGCTGGAGATCCACGATGAGCTGATCGGCTACCTGATCAAGAAGGAAGCGGGCAAACTCCTGGGCCGCTCCGAGGCCGCCACCCGGGCCGTGGACACCCTGACGGCCGCCATGCTCGCTCCCACACCGCCCAACGACCTGATCGGCTGAACCGCATGGCCGACGGCTGGATCCCCTGCGCCCAGCGCCTGCCCGCCGATGGCCAGCGCGTGCTCGCCTGGTTGCCGAAGAACACAGTGTACCTGCCCGGCAAGACCGGCGCCACCGAGGAGCGCAACATCGTTATCCTGCGTTTCGCACAGGATTTTTTCGTGAAGAACCCCTCGCGGACCGGCAAGGCCACAAGCCCCCATTTCTGGACCGGCGAGGGCACCAGCAACCACTTCTTCGAAGAGGTGAGCCACTGGAGAGGATTGCCAGAGGTACCGGATAGTGACGAGTGACGAGAGGACCGCAGCGGAAGGCATGCGGCACGCTCGTCACGCGTCACTCACTACTCCTCACTCACCGATCAACGCCTCACTTCCCTCCGGGCATCACGCCCAGCAGTTCCACGTCGAAGATCAGCACGCTGTAGGGCGGGATGTCCTGCCCGGCACCCGCCGCGCCATAGCCCAGGTTCTGAGGGATGAAGACCTTCCATTTGCTGCCCGTAGGCATCAGCAGCAGGGCTTCAGTCAGGCCCGGTATCACTTGAAAGGCCTCGCCCTTGGCCGCCTCGGGGCTCAGCGCGAAGGCGGCCGGTGCGCCGCGTCCGTAACTGCTGTCGAACGGATCCTTCCCATTGATCAGGGTTCCGCTGTAATGCACGCTCACCGCATCATTGCTCGTGGGTTTCGGGCCCGTGCCCGCCGTGATCACTTCGTATTGCAGACCGCTGGCCGTGGTGGTCACGCCCGTTCTCTTGCCATTCTGCAGCAGCCACTCCTCGCCCGAGCGGATGCGGGCCTCACCTTCGGCCGCCTGGCGCGCCATCACCTTCTTCTGGGCCTCCATCATGTACGCCTGCACGATGGTGCGCACATGCTCACTGGTGATCTTCTCGGTGCTGTCGATGCCGTCGCTGATGCCCATGGCCAACGCTTGCACGTTCAATTCCTCCAACCCGCTCTGCTTCATGTTGTGCCCGATGTCCGTGCCCAAGGCGTAGCTCACGGAATCGATATTCGTCTTCAGGGGCACGGCGAGGCCCTTCTGCCCGGCCACCTGATCGGTGCAGGCGCTCAGCAGGATGGCGGCGAAGGACACGAGGGGCAGTCGGAGATTCATCGTTCTTGTTTGGGGCCGCGAATATAGGCCCGGGCTGAAGGTCTTGTGCGGGTGGCTGGATGCGAGGGTACTACGTCCCTCGCACTCATGCACACTCTACTGCATTTCTATCGCACCAAGAGTATCCGCTCCATCTTCCGCTGGAACCGCTTGAAGCGCCACAGGTCGCTGTGGAAGCCGCGCCCGAAGGTGAGCATCTCGCGGCGGACGGTATCGGGCACGGCGGCATAGAGGCGCAGGGCGCTCTCGTAGGGCACGATGGGGTCGCGCTTGCCGTGGAAGATGTGTACCGGGCAGGTGACGCGGCGGATGGCCTTGTCGTTGCGGAAGGCGTAGCGCAACAGCAGGCGGTACGGCAGCAGGTAGAACTGGTGGCGCGCGGCGTCGTACAGGTTGGCGAAAGGCGACTCCAGCACCAGCGCGCGCGGGTGGTTCGCGGCGGCCACCGGAACGGCCATCCCCGATCCCAGGGATCGCCCGTACACGAGGATGCGCTCCTCGGGCTCGCGCTCCTTCAGCCAGGCGTACCACAGCGCGGCGTCGGCGTGCAGGGCGGCCTCGCTCAGCCGGCCGCGGCTCTTACCAAAGCCCCGGTAGTCGGGCATCAGAACGTTCCAGCCCTGCCGCGTGAACCGCTGCGCCTTCTTGCCCCAGCGCTTCAGGTTGCCCGCGTTGCCGTGGAAGTAGAGCACCGTGCCCCTGGGCCCCTCGGCGGCGAACCGCAGCGCGTGCAGCGTCACCTCCGGCGCGGGCTCCAGGAAGATCTCCTCGAATGCCCCCGGGAAGGCGAAGCGATAGCCGCGCGTGAGCCTGAACCGCACGAAGATGAACCGCTCCTGCACCCACAAGTACACCAAGCAAACCAGCCCGTACAGCAGGGCCAGCGCGAGCAGCGTGTAGAGCGTGAACCACAGCACGCGGTGAAAGTAGGCCGAAGCCCGACCGGCGGCCGGTGGCCATTCATGGGCCACTGGCCATCAGCCACGGCCCTTCGCCCGCTACTTTCGCCCCATGTCCCCGCAACGCACCCTTGTCCTGGACCATGACCGTGTGCAACGCAAACTGCGGCGCATCGCCATCCAGTTGTGCGAGGAGAACTGGAGCGAGCAGCGCATCGCCGTGGTGGGCATCGCGCCGCGCGGGCTGAAGCTGGCCGAGCGGCTCGCGGTGCAGTTGAAGGAGCATGGCACCGAGGCGGACCTCATCGAACTGAAACTGGACAAGAACGACCCGCACACCGGCCCGGTGAAGCTGAGCACGGAACTGGAGACCCTCCGCGACCGCAATGTGGTGCTCGTGGACGATGTGCTGATGAGCGGCCGCACGCTGATGCACGCCGCCGCCCACCTGGTGCGGATCCCGCTGAAGAAGCTCACCACCGTGGTGCTGGTGGACCGCCGCCACCGCGCCTATCCCATCCGCGCCGACATCGTGGGGCTCACGTTGAGCACCACCGTGCAGGAGCACATCAGCGTGGAACTGGGCCGCAAGGACGCCGTCTACCTGTCCTGAGCGGCGGCCTCCTCCCCTTCCAGCGCCAGCCGGATGCGCCCCGCGATGGTGTGCGGATCGCCGCTGGCCCGCACGCGCATACCGGCGCGCAGGTACACGGGCAGGCGCTCGGCCAGCAGTTCCTCCACGCGGGTCCGCAGCGCATCGCCCTTCAACCCGAAGAGCAGCGGCCGGTCGCCACCGGTGCGCTCGATGCGGTCCATCAACTCATCGAAGGGCACGTCCAGGAAAACGACGGTACCGGCGGCCAGCATGCGGTCCATGTTGTCGCCGCTCATGGGCGTGCCGCCGCCCGTGCTCACGATGGTGCGGTCCGCGCGCAACAACGCGTGGAGCACATCCTTCTCCACCTGCCGGAACGCCGCCTCGCCGTGCTGCTGGAACCAGGGCGTGATGGGCCCGATCCGTTGCTCGATGGCCCGGTCAACATCCACGAAGCGCCAGCCCAGCCCTTCGGCCAGTTCGCGCCCGATGCGGCTCTTGCCACTGCACATGAAACCGATGAGGAAGACGGGCATGGGGCAAAGATGTCGTTCTGGAGAAGGCAGGTGGCAGTAAGCAGTAGGCAGCGGCTGTGAAGAATGTGCTGCCAGCTGCTTACTGCCATCTGCCCGCTCAACGTGCTGCCTGCTCAAACACAGGGAAGCATCATCTTCGCCCCGATGAAGATCACCGAAGTTACCGATGCCCGCACGCTGCGCGACTGGACGCGGCTGCCGTGGCGCATCTACGCGAACGACACCAACTGGATCCCGCACCTGAAGCAGGATGTGGAGAAGGTCTTCGACCCGGCGAAGAACAAACTGCTGGGTGAGCACGACGGGCATCGCGGCGCCATCACACGCTGGGTGCTTTACGGCGACGACGGCAGCACCATCGGCCGCATCGCCGCGTTCGTGAACCCGAAGACGGCGTTTTCCGAGAAGGACCAACCCACCGGCGGCTGCGGCTTCTTCGAGTGCATCGACGACCAGAAGGCCGCCGACTTGCTGTTCGATACGGCGCGCGACTGGCTGAAGGCGCGCGGCATGGAGGCCATGGACGGCCCTGTGAACCTGGGCGACCGCAACATGTTCTGGGGCCTGCAGATCGAGAATTTCACCGACCCGCCGATCTACGGTACCAATTACAACCCCGCGTACTACATCGGACTCTTCGAGCGGTACGGCTTCGGGCTCTGGTTCAAGCAGCTCTTCTTCAAGCGGAGCATGGAGGTGGGCGCACAACCCATCTTCCAGCGCAAATACCGCCAATTGATGAGCGATCCGCGCTTCAAGCTTCACGACGGGCGCGGGCGCACGCTGGAGCAGCTGGCGCGGGACTTCTGCGACGTGTACAACGCGGCCTGGGTGGACCACGAGAACCACAAGGCCATGGAGCTGTCCACCGCGCTCAGGATCGTGAAGGCCATGAAGCCGGTGATGGACCCGCGCCTGCTCATCTTCATCCGCCACGATGACAAGGCCGTGGCCATGTACATCAGCCTGCCCGAACTGAACGAGATCTTCAAGCACGTGAACGGCGACCTCAACTGGATCGGCAAGCTGAAGTTCCTGTGGCACAAGTGGCGCGGCACCGTGAAGAACACGACCGGTATCGTTTTCGGCGTGGCCAAGGAGTGGCAGGGCAAGGGGCTCGAAGGCGCCCTGATCGTGTACGCCGACCTCTTCATCGTGCAGAAGCAGCTGTACAAGGACACGGTGCTCACCTGGATCGGCGACTTCAACCCGCGCATGCTCAAGGTGTGCCAGAACCTGGACACGGTGAACTACCGCAACCTGGCCACCTACCGCTACCTCTTCGACCGTGCGAAACCCTTCGAGCGGATGCCCATCATCGACAAGAAGGGTTGATCATGCACGGCATGCCTGACACCCTCCTTTCGGTAGCGCTGGGCATCGGGCTGGCGGCGGCCTGCGGGCTGCGCGTCTTCCTGCCGCTCTTCGTTTCCAGCGTGCTGGCCCACTTCGACCTCGGCGGCTTCGGGCTGCGCGAGGGCTTCGGCTGGCTGGCGGAGTGGCCCGCCATGATCGCGCTGGGCACGGCCACCCTGGCCGAACTCCTCGCCTACTACATCCCCTTCCTGGACCACGCGCTCGATGTGGTGGCCGTGCCGCTCTCGGCCGCCGCGGGCACCCTGGCCGCCATCAGCACCATGGCCGACCTGCCGCCGATGCTCTCCTGGGGCCTTGCGCTCATCGCGGGTGGCGGGCTGGCCGGGCTCATCAGCACCGGTACGGCGGCCACCCGCGTGGCGAGCACCACCACCACGGCCGGGCTGGGCAATCCCGTTATCGCTACCGCCGAAACGGGAGGTGCCGCCGCGTTGAGCCTCCTGGCCTGGTCCTTTCCGGTGCTGGCGTTGTTGGCCGTGGGCGTGCTGCTCTGGCTGGTGGTCCGCTGGCTGCTTGGCGGACGGGGCAAGCCCCCGGCCTCCTGATCAGGGCAGCTGGCTCGTAAGCCCGTAACGCTTGTACAGCCGCTCCTTGCGCTTCTCCAGCCGGGCCTGCGCCTTGGCCGTGCGCGCGGGCATGGGCGTGCAGGCCAGTTCGCCGTTCTCGATGCGCTTCACGATGCTCTCCACCACGGCGTCGTCGCCCTGCGGATCGTAGCCGTCCTTCAGGTCGTTGCCGAAAACCACGGCCACGCCCTGCCACACCCAGGCCTCGAACGAGCCGCGCAGATCACGCACGAGCTCATACCCCGTACGGCCCGTCTGGCGATCGATGAGCTTGATGAGCAGGCGCCCCTGGGTGCGGCTCATGTTCTTCAGTTCCTCGGTGAACTCGGCCTTCAGTTCGGCCTCGGCCAGCTTGAGGTACAGGTCGCGGTCGCCCGCGCGCTGGATGTTGGCCAGGTCATACTCGTACTGGTCCAGCAGTTTCGCCGTCGTTACCGCGTAGGGATAGACCTTCTGGATGTTGCGGGTGAGCCGGTCCGCCCGCTCGGCCATGCGGCGCACGCGGGGCGTCATCACGGCCTCCACCACCACATCGTTCAGCCGGTACATCGGCATGGTGTCCTCCCCGGTGATGACCACGGGCGTCAGTTCCCCCGCTTGTGCGGCCGCAGCGCAGGGCACGGCGAGCACCGCGATGAGCAAGGCGCTCTTCAGGGCGGGTACCGGTACAGGCTTCACGGGAACGAAGGTAGCACCCCGCTCAGGGCAAAGCGCGGTCCGCCTTCATACGGCTCAGCGCCGCCGCAGTTTCCAGGCGGACGCACGACCACTGCCGGCAGTCTCCGGAGCCGGGCGCCGCTGGGCCTCGGCCCGCAGGTGCGCGGCCACCAGCGCGGCGGCCTCCATGTCCCCGGCGTCGGTGCCGAGGAGCACCCCGGGGTTGAAGTGGTCGCGCACGAAATGCGTGTCGTACTTCCCGCTCGTGAAGGCCGGATGCCCCATCACGAAACGGCAGAACGGCAGGGTGGTCTCGATACCACCAACGGCGTAATCGTCGATGGCCCGCTCCATGCGCGCGATGGCCTCCGCACGCGTGGCCCCGTGGGTGATCAGCTTGGCGATCATGGGGTCGTAATGGATGGGGATCGTCATCCCCTCCTCAAAACCATCATCCACCCGCACGCCCGGCCCCTGCGGCGGGCGGTAGGTAACCAGCGTGCCGATGTCCGGCAGGAAGTTGTTGGCCGGGTCCTCGGCGTACACGCGCACTTCGATGGCGTGCCCGTTGATCGCCAGATCCTCCTGCGCAAAGGGCAGCTTCTCCCCCTCGGCCACGCGGATCTGGATCTTCACGAGGTCAAGCCCGGTGATCATCTCGGTGACGGGATGCTCCACCTGCAGGCGGGTGTTCATCTCCATGAAGTAGAAATCCCCGTTCTCGTCCAGCAGGAACTCCACGGTGCCCGCGCCCACATAGTCCACGCTTCGCGCCACGTTCACGGCCGCCTCGCCCATCTTCTTGCGCATCGCGGGCGTGAGCACGGCGCTGGGGGCCTCCTCCACCACCTTCTGGTGGCGGCGCTGCACGCTGCACTCGCGCTCGAACAGAAAAACGGTATTCCCCTGGGTATCCGCCATCACCTGCACCTCGATGTGGCGTGGACCGGCCACGTACTTCTCGATGAACACGCTGCCGTCGCCGAAGGCGTTCTGCGCTTCGCTGATGGCGCGCTCCAGGCCTTCCTTCAGGCCGGCCTCGCTTTCCACCACGCGCATGCCCTTGCCCCCGCCACCGGCCGCGGCCTTGATCAGGATCGGGAACTTGATGGTCTTCGCCACCTTCATGGCCTCCTCCACACCACTTACCGCGCCTTCGGTACCGGGTACCAGCGGCACGTTGAACGCGCGCACGGCCTCCTTGGCGGCGAGCTTGTCGCCCATCACCTTCATGGCCTCGGGCGAAGGGCCGATGAAGACGACGCCCGCCTTCTCCAGCGCCCGCGCGAAGTCGCCGTTCTCACTGAGGAAGCCGTAACCGGGGTGTACGGCATCCACCTTCAGGTCCTTGCACACCTTCAGCAGCTTGTCCACCACGAGGTAGCTTTCCTTGCTCGGCGGCGGGCCTATGCACACGGCCTCATCGGCGAAGCGCACGAAGGGCGCGTTGCGGTCGGCCTCGGAGTACACCGCCACGGTGCTGATGCCCATCTCCCGGGCGGAGCGCATGACGCGCAGGGCGATCTCGCCCCGGTTGGCGACGAGCAGTTTCTGGATCTTCTTTTTGGCCATGGATGCGCGAAGATGCGAAGGCTTGGCCTGACCACACCACCCTGGCCCGCATGCGCTCCATTCCTCACCCATGCCGGGCCCGGTCTGTTGACCGTACTCCCCAGATGAGCGCACCGTGGTCCATCACCGGATACGCGCCGATGCGCTTCAGTCCTTCGGCCCCACCACTTCCCACGCCTCCACCCCGCCTTTCACCACCGTGAAAAGCGGATGAACCTCCAGCCCGGCCAGCTTCTTCACCGCGCGGTGGCGTTCCGGGTCGCGGGTCTTCAATTTGTTCAGCAGGTGCGCGGTCTCGTAGGCCAGCTGACCCTCGGTCACGGGCAGCTTCGGGTGCCTGGCGGCCGCATCGAACTTGGTGGGATCGAAGCGGTAGCCGCGCGCGCTGGCCTCGGCATGCACTACGAACAGGTAGGTATGGATCGCCGCCAGCGGATCGTGCGCCTCCTTGAAGCGCGAAAGCTGCGGATGCATGGTGTAGCCCTTGGTGCGGCCCTCCAGCACGTGTTTGGCCAGCAGGGTCTCGCGCCACAAGGCCACCAGCCCCTTGGTATCGAGGTGCTGTGGGTGGAGGGACCAGATGCGCATGGGGCGAAGATGGCAGGGAACATACGCGGGTATCCCTTCACACGACCCGCACCAACCCTATGCCCAAGCTGAACACCAGGGAGTTGTCTCGTTGAAAATGCGGCCGGTGACGCTTTGGAACATGACCCGCCGCATGTTCTCAGCATTGAGCCTCACGCCGTTGGACAACGCTTCAAGACTTTCATACTGCTCAGAGGAGAGAAGCGACACGATATGCCTGACTCTTTCGACGATGTGGTTCATCACTTCCGATTACCGGGCTCATTTGTCGCAAGTGTTCGCGCCCAAGATAGGATCCAACGCCCAGGCGCGACCACTTGTGACCTGCATACACCCCTGGCCAGCGACCTGGCCCGCAGCACGGATCGGGTTGCCAGTCTGTG
>Ga0138256_10003556_pt1 | contig 16564 bp, 13 predicted proteins | sample KNB2016incub_MG_FD_105486 | JGI IMG/M metagenome (GOLD analysis project Ga0138256, IMG submission 105486) | Active sludge microbial communities from wastewater in Klosterneuburg, Austria - KNB2014incub_MG | ecosystem: Engineered > WWTP > Activated sludge > Unclassified | place: Austria... | reverse complement strand
ATTACTGCCTTGGATCTTCTTATTTGTCAATTACATAATGTTATAAAATAAATAACTTAATCACAAGTTGAAATATTAATCTTTTATTTAAAACTAAATAAAGATTCTAATTAATCTTTTATCTTAAATAATTATTAAATCTCATAAAGAATGTCCACAACTCAATGTCTAAAGCATTCCAATGTCATCTTAATAAAATTCAGGAATAATGAACCTTTACATTTTGAATGGATATTATTCTTTCCGGGTTATCAATAATGGTTTAAACCCACCACCTTTCATTTCAGCACGCCCAATAAACTGATTCGAATTGATAGCATTAAACAATGTAGGATAAAATATAATATCTTCATCTCGGACATCAAAAAGTAAATCCTTAGTAACATTTCCCTGAAGATCTATTTTGGATACAACAACCTGCCCTCCATGCATATCAATATGTGTTTTGGGTTTTTCATCCACATCTAAATTCATATTTTTCTTATGATCCAGATAAAGAAAATAATACCCGCTGGAATCTGCAATCAATTTATAGCTCATTGATCCCCACATAGATACATAGCTTAATTGAGCTTTTGGAATTTTTCTCATCCAGTCAAATTTTCCATTGGAATTGATTTTGGCACCATAAATATTGTCACATCGATATTGATAGGTATAACGCCTACCAACATTAGATGGTGGATTTTCAGTTATATTTATTTCGAATTCTTCAAATCCTAAAAACAGGCTTCCATCTTGATTCACAATTATCTTTCTTGCAACTAAATTAGGCAATTCATAATCTGATCTCCTTTCCATTCTTCGTTTCGCTCTGGCGGATTCATATTTTGTCATTTCTTCTAAAGGAAATTCATAGTATCCATTTTTATACTTTTTAATATTTCCTGCTGTATCGACCATAGCTAGGAACACACCATCTGTAGTATTAGATTTTGCTTTTTTACTATATGTACTAGCTATAATCATATCATGAGTTGTACTTTCAATGATTACTGTCTGATGAATAAAATAATCCCCAACTTCTATGATTGTCTTTGTAAAGCCACTTTTACCCTTTGAAAATTTAAATACTTCATAATGATATGCTGGTTTACCAGTTGCCCTATCTTTCTCTCTCCGGTCTTCAGAATCAAACACTTTAGCTAACAGATAGGCATTGCCTTTGGAGTCAATTGAAAAATCATTATTATCCATAACAGCTTCTGTATAGGGCAATCGAAATTCAGAACCCCATACTTTATTCATGTCAGCATCAAATACTTGTAGTCCAATTTTATCAAAATTTTTCCTATCATTTTTCTCTTCAGGTACCAATCTGTAATTAACCAACATATATTTTCTATCTGCATCAAAGTTAAAATTGTACTTGCCTATAATTTTTATTAATATTGAAGCTCCTGCTACTTTAGTGGTTGAGAATAATTTTTTATTCAAAATCGATATTTTTCCAGTTTTTAAATCGATTTTATCCGCATATAAACTTTCTTTCTCATTATCTTTATCCCAGTCACTATGTAACCAATAATAGTTCAATCCAATATCGTAAATTCCTTCATGGTTAAAATTTCTAGTGCGCTCTGTTAAAGCTATCGATATCGTTTTAGTTTGCTCTAAAGTTTTCGGATCAAACTTATTAATGAATAGTTCATCTTTTTTAAGAGAAAAATTCATTATTCCATCCGTTTCATTTCCAAAAAAACCAATATTGGAGGTATGACGTGGTAATACATACTCCGGACCTAACACAAATGTAAATTTTGGACTTTGGCTATGCGAAATACCAAAACACAACATCATAAAAAATAAAATAATCCCTTTCATAAAATTAATTTAATATATAAATAAGCGAAATAAAATTACTCAATAAAAAATATAAACACTTTCTACTATTTAATAAAAATTTTAGATCCTTTAATATTCTGATTACTTAATGTAATAATATAAACACCTTTATTTAAAGTTGAAATATCTATGGATTCATTCAATTTAAATAATGATTTTGGTTTAACTATAGACCCCAAATAATTCTTAATCTCATATTGTAAATCCTCCACACTCTCCATGTTCATCTGAATTCGAATTTCATCTTGTGCAGGGTTGGGAATGATTACCATTTCATTTGAAAAATGGATATCGCTAACACTCACTACTTTAAAAGTATCCAATGTTTCAAGCAACATATCATCAAAATAAAATCCATCCGCTGTAAATTCAGCATTACTTACTAACTTAAATCTTATATTTATTTTCTTTCCTATAAAACCGTTCAAGTCAATTTTTTCTTTAACCCAAACAAGATTGCTTCCATCCCAAAGAGGTTCATCCAACTGTTGATCAACAGATCCAGGATGGGTGTACAATCCACACATATTAACCCATTGATTCGTTCCTTCCTCAGCTACTTGCATAACTGTAAAATCCTGATCCAAATCCCATCTGGCATAAAAACTTATATGGGCCTTGAAACTTTTTGTTAAATCAATTTTTTTGTTCAGCGAAATGATATTGTCAGCATTATTTTTATACAATCCATTGGGACTATCTGTTATTGATGCTGGAGGTGTATAATAAATTGATTTTGAATTACCCCATGTGCCCGGAGGAATAGTCCAGTCGTTGAGTGTATTGGTATTGAATTGATCAATAAAAATATTTGTGTTAGCATCAAAATATTGTATTGAAATGGTATCAACAAAATCATAGAAACCATTATTTATTTTAAGTAAATATCGCAAAGTTTCGCCATTTTTTATTTTTGAATTCAAAGTATAACTAATACTATCATTGCGTTCTTTCGTCAATCCAACTTGATTATAAACCTTAGAATTACCTATATTTTGAATCTTAAGATCCAAAGACTGTATTGAAACAGTATAGTTGTTACCACTTGGAATACCTAAAGGAGCTACATGATAATGAAAGTAACCGGACAAAGTGTTGATATATTCTTTTTGTGTATTGGTTAATTTTATTTGACCTAGAAGTTGTTGAGCGCACCTCAAGTTAGGTATTACGTTTTCTTTACAAAGAGGCGTTATTCTCGTTTTAGCTGGATAGAAACCGTCAATTGAGGTACCTGCTTCAGGTGACATAGCATATATAATATTCTTAGACGATTGTTGACCATACATCCAATCATCACTACTTCCATTGACTACATAGCCTACCGTTTGATTTGCTGTACCATAATCATAATGATTGAATTCAGTCATGTGTTTTGCAGTCTCTATAAAAATTTGAGCATCCGGAGTAAGAAAAGATGGAATATAGCCCCATGGATAAATTAATAAATTACTATAGGTATGGTAATTTATAGCAAATTGAAATTGGTGCTGCTCGCAAAATAATTTAACTGCCTGAGTTTCTGGCTCACTAAATCCATGTGTCCCACGATATACTTCTGAAGATGGATTGGGACTGCTACCATTATTATCATATCCAAATTCGTAATCATAATTCCTGTTTAAATCAACTCCACGAGTCCCATCTACATTTAATCTTCTATTCTTTCTCCAAAACCCACCACCATTTGGACTAATGGTTTGATCATGTATATATCCATCCGGATTAACAAGAGGGATAAAATATAATTCTGTATTATTAATCAAATATTGAATGGCCGGATCTGAATTGTAATTTTCCAATAAATACCACATATAATAAATGAGGATGGATAATCCTCCTGGTTCTCTGGCATGATGTACGGCAGTATATAACATTTCAGGTTTATCGACTTGGTCTACTTTTGGTTTATTAGAAATTCTAATCCAATAGATGGGTCTGCCTTCTATGCTTTGGAAAGAATCAATTGGTTTTTTAATAGATATTAAATGTGGATATAATAGAGCCATACTATCCAGAATCTCCAACATTTCTTGATATTTAAAAAATCCGGCAAAATTTCCAAGACGCCAATGTTTAGGATCTTGAATTTTAGGATTCACAAATTCGTTAGACTTACACTTATTATCCGTAGGCGGAAGTGATTGAGACTCAAACGTGTTTCTTTGAATATAAAACTGAGCAGCATCTGCAATTAAGACATCGAATTGAAATCCCTGATTTTTAATTATCTTGATTTCACTTTCAGAAAACTCTCCAATAAAATACTGATCCTTTTGATATTGTCCATGATCTATGGCTACACCTAATTGGGCGAGCGCAATGATCGAGTGCTCCTTAAGGTCAAGCTTAATTTTTATTCTAGAATATTTTTCTTGCTGTTGAGCTTGAATACTAATAACAATACTGAATATTAATGAAACACAAAAGACCGTTATTTTCATTGATAATTATTTAATTTACTTTAAATGGAATCAAGAATTCATTTTGCAAAAATTACAGAAAAGAATTAGAAATCATTTAAATGAAACATGAAACACCTATCAAATATAATGATATTTCTAAAATTCCTGAATTAATAAGTTAGAATGAATTGAATTGATACTAGAAGTACCAGAAATTAGAGGTAGAGGTCACTTTAAGTATTGACAACTCCAAATATCCCAATTACTTTTCCTGAAACCAGGATGCGTACATTTGATAATTAGCAGCAGTTCTGTTGATATAAAATTGAATATTTTCAGGATCTATTTTTTTTAATTTTTTAGCCGGAATGCCCCCATAAATATATCCTGATTCGAGGTGTGAATGTTCTAATACTATTGCTCCGGCCGCCACAATTACAAGTTCTTCAATGATCGCATGATCCATAATAATAGCACCCATTCCGATGAGAACGCGAGACTTTATTTCACATCCATGAATGATCGCTTTATGACCAATACTAACTTGATCGCCAATTGTTGTTATTGATTTTTCATAGGTACAATGAATGATTGCACCATCCTGAATATTAACTTGATTCCCAATTCGAATCGAATTGACATCCCCTCGAACCACCGCTTGAAACCATACGCTGCAATCATTGCCCATGATAACATCTCCTATAATTGTTGCATTATCTGCCAGGTATATATTTTCACCAAACAGGGGTGTAAATCCTCGAACCGTTTTTATCAATGCCATCTTGCTATTTTAAAACAGGTTCTACCGTATAACCAGCATTTCTCAATAATTGAATTACCCCTTGCTGACCCGCCAGATGACCTGCGCCTACTGCAAAAAAACAAGGTTCTTCAATCATGACCTTAGACATAATAGTTATCCAGTTACTGTTCCGATTATTGACCATCAAATCCATATAAGGATTTAAACTTTGATCTTTGTCATTGATGGTTTCAATCATCTGATTGATATTTTGCGATGTGTAAGCTTTGGTTAAGATTTTCAATTCATCCGATTCGCCGGTGCTTGATTTGAGTCCTTCCACCAACATCGCTGCCTGCGCACCATAAGGAATACTATCAAATATTGAAATTTGAAATTCAATAGATTCCAATCCTTTAGTTGGTATTTTTAAAGATTTAGCCATTTCTACAAATTCCATTTCATAGGATTTCATCTGCCCGCCTTCCAACCCATCTGGGCTCATCATAGGAGAAGACATTGCATTTAAAAACATAGGTTTCATTTTTTCAAAAAAAACCATAGGCAATCCCATTTCTTCAAAATGTTTTGTGACCAATGTCATATCTTCTTTAGATAATAAATCAGACAGGGTAGTATCATTTTGCATAAATAATTTATTCATAATTGGCATCAGGGCAGACATGTCTTCCATATCATCCATGTCTATTTCCAAATACAAAGATTTTGTAGTTGCCAAGGCCTCTTTAGTTCCATTTGGTAGAAAATAATCTGAAGTAGGAATTAAATGCATCGTTCCAAAAAGATAGGAAGCCTGCTGCAATTTAGTGCCTGTAATTTTCCATAGTAAAGCATTCTCAAGCGTCTTCTGTGCAATTGCAGTAGACAACGACTGAAACATAATTAAAAATGTAAGTATCCTGTTGATCATTATATTATTTTTTTTGATTGTTCTGTTTCATCCATTCATAGAAAAAAATACCTGCGGAAACTGAAACATTTAATGAATTTATTTTTCCAATTTGTGGGATTTTAACATGCTGGTCTAAAGTATTTTTAATATCATATGAGATGCCTTCTCCTTCAGAACCAAAAACCATTACACAAGGCTCGGTCATATCCAATTGTTCAATAGTTTGTTCAGCTTTTTCATCCGCGCCTATTACAACAAATCCTTGAGCTTTTAGTTCTTTAATGGTATGAAGAAGATTGTTTTCTTTGCATACAGGAATTTGCAATAAAGCACCCGCAGAACTTTTAATAGCCTCATAATTTACGGGTGCACTATTTTTATTTCCAATGATGATACCGCCTAATCCAAATATTTCAGCAGATCTTGCTATGGCACCAAAATTATGAACATCCGTAATTCCATCCAGTAATGCAAGAGCAGGGTGTTGACCTTGTTCATAGATATGAGTAACGAGATCCATAGTTTTGTAGAATTGGATAGGGCTAATGGATGCTAAAACTCCTTGATGATTGGATCTATTTAATCGATCCAGTTTAGATTTAGGGACCACCAGAACGGAAATCTTTTGTGCCCTTATCAACTTTAATAATTCTTTAAGTGTCTCATTATCAAGAGTATCACTTAGATATACTTTTTGAATTCTTTTTCCGGCAGCTATTCCTTCCTTTAAAGCGTTCTTTCCAATAAGCCATTCATTATTTTGTTCCATCATGTATTTCAAATATTTAATATCTTTATCAGTTCAAATTAAAAACCACATTAATGAAAAAATCAATATTTTACCTATTGCTAATCAGCACTTTATTTTGGAGCCAATCTGGCTTTTCCCAATCACAAATAGCTATAGATCAAGGACTTAGATTTATTCAAGGTCAACAATCGAATTGGAATTTATCCATTTCAGACCTTAAAGATCTAACAGTTTCTGATATTTACACTGATGATCATAATGGCGTTACGCACATTTATTATCTTCAACAATTTCAAGGCATCCCAATTTTTAATGCCATAACCTCTGTACATATTGCTCCCAATGGTCAGATTTATGACAGTCCATCAAGATTTTATGCCAATATTAAATCTAAAGTCAACGCGAGTAAACCTAAAATTGATGCATTAAAGGCTTTGACCCTTTTACTCAATCATTATGAAGTCAATAATGCTATATTACCTAATCCTAAATTAAGATCCAATGCAAATAAGACTTATTTTGAAAAAACTAACTTTACTGTTTCAAACATACCGGTTAAATTAATATATGTTCCAATGCCTGATGGAAGTTTGAAATTGGCTTGGGATTTAACCATGGACCTAATAGATCGACCGGATGTCTGGAGTGCAAGAGTTGATGCGTTGACAGGTGTCGTAATAGATCAACAAAATTTAACCATTTCGTGCTCATTTGGAAATCATTCAAAAAAAAGCACTGCTAAACACGATTGTGAGTCTCATTCGAGCCCAATTTTGGATAACCATAATAAATTACTAGTTAAACCATCAGCCAGTGTTTATAATGTTATTCCATTTCCAGTGGAAAGCCCGTTACATGGGTCCAGAAAGTTGGTTTCGGATCCTGCTATACTTTCTGCTTCACCCTATGGATGGCATGATGTAAATGCACAGGCAGGTGCAGAATTTACCATAACTAGAGGAAATAATGTGTATGCTTATCTTGATAAAGATGCGAATAATACGCCAGATCCTACCACAGCAGATGGTGGTGCAGGACTAAATTTTGATTTTCCATTTAATACAAATGACGAACCCAACACTTATGCCAAAGCAGCATTAACGAATTTATTTTATGTAAATAATATGGTCCATGATGTATTGTACGGTTTTGGATTTAATGAAAAATCTGGATCATTCCAAGTCAACAATTACGGCAAAGGCGGTATTGGAAATGACGCTGTATTAGCTGAAGCTCAAGATGGAAGTGGATCAAATAATGCCAATTTTGCAACACCTTCTGATGGATCTAGTGGTCGTATGCAAATGTATTTATGGACTGCTTCCTTATCAGAAGTTCAAATCGTTGCACCTAAAGCATTAGAAGGTTATTTATCCGCTAATAGAGCTTCTTTCGGAGTAGCTCCCACCACAACACCCATTACTGCAAAAGTAGTATGGAGTGATGATGGAACTTTTGCCAGCGCAAGAAAAGGCTGTAAAGATGCCCAAAAAACAGCTAATTGTAAAGGTAACATCGTTGCAGTTGATCGAGGAGATTGTGATTTCAGTGAAAAGGCTTACTTCGCACAGAAAGCTGGTGCAGTAGCTTTACTCATTTTTGGATTTAGTGAAGAAAATATCGCTCCGGGTGCCGGAAATCTAGCAGCTAATGTTACGATTCCCGTTTATTATCTAAGAAAATCAGTCGTTGATAAATTCCGTGATAGTGTCGGAATAAATTTGACCATCACCATTCAAAAACCAGTGGATAATACGGCTGGTCCAGATTCTTTGGATGGCGATTTTGACAATGGAATTATTGCTCATGAATATGGACATGGCATTTCAAATCGATTAACCGGAGGACCAGCACAATCTAATTGCCTCGGCAATGCAGAACAAATGGGTGAAGGCTGGAGTGATTTTATGTCATTAATTCTGACCGCAAAACCAGGTGATAAAAAAACAGATGTTAAAGGTATAGGCAATTATGCCACCAGTGGTCCTCTCGATGGAATTGGTATTCGTAGACGTCCATATACTACAGATATGAAGGTGAATGAGTTTACTTATAAAGATATCGATACTGAAACTCACAATCTTGGAGAAGTATGGACCGTAATGTTGTGGGATTTATATTGGGCTTTGTGCGATAAATATGGCTATGATCCGGACTTCAATAATAAAACAGCTGGAAATAATATCTGCATACAATTGGTGATGGATGGTATGAAACTTCAACCATGCAGTCCTGGATTTGTAGATGGCCGCAATGCCATATTGAAAGCAGATTCTATAAATAATAATAAAGCTAATACATGTCTTATTTGGGAAGTATTCGCTAGACGCGGATTGGGTTATTATGCAAAACAAGGCTCATCTAATTTTGTAGGTGATGAAGTTGAAGATTTCGAAAGCTTACCAATATGCGTCAATGACCTAAAAATTTATAAAAAAGCAGATTTTCTAGTCAAAGCTGGTAGCAATATTAGTTACACACTAGAAATAAGAAATTTAAGAGCTGCTGTTGCAAATAATGTTGTTCTGGAAGATGAAATTCCAAATGGTTGTACCTATGTCAATGGATCAGCATCAATAACACCTACATCGGTAAGTTCAGATAAAGTTCACTGGGAATTTGCTTCGATGAAAGAATTAGAATCAAAAACTATTACTTACAAATTAAATACGTCATCATCCAATTTTTCAAATACCATTTGGTATGATAATTTAGAATCTTCAAATGTTGAAGATCTATATGATAATAGTGGTGTTAGAAAAGGAAATGGTGTATGGATTTTAGGCCCTGGATTCGGTGTAGATAATTCAACCTGTTGGTTGGCTGAATCAAGCGGTACAGAAGCACGCGATTACAATATTAATAATATCGCGCCTATTAAATTAACCGGAAATAATCCTGCATTCTTATTTTTCCAAAAATTTAATACACAAAAAGCCATTGACGGTGGTTTTATCGAATTATCGAATGATGGATTGTTTTGGGAATTACTACCTGAATCAGATTATTTACTCAATGGAGTGAACAGCAATTTGAATTATTCAACTTTCGCAATTCCATTATTGAAAGGATTTTCAGGATTTACTTCAGAATTTATTCCTACCGTTTTTGATCTATCCAAGCATGCTAATAAAGACCTTTATGTTCGATTCAGATTTGGGAATGATGCAACTATTGAATCTACCAATCCAGGATTAAAAGGTTGGAGTATTGACAATTTAGAAGCCATTAACCCTGTATTCTATAATGGACAGGCCTGTGTCACATCAGCACTTGGTGATAATAACTGTGTCTCTTTGCCAGGAAAAGGAACTTTAGTTGATTCTAAAAAAGTGGTTGGCACTCAGGATCAAGATAAAACCGAAGCGGATTTATTAGTATACCCTAATCCGGCTCAATCGGAATTTACTGTTCTTGTTCCTAATGATTTTGAATTACAAAAAATCAATATCCATTCTGCTACAGGAACACTATTGAAAACGATTAACTTAGATCACCAAAACCAATCTGTTGTTAAATGTTCTGCAAAGGATTTGGCTAAAGGTGTAATCCTCATAGAAGCTATCGGATCACAAAAAATTCTGACATCCAAATTGATTTTGAAATAAGTCAAAAATTAAAATAATTATATCAAAAGCCCGTTTCGCTAAAATGAAATGGGCTTTTGTTTTTTAATGCAATAAAAAAACCTACCTTCATCCTAAGTTAATATCAAAATTTATGAAAAGAAGATCTTTATTAACAGCCATTGGAGCATCAAGTTTGGGAATCTTAAACCCTTCCGGTTTATTACAAGCTGCAACAAAACAATACCAACATGCTCTGGATGATCTGAACCTGTTACACGCAAAAGATGATGATGATTTCTGGCAACAAATAAGACAGGCTTATTCCGTGTCACCTACCCTGATTAATCTTAATAATGGTGGTGTTAGTCCCGCTCCAAGAGTAGTCCAGGAAGCAGTAGATTATTACAATCGTCTTTGTAATGAAGCACCATCCTATTATATGTGGCGAATACTAGATGCCGGGCGTGAACCCCTGCGCCAAAAAATGGCAGATCTCGCCGGAACCAGTCCCGATGAATTAGCATTTAACCGCAATTCTTCTGAATCGCTTGAAACCATAATCTTTGGTTTGAGATTGAAAGCTGGTGATGAAATTGTATTAACCAAACAAGATTATCCCAATATGATCAATGCGTGGAAACAACGTGAAAAAAGAGATGGACTGGTACTTAAATGGATTAGTTTTGATTTTCCAATAGAAAACAAAGAACAAATTGTTTCAAAATTTGCCAATGCATTCACTTCCAGAACGAAAGTGGTTCATATCACCCATATGATCAATTGGAATGGCCAACTTTTACCAGCAAAAGAAATCGCACAAGAAGCTCATAAAAGAGATATTGAGGTGCTGGTTGATGGAGCTCACTCTTTTGCACATATCCCATACAAAATAAGTGATTTGGATTGTGATTATTTCGGAACCAGTTTACATAAATGGATGAGTGCACCCATAGGCAGTGGTTTGCTTTATGTAAAAAAAGAAAAAATCAAAAACCTCTACCCCTTCTTAGCATCCGCAGATCCTGAAAGTACCGACATCAGAAAATTTGAAAGTCTTGGAACAAGATCATTTCCAATTGAACAAGCTATAGCTCATGCCATTGATTTTTATAATATGATTGGTACCGAACGAAAATTTAAACGATTACAATACTTAAAAGAATATTGGGTAAATAAAGTCAAAACGCATTCTAAAGTTAATATTCATTGTCCCATGTCACCTGACTGGGGTGGTGCTTTAGGTATGGTCAGTGTAACTGGTAAAAAACCAGAAGAGCTTTCTGAATATCTTTTCACACAATATAAAATTCATACGGTATCCATAGACTGGGAAAACATTCATGGTGTACGAATTACACCTAATGTCTATACCATGACTAAAGAATTGGACAAATTAGTAAAAGGAATTTTGGAATTTGCTGATAAGGTATAGAAATTTCATATTTTTTTTATTAAAATAGATTGTGCGATTTGTAATAAACGAACTTATGAAAGCTTTGCTTTTACTAATATGCAAAATAAATGATTGTTGTGCTATTTGTCATGCATAGTATAATGGATACCTAATTTTAGCCAATAAAAAAAATACAATTCATGAATAAAATTATTGTTACCGGTGGATGTGGATATATAGGAAGTCATACCATAGTTGAATTAATTCAAGCTGGATATGAAGTGGTCAGTGTAGATAATTTAATTAATTCTGATGAAAGTGTTTTACTGAGTATCGAAAAAATAACGGGCGTAAAAGTTAAAAATTACAATCTGGATCTTTCAGATTCAAGTTCTATAGATTATTTAGTTCAACATGAAGATCAAATTCTGGGTATTATCCATTTTGCTGCATTAAAAGCTGTAGGAGACTCTGTAAAATATCCGCTCAGGTACTATCATAATAATGTATCAAGTCTAATGAATGTTCTCCATTGGATTGAAGTAAAAAACATTCCGAACCTCATCTTCTCTTCATCATGTACCGTCTATGGTGAAACTGAAAAATTACCAGTCGATGAATCAGCATCTTTCAAAGAGACGTCTTCGCCTTATGGTAAAACAAAACAAATGTGTGAAGAAATTATCCTTGATACATACTCTTCTTGGAATAATAAACAAGCTATTTCATTGCGATATTTCAATCCTGCAGGAGCACATCATAGCCACTTAATTGGTGAATCTCCAATCAACGCACCACAAAATTTAGTTCCCGTAATTACCGAAACCGCCATGGGTAAAAGATCTGCAATGACAGTATTTGGTACAGATTACAATACACGTGACGGATCTTGTATCAGGGATTATATCCATGTTATGGATTTAGCTGAGGCGCATGTGTTAGCTTTACAATATCTCATCACAGGAAAACAACAATCAAAAGTAGATGCCTATAATCTGGGTATCGGTGAAGGGGTCTCTGTACTGGAAGCCATTCATGCTTTTGAACTTGTTAGTGGGATGAAATTAAATTATAAGTTAGGCGAAAAACGTCCCGGTGATTTGCCCGCTATATATGCCGATTTGAATAAAGCAAAAACGAATTTACTTTGGTCTCCAAAAAAATCTATGGATGATATTATGTTAGATGCCTGGCTTTGGGAACAGAAAAGAAATTTGAACCATGACCAATAATGGAATCTATTTGATTTGCATTGTTGTTTTTACGTTTTGCAGTCAAAGATGTTCCATAACTCATAATTCTAGACAAAAAAATTCAACAAATCCATGCTATGAAGATTGCCTTTTGGCTGATCGGTATAAATATTCCAAAGTTTATTTTCCAATTTATACCAGGAAAAACCCAAATGACGTCTTCGTTCGGCAAGTTAGTATCCCTGTATCATTGGAATCTTCAGCTTGGGTAAAAAAACTGGATAAAAATTGTCAATCCCCAAATCCGAATGATTGCATGATTTGGCGAAGTGAAAAAATGCCACCTTTGGCAAAATACTTCTACATTGTAACGGATACCCTAAAGTGTAAAGACTTTAAACAAACGATAGTGAAAGTGAATCCAGTCCTCGTCGAAAGTCGTGGTTATCTAAAAAAATTGGAAGTATTTTGCCCTGAAGATTTGAATCCAAAAATGATCTCCAACATTCAACAAAAGTTGACTGATTTTGGATATTATAATAACGAGATTAATGGTTTAATCACCGATGAACTAATGAATTCACTATCTATATTTCAACATGAAAATCAACTCCCTATTGGACATTTTGATATAGAAACTATAAAATCATTACAAATCAAATATCAATTAAGTCATTAACCTTATAGATTAGTTTGCCTCATGTTTTCTTTATTCTAGATGATCAATTGACCGAGATCGCCACAACCAAGATGCTAGCCCAGTAAATATACTGATGCCACCAATAAAAATTAGTTCTGCCTTCAGAATATACCAACCAGCCTCAGTCAACAAAACATCAAATCCGAAAGGTGAAACAGGAATAGGTCTATAATTAAAAAAGATTCGCTCGTTCGAAAATGGAATAAAAAATCCTACACCCTTTCCACCATCAGTCATCGCATCAAATACACCATGACTCATGGTACACATAAAAAACATATAAATGATAAAAATAAATACAGCCCTGTCATTTTTATAATCCCTATAAAATACCCAAGCAATCAACCATGCAAATAAAATGGCAAATAAAATGGAATGTGTAAATCCACGATGCCCCCACATAGAACCATACTTAATTCCAAAACTAAACCCAATGACATCGATATCGGGAATCATAGCACACATCATGGCCAATAACATGGTCTTAAGTATTTCTCCCCTGAAAGGTCTTAAAGGAGTCAAGGATAATCCGAATAGGGCGTGACCAAGGATGGTAGGCATAACAAAAATATTTTAAAGCTTTTTAGCTTTTATAAGATAAATGTATACTCTTTTATTCAAATATAATATAAATAATCTCCACCAATAAAACACAAATAAAAAATTCAAGCTTACCTTATCTCGGTAAGCCTGAATGTTAGGGCAACTGCAAGCATTTAAAAAAAAACTATTCCATTATGCATCTTTGGTTAATTTGACAATTTCACTTACGATGATTTCTGAGATGTATTTGGTAACACCTGATTTATCCTCATAGCTGCGATTCGAAATACGGCCTTTAATGATTACTTCATTGCCTTTCTTAAGGTATTTTTCCATAAATTCTGCTTTTGCATCCCAGGCTACTAGATTGTGCCATTGGGTTTCCGTAACTTTATCACCATTACTTGATTTGTAAGATTCATTCGTAGCGATCGTCGCTCGGGTTATTTTTTTACCTTTTTCTAAGGTGGTCATTTCTGGATCCTTACCTAAGTTTCCAATGAGTTGTACAGAATTTCTTAAAGAGTTCATAAAATTAAAATTTAAACGTGAAACAAAAAATTTGATATTGACAACATTGTCGATGCAAAGATGTGGGTGCCCTATTTTGGGAGTCGTATGTTATCCGTATAGATTCGTTAAGATCCGTAAGTAAACGTAATATAACGACTACGACCATACAGGATAGTCGTTTTAAAAACTAATAAAATAAAAAATATTTCAATAAAATTCAGTATTTTGTTTTAATTCACATAGAATTTTACAATTATGAATCATCTGAGTACATTTGTAATGATGAATCTGAATCCAGAATTTTCATGTTCAACTATTCCTTTTATTCCATCTTGTTTCATTTATTAAACATCATAGCTACTATACAAAACTGACATTGCAATGAAAAACAATTACCTAGAAAACATAAGTTTTGAAAACATCAATTATACCTTATCCCATCTTGTACCAGGAGACTATGAACAATGCCTATTTAAAAATTGTGACTTTTCTAATACCGATCTTTCAGAGATCAGATTTACAGATTGCGAATTCAACGCTTGCAATCTAAGTATGGCAAATCTCACGAAGACCGCTTTCAGAAATATTAAGTTTGTTGATTGTAAGATGCTAGGCCTACTCTTCGAATCTTGTAATGAATTTGGACTATCCTTCCAGTTTGAGAATTGCACACTCAATCATGCATCCTTCTACGGCACCAAAATCAGAAAGACGAAATTCAAATCTACTCAATTACATGGAGTAGATTTTACAACAAGCGATTTATCCTATGCTGTTTTTGATGATTGCGATTTATCAGGTTCCACCTTCGAAAAAACCATCCTTGAACACGCCGACTTCAGAACTGCAATCCATTATTCTATAGATCCGGAAATCAATTACCTTACCAAAGCAAAATTTTCTATATTCGGAATACCTGGTTTGTTGGATAAATATGATATTGTTATAGATATCACAAATTAAAATTAATATGATTCGTGTATTAAATTAAAACAACTAAATTCTAGTTATTGATGTTAAATTAAACCAAGTCCTTTTTCCCTAGTCTAAACCACACGATGCATTTCAAAACATTTTTCTTACTAATCCTTTTCATCACTTTTAGTGATATTATACAAGCTCAGGATCATTTCAAAGTGTGTTTTTTTCTTTTGGAAGAATGTAAAATAACCCAAGCCTACATTCCTGAGATAAATAGCATCCACAAAGATTTCTCCAATGATCGTTTTGAATATCACGCCTATTTTTCAAGCCCAGCCTCAGATCGAAATGATGCTCAGGCGTTCGCTGATCGATATAACTTAACCATACCCATAGAAATGGATTCAACTCAGATCTGGGCCAAGAAATTTGATATTACTGTCATGCCTGAAGTAGTGGTCTATAATATCAATTTGGATCAGATCGTTTATCAGGGAAGGATCGATAATTTGTTTGCAAAAATCGGAAAACGTCGGTCTAGAGCCACACAAAACGATTTGCGTGATGCTTTAAATAGTATCCTAAAAGGTATACCCGTTGCCGTTCCAAAGACCACTGCTGTTGGTTGCTTTTTAGAAAAAATATGATGCTTTGTTTTATTTTGCTAATTTTGTTACATAATTTTTGATATGATGAAATACATACTTTCCCTTACCTTGATCATAATGGCAACTGGGCTTACCCATGCTCAATCATTTAATGAAAACATTGCTCCCATTATTTACAAGCATTGTGGTGGTTGCCACAGACCTGGAGAGATTGGACCCTTTACTTTAACCAACTACCAAGAAGTGAGTAATTGGGGTGGAACTATAAAGTATGTTACGGAATCTCGCTATATGCCACCTTGGAAACCAGATCCATCCTATCGAAATTTTCAACATGAGAATATCTTAACCAATGATGAAATTGCACAAATTGGTAAATGGGTGGACAATGGAATGCCAGAAGGCGATCCATCTAAATTTTACCCTTTTCCCAATTACCCATCAGGCTCTCAAATCGGTACTCCCGAT
>Ga0138256_10003553_pt1 | contig 16568 bp, 13 predicted proteins | sample KNB2016incub_MG_FD_105486 | JGI IMG/M metagenome (GOLD analysis project Ga0138256, IMG submission 105486) | Active sludge microbial communities from wastewater in Klosterneuburg, Austria - KNB2014incub_MG | ecosystem: Engineered > WWTP > Activated sludge > Unclassified | place: Austria... | reverse complement strand
AACTTCTTCGGCGGGCTCGGCGGCATGGCGATCGTCACGGCGTGGTGGGGCATCTGGCACATCGTCGCCGGCATGGCGCTGTCGACGTGGTGGATGAAGCGCGATCCCGCGCCGGCCGCGCAGGCGGCGTGATGACAGCCGTCCTCGTCACCGGCGGTGCCGGCTACCTCGGCCGGCAGGTCGTCGCCGCGCTGGCGCGCGACGGCACGCCCGTCGTCGCGCTCGACGTGCGCGAGGTGCCCGAGGCGCAGCGCGTGGCGGGCGCGGTGCACGCCACGGCCGACATCCGCGACGCCGCGCGGCTCGAGTCGCTGCTGCGCGAGCACGCCGTCGACACCGTGGTGCATCTGGCGGCGATCGTCAACCCGGGAAGGAAGTCGGACCGCGAGTTCGAGTACCAGGTCGACGTCGAGGGTACGCGCAACGTCGTCGAGGCCTGCATCGCCGCCGGTGTGTCGCAGCTGGTCGTCTCGTCGTCGGGCGCGGCCTACGGCTACCACGCCGACAACCCGGCGTGGCTGGCGGAAGACGACGCGATCCGCGGCAACGAGGCCTTCGCCTACTCGTGGCACAAGCGTCTCGTCGAGGAGATGCTCGCCGGCTACCGCGCGAGCGCGCCGCAGTTGCGCCAGACCGTGCTGCGCATCGGCACCATCCTCGGCGCGACGGTGGCCAACCAGATCACGGCGTTGTTCGAGAAGCGCCGGCCGCTGGCGATCGCCGGCGCCGACAGCCCCTTCGTCTTCGTCTGGGACGAAGACGTCGTCGGCGCGATCCTGCACGCCGTGCGCAGCGGCCGCGCCGGCATCTACAACGTGGCTGGCGACGGCGCGCTCACGATCCACGAGATCGCCGCGCGCATGGGCAAGCGCTGCCGCGTCGTGCCGGCGCCCGTGCTGCAGGCGGCGCTGTGGATCGGCCGTGCGCTCGGCCTCACGGCCTACGGGCCCGAGCAGCTGCGCTTCCTGCGCTACCGGCCGGTGCTCGACAACCGGCGCCTGAAGGAGGAGTTCGGCTACCGGCCACGCAAGACCTCGGCCGAGGCGTTCGATTTCTGGTGGGCGGCGCGGCGTGCGGCAGCGCCGGCCCGCGGGGCTGCGCGATGACGCAGCGCCGTGCGTACCGCGACCGCGTCGTCGCGATCACCGGTGCGGCCGGCGGCCTGGGCAGCGCGATGGCACGCGCCTGGGGCGCCGCCGGCGCGACGATCGTCGCGCTCGACGTCGACGGCGACCGCGCGCAGGCGCTGGCGGCGACGCTGCGCGCGCAGCGCATCGAGGCCGTCGGCCTGGCCTGCGACGTGGCCGACGCGACGGCGTGCCGCGCGACGATCGACGAGGCGATCCGCCTGCACGGCGGCATCGACGTGCTGGTCGTCAACGCCGGTATCTCGGCGCGCTGTCTGCTGCGCGACACGGCCCCGGGCGTCGTCGAGCGCGTGATGGCGGTCAACTTCCTCGGCGCGGTGCATGCGACGCAGGCGGCGCTCGCGTCGCTGCGCGCGCGCAGCGGCCAGATCGTCGCGATCTCGAGCGTTGCCGGTTTCGCGCCGCTGGTCGGCCGCACCGCGTATGCCGCGAGCAAGCATGCGCTGCACGGCTTCTTCGACAGCCTGCGCGGCGAGCTGGCGCGCGACGGCGTCGACGTGACGCTGGTGTGCCCGTCGTTCATCGCCACCGGCATCGAGCGCGCCGCGCTCGGCGCCGACGGCCGGCCCGCCGCGGCGCCGCGGCGCACCACTGGCGGCGAGCAGAGCGCCGACGAAGTCGCCGCGCGCATCATCGCCGCCGCCGGCCGCGGCGCGCGGCTGTGCCTGCCTTCGCGCACGGCGCGGCTGGCGTGGTGGGTCAGCCGCATCGCTCCGGCGCGCTACGAGCGGCTGATGCTCGCGCGCGTCGGCGCCGAATTCGAGCTTTGAAGGAGCACCGATCGATGAAGTCCTTCGCCGTCCCTGCCGCGCTGGCTTCGATGCTGACGACGCTGGCGCTGCCGGCGGGCGCCGCGACGCTCGTCGTCGCCGACGAAGCCGGCCGGCCGCTGGCCACCGTGATGGTGCGCGAAGTCGCGGCCGTCAAGCGCGCCATCGACACGCCGGACGGCGGCTATCCGAAGCCGGGCGTCGCCTACGACGTCGACCCCGACATCACGCGTTTCACCGACGTCGCCGGCCGCGCGAGCTGGGCCGAGCGCGGCGTCGCCGTGCGCTACCTGCTGCGCAAGCCCGGCTTTCGCGACGCGGCGATCGATACCACGCCGGGCCAGGCCGAGCTGCGCGTGACGCTGCAGCGCGAGACCGACGCCGTGAAGCTCGCCGAAGCGAAGCCCGCCAACGTGTGGCTCGGCGCGCTCGACCTCGGCGACGCGGCGCGCAAGCGCCACTTCATGCTGCAGTGCGGCTTCTGCCACCAGCAGGGCAACGCCTTCCTGCGCCGCGAGCGCCCGGTCGACGAGTGGCATGCCGCCGTGCAGCGCATGGTGCGCTACGGCGCGCGCCTCGCGACCGAGGACCAGAAAGTGCTGCCGCAGATGCTCGCCGACGGCTGGCGCGCGCTGCGCGAGCATCCCGAGCGCCTCGCCGAGCCGGCGCCGTGGAGCGCGGCGCTCGCCGCGACCACCATCACGGAGTGGCCGGTCGGCGACGCGATGTCGCAGGCGCATGACCAGCTGCTCGCCGCCGACGGCACGCTCTGGGTCGCCGACAACATCCAGGACCGGCTGTGGCGCGTCGATCCGCGCACGAACCGCGTCACCGTCTACAAGATCCCGCACCGCGCGGGCGACGTGCCGGGCGGGCTGCTGGCGGCGCGGCTGCGCGACTTCGCGCGCCACGACAGCACGTCCAACGCGCACTCGCTGGTGCAGTCGGCGCGCGACGGCCACATCTTCGTCACACCGTCGGCGCAGCAGCGTCTCGTCGAGTTGGATCCGGCGAGCGGCGAGTTCACGCTGCACGACATGCCAGGCGGCTTCTATCCGCACACGATCCGCTTCGACGCGCAGGACCGCGTGTGGTTCACGCTCGCGCTGTCGAACCAGATCGCGATGTTCGACCGCGCGACGCGCCGCTTCACGCTGCACGACCTGCCGGTGCGCAGCCTGCGCGAGCGGCTGACGGTGGCACTGATCCGGCCGATCTTCAAGCTGATGGAGTGGGGCGTGCCGCTGGCCAACTGGCTGCCGGTCGATCGCATCGCCACCGGCACGCCGCTGCCCTACGGCATCGAGGTCACGCCCGACGGCAGGGTGTGGTTCGCGCGGCTGCACACCGACGAGATCGGCTCCATCGACCCGGCCACCGGCAAGGTGACGATGATCCCGACGCCGTTCCAGGGCCCGCGCCGCCTGCGCGCCGACGCCGACGGCAACCTGTGGATCGGCGCCTTCCCCGAATCGGCGATCGCGCGCTACGAGCCGAAGGCCAATCGCTTCACGCGCTACGAGCTGCCTGTCGTGCCCAAGGGCAGCGACACGCCGTATGCGCTCAACGTCGACAAGCGGCGCGGCCTGGTGTGGGTGACGGGCAACCAGTCGGACTCGCTGCACGTGCTCGACATCGCCTCCGGCGCATGGAACAGCGTGCCGCTGCCGCGCCGCGTCGCCTTCACGCGCGACGTCGAGATCGCGGAGGACGGCACGGCGTACACGTCGACCTCGTCGTTCCCGAGCTGGCACGTCGAGGACGCGCAGCCGACGGCGATCCGTGTGCAGCGCGGAGCCGCGAAGTGAGCCCGCCGGGCCGCACCCACGACGCACGCCCCCTCGCCGCAGCGGTGCGCGGCGCCAAGGGGGCAAGTTGATCCTCTTGCGCCACGGCGCCTTCTACGTCTCGTGCCTGGCGGCGTTCACCGCCGGCCACGTCGTCAACTACGCCGTGATCCTCTATGCGCAGGAGGCGATCGGCTCCGACCTGCTGGCGGGCATCGGCTTCGGCCTGTGCTTCGGACCGCCGCTCGTGCTCGGCTGGATCGCCGGCGCGTGGTGCGACCGCTATCCGCCGACGCGGCTGATCCACGGCGCCCAGGCGCTGTTCGTCGCGGCGGCGCTGCTGCTGTGGGCGGGCGACCGCGCGGCGGCCGATGTGCCTTCGATGCGCGTCGCGCTGCTCGTCGCCGCCGCGCTGCTGGCCGGCGCCGGCTGGTCGTTCGTCGCGCCGGCGCGCATGGCGACGCTCGGCCAGATCGCGCGCCCCGAAGACCTGAAGCCGGCGACGGTGGCGTTCAATCTGTTCGTGATGCTCGGCTTCGGCCTCGGGCCGCTGGCGCTCGCGCTGGCGCGCAGCGCCGCTGGCTGGCCCGGCGTGTTCGCGACGGCAGCGCTGTTGTTCATCGCGGCATCGTTCGCGCTGCTGGCCGTGCGCACGCGCGCCAGCGGCCGGGCGCATGCGCCACTGCGCGTCGAAATCGGCGAAGGCGTGGCCGCCGTCGTGGCGCGCCCGCTGCTCGCGCAACTGATGCTCGCCGCGATGGCGGGCTACCTCGCGATGGGGCCGATGACGGTGCTGCTGCCCAAGCTCGCGGCGACGCAACTGGGTTTGAGCGAACTGCAGCGCGGCGCCTTCCTCGGCACGCTGGCGCTGGCGCTGATCGGAGGTGGTCTGCTCGCACTCGCGCTGCAGCGACGGTTGCATCACGGCCGCACGATCTTCGTCGCGACGGCGCTCGCGGGCGCGGGCCTCGCGGCGCTGGGCGCGGTGCACGAACCGCGCGCCGCCGTCGCGCTGCTCGGCGCGGTGGGCGTGGCGGGCGGCCTCGCGTTGTCGCTGATCGTCGCGGGCATCCAGACCGCCGCGCCCGACGCGCTGCGCGGCCGCATCGTCGCGATGTACACCATCGTTTCCCAAGTCGTGCCGGCGGCCTCGGGCGTCACCGCCGGCGCGCTGCTGCAGCGCTGGGGCGTCGGCGTCGCGCTGCAGGCCTGCGGCGCGGCGCTGGTGATCGCGATGGCCGCCGCCGCGTTTCGCATGACGGCGCTGCGCCGCCACGCGGGCTGACGGCCAGCCACAGAGGATCGGCGCCAGCGTCGCGGCCTCGGCGACGACGAAGTCGCGAACAGCGCCGCGACGCTGGCGTCGTCAGGATGCGCCAGATGCGCGTCGCCTCGGGCGTGTCGTTCGTCCGATTCGCTCATGCTGTAATGCGCGCCGATGGACACCGACACTGCGACGATCAAGAAGGCCCTGCTCGTCGACGACCATGCGCTGTTTCGCGACGGCGTCGACTTGCTCGTCGAACAGCGCATCCCGCAACTGCAGCTCTCGACCGCGGGCGACATCGCCGGTGCGCTCGACGCGCTCGAAGCCGACCCCGACTGCTCTCTCATGCTGCTCGATCTCGGCCTGCCCGACGCCAGCGGCATGGCCGGCCTCGAGAGGCTGCGCGAGGCCGCGCCGGCAGTGCCGATCGTCGTGCTGTCGGCCGACGACCGGCCCGAGACGGTGCTCGCGGCGATCGACCGCGGCGCGGCCGGCTTCATCCCCAAGCGTGCCGACAGCGCGGCCTTCACCGATGCGCTGCGCAGCGTGCTCGAGGGCCGCGTGCAACTGCCGCCGCAGGCCTGGCTGGCGGCCGCAGCGCCGCCGCCGGGCGACAGTGACGACGGCGACCTCGGCCTGTCGCCGCGTCAGCTCGACGTGCTGCGCCTGCTGGTCGAGGGCCGCAGCAACAAGCTGATCATGCGCGAGCTGGAGCTGTCGGAATCGACCGTCAAGACGCACGTGCAGGCGATCTTCCGGCGCCTGAACGTCAATTCGCGCACCCAGGCGGTGGTGGCGGCGGCGCGGCTCGGGCTGCGGCTGACGGGCGGCTGACTCAGGCCGTCGGCGCGACCACCGCGAGCGCCGATGCCAGCGCGGCCAGCAGCGCCTCCGCCCGAAACGGCTTGTTGAGCACCGGCACGCCGGCCCGCTGCAGGCGCGTGAGCTCGGCCGGCAGCGTGCTGCCGGTGACGACGAGTGCGGGCACGAAGCGGTCGAGCCGCGCGCGCAGCGCGTCGATCACGGCGAGGCCGTCGCCGTCGGGCAGCCGCAGATCGGTCAGCAGCAGGTCGGTGCGGCCGAGGTCGGCGGCGCCGCGCAGCGCCTGCAGCCCTTCGTAGGAGCGCACCTCGGCGCCCCAGCTCTGCAGACGCAGGACCAGCGCGTCGCGCACTGCGGGCTCGTCCTCGACGACGACCAGTTGTCGCCCGGCCAGCGGCTGCGGCGCCGCGTCCGCTGCGACGGCGACTGCGCCGCGCGCCGGGCCGCGGCGGTCCAGCGGCAGCTCGATGCCGAAGCAGCTGCCGCGGCCGGGCGCCGAGCGCAGCGTGAGCCCGTGGCGCAGCAGGCGCGCGCTGCGTTGCACGATCGCGAGGCCCAGGCCCAGGCCGCGCACGCGGCCGTCGGCGCCGCTGTGGTCGAACTGCACGAACTCGACGAAGGCGTTGCGCTGCTGTTCGGGCGTCATTCCGCAGCCGCTGTCGCGCACCTGCACCTGCACGCGGTCGCCGCGCCGGCGCGCCGCGACGAGCACGCCGCCGCGCGCCGTGCAGCGCACGGCGTTGTCGACCAGGTTGCGCAGCATCTGTTCGAGCAGCAGCGCGTCGGTGACGCCGGCCAGCGCAGTCGGCCGGCAGCGCAGGCGCAGGCCCTTGGCCTCGGCCGTGGCGCGCGCGTGCGATTCGATCGCATCGAACACGGCCTGCAGCTCGACGCGCCCGATGCGCGGCTGCACCGTGCCGGCGTCGAGCCGTGACACGTCGAGCAGGCCGCGCAGCAGCTTCTCCAGCGCGGCGACGCCCTGGTCGATGCGGTCGACGAGAGCACGCTGGCGCGGCGCCTGCTCCTGCTCGCGCAGCAGACCGACGAGCAGGCCGATGCCCGCGACCGGCTGGCGCAGGTCGTGGCTCGCGGCGGCGAGAAAGCGCCCCTTGGCGGCGTTGGCCTCTTCCAGCTCGACGGTGCGCTCGCGCACGCGCTGCTCGAGCGCGAGGTTGGCGTGCTCGACGGCACCCAGCGCGCCGACGACGCGGTTCACGAGCATGGCCGTGAAGGCCAGCACCGCCAGCGGCACGGCGTAGGGCATCCAGTAGGCGTCCATCACCGAGGTGCGACCCTGCTGGTAGAGGTAGTCATGCACGCCGGCGCCGAACACCGACGCGAGGCCGACGACCAGCGGCACGACGACCGCCGCATGCAGCCGGCGCAGCGCCGGCCAGACCAGCGGGACCGCGCCCAGCAGCCCGGCGAGCAGCGCGGGGTAGATCCAGGCGCGCGCCTGCTGAATCCAGCCACCGGCCACCGCGACGGCGCCGAGCGCCGCCAGCGCCGCGCCGATGCCGACCCAGGCCGCTCGCAGGCGCGGCCGCGGCTGCCCCGACACCGCGATCGCGAAGATGCCGATCAGCACGCACGAGGCGACCTGCGTCGCGAAGAACAGCCAGTCGGTCAGCGGCGGCGGAAACGGCAGGGCGACGGCGTAGTAGCTGACGTTGCGCAGCGAGGCGAGCAGCCCGAGCGCCGCGAAACTGCCGAGCGCGATCTCGCCGCGCCGGCTCGCCCACACCAGCAGGGCGACCAGGCAGGCGCCGACGCTCAGCACGTTGAGCCACTGCGGCAGGCTGACCTCCCGGTGGTAGCCGTAGACGAAGCCGGCCTCGAGTTCGCGCATCGGGCCGAACAGCAGCGGCGCGAGGCCGCCGCGCGCGCCGTGGTCGACGACGATCTCGACGCTGTTGGCGCCGCCGCGCAGCAGGCCCTCGGGCAGCGCGATCAGCGCGGGCATCGGGCGGCGCAGCGCGCCCGGCGGCGCGTCGAGCGTGCCGTGGACCCGCGTGCCGTTGACGCGCACGTCTGCGTGCGTGCCCAGGCGGTCGATGCGCAGCGCCCAGACGGTCGCGGGCGGCTCGGCCAGCTCGAAGCTCGCGCGGTAGCGCGCGATGCCGTGCGTGCCCAGCAGGTGGTGCGCCCAGGTGTCGGGCAGCGCGACGGAACGCTCCTCGCCGGCGCGGCCGTCGCGCACGACCGCCATGCGCGCTTCGTGCAGCGCCAGCGCCACGCCTTCGGCCTCGGCCGCGCTGCTCCACACGCCGAGCCCGCCCCACACCGCCGCGAGCAGCGCCAGCGCGGCGAACGCGGCGACCCAGGCCGAGGTCGGCGAGGCGGCCGGGTGCTGCGGTTCGGGTGTCATCGTCCGCGATTCTGGCCGAGGTCGGCGGCATGCCCAGCCGGCCGTTCGGCCGATGCGCGACGCGCGCGGTACCCGGGTTGACCCGGATTCGGGCCGGGGGCGGAATCGGTCAACGTCGGATCTGAGGGAGCGGCGGGGAGGCTGCCGCGAACGGAGGCCGGATGGACGTGACGCCCGCGCGCGGGATCTCGGAGGGCCTTGCAACGGCGGGGTTCGACCGGCGGCGTCTGACGCTGCTCGCGATGTCGACGGCGACGCTGTTGTACCTCGCCACGCTGGCGCCGCTGCTGGCCATCCTGGCCGGCTGGCTGCCGGCGTCCGACGGGCTGGATCCGGGGCTGCGGATGCGGCGCACGGCGGCGCTCGGCTACCTCGCGCTGACCTTCGGCGCGGCGTCGATGCTGTACCTGCGCCGCCGCGACCGCGCCGCCGGCGCGATGCCGCTGGCGATGACGCTGGCGCTGCCGTTCCTGTTCGACCCGCAGGCTTTCGTGCGCGGCACCGGGCCGCAGGCGTTCTGGGTGCCGTTCATCTTCGCGCTGGCGCTGAGCAGCTGGCGCGTCGCGCTGCTGACGCTGGCGGCCTCCGTGGCGGCGGTCGTCGTCGCCTACCCGGGCGCCCTGGCTTCGCCGGTGGCCGTGGGGGTGACGCTGATCGTGCTGACGTTGCTCGGCGCAGGCCGCCTGATCCAGGAGGCGGCGCTGCGCGAGACGGCGTCGGCGCGCGGGCGGGCGGAGTCGGCCGAGCTGGCGCGCAGCGGCATGGAAGCGCGCATCCGCGACCTGTTCGAGGCGATGGGCGACGCGCTGGTGTTCTCCGACACGCAGCGCCGCATCGTGAAGGTCAACCCGGCTTTCGAGGCGATGTTCGGCTGGCACGCCGACGAAGTCGTCGGCCGCTCGGCTGAGATCCTCTATGCCGACGGTGCCGACTTCGTCGAGCAGGGCCGGCGCCGCTACGGGCGGGAGGCGCCGGGCGACAACGCCGTCTTCGAGCTGCGCTACCGGCGCAAGGACGGCAGCGTGTTCTGGGCCGAAACGAGCGCGCGGCGCATCGTCGGACCCGACGGCGCCCTGGAAGGCGTGTTCGGCATGCACCGCGACATCACGGCGCGCAAGCAGGCCGAAGAGAGCCAGCGCCGCTCGCGCGCGCAGCTCGCGACCTTCGTGCGCGAGGCGCCGAACATGATGGCGATGCTCGACCGCGACATGAAGTACCTCGCGACCAGCGCGCGCTGGCTGCAGGCCTACGGGAAGGGGCGCGACGACCTGACCGGCGTCGACCACTACGTGTTCCATCCCGACCAGCCCGCGGCGTGGCGCGATGTGCACCGCAGGGCGCTTGCCGGCGAGGCGGTGCGCAACGACGAGGACTTGTGGCAGGGCGCCGACGGCGTCGAACACTGGCTGCGCTGGGCCGTGCTGCCGTGGCGCTACGCCGACGGCGCGATCGGCGGCATCGTCATCGCGGCCGACGAGATCACGCCGTTGGTGCAGGCGCGGCGCGCGCTCGAGTCGCACCAGGCCGAACTCGAGGCGCAGGTGGCCGAGCGCACCGCCGACATCGCCGAGATGCAGAGCGAGCTGGCGCGCCGCGCCGAGGAGGCCGAGACGGCCAACCGCGCCAAGAGCGCCTTCCTCGCCAACATGAGCCACGAGATCCGCACGCCGATGAACGCCATCATCGGCTTCACCCACCTGATGGCGCGCGACACGCGCGACACGCTGCAGCGCGAGCGGCTGGAGAAGGTCGACGACGCGGCGCGGCACCTGCTGCAGGTGATCAACGACATCCTCGACCTCTCCAAGATCGAGGCCGGCAAGATGGTGCTCGAGGACGTCGAGTTCGCGCTCGACGAGGTGCTGTCGCGCAGCTTCGATCTGGTCGGCGCCCGCGCGCGCGACAAGGGGCTCGAGCTGGTGGTCGACTCCGACGCCGTGCCCGAGCGCCTGCGCGGCGACCCGACGCGGCTGTCGCAGGCGCTGATCAACCTGCTGAGCAATGCCGTCAAGTTCACGGCGCGCGGCTGGGTGCGGCTGCGCGGCGAGCTGCTGCGCGAGGCCGGTTCGCGCGTGCTGGTGCGCTTCGAAGTGCGCGACACCGGCGAAGGCATCGCGCCCGAGCGCCAGGGCGCGCTGTTCAGCGCCTTCGAGCAGGCCGACGCGTCGACCGGGCGGCGCCACGGCGGCACCGGTCTGGGCCTCGCGCTGACGCGCCACATCGCCGCGATGATGGGCGGCGAGGTCGGCGTCACCAGCACGCCGGGCGAGGGCAGCACGTTCTGGTTCACCGCCTGGTTCGAGCGCGCAGGGGAAGCCGGCGAACGCGCGGCGCCGATCGCGCTCGCGGGCCTGCGCGCGCTGCTGGTGGACGACCTGCCCGAGGCGCTGGCGGCGATCGGCGACCGGCTGCGCAATCTCGGGCTGGACGTCGATGCCCAGCCCGGCGGCGCCGAGGCGCTCGCCGCGACGCACGTCGCGATGGCCGCCGGGCGGCCTTACGACGTGCTGCTGGTCGACTGGCGCATGGCGCCGATGGACGGCATCGAGACGCTGCAGGCGCTGCGCGCCGCGCTCGGCGACGCGCTGCCGCCCTGCCTGCTGGTGACGGCGCACGACGAGCCGGCGATGTGGCAGCAGGCGCGCGCGGCCGGCTGCGAGGCGGTGCTCGTCAAACCGATCACGGCGTCGGCTTTGCACGACGCGCTGGTGCGCGTGCTGCGCGGCCGCGCCCCCGGCCCGCTGCTGGCGCGCGCGTCGGCGGCGGGCGAGGCCGAGGAACTGCTGCGCCGCCGCCACGCCGGCCAGCGCGTGCTGCTGGTCGAGGACAACCCCGTCAACCAGGAGATGGCGGTCGAGCTGCTGCGGCGCTCGGGGCTCGTGATCGAGACCACCGACGACGGCGCACGCGCCGTCGAGCTGGCGACGACGCGCCGCTACGACCTCGTGCTGATGGACGTGCAGATGCCGGGCACCGACGGACTCGCGGCGACGCGGCTGCTGCGCCAGCGCAGCGGCCGCGCGCTGCCGGTGATCGCGATGACGGCCAATGCCTTCGACGAGGACCGCGCAGCCTGCCTGGCCGCCGGCATGAACGACCACGTCGCCAAGCCGGTCGATCCCGAACTGCTCTACGCCACGCTGCTTCGCTGGCTGCCGCTGCCGGCGGCGCCCGGTGGCATCGACGCTGCTGCGGCCGGCGCGGGGCCGGCCGAGTCGCGCGCCGAAGCGCCGCTGCTCGAGCGGCTCGGCGCCGTCGCCGGCCTCGACCTCGAACGCGCGCTGCGCAATGTCGGCGGGCAGCAGGGGTCGCTCGAGCGTGTGCTGCGCGCCTTCGTCGACGCCTACCGCGACGGCGCGCCGACCCTCGTCGATGCCGTGGGCGCCGCCGACGCTGCACGCGTGCGCGCGCTGTGCCACTCGCTGCGCGGCGCCTGCCTGGCGGTCGGCGCTGTGAACCTGCAGCGGGCGCTCGAAACGGTCGAGGCCGTGCTGGCGCGGCCCGACGAAACGCTGCAGCTCGCGACAGCGGTGCGCCGCGTGCACGACGAGCTGCGCACGCTGTCGACGGCGCTGGCGACGACGCTCGACGGCTGATACCGGGCTGCGTTCGAACGCGGCCCGGGCGAGCACGTCGCCAGCAGGCTCACATGCCGCTGTAGTTCGGCCCGCCGCCGCCTTCGGGAGTGACCCAGACGATGTTCTGCGTCGGATCCTTGATGTCGCAGGTCTTGCAGTGCACGCAGTTCTGCGCGTTGATGACGAGGCGACCTTCGACGAACTCGTAGACGCCGGCCGGGCAGTAGCGGCTCTCGGGGCCTGCGTACTTCGCGAGGTTGACCGTCGTCGGCACCGATGCGTCCTTCAGCGTCAGGTGCGCGGGCTGGTTCTCGGCATGGTTGGTGTTGCTGACGAAGACGGAGCTGAGCCGGTCGAAGGTGATCGCGCCGTCGGGCCGGGGGTAGGCGATCTGCGGGCACTCGGCGGCCGGCTTCAGGTATTCGTGGTCGGCCTTCGCGCGATGCAGTGTCCACGGCGGCGCCTTGAAGCCGAGCTTGGGCAGCAGCCATTGCTCGATGCCCGTCATCAGCGTCGCCGTCGTGCGGCCCTTCTTGAACCACTGCTTGAAGTTGCGCGAGCGTTCGAGCTCGGCGCGCAGCCAGCTCGCGTCGAACGCGGCCGGGTAGGCGGCGAGCTCGTCGCGGCTGCGCTCGGCGGCGAGCGCGTCGATGGCGGCTTCGGCGGCCAGCATGCCGGTCTTGATCGCGGCGTGGCTGCCCTTGATGCGGCTGGCGTTCAACGTGCCGGCATCGCAGCCGACCAGCGCGCCGCCCGGGAACACGAGCTTGGGCAGGCTCAGGATGCCGCCTGCCGTGATGGCGCGCGCGCCGTAGCCCAGCCGCTTGCCGCCTTCGAGCGTGGCGCGGATCGCCGGGTGCGTCTTCCAGCGCTGGAATTCCTCGAACGGGCTCAGCCACGGGTTGGCGTAGTCGAGGCCGACGACGAAGCCGAGCGCGACCTTGCGGTCCTCCATGTGATAGAGGAACGAGCCGCCGTAGGTGTCGGGCTCGAGCGGCCAGCCGGCAGTGTGGATCACGAGGCCGGGCTGGTGCTTGTCGGGCGCGACTTCCCACAGCTCCTTCAGGCCGATGCCGTAGCTCTGCGGGTCGCGGCCGGCGTCGAGCCTGAACTTCGCGATCAGCTGCTTGCCGAGGTGGCCGCGCGAGCCCTCGGCGAACACGGTGTACTTGGCGTGCAGCTCCATGCCGAGTTGGAACTCGGCTGTCGCCTGGCCGTCCTTGCCGACGCCGAGGTCGCCCGTCGCGACGCCCTTGACGGCGCCGGCGTCGTCGTAGAGCACCTCGGCGGCGGGAAAGCCGGCGAAGATCTCGACGCCCAGCGCCTCGGCCTGCTGTGCGAGCCAGCGCACGACGTTGCCGAGGCTGACGATGTAGTTGCCGTGGTTCTTGAAGCAGTCCGGCAGGAAGAACTCGGGCGTCGCCTTCGCGCCGTGCTCGTCGAGGAACAGGAACTTGTCGGCCGTCACCGGCTGGTTCAACGGCGCGCCCTGCGCCTTCCAGTCGGGCAGCAGCTCGTCGAGGCCGCGCGGGTCCATGATGGCGCCGCTGAGGATGTGCGCGCCGGGCTCCGAGCCTTTCTCGAGCACGCAGACCGAGACCTCGCGGCCGCGCTCGGCGCCGAGCTGCTTGAGGCGGATCGCCGTCGCCAGGCCCGCCGGTCCGGCGCCGACGACGACGACGTCGTACTCCATCGCTTCGCGCGGGCCGTGTTCGGCGAGGATCGATGCGGCGGTCATGACGCTCCTTCTTCGTGGTCTCTCCGCGGCGGCCTGCAGCGGCGCGGGTCGCAGGATTCTAAGTGCGCGCTGCGGGGCCTGATGCCGCCTGTGCATCTGCTATCGTCGCTGCGACTCGAAGTCGGAGATTCCCATGAGCTACAGCATCGATCTCTCGGGGCGCGTCGCGCTCGTCACCGGCGCCTCCAGCGGGCTGGGCACGCAGTTCGCGAAGACGCTCGCCAAGGCCGGCGCCGCCGTCGTGCTGGCGGGCCGCCGCATCGAGCGGCTGAAGACGCTGCGCGCCGAGATCGAGGCCACGGGCGGCGACGCGCACTGCGTGGCGATCGACGTGACGGACCACACCGGCATCAAGGCGGCGATCGCGCACGCCGAGACGGAGATGGGCACGATCGACATCCTCGTCAACAACTCGGGCGTCAGCACGACGCAGAAGCTCATCGACGTGACGCCCGAGGACTACGACTTCGTGATGAACACCAACACGCGCGGCGCGTTCTTCGTCGCGCAGGAAGTCGGCAAGCGCATGCTGGCGCGCGCCAAGGGCGCGGCGCCCGGCACCTTCACCGGCGGGCGCATCGTCAACATCGCGTCGATGGCGGGGCTGCGCGTGCTCAGCCAGATCGGCGTCTACTCGATGAGCAAGGCCGCCGTGATCCACATGACGCGCGCGATGGCGCTCGAGTGGGGCAGGTTCGGCATCAACGTCAACGCGATCTGCCCCGGCTACATCGACACCGAGATCAATCACCACTACTGGCAGACCGAGCAGGGGCAGAAGCTGATGAACATGCTGCCGCGCAAGCGCGTCGGCCAGCCGCAGGACCTCGACACCGTGCTGATGATGCTGTGCGCCAACGAGAGCCACTTCGTCAACGGCGCCGTGATCCAGGCCGACGACGGCTTCGCGGTCTGACGACGACGAAGCCGCAACGATGACGCTGCGCGCGCTGTCGCTGCTCGAGACGCGCGTGCTCGGCGTGCTGGTCGAGAAGCAGCACACCGTGGCCGACAGCTACCCGCTGTCGCTCAACGCTCTGGTCGCCGGCTGCAACCAGAAGACGGCGCGCGAGCCGGTGATCGCGGCGAGCGATTCCGACGTGCTCGGCGCCGTCGACGAGCTGAAGGCGCTGTCGCTCGTCGTCGAGGTCAGCGGCAGCCGCGTCGCGCGCTACGAGCACAACGCGCAGCGCGTGCTCGGCGTGCCGAGCCAGTCGGTCGCGATCCTCGCGCTGCTGATGCTGCGCGGGCCGCAGACGGCCGCCGAGCTGCGAGCCAACACGGAGCGGCTGCACCGCTTCGCCGACATCTCGTCGGTCGAGGCCTTCCTCGACGAGCTGGCGGCGCGCGAGCCGGCGCTCGTCGTCAGGCTGCCGCGTGCGCCGGGCTCGCGCGAGTCGCGCTGGATGCACCTGCTCGGCGGCCCGGTCGCGGCGGCCGATGCCGCGACCACCGACGCGCCGCTCGGCAGCGACGCCGTCGCCGCTGGCGAGTGGGCGGCGCTCAAGGCCAACCAGGCGCGGCTCGAAGCCGAAGTCGCGACACTGCGCCGGCAGATGGCCCGCCTCGCGGCCGAACTCGGCGTCGAACTCGACTGAAGACGAAGGAAACGAAGGCCCATGCGCATCGACATCCCCGAGCACAAGAAGCTCGTCCACGAGATGGTGATCCCCATCCGCTGGGGCGACATGGACGCGATGGGCCATGTCAACAACACGGTCTACTTCCGCTACTTCGAAGTCGTGCGCATCGAATGGCTGCACAGCCACGGCGGCGCGCCCGAGCGCGGCGGGCAGGGGCCCGTCGTCGTCAACGCGTTCTGCAACTTCATCCGCCAGCTCGAGTACCCGGGCGACATTCTCGCGAAGCACTACGCCGCGAATCCCGGCCGCACCAGCTTCGACACCTTCATCACGCTGGAGCGCGCCGACCAGCCCGGCGTGCTCTATGCGACCGGTGGCGCGACGACGGTGTGGATCGACTACGCGCAGCAGAAGTCGGTGCCGCTGCCGGAGTGGCTGCGCGAGCTGGTTTCCTGAAGGTCAACCCGGCAGCTTCGCGAGGATGGCGTTCATCTCGTCGCGCGTGAAGGTGCGCATCGTCTGCGTGCGCACGTTGCCCTGCATGCCGATCGCCAGGCCGAAGGCGGTGATCGTCTCGTCGCTGGGCGCCTCGAACTGGCACACCAGGTCGTAGGCGCCGAGCGTCCACTGGATGCTCTTGACGGTCACCCCGGCCTTGCGTGCGGCGGCCTCGACGGCCTCGGCGCGGTGCGTCGATTCCTTGATGTTGCGGATGCCCTGGTCGGTGAAGTTTGCCAGCACGGTGTAGAGGGCCATCGTCGTCTCCTCGGTGATCGGCCCCGCGACGGGGACGAGCCACGCCGGGGCCATGCGCGGCTCCGGATAAGCATAGGCGGCGGCGGCGTGAATGCCAGCCCGGCGAGCCGGCGACTTACGCGGCCAGCAGCTTCTTGACGAGGTCGGGCGTGGTCGCGGCGCCGTACTTGCGCATCAGGCGCGCACGGTAGACGTCGACGGTGCGCGGGCTGATCCCGAGCCGGCGGCCGATCAGCTTGCTGGTCAGCCCGTCGATCAGCAGCGCGGCGATCTCGCGCTCGCGCGGTGTCAGGTCGGCCTTCAGGCGGCGTCGCGGCGACAGGTCCTCGAAACTCCAGATGCCCGCCGCGTGCGGTGCTTGCGGGTCGAGCGCGCGGCCCCAGACGTGGCACCAGAACAGCTCGCCGCGGCGCGGGCCGTCGGCGCGGCGCATCACCCGCTCGTCGGCATAGAAGCCGTCGGCGTCGAGGCTGGCGGCGATGCGCTGGCCGGTGCGCTCGAACTCGGCGTGCGTCGGATACAGCACCTCGAAGCTCTGGCCGACGAGCTGTTCGCGCGCGACGCCGAACATCTCGAGCACGCGCTGGTTGCAGTCGACGATCAGCCGGTTGCGCGACAGCACGAGGCCGATCGGGGCGAGGTCGAAGGCGGTGCGGTAGTCGAGCGCGCGCATGGGGCGGCGGTGGAGGGCCTTAGGCGATTCTACGTAACCGCTACGTAATGGCTTAGGTAGTACGCTAGGCGGTCGTTT
>Ga0138256_10003552_pt1 | contig 16572 bp, 9 predicted proteins | sample KNB2016incub_MG_FD_105486 | JGI IMG/M metagenome (GOLD analysis project Ga0138256, IMG submission 105486) | Active sludge microbial communities from wastewater in Klosterneuburg, Austria - KNB2014incub_MG | ecosystem: Engineered > WWTP > Activated sludge > Unclassified | place: Austria... | reverse complement strand
GGCCGTGACCATCGGCAGCCAGAGGAAGGCGAGGTTCGCGTACAGATCGTACACATGGTGCGGCGCGTTCACATGTACCATGCCGGGGCTGCCTTCGCCACCGCTCTCGAAGACCGCCAGCGTACACGCAAAGGCGAACGCGAGCCCCAGAAAGACCCACAGCAGCGGTTGGCGCGACCAGAATCGCAGTTCGAAGAGGATGAGACGCGCTATCATTCTATCACAGAATTCTTCGAGAACAACCTACGCATGGACGCGGATGAACGCAGATGGAATGCGAACAGTCCTTTTCCGTCACGAACTGCCAAGTGCGGACCCGTCGATGTCGTTGCTACGGCAGTTCCACCTTCTTCCCGTTGTCCGTCATCACCCGGTCTATGAACAAGTGATCCCGATCGATCTCCACGCGCATCGGTTTTCCCTTCACGACGAACGTGAGCGTGTTCTTGCCACTCTTGAGCCGTACACGCTTGTGCAAGAGCGGCACGTCGTTCAGTGACTTGTCAGCCTTCTTCCCGAACTGCGGATAGCGCATGATGTCCACATCCATCCAGTCGTTCATCTCGGCGGGCGTTTCGCGGCCGAGGCTATCGGCGTAGTTCTTCTCGCCCCATAGTTCCAACGTCACTTCGTACGTGCTGTCGGGCAGCATACGGGCATCGGCTTCATCCACGCGGTTGTTGTAGAGCGTGATCTTCTTGAAGCCGTCCACCAGCAGATAGTCGAGGCTGTCGGGCACCACCTTCTCCAATTCACGGTACATATCCAGTGCAGTGGGGTACGGCGGCTCGGCGTAACCGAAGGTGTCCACCAGCGCACGGAAGGCTTTGTTCAAGCTGTCCTCGCCCACGAAATCACGCAGGCAGTACAGGATCACGCTGCCTTTGTTGTAGTGGATGTAGCCCTGGTTCTCCACTTCCATCAGCGGCACCTCCTTCAGTTCCTCGGTCCCCCGCGAGCGTTGGTAGCGGTCGCTTTCGAGCTTGAGGAACTTGCGCATCTGATCGCGGCCATATTCATCCTCCATCACCATGAGCGCGCTGTACTGCGCCATGCTCTCGCTCAGGAGCGTGCTGCCCTGCATCTCGGCGCCGATCACCTGGTGCGCCCACCACTGGTGGCCCATCTCGTGCGCCACCACATAGAACACCATGTCGATGTCGGCGGTGTCGCTCAGGTCGGCGATGAAGCCGATGCTCTCACTGTACGGCATGGTGCCGGGGAAGGCCTGCGCGAAGGAGGCGTAGCGCGGGAACTCGATGATCCGTGCCTGCTTGTGGCGGTACGGACCGAAGTTCTTCGTGTAATACGCCAACGACTTCTTGATGCTGTTGGCCATGCGCGGCACGTTCTCGGCGTGCGTGGGGTGGTAGTACACCTCCACGTCGATGCCGTTGTGCTTCTCGCGATGCACCTCGTAGCGCGCGCTCATGAACGAGTAGAAGTTCATGCTCGCGTGGTCCAGTTCGTACTCGAAGTACTTCTTGCCGTTCTCGTCCCAGGCGCGCTTCAACGAGCCCGGCGCGATGGCGATCTGGTCCGGCGTGGTGCTGATCACCGTACGCACATGCACCCAATCACTGTTGGGCATCAGGTAGGTCTGCATACGCTGGGCGCTGTCGGCCGTGAGGCGCGGCATGCGCTCCTTCAGCGGCAGGTCGTGATCCTTGCGGTCGCTCTTGTCGCTCAACTCACCGCTCGCGGTGTAGCCGATGGTGGGCAACAGGGCCATGTTGTTGAAAAAGGTGCCGTTGTGATTGATCTGCATCACGCGCGGCTCGTTCTCGAAGCCCTTCTCCTCGTGCGTGGCCGTTACCGTAAAGCGGAGATCTTCGCCGGGCATCAAGGCCTTGGCGAGCTTGTAGATGCGGTAGTTCGCGCGCTCGTCGTTCACCACGAGTTCGGCGCCCGGCAACACCACGTCCTGCTCGATGCCGCCGCCACCCATGTTCAAGTGCAGCGAATCGATGGGCGCGTTGCCCTTGTTGCGCACCGTGACTTCCGCCGTGCTGCGCAGCGAGCGCTCGGCCGGAACCAGATCGATGGTAAAGCCGATGTCCGTGTAATGCGGTTGCAGGATGCCCTCGTACTTCTTGAACGTCTTCTCGTAGTACACCCGGTCCTCCTCCTGCTCATCCTCGCTGGGCACCTCGTTGAGCACCTTGGTGTTGTAGTAGCCCCAAGCGCCTAACACGATCCACAGCCCCAACGCTGGAAGCGCGAAACGTTTGTTCTCCTTCAACCGGCGACCGGCGATCCGCAAGCGCATCTTGAAATTCGTCTCCTTGCTGCGCACCCAAAAGAGCAGCGCGATCACCATCAGCACCGCCGCGAAGGCCCACCAGTAGGCCTTGAACCAGAGCCAGCCCTTCAGCGCCGTGCCGTAGGTGTTCATGTCGCTGTATGACAGGTTCGGTGCCGTATTGAAACGCACCAGGTGACTGGACACATCCATGGCTCCCCAGACGAGCAGGTTGACGCCGAGCAACACCAGGAAGACCGCGTAACCCACGTATTTGTTGTTCACCAGCACATGGCAGAGGAAGCTGAGCGCCGCCTGCACGCCGAAGTAGAGGATACCCGGCAGGATGTAGTAGCCCAGGTAAACACCGGGTTGCACATGCGTGAAGCCTTTGATCAGTTGGAAGACCATGCCGCCGAGCGAAGTGATCACCAGCACGCAGAGCAGCAGGAGCAGCAGCGAGACATACTTGCTGAACAACCCCAGACCCAGGGGCAACGGGGTCGCATCATGGATCTCGTCCATCTTCGGTTCGCGCTCCTTCCACACGAGCAGACCGCTGTAGAACACGATGATGATCGCGGTAAAAAGCCCGAAGCCGCCTTCGATCACATCGATCACATGATAGGTGACCGGGTGGATCGTGTTCTCGTAGAGCGACGTGCTGAACGAGAGGTTGAGGAACATGTTCAGCAGGCCGATGCCCGTAACGAGCAGGAAGGCCGTGCCCTTCAGCATGCCGGTGAAGTCGTTCCAGACGATCCGGCGGAACTGGCGGAACCGTGCGCCAAAGCCGTACTCCTTCGAGGCGCTGGGCACCGTAGTTGCCGCGGCCGCCATCACCTTGATGTCATCCGCCGGTTCTGCGATGGCAGCTTTCCGCTTGCGATCGGTGAAGCTGAAACGCCAATAGCCGAAGGCGAAGACCGCCGCCGACAACGCCAGCCACAGGATCCTGTTCCACAAGAAGACACCGTGCATGGGCAACAGCAACGTGTTCTTGTCGTCCACCGTCCAATAGCGCGTCACCAGTTCGAACGCGCTGCCACCGAAGGGATCGAGCATGGCAGCGAGCCTCTGGTTGTCCATCTCGCTCATGAACGAACCCGCAACGCCGTTCGCCACCATGATGAGCACCGCGGTGATGAAAGCCGCCGCCGTGCTCCGCACCAATACCGCCACCGAGAAGATGATGGCCGCGCTGAAAATGATGTTCGGCAGCGTGAGGTAGAAATACGCCTGCAGGTGTGCCAGGAGGATGTTCGGGCCGATGTTCTCCGCATCGAGCCACCACATCCAACTGCCCACGATGATCCCCAGCGAAACGCCGAGCATGGGCAGCGTGGCGATCAGCGTACTCCCCAGGAAGCGGCCCAGCAAGTACTGCCTCTTCTTCAGCGGCGTGCTGAACATGATCTGCTGGGTGTTGTAGGTGAAGTCGCGGATGGCGCTCGCGTTCACGAAGGCGGTGACCACCAGCAGACCGAAGAAGGCCAGCACTGAGTAGTACACGAACACCTTGTAGGGCGCATTGTACTTCACGTTCGCCAGCTCCGCGCCCACCTGCACCTCGTCGATCACCAGGCTCAGGTAGCTCAGCAATGCGAAGAGGAAGAAGAAGATGTACACCATGGGCTGCTTCAGCCAATGGCGCAGTTCGATGAGGAAGAGGCGCCAGGTCATGCCGCCACGGGTTTGCGCACGCCGTTGATGTGGCTGAAGAACACGTCCTCCAAGGACGGCTCAACGCCCACGAAGCCGTCCTGCGGATGCACTTCGCTGAAGACGTGGATCGACGGGCGACCGGCGATCAGCTTGTTGCTGATCACGTTGTACTTCGCATTGGTCGCTTCCAGTTCGCTCTTGGCGATGCTCTTCTCCCAGATGCGGCCCTTCACCTCGGCCAGCGCATCGTTGGGCGCGCCCGCGAAGAGCAGTTGCCCCTTGTTGATGATGGCCATGTTGCTGCACAACTCCTGCACGTCCTGCACGATGTGCGTGCTGAGGATCACCACCACGTTCTCGCCGATCTCGGTGAGCAGGTTGTAGAAGCGGTTGCGCTCACCAGGGTCGAGACCGGCGGTGGGTTCATCCACGATGATGAGCTTGGGCTCGCCGATGAGCGATTGCGCGATCCCGAAGCGCTGCTTCATGCCGCCGCTGAACCCGGCGATGCGGCGCTTGCGGTGCTCCCACAGGTTCACCTTCTGCAGCAGCGCTTCCACCAGGGCCTTGCGCTCGCCGTTGTTGATCACGCCCTTCAGCAAGGCGATGTGGTCGAGCATCTGGTAGGCGCTCACGCGTGGGTACACACCGAATTCCTGCGGCAGATAGCCCAAGACCTTGCGCACTTCGTCCCGTTGCTTCAGCACGTCGATGGTGCCCAGCATGGCACTGCCGCTGTCCGCTTCCTGCAAGGTGGCCAGGATCCGCATGAGCGTGCTTTTCCCCGCGCCGTTCGGCCCCAGCAGTCCGAACATGCCGGTGGGGATCGTGAGGCTGACGTTGTCCAGCGCGCGTACACCGTTCGCGTAGGTTTTGCTGAGGCCTTGGATGACGAGTTGCATGGGATGATCGGGTTTGCTCCGGCAAGATGCCTTTTCCCTTCGAACCGATGAACGCGATCACATGAACGGTTCATCCGTCCATCGTCCGGTGGAAGTACACGACGACGGCGTGACCGGTCGCCGCTTTCACCAGGGCTATCGGGTCTTCCAGCCGTAGTGGACAGAGGAAACACCGGCTGCGACCGCGCCGTACGGCGGGTCCAATACCATTTGCTTTTCTGCACTACACGCTGCGACCGCTCCGCGGTCGTCGTGTGCATTCGACCGCGAACCGGTCGCAGCCGGTGTTGGGAACAAGACCCGATAGCCCTGCCTCCTTCACCTTGCCGCTCCCATCCAAATGATGCCCAGATGACCCGGAACCCAACCTCGATCCCTTTCTTGCCGTCTATTCGTTCGACCATGCGAACCCTGCTCTGCTCCCTTCTCGCCCTGTTGTTCACCACCATGCATGCCCAACAATGGAACTGGGCGGCCGATGCGGGCGGCGGCGGCAACGTCGACTTCTGTTACGGCATCGCCACCGACAGCCAGGGCAATGCCTACTGGGTGGGCAGCGCGAGCGGCGACGTGGACTTCGGATGCGCAACGCTCTCCACCGGCAGCAGCGATGTGATCGGGTTCCTGGCCAAGCGGGCGCCGGACGGCACATGCCTGTGGGTGCGGGGCGTCATCACCACCTTGTTCGAGGCGTGGACCTATGGCGTAGCGGTCGACGCGCAGGACCATATCTACATCACCGGAAAGTTCCAAGGGAACGCGGACTTCGGCAGCGGGGTGACGCTGGACGGGTTTTCCGGCGATGACATTTTCCTGGCGCGCTTCGATACGGCGGGCAGCTGCATCTGGGCGCGACGCGCCGACAGCAGTTCGGATGACGAAGCACGTGGTGTGGATGTCTCGGCGCAAGGTGACGTGTTCCTTACCGGCTTCTGCGGCGGCACGTCCTTCATCTTCGATGGACTGGTCATTCCCAACCCGGGGAACTTCCGGCAGATCGTGGTGGCGCGTTATGACAGCACAGGCACCGTGCAATGGGCGAAGGCCAGTACGGGCAACGGGCAGGGCAAGAGCGCCCGCGCGATCAGTGTGGCCGGCGACCGGCTTTTCGTCACGGGGCAGGTCGGTTTCAACGCCGCGACCTTCGATGGTATTCCGATCACCCCCGGTGCGCAGGGAGCATACTTGTACGTGCTCGCCACCGACCTGGATGGCAATGCCCAATGGGCGCGCAGCTATGGCACCGGTGATCATGAAGGCATGGGCATCGCGGCCGATTCGCTCGGCAACCTGTTCGTGACGGGCCGCCTGTGGGGAGACCTGTATGCGCCGGATGACACCCTGACCTCCGTGAGTGCCAACGACGACATCCTGCTCATTGCGATGGACCAGGATGGCAACCACCGCTGGGCGAAGAGCACGGGCTCAACCCAACGCGATGTGGCCTGGGGCGTGGCGGCGGACGGCCTGGGCAACGCCTATGTGTCCGCGCACTTCAACAGCACCATCGACTTCTTCGGCACATCACTTACGTCATTGGGCAGCGAGGATATCCTCATCAGCAAGCTGGATACGGATGGCGACGTGGTGTGGGCGCAACGGCCCAGCGGCTTCCAGCGCGATATCCCCTTGTGCATCCATCGGCAGGCCACAGCGCCGCATGAGTTGTACTTCGGTGGCTACTTCTGGGGTGCCATCACCTACGGCAGCAGCACCATCGACGATGTGAACAACGGCGATGCGATGATCGTGTCCGGCATTGATACCACGTTCGATGTGAGTTCCCTCGCCACGGATGTGTGCCCCGGCGCGTGCGATGGCAGCATCGATCCCATCGTTACCGGAGGCACCGCACCGTTCTCTTTCCAGTGGAACAACGGCTCGACGATGCCCGAACTCGACGGCCTATGTCCCGGCTTCTACATCGTTGAGGTGATGGATGCGAACGGACAGGTCATCATCGATACGGTGTACATCGAAGAGCATACCGATCCGGGATCCACCGTGCAGGTCCTGAACGATTCGCTCTGGACCAACGGTGGCACTGCGTGGGAATGGTTCCTTGATGGCAGCACACCCGTGAGCGATAGCGCTTCGGCGATCGCCCTGCAGACCGGCAGCTACCACGCGCTGGTGACAGATGCCTTTGGCTGTGTGTGGAGCACCGACACGGCCACGATCGTTCTGAATGTGGGTGTGAACGAGATCACCGCTCAAGGTCTGAGCATCCGGCCGAACCCGGCGACGGACGATGCGATGATCGAATGGAACGGTGATTCACCGGCCCAAGCGCGCTTGTTCAACAGTGCTGGTCAGTGTCTTTCCACACGCATGCTGTTGCCCGGCACCAACGTGCTCGATCTGACCGGTCTGGATGCGGGGGTGTATGTGATCAGAACGGAGGATGGACGCGTGGTAAGGCTGGTGAGAGAGTGAGCGGCATTGTCAAGTCGATGGGACCTCAGCTTTGAGCATTTCGGACCATGGCTCTCTGACCTGTCTTGCAGGAGGAACTCCACATGATGCAAGTAGTGGATCGCGCGGACCGTATTTTCGACACATGAATCGGCTCTTCGGATCGGTTGCTTTCGCCATCCTCTTGGGGACTGCTGCTTACGCTCAAGCATACAGACCCTTCCCCATGGAAGATGGTGCTTGGGTGGAATCGCATGGATACTTGCAACCGGCCGATGAGTGCGGGTATCAGTACCATAGCTGCGGAAGCCATATCCGGATGGGCGCGGATACAACGGTGAATGACACCACCTACGTCACGCTGTGGCAGTATCAGGAGTGCTGGGTACAACAGACCAACCCACCCTCAGTTCCGCCGTGGTGCGTTGATTGGGAGTACACCGTCCCAACGGGCCTGTATGCGCTTCTGAGACAGGATACGGCGGCGCGAACCGTGTATATCCGTGTTCCATGGGAAGACCAGGAGTACCTCCTTTACGATTTCACGATGGGCGTTGGTGAATACCCGGAGACTTTCGGCCATCCTGTTGGAGTGGAAGTACTTGAGATGGATAGCGTAGAACTGGCCGACGGCTATCACCGCCGGTGGACCCTATCTACCGAGAATTGGGACGGTCCGGTCCATGTTGTCGAGGGGATCGGAAGTGACGCGGGTCTCCTTACAGTGGTGCCGAATACGTTCGAGGGCCACGACCGATTGGAATGTTCTGGTGTTGGGAGCGTCACGATCTATGTCAGGGGTATTGATGAGGGTCCGTGGGAATGCAACCTATCGGTGACTGTTGAAGAACTGCCCATGGGTGGGCATGCCCTGCTCGTCTATCCGAATCCCGCGAATGGGATGATCCATGTGGACAATGAGCGTATTCAAGGCACTACAGGAATGATGATCGACGCCTGGGGTCAGCGGGTCCGCTCCTTCAGGTTCATACCGGGCCGGAATACGATCGATGTTTCAGCCTTGCCACCGGGTGTGTACTTGTTGCGAACCTCGGATGGCAGGACCGCTCGGGTGATGACGGAGTGAACCTTCAGCTCCTCCTGTTCGCCAGCAGGATCGGTGCCTGCCCATTGAACGGGTTGTCCATCCGTCCGATGCTGCGCGCTTCCATGCCGGCCGCGCGCATCACCGTGCGATCACCGAAGCGCTGGCGGATCTTGTCCATGGCCTGGTAAAGATTCATGGCTTCTTGTGTGTCCGTGAATGCGTCCATCTGGTGGCCGCCGCCCACCAGGTGGCTGAAGCGCACGCCGATGAGGCGGATCCGCTGGCGGCGATCGTAGAGCTTGCGGAAGAGCTCGTGGATGATGGGCAGGATGATGTGATCGCAGGCCGTGTAACCGATGCGCTGCTGTTGCGTGTGCGTCTCGAAATCGGCGTAGCGCACCTTCACGGCCACGCAACTGGTGAGCTTCTGCCCTTTGCGCAATTGGAAGGCGAGGCTTTCCGCCATGGCGGTGAGCATGCCCTTGAGCTTCACCACGTCGATGGTGTCGCGCTCGAAGGTGCGCTCCGTGCTGATGCTTTTGCGTTCGTGCCAGGCGATCACCGGGCTGTCGTCGATGCCGTTCGCTTTCCGCCACAGCACCGGGCCGTGCTCGCCCAGCAGGCGTTGCATCAGGTCGATGGGCAGCTCCTGCATGGTCCGGATCCTCGCCACGCCCATGCTGCGCAACAGGTGCGCGGTCTTCTCCCCCACGCCCGGTATGCGCTCAATGGCCATCGGCGCCAGGTAGGGTTTCTCCGTGCCGCGCTCGATGCGCTTGTGCCCGTTGGGCTTCGCATCGTCCGTGGCTACCTTGCTCACCGTCTTGTTGATCGAGAGACCGAAGCTGTTCGGCAGCCCCGTTTCCTTCTCGATGCGCTTCTTCAGTTCGGTGCTCAGCTTCAGCGCGCCGAAGAATTTCTCCGTGCCGGTGAAGTCCACGTAGAACTCATCCACGCTCGTTTTTTCGAACAGCGGCACCTGCTCGCGGATGATCTCCGTGACCTCGTCGCTCTTCTTCATGTACTCCCCGCTGTTGCCGCGCAGGATGATGGCCTCGGGGCACAACTGCTTGGCCATGCGCATGGGCATGGCGCTACGGATGCCGTACTTCCGCGCTTCGTAACTGCAGCTGGCCACCACGCCGCGATCGCTGTCGGCGCCGATGAGCACCGGTTTGCCGATCAGCTCCGGATGCGCGATGCACTCCACGCTCACGAAGAAGCTGTCGAGGTCCAGGTGAAGGATGTTGCGTTCCATCCGGGGATCGACGGCTTATTTGTCGATCCACTGGCCCATAATGTAGCATGGACGCGCCTCACTTCAACCCCTCCCACCACTGCTCGGACGATGACTTGTCCAGCGTGGTGACGATCCGCCCGATGCGCGGGGTCAACAACGGAAGCCCCATCTCTTCCGCCTTCACCGTTACGCGTTCAATGGATTCCTTCCAAGGATGCAGGCCCAAGGCAAACTTGCCCCAGTGGATGGGCATGAGCACCGACGCCCGCAGATCGCGCGCGGCCTTTGCCGTCTCTTCCGGGAACATGTGGATGTCCGGCCAGAATTCGCTGTAGGCACCGCACTCCAACATCGCCAGGTCGAAACCACCTAAACGATCCCCGAGTTCCTTGAATGTGGGCGAGTAGCCGCTGTCCGCACCGAAGTACAGGCGCTTGCTCTTTCCTTCCATCACGAACGAACCCCACAACGTGCTGAACCGGTTCGTAGGACCACGACCGGTAAAATGGCGAGCAGGCACGAACGTGAGCTTCACTGGACCCACCTCTTGCTCTTGCCACCATTCCAGTTCCGTGATCGCCGATGCGGGCACGCCCCACTTCTCCAGATGCGCGCCCACGCCGAGCGCAGCAATGAAGCGCAAGCCGGATGACGTTCGCTGCGCCATGAGGGCCTTCATCGTTTCGTAGCACAAATGGTCGTAGTGGTCGTGTGAGAGCAGCACCACGTCCACCCGCGGAAGCATCGACACATCGAACCATTCCGTGTAGGCGAATCGCTTCGGCCCGGCGAAGGAGAACATGCTCGCCCGCATGCCGAACACCGGATCCGTGAGGAAGGTGATGCCATCCAGTTTGATGAGCACGGTGGAATGCCCCAACCAGGCGATAGCGACCTCCTTCGCGGGGATCCGTTCCCATGCCTCCCGATCGAACGGGAGCACCGGGAGCGCCTGTGCCGGTTCCCGCCCCTGCTCGCCCCGCAGCATCCACCACATCACCTTGGCCATGGTGCTCGGTGGCATGCGCATGTCGGTGGGTATCAGGTTGTGCAGCTTACCATCCTTGTGGTTCGACTGGCGTCGTATGCGCGCCAAGCGCTCCCTGGCCGGGTTGCCGCCCACCCTTGGGGAAAGACGCATGTACAGGATGAGGAAAGCCGCCGCGCAGAACACGGCCGACAACAATACCACAAGGATGAGCATAGCAACAGGAATGACGCAAAGATCCGGCAGCGGATGATGATGATGATCGCCCCACCGCACATCACGGCATATCCCCGTTCGTCGCCAAGGGTGCGGTCAGTTGCTTCTATTCCCGATCCTGACGAACTTGCACATCCCACCCCCACGCCATGACGCTCTCCCGTCCATTCCTCTTGGGTCTTTGCCTGACCAGTTCCTCCCTCTTCGCACAGGATGTCGCCCTCATCCCCTTCGGCTCCACTTGGAAGTACCGCGATAATGGCAGCAACCAAGGCACCGCCTGGCGTGCCACGGCCTTCAATGATGCAGCTTGGGCCAGCGGCCCCGCCGAACTCGGTTACGGCGACGGGGATGAAGCCACGGTGGTGAGCTACGGATCGAGCTCCAGCAACAAGTACATCACCACCTGCTTCCGCAAGACCTTCACCATTGCGAACGCGGGCCAGTTCTTCGGCTACCGCATCCGGTTGAAGCGTGATGATGGCGCCGTCGTGTATGCGAACGGCACCGAGGTGGAGCGCATGAACATGCCGCTCGGCACCTTCAGCTACACCTCGCTCGCAACCGCAGCCGTGTCCGATGCGGATGAAACCACGGCACGCGAGGTCTTCCTACCACCGACCCAATTCCAGACCGGCACGAATTCGATCGCGGTGGAGATCCACCAGAGCGCAGCGAACAGCTCGGACATCACCTTCGACCTGGAACTCACCGCGCTGGACAACGCACCGGGGCTTGTGCGAGGTCCCTACCTGCACATCGCCACGCCGACGAGCATCGTGGTAAAATGGCGCACCGACGTCGCCTGCCCAGCTCGCGTGAACTACGGCGCTGCCCCGGGGACACCCACCGGCTTTGTTGACGATGCGGCTTCGACCTTCGATCATGAGGTCACCGTGACCGGCTTGCAGCCGAGTACCACCTACTTCTATTCCATCGGAACACCCACGGCAACCCTGGCCGGAGGGGACACCAGCACCTTCTTCCGCACCAACCCGCCGCCCTACGCGCAAGCCCCGGTCCGCTTCTGGGTCACCGGCGACCATGGCACAGGCAACGATGATCAACGCCACGTGCGCGATGCCTATCTGGCGCACATTGGTGCGAACACCGCCCAGGCCTGGCTCTGGCTCGGCGACAATGCCTATCAGTCAGGCACTCTGCACGAGTTCCAGTACGCCAACTTCAAAGACATGTATGAGCCCGTGTTCCGCAACACGCCGCTCTATGCTGCGCCCGGCAACCATGATTATTATGCGGGTGCCGATGCCACGACCAATACGGGCCCTTATTACGACCTCTTCGCCGCGCCCAAGAACGGCCAGTCGGGTGGCGTGCCCTCGAATACGGAGGCGTACTACTCGTACGACGTCGGCAACGTGCACTTCGTCTCGCTGGACAGCTATGACAGCCCGCGCAGCCCGACAGGAGCCATGGCCACCTGGCTCACGAATGACCTGGCCCTTGCCCGAATGCGCAGCGAATGGATCGTCGCTTACTGGCATCACACGCCCTATTCGAAAGGATCGAACAACTCGGATGATGCGGGGGATAGCAATGGCATCCTGTTCGACATGCGCGAGGACTTCTTGCCCATCCTTGAGCAGGGTGGCGTGGACCTGCTCTTCTACGGCCATAGCCACACCTACGAACGCTCCTACCTGATCAACGGCCACTACGGCCTGTCCAACACCTTCAACAGCTCCACCATGGGCATCAACATGACCAGTGGGCGCGCGGACGGGACCGGTGCGTACACGAAAGCGGGCGACCTGGCGCCCAACGCCGGTGCGGTACATGTCGTTTGTGGTGTTTCCGGCAAGAAGGAACCCGGTGGCCCCTTGGATCATCCCGTGATGTACCATAGCACGGCGAGCCACCTGGGCTCGGTGGTCGTCGATGTGAACGGCACAACGCTCAATGCGCGGTTCATCAATGACGCAGGCACCGTGATCGACCATTTCGATATCACGAAGGCCCCCAGCAAGGTGCGGCTGGACCTCAAGGTGATGCTGGAAGGCCCGTATGATGCCCCAAGCGGCCTGATGCACGACGACCTTCGCGCCGCCGGTCTCCTGCCGCTCACCCAGCCATATTCCGGCATCTTCCCGCACGTCGGTACAGGAGGATCCGAGGTGATCGCTCCGGCCGTGCTCACAACGACCGGTACGGACGCGATCGTCGACTGGGTCTTTGTGGAACTGCGCGACAAGTCGAACCCGGCCTTGGTGCTCGGTACCCGCGCAGCACTGCTGCAGCGCGACGGTGACATAGTTGACCTGGATGGCATTTCCGCCTTGCGCATGACCTCGCCGATCGGCAGCTACCACGTCGCGGTGCGTCATCGCAACCATCTCGGGTGCATGACGAACTCACCCGTGTTCCTGGACCGTGCGGCCAACAACATCGACCTGCGCGATCCCCTCACCGCCACCTGGGGCTCGGAAGCAAGGTTCCAATCGGGCAGCACCATGCTGCTCTGGTCAGGCAATACCGTCCTTAACAATTCCGTGAAGTATACCGGCTCGGCGAACGACCGCGACGCGATCCTGGTGAACGTAGGCAGCACCACGCCGAACAACAGCACACCCGGCTATCACCGCGAGGACACGAACATCGATGGCACTGTCAAGTACACGGGCAGCAGCAACGATCGCGATCGGATACTGGTGAACGTGGGCAGCACGACACCGAACAACCAGCGCATCGAACAGATCCCCTGAAAGCATGACGGACAGGCGATGTCCATCGCCTGTCCGCATCCCTGATCGATCATTGGCACGGGCCGTCGGCGGACGCTCCACTACGAACATCCGCCGGCGGCCATGCCGACGGTACCGTGAGCGGCCCTACCGCTTCACCGTGGCCCCCTGCGCCACGAGCTGCTCGATGTCGTTGTTCACGCTCAGGATCAGCAACGAGGTGGCCGTGCAGAACACCGGGCTGGTGATGCAGTGGTGGCCGTTCCAGCTACCGTCCGGGTTCTGGATCTCCACCAAGCGCGCCGTGGTGCTGCCGTACCAGTTCTTCCAACTTTCATCCTTGTTGATGATGAGCGATTCGCCGGTCTGCAGGAAGCTGAGGAACTCCTCGCCGCCGTTGTTGCCGAAACCGCGCAGCACATTGTCCGACTGGGCCTGCACCTTGGCGGCCTCGTACACGTTCCACGCGGTGTTGGCCTTCTCGGCCTCATCGCGGGCCATGCCGGCGTCCATCAGGCTTTCCACCGACACGGGCTGCGTGGCCTTCACTTTGCCGTCCTTCTTGGCCCGGTCCATCACCTCCTTCACCTCGCGGGCCTGCTTGGCGCTGTTGCGCGTGCTGCTGCTTACCGCATAAAGGGTAACGCCCGCCGCGGCATCGGTGGCCACCGATCCGGTGTTCGCATCGAAGTTGCCCTGCTGGAAATCGCGCGCCTTCTCCAGCGCCTTCTCGTCCACGGTGGCGCCCGCGTGCTGCGCGCTCTCCAGCGCGTTGGCGGCGAAGCTGCTCTGCAGCACGCCCGCCCAGCCGTTGCCCGCCGTGCTGCCGTTGCTGGTCTGCGCCTTCTGGATCTTGGCCGTGCACTTGTTCAGCGCGTTCAGCCAGCGGTCGTGCTTGGGATCGTTGCACGGCATGCGGCCCATCAGGTTGCTCAGGTATTGCGCGGTGAGGGCCACGTCGATGTTCTGCCCCAGCTTCACCTGGATCTGCGTGCCGGTGAGGTCGGTGATGTTCAGCGCGGCCTCCGGCGAATTCTCCACGGCCTTCAGCAGGAATTCGGTGGTGCGCGCCAGCGCGTTGGCGAATCGCCCCGAGGCCGGCGTGCTGCCCGCGCGCAGCATCGCCATGCTCACCATGGCCGTGGTGGCCGGGTCGCTCTTCGCGGCGTGCGGGTCCATCACGTCCTGCCGTGCGTGCGTGCCGGCCGCGAAACCACCATCCTGGTTCTGCGCGCCCACCATCCAATCGAAGGCCTTGCCCTGCGAAGTGAGCACTTCGGCCGGTGTCTTCACCGTGAAGTTCGGGTCCAGGCCCTCGCCCTCGAAGACCGTCTTGAACACGCAACCGGGCGGGCGCTCGGCGGCGGGCTTCATGCAGCACGCCTCGGTGGGCGCCGTGTTGAAGGAGAACAGCAGCAGCGTGCCAGCGCTGGCGAGCGCAACGGCACTCGCGATGACGAAGGACTTTTTCATGGCGTTCGGGTGTTTTCGGTACGCATCAACAGGATGCGATCCGAGGTGCCCGTACACACGGGAACGGAATAGGTTCGATCGGGGGCTAACTTGTCCGCATGAAGGCAGCTATCATCCCATGCTTCCTCTGTGTACCAGCATTCGGCCAGAGTATCCTCCACTACACCGAGACCAGCGGTTACGACCACGGCACGCGCGATGTGTCCCTGGCCATGTTCCAGGCCATCGCGGCCGAGCACGGCCTCACGATGGTCAGCGATAATGACGGCGCGACCTTCAGCTCGCTCGCTACGCTGCAACAGTTCGACGCCGTGATCTTCAGCAATACCAGCGGTGCGGCGCTCCTCGATGCCGACCAACGCGCCAACTTCGAGGCGTACATCGCCGGTGGTGGCGGCCTGATGGGCATCCATGCGGCCACGGACACGTACCGCCACAGCACGGCGAACGGGAACAACACCGGCGTATGGGACTTCTTTGCCGAGCTCATCGGCGCCAGTGTGCAGGAGAACCCGAACCATGTGAACGGAACGCCGCTCTATGACCTTTCGCGCATCGGCACGCACGCCAGCATCGCGAACCTGCCTGACCCGTGGAGCAAGAACGAGGAGTACTACTACTGGGAAGGCGGCTACTACCGCGATGACAACATCCCCGTGCTGGAGGTGGAAGAGACCATCGGGCCCAACGGCGAAGTGAACAGCTATGATACGCCCAGGCCCATGAGCTGGTACCGTGAGCTACCGGAAGGTGGAAGGGTGTTCTACACGGCACTTGGGCACGCAGTGAACAACTACACGGATGATGTGCTCTTCAGACAGCACATCGAGAATGCGCTGATCTGGTTGCTGGACCAAGGCAATGGGATCACCGCAGCACCTCTCGCCCACCGCCCTATCCTATGGCCGATGCCGGCATTCGATGTCGTACGGCTGGAATCTGGCAATGCGCCTTCAACCCATTGTGAGATACGTGACCACAAAGGCCGCATGGTGATGCGCACCGCTCTGCGGTCAAACGCCGTGAATGTGTCGGAACTTCCCGAAGGGAGCTACGTGCTGACGCTGCCCGAGCTTGGAGCCGCCGCGCCGCTGATCATCGTGCGATAGTCCCTGGGGCGCGTTCAGGCCACCACGGCCTTGCTCGCCTTCTTCCGCTCGTTCTCGTCCAGCAGGATCTTGCGGATGCGCAGGTTCTTGGGCGTCACCTCCAGGTACTCGTCGTCCTCGATGTATTCCATGCACTCCTCCAAGGAGAATTTCACGGCGGGGGCGATGTTCGTCTTCTCGTCGCTGCCGCTGGCGCGCATGTTGGTGAGCTTCTTCACGCGGATCACGTTCACCACCAGTTCCTCGCCGGGCTTGGGGCTCTCGCCGATCACCTGGCCGGCGTACACGTCCTCCCCGGGGTCCACGAAGAACTTGCCCCGGTCCTGCAGCTTGTCGATGGCGTAGGCGATGACCGTGCCTGTCTCCCCGCTCACGATGCAGCCGGGGCGCGCGCCCGCGAAGGCGCCCTTCCACGGCTCGTAGCCCTTGAATCGGTGCGCGATGATGGCCTCGCCCTCGGTGGCCGTGAGCAGCGGGTTGCGCAGGCCGATGATGCCGCGCGCGGGGATGTTGAACTCGATGTTCACCCGGTCGCCCTTCAATTCCACGCTCATCAGCTCGCCCTTGCGGCG
>Ga0138256_10003551_pt1 | contig 16578 bp, 11 predicted proteins | sample KNB2016incub_MG_FD_105486 | JGI IMG/M metagenome (GOLD analysis project Ga0138256, IMG submission 105486) | Active sludge microbial communities from wastewater in Klosterneuburg, Austria - KNB2014incub_MG | ecosystem: Engineered > WWTP > Activated sludge > Unclassified | place: Austria... | reverse complement strand
GCCGAGTACTTTGTCAACCAGTTCACGGGCCAGTTGCGCAGCAAGAACCTGGAGCCATTCCGCCGCAAGTTCCGTTCTCTTGACGTCCTGATCGTGGACGACCTCCAGTTCCTTGCAAACAAAGACGCAACCCAGGAAGAGTTCCTGCATACCCTTGATGCGCTGGTTCAAGACGGCAAACAAATTGTTTTCGCCGCCGATGCCGCACCGCGCGCTCTTGAAGGCTTCATGGAGCACCTGACCACGCGCTTCACCCAGGGCATGGTCGCCGAAATTGAGCTGCCCCCCTTCCAGACGCGGCTAGCCATCATCAAGAGCAAGCTTGAAGCCCACCGGCAGCTGTTCCCTGAGGAAGTCATCAATTTCCTGGCGCAGAAACTCGAATGCAACGTGCGCGAGATTGAAGGCTATGTAACCCGCCTGGTGGCACCCGCTGGCCTCTATGGCCAGAAAGTTACGCTCCAGCTTGCGCAACAGGCGTTACAGGACTTCTTGTCAAACCGCAGTCGCATGGTGGAACTGACCGATATTGAAAACCTCGTGATTGCCCATTACGGGGTGACCAGCGCCAACCTGCACTCGCGCCTGCGCAAGCGCCCTGTAGCGCTGGCACGACAGGTCTGCATGTACCTCGCCCGCACTCTCACGAGCTATTCGCTCAAAGAAATCGGCCGCTTCTTTGGCAACAAGAACCACACCACCGTGGTTTTTGCCCACCAGGCCGTGGGCGAAAAGGTCACCAAGTCGAAGTCGCTGGCCCTCGAAGTTGAGCATCTCCGGCGCCAGCTGCTTGGCCCGCAGAACAGCAAGAGCTAACCGCCTGTGTTCAACCCCCTGCCGGAATTCCGGCGCGTTACGCACGCGCCGTGATTTCACGGCCGCGCGCAGTGCGTCTTCGTACAATACTCGCGGAGGATGACCATGAATCGTTTGCTGTGGGTATTCGCCACGCTGCTGATTGCGGTGACTCTCGTTGGCGCGCAAGACAAACCCAAAGCCGAAGAAGCGCCCCTTGAGACAGTCGACGACTGCCTCAAGCGCATCGAAAAGAACCACGACGCGCACAAAGACTTCGTGGGCAAGTTCACACAGGAAAAGCACGTTGCGCTGTTTGAAGAGGTCATCAAAAGCGAGGGGCGCTTTGTGTTCCAGAAACCCAGCAAGGTTCGCTGGGAGTACGCCAAGCCCCACCAGTCGATCCTGGTGATCGACGGCGACGATGGCCAGAAGTGGACAGAAACCACGCGCCGTGTCGAGAAGTTCAAACTCGCCGATGATCGCGGGCTTGATGCCGTGGTGAAGCAGCTCTTCACCTGGTTCAAAGGCGAGTTCACCAAGCTCAAGGACGACTACGACGTCGAAATCACTGCGCGCTCGCCAACCAAACTGAAAATGAAACCCAAAAAAGAAGTCGTGAAAAAGTACATCGCCAGCATTGAGGTCAAGTTCGCCGAGAAAGACGAGTCCATCGCGAGCGTTCAGATCACCGAGCCCGGCGACGATTTCACACTGTACACTTTCAGCGACACCAAACTTGATGGCGGCGTGAAAGACGAAGAGTTCGAGATCAAAAAGTGATGGCCAATTGACAGGCACTCTCCACTTGCTACGCTTCGCCCCCAAGGAATCAGAAATGATGCAGCGCACGAATAAGTATGTCGCCTATGCCTTCCTCTTTATCGGGGCAGGGCGGCGTTTCGTGCGGAGCTAACGGATAAAGCAACACCGAACTCAAGCGCGAGGCCCGCCCAGCACGGCGGGCCTCGCGCTTTTCGTAGCACAAAAAAAGGAGAACCAATATGCAAGCCTTAGCACCAACGCAGGAAGCAACACACTGGAGAGTGGCCTACCAGGGAGGTCCCGGCTGTAACTCCGAGCGAGCAGGATTGCACCTGCTGGCCGAGCGTTTCATTGGCTGGCCTTTCGCGAGCTTCGCCGAGGTTGCGGCGAACCTCGCCAGCGGCCAGGTGGATTGCGCTCTTATCCCAGTATTCAACTCGACCACCGGACCCATCAAGCAGGCCATCGCCGCTATCAAGCTTGACGACCTGGTGCACCTCGACACCATCACCCTCGCCATCGAGCACTTCCTGCTCGGGAATTCCGCCGCGCGGCGGCACAGCGTGCGCGAGGTTCTGGCCCACCCACAGGTCATTGCACAGTGCGCGGGCTGGCTGGAATGGCGCGGCTATGCCGTGCGCGAAGTTGACGACGGCGCTTTGCACGCGCAAGAGCTCGCCGCCAGCGGACGCCGGGACGTTGCAATCCTGGGCCCCAAGGGAATCGGCGACGCCACGGGCCTGTATACCATCGAAGGCCCGGTGCAAGACCGCGCGGACAACCGGACAACTTTCCGGCTCGTAACGCGGAGGGGGCTTTTCGAACCTCGTCCGTGATTACACCAGCTACCGCCGCCTTCACCCACTGAATCGCTTCGTCCGGGCAGAGACATTCTGCCCGGATTGGGGCTGCTAACCACATTCCACGGGTATGGTCCGCCATGCCCCCACTTGAGGAAAACCAATGCCTATTGAAACAACGACAGACGCCGCGCTGGTGTTCGGGGCGCTGCGTGCAGCCATCGACAAAGTTGACCAAGAGATTCTGCAGTTGGTGCAAAAACGCTCTGAAATTGCCCGCGATGTCGGGGTAGCAAAGCGTTTAGGCCACCTGCCCGTCTATGATGCCAAGCGTGAACGCGATCACCGGCGCGCCTTGGTGGAATCCGGCGAGCAATTGGGCCTGCCGGGCCAGACCGTGCGCGCGCTCTACGACGCAATTGCCCGAAGCGGCGTAGCGCAGCAACTGGCACTAAGCCACACACCTTCAAAGCCGGTTCAAACGCCCCCTGACTCGGATGACTACCGTCTGGCGCGCCTTGAGCCAGGGCGCGGGCAGACCATCGTCAGCGTGGGTGAGGTCAGGTTCGGGGCGGGCATGTTCGAAGTCATCGGCGGCCCCTGCTCCGTCGAAAGCCGGGAGCAAATTGAACTCGCCGCCGATCACTGCCGGGGACTTGGCGTGCGGCTCATGCGCGGCGGCTGCTTCAAGCCTCGCACCAGCCCACATAATTTCCAGGGCCATGGACTCAATGCGCTGGACTGGTTGGCACATGCCGCCCACAGCCGTGGCATGGCCATCGTAACTGAGGTACTTGAGCCCACCGACGCAGGAGTAATTGCGGAACAGGCCGACATGCTTCAGATCGGCGCCCGCAACATGCAAAACGCGCCGCTTTTGAGAGCCTGTGCCAAAACGGGTCGGCCGGTCATGCTCAAGCGCGGCCCGGGCTCCACGCTCAAAGAACTGCTCTGCGCGGCCGAGTACCTGCTGGTTGAAGGCAATGCGCAGGTTGTCCTGTGTGAGCGCGGTATCAGAACTTTCGAAACAGCAACGCGCAGCACCCTGGATCTGTCTGCTGTGCCTGCGCTCAGGGAACTGACCCACTTGCCTGTGATTGTCGATCCAAGCCATGCGGCCGGGCGCGATGAAATCGTGCATGCGCTCTGCCGCGGCGCGCACGGCGTAGGCGCAGACGGAGTGATTGTCGAAATGCACCCACAACGTGAGCAGGCGCTCAGCGACAAGCGCCAGGCACTTACGCCTCACCAATTCGCAGCCATCACGAGCGAGCTTCAGGGTCAGGAGGTGCGCTGATCTTGGCTCAATGAGAAATCCTCAGCATTCGGCCAGTGGTTCCGCCGTTGGAAAGGGCGGCATTGAATTGGGTGTGGCGAGCCAATGCGACGTGCCAGGCGAGCGGAAAGGCCAAGCCCGATGACTGGCGAGCGTCTAGCCGCGCGGATCAGTGCGCTCAAGTACCACGCGTTCGCGCGCCTTGAAGCGCAGGCGCACGGGGACTTCGGCGTAGGGCGTATCCTTTTGCAACTGGCGCATCAGGTAGCGGCGCCAGTTCTCGGGAAACAGGTCTGTTTCATTAACAAACACGACAACGGTGGGCGGGTAGATCGAAACCTGTGTGGCATAGAACAGGCGGCCCAGCTTGTTCTTGCGTGGCTGGGGGTGATGGCGTTCGTAGGCCGCAGTTACCAGCCGGTTCAGCTCACCGGTTCCGATGCGAATGCCGGACTGCTCGTGCAACTCCTGCGCAATGCCCGCCAACTCTGAAACGTTGAGCCCGGTCTTGGCTGACATGAATACCATGGGCGCAAAGTCAATCTCGCCCAGCTTCTTGTGCAGGTACTTCTTGAATTCGTCAGTGGTGTGGCCCTTGACCAGGTCCCACTTGTTGATGCCGATGATGATGGGCTTGCACTCGGAAAGAGCGAGGTCAACCAGCTCCTTTTCGAGTTTCGTGATGGGCTCGCGGGCATCAATCAACAGCACGACAACGCTGGCGCGCCGCACAGCCCGCAGCGAACGCGACTGGCTGAAGAAATCCACGCTATTTTCGAAACTCTGTTTCTTGCGCAGGCCCGCAGTATCGATTGCGACAAAGGACTTGCCTTCAAATGTGAACCTCACATCTACACTGTCGCGCGTGGTGCCCGGCATTTCGGAAACGATCACTCGCTTGTCCTGCGCCAGGCAGTTGACGACAGATGACTTGCCGGCGTTGCGCCTTCCAACGATAGCCAGCAGCAGCTCCGGCGGCTCAAGGCGCTCTGAAGCAGTCTTCGGCGGCAGCACAGCCATGATCGCGCGCTTGAGCACGCGCATGTTGCGGCCCTGCTGGGCGCTGACTGGGTGCGGCTCGCCAACCTTCAATTCATAGAAAACCGGCGTCAGGTTGTCCTGGTGTTCGGCGTCAGCTTTATTGGCGACCAGCAACACCGGGCGGCCTGTGCGGCGAAGCAGCGCGGCGGTTTCATGGTCAAGCCCCGTGGGTCCCTCTTTGGTATCGACAACAAACAGGATCACGTCAGCGCGGGCGATGCCGTACTGAATCTGTTCATGCACGTGCGCTTCAACCTGCTTCTCATCAACAATGCCAATGCCGGCGGTGTCAAACAGCTCGATCACTCGCTGCTGGCCCATCTCGCGGATTCCAACCAGGGTGCTGACGCGATCGCGGGTGGTACCCGGGCGAGGATCTTCAATCGAAATGCGGCTGCCGGCCAGCTTGTTGAATAGGCTGCTCTTCCCCACGTTGGGGCGTCCCACGATGGCCACAATGGGAATGGGACCGTCAGGCAAATCGGGTTCTGGCGGAGCCGGCGGGTTGTCCTCGTCATATTCAACTTCAGCGGGCTCCTGCGCGAGCTCTGGCTCCGGAATCGTTTCCGACTCCTGAACCGGGACTTCCTGGCCTTCTGCGGCCTGCTCGCCGTCGGTTTCGAAGGGCTCGCCCTGGTCGTTCTGGTAATCCGCAAAGGTGCCCAGGCCGCCGCGCTCGTCCTCTTCGCGCACACTGGAACCCTGCTCCCGCTGGAGGCGTTTGGCATCCATCACGGCTTCGGCTCGCGCCTGCGTGGCCGTCCGCGTCATCTTGGTGCGGGGCTTTTCGTCGCGGTTGCGGCGCGGCTCATAACCCTGGCGCGACTCGCGGGGCTTGACTGGCTGGTGTTTCTGCTTGAGGCGCTTGGCCATGGCATTTCCAAAACAACGCGGCAGGCCCATTGGCCCGCCGCGCTAAGAATACAAGCATTCCGCAGCCGCGCTACCGGCGGTCACCCAGCAAGATCAGAACGTAGCGGAACAAAGCGAAGAAGTCATAGAACAACTGGATCGCCGCGCTGATGGCATCATTGGAATGGAAGTAGTCGCGAGTAACCATGGAGGTATCAAACAGGATGAAGCCGATGAAGAGGACGATGCCACCCATGACTATCAGCCTGTGCATGCCACCCGAGAACGGAACGAAGATATTCAGCAGAATGAGCCCGATCATTAGGAACAGTCCAATCATGAGCATGCCGCCAAGGCTCCTGAAATCACGGCCGGTCGTGAGGGTGTAAACTGTCAGGCCAAAAAACGTCGTGGCAGCGATTCCAAAGGCCCCCACCACGGTCATGCCCATGCCGGCGCCAACGAAAGCGCTCACTAACGGCGTGGTCATGAATCCAGCGCAGGTGGCAAACGCGAACAGAAGCGCGACCTTCATCGGGCTGTGGTTCTTGCGCATGAATATGACGGCAAGATAGGTGCCGAAAAAGCCGATCATGCTGGCAATTGCGAGTCCTTTCACAGTGCCACCCTGGCCAGCGGAAACCAGGCCTTCAACGGCGTACATGCCGCCAACACAGGCGGCCGTTGACGTCAGCAAGGCACCTGTAAAGTACGCATAAACGCGTTTGGTGAATGCAACTACGGCCGAGTCACCCAGTGATCCGTCGAAATGCTGCTCAGGAATTTCGGCAACAGGGCCGTAAACCTGACCGCGCACATTGCCGTAGGCGCCGGCGGGATCAGGAACCACGGCACCCTTTGAGTAGGGGTTGGGATTGCTCCTGCCATATCCCTGCTGGCCCCAAGGATTGTTGTTTCCATTCATAGACTTCTCCAATTCGAATCTTCCGACAGATAGTTTACCTAAGGCCAGTTACCTTGCGAACATCATCCATAACTTCCGTGGCTATTTTCCGCGCGCGCTGGGCGCCTTTGCGCAGGACTTCATCCACATAGTCAGAATTCTTCACAAATTCGACCTGCTTCTTTCGCGCCTCGCCAAATTGGCGCATGAAGAACTCGACGAGACGTTTCTTGAACTCACCATAGCCTACGCCGCCCTTCTCGTATTGCTGGCGTATGGTGGCCAGCTCTGCGGGCGTGGCAAACAGTTTCAGCAGGGCAAACACGTTACACTTGTCCGGGTCTTTAGGCGCCTCCACGGGCGTGCTGTCAGTCTTGATGGACATGATCTTTTTCTGCGTCTCTTTGTCAGGCGCGAAGAGCTCAATCGTGTTGCCATAGCTCTTGCTCATCTTCTGGCCGTCAATGCCCGGAACAACCGCGGTATCTTCCAGGATCAGCGGGTCAGGCAGCTTCAAAACGCCGCCAAGCCCCGTGTTTGCGTCGTAGCCCGGGCAGTAGGTCTGGTTGAACTTCCCGGCGATGTCGCGCGAGATTTCCAGGTGCTGCTTCTGATCCTTGCCAACTGGCACCACGTCACTGCGATAAATGAGAATGTCGGCGGCCATCAGCACCGGATAGGCAAACAGCCCGTGGTCAGGCGAAATGCCGTGGGCCACTTTGTCCTTGTAGCTGTGGGCACGTTCCAGCAGCCCCATGGGCGTGACGGTGCTCAGAATCCAGCTTAGTTCGCTGACCTCAGGAACGTCGGATTGCTTGAACAGTGTTGCACGCTCGGGGTCCAGCCCCAGGGCCAGAAACGTAATCACGACGTCGCGAGTGAGCTCGCGCATTTTAGCCGCGTCGCGCACTGTGGTGAGCGCATGCAGGTCTGCAATGAAGTAAAGGCCGCTGCCCTTGTGCTGCAAATCGACGAACTGGCGAATGGCGCCAAAGTAGTTGCCTATGTGAAGCTTGCCCGAAGGCTGAACGCCCGAAAGGATGCGCATGATGTTTCCCGTGGTCAGTGTTTTAAATGAAATCGCCCGGGCTACCGGGCGGTCACGCTGCGTAGGCACAAATCGCTTACGCGCGCCACCCCTTGCAGGACGCCCGCCAGCCAGAGTAATCGTTCAAGTGCTTCATGGCGTCGAGAATTAGCACTTTGGCAGGCAGCGTCAAGGCCAAGCGCAACCCAACGCAGGCGAGACTACTCGTCGTGTTCGTCGGGTTCGGGCTGTTCTTGCGGCATCCGCAGCCTGCGCGCGGCATCCAGTTCCTGGAAGAACACCGGCAGGTGGCGAGCCGGATACAATATGCCGTTACCGTTCTTGAACAGGCGCTTGACGATGGGCAAGTGGGCCACGCCGATCTTCCCCATGTAGAGCAACTCGAAACCCTCGGGGCTTTCAGTCCAGAGTTTTTTCACCTGCTCGTAACCGTTCATATACAGGTGGTCTTTGGTGTAGCCGCCGCCGCGGAAGACACGCTCTGAAATGGTGTAGGCTTCTTCTTTCGTGAACTTGTCGTCGTGCACAAGGGTCTGGAAAATGTCGTAGAACGACATCTCCTCTTTATCCATCAGGTACACGGCCTTCACGCGCCCGGCAAGGATGCGCCGGCGCCTTGAAGTCAGAACGCCCGAGAGTTCTTCGTTGAATGTCGCCAGGCCTTCTTCGGTGGCGAGATAGCCACTGGCCGCGTCTTCCAGGCGCGGGAAACCGTGAAAAAACAGGGCCCTGAAGGGCTGCATCTCGCCGTTTCGGGTGCGCAAGACGTGGGTCTGGATTTCGTGGACCGCAAGACTCTTGATGTCATTCTCGCTGTAGAACGCGCCTTTGCGCAATGCCACGGCCACTTCGCCTGCAGCTGCGTCAGAGGACAGATAGTTCCGAACGCGAATGTCGCACAGGAAACGCTGCTTGCGAACAATTGCGGTGAGCCGGTTCTTGGCTTCCTTGGCATCGATGTTGTGTTCTTCTTCTGGCTCGGGATCGGGCTTGAGCCACTCGTTGGCGACCTCGATGGTCTTCTTGTCGGCGGTGCCGTAAAGCAGCCGGCTCCAGTCGCAGAACTCGCTGGTGCCGCGCGCTTCGAGCATGGCCAGAATGTTGAACACCTCGTCGCGCTTGGCGCGATAGATCCGGCCAAGCTCGCTGTTCACGATAGGCAGGTTCAGCAACTCGACCTTGAACACTTCGGGGTCGAAGTCGAGGTCCTTGTACTCAAACTGCGGCGCTTCCTTGGGCGGCGCTTCGCGCTCAAGGTATCGCTTGGAAATCTGCGCACTGTTGACGGGGTTGATGTAGCGCAGCACCCGAAGGCGCTGACTGGCCATGGAGATATGCCGGTCGGCTTCGAGCAGCAGGAAAAAATCCTGGCCCTCGAAGGCCTCCTGAAAGCGCCGTTCACTGTGAATGATGGTGTCAGCCATGAATTGCGATCAGCCCAGAACTTTCAGCGCTTCAGCCAGCGCGTTGACGATTTCTTCAATCTGCTCGGTCTCGATGTTCAGCGGCGGAACAATCGTAATCACGTTGCCCAGTGGCCGCAGCAAGACGCGCTTTTCATAGGCCGCCTGGCAAACCTTCTGCGCTTCGGCACGCTGCTCGTAGCCGCCATCTTCTTCGTGGCCCAGGTCATCTTGCCCGGCAGGGTTCTTGATTGGAACGCCAATGGCCAGGCCGCGCTGCCGAATGAGCCCAACGCGCGGGTGTTTCTGCACGCGGTCTTTCAGCAACTGCGTGAACTCGCGCGCGCTTTGCTTAACCAGGCCGCCCAGCTTGTACTCCTCAATCATGTCGAGGTTCTTGCTGGCAGCGGCGCAGGCCAGCGGGTTTCCGCTGTAAGTGTGTCCATGAAGCATGTGCTTCATCTCGGACCATTCGCCCTTGAAGGCCTCATGAACGCGGTCGCTGGCCACAGTCACGGCCATGGGCAGCGTTCCGCCCGTAATGCCTTTGCCCAGGCACATGATATCGGGTTCGACCAACTCCTGGCTGCTCGCAATCAGCGGGCCGGTGCGGCAAAAACCCGTAAAGACCTCATCGGTGATCAGAAGGATGCCGTACTCGCGGCAGTATTTTTTGACGCGGCCCAGATAATCTTCAGCCAGAGGCCTCATGCCCGACGCGCCTTGCATCACGGGTTCAATGATGACAGCCGCGAGCCGGTCAGACAGGCCCGCAAGCTGCGCCTCCATGGCGCGTTCAGCGGTACGCCAGTTGCCGGGGCGGTCACCGGGCTCGATCTGCATTGGGTAGGGTGCGCGATGAACATTGAACATCACGCTGGAGAACTTCCGCGTGAATGTTTCGATGCTCCCAGCCGACATGGCTCCGATGGTGTCGCCGTGATAGCTGCCCTCAAACACCAGGAATTGCTGGCGCCGCAACTGGCCAATCTGGTTCTGGTACTGCAACGCCATCTTCATGGCGACTTCGACGGCCGTGCTGCCATTGTCGCTGAAGAACACATGGTTCAGTGAGGGTGGATCGTCGGCGAACCTGAAGTCGAGTTTGATGTACTCAACGAGTTTGTAGGCGAAATCAATCGCCGCCTCGTGCGTCGCCGAAAACAGGCTGGAATGGCACAGCTTCGCTGCCTGGCCCTGAATGGCGGCTACCAGTTCCGGGTGGCAGTGACCCCAGACGTTGCACCACATGCTGCCATAGGCATCCAGAAAACGGCGACGCCGAACATCATATAGGTAGGGTCCCTCGCCGCGCTGAATGATCAGCGGGTCAGCCTTCGAATACTCGGACATCTGAGTGTAGGGGTGCCATACGACCTCCTGGTCGATCTGCGTGATGCGCTTGAGATCACGCAGCGGGTTGACGCGGGAGGTTGAAACCTTGTCGGCACCCATTATTCAGTCCAATTCAGGCCAAAGACGCCAATTATGAGCGCCTCGACCCGCATTCGTGTCATAACGTATCTCTATGGTTTATGAATCAAGCGCAGCTCTAGCAAGCCTTGGTCTGAGGCAGGTTTGGGGCACCGCAGCAAATATGCAGTACCCGCCAGAGGTCACGTTGATGATTTCCCTGCGTCATGGGGCATTTCGCGATTGACATCAATGCCCGATGCCGATTGAATCTGGCGCACACCCCCAAGAAGTTTTCAAGCTAATGCTTTTGCAGGGCCGCATTTAAGCGGTCGTGCGGCATAAGTTTGCGTCTATTGCAATCAGGAGCAATCGGCATGCGCTTCGTTTGGCTCGCGTTGATTCTTTCCCTGACCGCTGGCGTGGTAGCGCCCTCGCTTTACAGCCAGCGCTTCCCCCAGCTCATGAACATGAACACCCACGAGGGTAAATACTCGACGGGTGGCTTCGGCATCGGCCTTGGAATGGCTGCTGCCGGCGGCGCCGCGTTCCGACGCGAACGCGCCGGTGTTCAGAACGTCGGTGGCGGTCTGGAGGCGGTGTTCAAGCGCCGCAACTCACAAAACCAGACCCGCAGCATTTTCGGCCTCGACATCGACTTCCAGATCGGCTCGGACAACAGCGTGATCGGAACGGATTTCGGCCTGGAAATCTACTCCATGAACATCGGAACCACGGCAGATCGTTCCGTGGACAACGATGCCTTCGAGACGATTAACGAAGCCGTGACCCTGATGTACGGTGGATTCGACTTCACAATCAACCTGTGGAGCAGCGAGTTCATCGAAACCGACGGGCGCCGCACGCGCGAAAACTTCGGCTTCGCGCTGATTCTCGGCCCCAAGGTTGGCCTGCTGTTTGGTGACTTCAGCGACCTCAACGGCCTAGCCAGCATCGGCATGGACTTTGGCGTCATGGCAGACATCCCGATTCCAATTTCCAAGGCCGAAGACCTGCTCTCCATCTCGCCGTTCCTGTTCTTTGAGGCCAATTACCGCATGGGCGTAGACGGCGCGCTGGTTGACGCAAACGCCGCCAGCCCGACTTTTGGCCAGGACGTGCTTAACGACAACTTCGACATCGGCTTTTACAACCGCACCACCGACGTTGACGGCAACGGCACGCCTGACTTCGACGGCATTGCATTCCGCCGCCACAACCTGATTCCCGCATTCCAGACCAACATTGGGTTCGATTTCAACATCACGCCGATCTTCGTGGGACGCACTGGCAACATCATCAACAACTGGCGCTTCCGCTTCTCGGCAATCATGAGCCTTCCGATGTCGGTGAAGCTCTTCGCGGCTGACTACAACGGTGCTCCGTTGTTCTCGGCCCATGATGACAACCCGATCACACTCACTTTCGTGTTCGGCGCCACGTACTTCTTCTAGAACCTGGTTACGCTCGAAGCCGGCGCGCGAACTCAATCGCGCGCCGGTTGTTATTTGTTGGAGCAGCGGCGGGGCTAGAACGTCGCCTTGCCCATTACTCTTTGAGGTTGAACCGCGACGTTGGCCACCAGCCCCAGCGAGAAGAAACTCGTGAGCAGGCTGGATCCGCCATAGCTGACCAGCGGCAGCGTGAGCCCGGTGATTGGCATGATGCCGCAAGCCATACCTACGTTGATGAATGCCTGCGCAAAAAACATGGCCGCAATGCCCACAACCAGCAGCCGTGAGAACGGTTCGCGCGTGTTGCGCGCCACCGAGAGCATGCGTTCAAGCAGCAGAAAAAACACCGCAAGAAACACCACCACGCCCAGCAAACCCGTCTCTTCTGAATACACGGCGAATATGAAATCGGTGTGTCTTTCGGGCAGGAAGGCCAGTTGGCTTTGCGTTCCCTCGCCATAGCCCTTGCCAAGCAAACCACCACTGCCGATTGCCGTCATGGACTGCATCATGTGGTAGCCGTCGCCGGTCTTGTCCATGACGTCGCCTGTCATGGCGCTGATGAAAACATCAATGCGCTTTACCTGGTGCGGCTTCAAAACCCCGCACAGGTACGCCGCCGGAAACGCCGCCACACCCAGCGCGGCCAGAATTCCCATGTAAATCCGGTTTCCGCCTGCCACCCAAACCATGGCCCCCACCATGGGCACAAACACCATGGCGGTTCCAAAATCCGGCTGCAGCAAAATGGGCAAAAAGAAGGCCGAAGTAATTGCAATGCACGCAAGCAGCGCGCGCAAGCTGTCAATGTGCCGGTGGAAGCGCAGAAAGCCGGCCAGTGTGATGCAAAGGAGAGGTTTGCAGAGCTCGCTGGGCTGCAGCGCAAATGGACCCAGTATGATCCAGCTTTTTGCGCCATTGATGGTCTTGCCAAACACCGCCACCGCGACCAGCATCAAAACGCCCAGACCAAGCCAGTAGGGCCAGCCGCCTGAGAACCAGCGCTGCGGCGCCAACGCGGTCGCGACCATCAGGCCCACGCCTGCAAGCAGATAAACCGCCTGCCTCGCGTGGAATGCACCGCCAGAACCAATGCTGCTTTCAGCCAGCTCAAAGTCAGTCGAAGCGGAGTAGATGAATGCCAGGCCCGTCATCGCCAGCAGCAAGGCCGGAAGCACAACGCCCAGCGGCAGCGAACGCAGCAAACTGACTCTTTGGACGATTCCAGAACCCACGCGCATAGGCCACCGGATCAAGAATCGGCACAATCCTGCGCCGACTGAAGAACTCCCACGCTTGTAACGGCGGCGCACATCCGGTTAAATCAGTGCATTGCGCCCCGTTCACTGGAAGCCATGAGAACGCGAATCGACGACGGCAGTTTCGATCTCTACCTCAAGGATATCCGTGAGACGCCCCTGCTCACCGTCGAGGAAGAGTTGTTGCTCGCCCGCAGGGTACAAAAGGGTGATGCGCAGGCCCGCGATCACATGATCCGCGCCAATCTCCGCCTCGTCATCGCCGAAGCCAAGAAGTTCCTGCATCGCGGTCTGGCCTTCATGGACCTGATCGCCGAGGGGAACATAGGCCTCATGCGCGCCGTTGAAAAATTCGACCCGGACGCACATCCCAATCGTTTCTCAACCTACGGCACCCATTGGATCAAGCAGTCCATCCGCAGGGCCCTATTGAACAGTTCGAAGACTGTGCGCGTTCCAAGCTACATGGTCGAATGGATTAGCCGCTTCAAGCAGAAGTCAGTTGAGCTCAGCCGCGCCAGCGGGGTAACGCCGGACTTCGCCACCGTTGCCAGCCAGCTTGGCTTCAACACCGAGCAGATTGAGATGATGCGCCGCGCCATGAACGCCGGCACCCAGACCACCGATCTTTCGAGCCCCGATGGCGATGTGAACCTGACTGACATGATCGCCGACAGCCGCACGGCCGACCCCGGCGACGAAGTAACCCTGCGCGCCGAAGTCGCCAAGCTGGGCGAGTTGCTGAACCTGATTGACACGCGGGAATCAGAGATATTGCGCATGCGCTACGGCATCGGCACGGACAGGCCCATGACCCTTTCCGAAATCGGCGAGCAGATCGGTTTGACCCGCGAGCGCGTTCGGCAAATCGAGAATGAAGCACTACACAAGCTCCACAGCTTCATGACACGCAATGGCGAAGACGAATAGCCCTGGGCGAAGTAGTCCTGATTCAGCCGCTCGCTACCGGGATTGTTGAGGCGCAGACACGGAACAGCTATGCCCGAACAGGCCATCCTTGATTTGCCGTTGGTCGAGTTCGAGCGATTCGAAGGGTCCGTCGATGCCGTCAGTCGGCATTGCATTGACGTTTACGGCATTACCGGGCTAAGCCCCCACACCGACGCCGTCTTTCACCTCACCGCCAGCCTGTTCCGCTATCGCGACACCGAAAGCGTGTTCCAGCTAACCGCCCTGTGCTGCTTCTTCCTGCGCACCCTTTCAAACGCGCTTGCGGCACAACGTCGGATTGTGGCCCTTGGCGCCGCAGCGCGGGACGGCACAGGCCTGACCAAGGCGGCTTATTCAGAGGCGCAGGCTGAACATACCCACGAGAAGGCCAACGCTGCCAACCTTTGCCGAATGCTGCTGGCCGTGGCTGGACGGCACTTTGTTCAGTCACGCCGCAACAGGTCAGCGGCGAGTTCGCGCCTGGGCCAGAACCTGGCGTTGATTGCAAACGCGTCGTTTCAGGAAGAGCTGGGGTCCTTGATTGGCCCCCTGAGCCACGCCGATTTTTCCGACCTGCAGTTTGACCTTGACCCCCCGCAGGTCTTTGCCCAACTCGACCAACACAAAGCGCGGCTGACCAAACCTCAGAATGGTCATTCCAAACCCAGCGGCAGATTCAGTGCGGTGGCTGACGAAGCGGTGATCGAGGCGACCTCCAGCCTGCGTGGCTTGGGGGCTCTCAAAGAGGAACTGGAGGAAGCCCGCCACGAACTGCAGGACGCGGCTGAGGAACTGGTGAATCTGCGGCGCGAGCGCGCTGAACTGGAGGAAATGCTCCGCGAATCCGAGCGCATGGCTTCTGAACGGGCTCTGGCGCTTGAGGAGTTGCGTGCCGCGCTCGAACTCTCGGTCAGTGACGCCCGCGAGCGGCTGGCTCGAGTCGAGCGCGAGCAAAGCGGCGAGCTGGAGCAGGCACGGCGAAAAGCCGCGGAAAGCTCAATTGAAAGGGAGAAGCTGGCCGCCGAGCTGGCCCGCCTCACGCGCGAGATCGAAAGCCTGCATAAGGTCAAAGACGAATCCGGAAGGGAAATGACCCGGGTGCTTGAGCGCGCGGCACTGTCTGAAAACGAGCGCGAAGACCTGCTCTCGCAGATCGAGAGTTTTGACTCCGAGCGCGATGTCGCGGCCAAGACCATCGAGGTGCTCAAGGACAAGGTCGCCCAGAGCAAGGACACCATCGCCCGGCGCGACGAAGCCTTGAATGAGCTGCAGGAAACCGTGGATTCGCTGCGCGATGAATTGGTCTCCAGCGAGACTCGGCTCGCAAACGCCCAAGCTTCCGTTCTGGCGCTGGAAACCGAGTCAGAGCAACTGCGCCGTGAAGCTGTGCAGGGGCAGCACTCCGGAAAAGCACTTACAGACCACCAGTCCCGGCTGAAACAGGCGGAGCGGCGCCTGGCCGATTCCGAGCGCCGCGTGTCCCAGCTTGAGGCGTCGCTGGCCGAGAGCAAGGACCAGCTCACTCAAACTGAGGGCAAGCTGAAAGATCAGCGCCGCAATGTCGAAGTCGTCAGCGGGCAACTGGCGGAAGCCGAGACCCTTTCCAATGAACGTGCGGACAAACTCGAACGCCTTCAATCGGAGTTGGCCGAGGCCCGCCGCGGGCTGGGCGAAAGCCAGGCGCGGCTGAGCGAATCCTCCGCACGCCTGAAATCTGTGGCTTCAACGGGCAAAGACGCCGAGCAGGAGATGACGCGGATTCGAGGCCAACTCGAAGATCAGCGCCGCCAGGTCGCCCGGCTTGAAGAGACAGTGAAGGCACGAGACGCTGAGATTTCGCGTCGCGCGGAGAGCGAGGCAGTGCAGGGTTCACGCGCAGCAAACGCCGAGAGCGAACTGGCGCAGCTGCGGCGCGACCTCGACCGCCAGAACATCGAACTTGGTTCCAGGGCGGGTGAGAGCGAAAAGGACAGCCAGGAAACTCGCCAGAAACTGGTCACGGCGGAGTTGCGCCTGATGGAGGCGCAGCAAAAACTCGACAGCGCCGAAGAAGACCTGCGCGCCACAAATGAACGCGGCGCAGACCTGCGCCAGAAACAGGACGCCGAAATTGCCCTGCTGCGTGAACGCCTGACCCACGCTGAAGCGGAGCGGCAAGTGCTCACTCAGTCGCTGGCGCGCGGGGAAGACAGCCAGGGCAAAGAGCGCAGCGCGCTGGAAAAACAGGTCAAGCTCCTGGAGGAACAAGCTCGAGCGCAGGAACGTGAATCAGAGAAGGCGCGCGCGGAGCAGGAGAAGACCCGCCGCAAGCTCGACGAAACCGACGCTTTCCTGATTGCGCGCCAGCGCGAGCTTGAGCGTGTACTGACTCGCCAGAAGTACCTGATCTCGGAGATTAAGGCTATCGCGGAGCTTCGCACCCGCATGGAGCAGGCAACAACGGACGATGCGCGCAGCGAGCCGGCCAGCGAAGTGGCCCGTCGGCTGGACAATTTGTTCTCTGAGGCAGGCGCTCCCATCAACGCCGACAGGCGGACGGAGAAAATTGTTGTCATGCACCTGAAGAAGTCCGACGGAGAAATCCGCAGCGAAACCTCACCCGAATTTGTCGCCACCG
>Ga0138256_10003548_pt1 | contig 16580 bp, 13 predicted proteins | sample KNB2016incub_MG_FD_105486 | JGI IMG/M metagenome (GOLD analysis project Ga0138256, IMG submission 105486) | Active sludge microbial communities from wastewater in Klosterneuburg, Austria - KNB2014incub_MG | ecosystem: Engineered > WWTP > Activated sludge > Unclassified | place: Austria... | reverse complement strand
GATCATGGCCTACGCTAAACAAGAACTTTATCTTTGTAATAGAATTGACAGGCCAGTTTCTGGAATAGTGATTCTTGCAAAAACACAGAAAGCAGCAGCTGATTTTCAAAAACAATTTGGGACAAGTTTTATCAAAAAATACCTTGCTATAGTTCCAAAAATTGAAATCCCACAAGAAGCTGAATTAAAACATTTTATTGGCAAATCATCCAAATCAAATAAAGCAATAATTGAAGATGCACCATTTAAAAATGCTGAAGCCGTATCCTTAAATTATAAAATATTAAAATCCGCAGATCAATACCAACTGATTAAAATTAATACTGAAAGTGGCAAATTTCATCAAATTAGAGCACAACTTGCAAAGGCAGGAATGCCCGTACGTGGTGATGTCAAATATGGTGCTAGAAGATCAAATAAAGATAGGTCTGTAGGTTTACATGCCTATTCCATTTCATTCATCCATCCTTCAAAAAATAAAGTTTTAGAATTTCAAACTGAATGGCCAGAACATGATATTTGGCCAGTATTTAAACCATAAATTGAGTAACAAAGCTTTTCTATCTTCTCTAGTAAAAAATAATTTAAGCTGATTAAAACAATCACTCTTTGTTATAATCAGCTTAGATTCAAAATGCAAATTTAAGCATAAGGATGCTTACTAATAATCTCCATTTTATTACCAGTAAGTTTTTGTATATCTCTTAAATATTGAGTCTCTTCAGTGCTGCAAAAAGAAATGGCTTCACCCAGTTCACCTGCTCTACCTGTCCGTCCTATTCTATGTACATAAGTCTCCGCAACTTCAGGAAGATCATAATTTATAACATGTGCTAGTTTGGTAATATCAATTCCTCTTGAAGCAATATCTGTAGCGACCAATACACCAATTTTTTTGTCTTTAAATCCCTGAAGCGCTCTCTCTCGCTGACCTTGAGATTTATTTCCATGTATTGCCTCTGCTTTGATTCGAATTGAATTCAATTGTTTTGCAACTCTATCTGCGCCCCTTTTTGTCCTTGTAAATACAAGTACATGAGGGACATGTCCTGATTTTAAAATATGCGAAAGTAATGCAGTTTTATTAGGTCTTTGGACATAATATAATTTCTGACTAACTGCTCTTGGTGCAGATGAGATCGCATCAACTGAAACGTGTATAGGATTCTTAAGTATAGAAGACGCTAATTTTTTAATATTATCTGGAGCAGTAGCTGTAAAAAATAAAGTTTGTTTTTTTGCAGGTAGCTTGGATAATATTTTTTTTACATCATGTATAAATCCCATATCCAACATATGGTCAGCTTCATCGAGAACAAGGTATTCAACTGATGATAAATCTGCATGAGCCTGATTCATCAAATCTAACAATCGGCCTGGCGTAGCAATAACGACATCAATGCCTTTATTCAATGCTGCTACTTGTTTTGTCTGAGACACACCACCAAAAATCACAGTATGTCTTACAGGCAAATTTTTGCCATAAGCGCGAAATTTATCATTGATTTGAGAAGCTAATTCCCTTGTTGGAGCAAGCACTAGCGCTTTTATTTTTCGAAAACCGTCAGTATCTTGATGTTGATTGTTACGCTTATCGACAAGCATCTGTAAAATAGGAAGCGCAAAAGCAGCTGTCTTACCTGTGCCTGTCTGCGCACAACCAAATATATCTTTTCCCTGTAAAATAATAGGAATGCATTTTAATTGGATTGGTGATGGTATAGTGTAATTTGATTTCTCTAATGCTAATAGCAAAGGATCTATTAATTCTAATTCTTTAAAAGTCATGTTTTTTTTGAATAAATGAAATTGATTTTATCTAAAATCAAAATAAAAGTATTGTTTATTGTGGGAAGTATTATCATTTTATGAGAATGCAAATATAATGCTATCCATATATAATTCTGCCATTTAAATGTTAATAATAAAAATATAGCTGATTAAGCCAATGAAAAATCCTAGATTATTGCCGTTTAAAGAATTTATCCAATGATGAATCTATAAAAGAATCAAGAATTCAATATCAATTCTGTTACAAGATGTTCATCCAAATTTATAAATTTCCATTGAAAAACTTGAAAACAAGCAATAAAAAAAATCTTAATATGAGAATTAACACACACATGTTAAATACTGATTCACAATACTTTATATAATTTATTTTAATTTATTTGTCATTCCTTATATAAATACGTAAAATTGGGATAATTTTTGCTCAACAGCTAATCGTAAAAACAGAAAACAAATTGCATACAAAGCCAGATATCATTTATCTATTACTTTGGCATTTAAACCAATATAAATGGTTTGAATTACCTGGAGTGGGATATTTTACTGGTTCAGATGAAAAAGCATTTGTCGATCATATTGGAGGGAGAATCTACCCCAGCAAATTAACAGTAAGTTTTAATGAAAATTCTTATGAAAGAGTTGATGAATTAATACAAAATCTTGTTATAGAAACAGGATATGATGCTTCTGAACTAGAATCTGAGCTCACAGATTTAATTTTTTATCTAAAGCAAAGTCTGAAAGATCAAGGAGATGTCGACTTTGACCCTTTTGGAAAGTTAATAAAACAATTTAATGGCATTCAGTTTCAAGCAAATTCTACCAACTTAAATTCAGAGTTTTTTGGAATGACTGGATTACCTCTAAAGGCAATTAATCAAGAGGCGTATAAAATCCAACATCCCGTTTATCCTCCAATAAAACCAATTGTTAAAAATGGTTTGAGTGAACATCGAAATTTACTTTGGTTATTAGGATTATTGTGGTTAATATTTTTAGGATTGTTATTCTGGCCATCGCTGAAATCTTGCAATAAAAGCAATAAATACAATAAACCTAATGATACCCAAAGCAGGCTTCAAGATTCTATTAATCAAGTTCATAAGAAAAGAGAAGATAGTATATTGATTGCGCATAATCAAAACAGCTTATTACATCAAAAGGAAGATTCTTTAAAAAATGTAAACATTCGATCAAAACAGATTAAAGATTCAATAGAAAGTGTGCAAGCTGAATTAATGCAAAATGCGAAAAATGATTCGATTGCTGCTACAAAAGAAATCAATACTAAACTAAATAACGAAGAAATCATTAAAGAAAATAATCTTGAATCGTTAAACAAGCGCATCAAGAATAAAAAATGCATCATCATTATAGGTTCCTTCAAAAATGAAAAATATGCGAATCGCATTGCTAAAAAAGTACAAAAAGATGGGTACATGGTCTATAGAGGAAAGCATGAAGAATATAGCCGTGTCGGAATCCAGTTTGAATGTATGACCAAAGATTTGCAAATAGTGTTAGCAGAACTTAAATCCAAATATCATCCCCAATCATGGGTATTAAAATATTAATATGAAATTCCAACAACTTAAAAATATTCATCATCAGGATTCAAAACAGTTTTTTCTCATTTCAGGACCATGTGTTGTAGAGAGTGAACAAATGTGCATGGATATTGCTGGAAAAGTTTTAGAGATATGCGATGAATATAAAATTCCATACATTTTTAAAGCTTCGTATAGAAAAGCAAACAGAACAAGAGTCGATTCATACACTGGAATTGGAGATCAATTAGGACTAGACATTTTAAAAAAAATTTCAACTCATTATAATATTCCAGTCACCACAGATATCCATACAGAAGAAGAGGCGCTACTTGCTGCACAATTTGTAGATATCCTTCAGATTCCTGCTTTTCTATGTCGACAAACTACATTGCTTGTCGCAGCTGCTTCAACACAAAAAGTAGTTAATGTAAAAAAAGGTCAATTTGCCAGTCCAGAAGCCATGAAACATGCGGTAGATAAAATAAAATCTACGGGCAATGATCATACTTGGCTGACTGACCGAGGGACTTGTTTTGGATATCAAGATCTAATTGTCGACTATCGCGCCATTCCAGCTATGCAAGCCTTCCAAGTACCTGTTATCATGGATTGTACGCATTCATTGCAACAGCCCAATCAGAGCTCTGGCGTCACAGGTGGGCGTCCAGATTTGATTCCTACGATAGCTAGTGCTGCAATCGCTGTAGGTGCTGATGGCTTATTTATCGAAACACATCCTGATCCCAAGAATGCAAAGTCTGATGGAGCAAATATGTTGCCCTTAGACAAATTGAAAAGTTTAATCGAGCGATTAGTTAAAATTCGTGAAGCAATTATTTAAAATTGATGGAAGTTGATTATCGCCTCTTACCCTCAGAAATATATGATCTCGATGCACATCGAAAACAAATCATAAGGCAACATCCAGAACTTCCTTTAGACTTTAAGTTTGAACTAATTCGAAGAAATATTGATGCAAGATTCACGCCTGTCATTTATGTACTTCGATCCAAAATATTTAATAATGAGTCGGAGAAAAGCATTGAATCTGCGCATACATTCAAATATCCTACTGTTGAAAATAAAACAGAAGTTCATATCATAGGTGCTGGTCCATGCGGTTATTTCGCTGCATTAGAATGCATACGAAAAGGCCTTAAACCGATCGTTATAGATAGAGGAAAGGATGTACAGTCTAGACGTAAAGACCTTCGCGATATTCAACAGTTCGGCATCGTTAATCCTGATTCAAACTACTGCTTTGGAGAAGGTGGCGCGGGAACCTATTCAGATGGAAAACTTTACACTAGATCTGACAAGCGAGGGAATATACGTGACGTACTTCAAATCTTAGTTGATCATGGCGCAAATAAAGACATATTAATTGATGTCCATCCACACATTGGGAGTAACAAATTACCGCAGATCATTCAAAATATAAGACAAAGTATTTTAAACCATGGCGGAGAAGTTCATTTCAATTGTCATGTGAAAGATTTTATTATTTTAAAAAATAAAATTGTAGAAATACTTTGTGAAAATAAAAATTTCACTTGCACGAATGTTATTTTGGCCACTGGACATTCCGCTAGAGATATCTACAGATTATTAGACAATAAGAAAATCGCAATTCAAGCAAAAGCTTTTGCCTTGGGATTCAGGATAGAGCATCCTCAAAAGGATATAGATAGCATGCAATATCGACAAAAAAATAGAGAAGAAAATCTTCCAGCGGCATCTTATTCTATCAGTTGCCAAATCGAAGATAAAGGGGTATTTTCATTTTGCATGTGTCCGGGTGGGTTAATTGTGCCTGCAGCGACAAGTCCAGGAGAAATCGTAGTCAATGGGATGTCACTATCCAGAAGAGATTCGCCATACGCCAATAGTGGCTTCGTCACTCAAGTAGATGAAGAAGACTTTATTAAATTTTCGGACAGAAATGAATTAAGAGCATTGGCATTCCAATCTAGTATCGAACAAAAAGTTTTTGCATTAGGAGATGGAAGCCAAAAAGCAGCAGCACAAAAAACAATAGATTATATCAATAAAAAAATCAGTGGATCATTACCATCAAGCTCCTATATCCCAGGAACAATAAGTGCTCCAGTACATGAAATATTTCCAGAAAAAATCAATCATCGATTGACAGAAGCTCTAAAATATTTTGGCAAAAGAATGAAAACTTATTTAAGTGAAGAATCCATTATTGTGGCGACTGAATCAAGAACCAGTGCACCGGTAAAAATCCCTAGAGATAAAGTGAGCTGCACCCATCCAGAAATACTAAATTTGTATCCGAGTGGTGAAGGGGCTGGATATGCAGGAGGAATCCTTTCTGCAGCAATGGATGGACAAAGAGTCGTAGATGCCATGTCCAAACAAATCAATTCTTAAACTGAATTAAAATATATCAATGAAAAATAAAATAGAAATCCTCATAAACAAACAAAATGAAGCCTTACTAGGTGGAGGAAAAGCTAGAATTGAATCACAACACAAAAAAAATAAATTAACAGCAAGAGAAAGAATAGAACTCCTCTTTGACAAGGGCAGTTTTGAAGAAATAGGCATGTTGGTAACTCATCGAACATCAGATTTTGGTATGGAGAAACAAATCTATCTCGGTGATGGCGTTATCACAGGATATGGGACGATCCATGGCAGATTAATCTATGTCTTTTCTCAAGACTTCACGGTATTTGGAGGTTCACTATCAGAGACACATGCTGAAAAAATATGTAAAGTAATGGATATGGCGCTGCGCAATGGAGCACCGCTGATAGGATTGAACGATAGCGGCGGCGCTAGGATTCAAGAAGGTGTTAGATCATTAGGTGGCTATGCTGATATATTTTACAGGAATGTAAGATGTTCTGGCGTGATACCACAAATTTCTGCTATCATGGGGCCTTGTGCTGGTGGTGCAGTTTATTCACCTGCCATGACTGATTTTATCATGATGGTGGAACACAGTTCATATATGTTCGTCACAGGTCCAAACGTTGTAAAAACGGTGACCAATGAAGAAGTCACGAGCGAAGCTTTAGGAGGGGCACACACTCATGCTACAAAATCTGGGGTGACACACCTTACCGCAATCAATGATGTAGATTGTATAGAGCGGTTAAAGCTACTCTTATCTTATATACCTCAAAACTGTGAAGAAAAACCAAAATCAATTCCATATGAATTCGGAACAGAGAAAAGAGAAGCATTAAGTGAAATTCTACCTGAAAATTCGAATCAACCTTATGATATTAAAGAAGTCATTGGTCAAGTCATTGATACTGATAGCTTTTTCGAAATCCATGAAGAATATGCTCAAAATATTGTTGTTGGATTCGGCAGACTAGCTGGGAAAAGCATTGGTATCGTAGCAAATCAACCAATGATCTTGGCAGGTTGTCTTGATGTTAATGCCTCAAAGAAAGCCGCCAGATTTGTTCGATTTTGCGATTGTTTTAATATCCCACTATTAGTCTTTGAAGATGTGCCAGGATTCTTACCGGGTACCGACCAAGAATGGAATGCAATCATCTCTAACGGCGCAAAACTCCTTTATGCATTTAGTGAAGCGACAGTAGCGAGAATTACAGTGATCACGAGAAAAGCATATGGTGGCGCTTATGATGTAATGAATTCAAAACACATTGGAGCAGACTTTAATTTTGCATGGCCTACTGCAGAAATTGCAGTAATGGGAGCAAAAGGAGCGAGTGAAATCATATTTAAAAAAGAGATTGATGAAGCTGCCAATCATTCCGAAAAATTGAGAGAAAAGGAACTTGAATACGCAGAAATGTTTGCCCATCCGTATATAGCAGCGTCAAGAGGATTTATCGATGAAGTGATCAAACCTGAGGATACTCGAATAAAATTAATCAAAGCATTTGCTAGCTTGGAAAACAAAGTCGATAAACTTCCAAGTAAGAAACATGGAAATATCCCTTTATAGATATAGAAATCTTGGGGAGAAGATTATTTAGAAATTCGTGCTGCTATTTTTTCACTTACATTATCTGCAGCGGGAAAATGAAGCAATCCAGATGAAGAGTCAAAAATAAACAAATAGTTTTCCTCTTTTCCCAAAGCAACCAATGCAGCATTTATCTTATCCAAAAGCGGTTTCAATAATTCATCCCGTCTTTTCAATAAAGATTCTTGTGCACTTTTTTGATAATTTCCAAGCGCTGCTTGCTCTGTCTCCAATTCAGTTTGTTTAGACTGCTGTTGGATCGCAGTCATAGTTCCATCTTGCACTTGTTTTTGAAATGCCATTACATTCTGTTGAAATTTGGCGGCCATTTGTTCGCCTTGTGCAGTCAATGATTTTTCATAAGCTGCAATTTGATCAGCAATTACTTTTGCTTCAGCTAGTGTATCAATAAATGCAACAGAATTCAAATGTCCCAATTTTTGGGAATGAGCCGCGGAAAAAAACAGACAAAATAATAGAGCGATTATAATCCTCATTGTAATCGTAATTTTTATAAAGTAATTTTTAGACTTGTTTAAATTAATTTTTTGGCTCGTCTACGCTTTTGCGCTCAGCATCTTTAATGCCTTCACGAATCTCATTGTTTATTGCATTTTTTGCATTATTGAACTCTCTGATACCAGATCCAAGACCTTTCATCAGTTCAGGAATTTTCTTTCCACCAAATAGTAAAAGGATGATGAAAACGACTGCTACCATTTCCCAACCTCCAAGACTACCTAAGAATATTAGATTCATTTTAATTGATTTAGATTACAAAGATAAAGCTTTCTTGCATTAGACCTTGCAATATTATAAAGGTTAAATTGGACTAATAAGTTTCCAATTTATATTTATTTTTTTAGACCTATTTCTCTCAATCTCTCATTGAGATATTCCCCCGCTGTAATGGGTTCATATTGAAGTGGATGCTTCTCATCGACACAAGATTCCAGACAAGTCAGATCCATTTCACTTCTCGGATGCAAGAAAAATGGAATACTCAAGCGAGGAACATGCCATTGATGTTTTGGCGGATTGACTACTCTGTGTGTCGTTGATTTCAATTTGTTATTGGTCAATCGCTGAAGCATATCGCCCACATTCACCACAATTTCTTCCTCACCCAATACAACATCCAACCATTGATTATCCATAGTTAAGACTTGAAGTCCACCAGCAGAAGCACCAACTAGTAAAGTGATCAGATTGATATCTTCATGTTGCTCTGAACGAATTGCAGAATCTGGTTCTTGAATAATCGGAGGGTAATGAATGGCGCGAAGGATACTGTTGCCATTGTGTATTTTATCTACGAAATAATTTTCTCCCAATTGTAAGTGGATTGAAATCGCTCTTAGTAAATGAGCACCACTATTCTCAAATGATTTGTATAATTGATCCCCAAGAACAGTGAATTCTGGAGTTTCTTCTACGTACACATTATCAGGGTATTCTGATTTGATAGGGTCTCCATCCAATACCTTTTGACCAATCTGGTAAAACTCTTTTAGATCAGCCACTCTACTCTGCTTTGCATGTTCTTTTCCAAAAGAAGTATAGCCCCTTTGACCCGCCAAACCAGGTACTTCGTATTTTGTCTTTACTTCTAGAGCTTGACTAAAAAAAGCTTTTGCTCCTGCATAAAATCCAGATACCAATTCTTTAGAAATGCCATGATTGACCACTCCTACAAAACCGATATGCTCAAATGCATAACCAAGATCTTTTACGAATTGATTTCTAGAAACTTCATCTCCATGGACAAACTGATTCAAATCGACCAATGGAATAGCACGATTATTCGACATATTTTAATTTTCTTATATATTAACAATAATTATTCCATATTTATTCCCAAAAAGTGATTTATCTGTAAATAATAGTAAAATATCGAATTATTAATTCAATTTACGAACAGGCTGAAACTAAAAAAGGATAGCAAAATGACTTTACTATCCTTTTTCATTATTATGATTAATCTGATTATTCTATTCCAAGCAATTCTACTTCAAAGATCAAAGCGCTGAAGGGCTTGATATCAGCACCTGCACCTCTCTCTCCATAAGCGAGTTGATAAGGGATAAAGAATCTGAACTTTGACCCTACAGGCATTAACTGCAAGCCTTCAGTCCAACCACTGATTACACCATTGAGTGGGAAAGAAATTGGCTCCCCTCTATCGACGGAACTATCAAAAACTTTTCCATTGATCAAAGTCCCATGATAATGTGTCTTGACTTTATCAGTAGCCTTTGGCTTAGCGCCAGTTCCCATGGTCAATACTTCATACTGCAAACCTGAAGGCAAACTTACGATTCCAGCTTTTTTTGCATTTTCCATTAGAAATTTTTCACCTTCTTCTTTAACTCCAACATTGTCTTTAGCTGCCTTTTCAGTCATAATTCGTTGGACTGTAGTATTGGCAGTGCTCATATCGACTTTTGCTTTTCCATTGTAAGTATCTTCGATACCTTCAACTAAGTCTGGAGCTGAAATCTGAGAAAATCCCTGCTGCTTTAAATTATTAGCAATCAATATTCCCAAACTGTAAGATAGTGAATCCATTTTTAATTTGTTTTTTTGTGCATGTGAAAAGAACTGAATACTCATACATGCCATTAATAAATAAATTTTTTTCATTTTCTAAATTAATTTTTCATTGCGGAATAATATTCAAAAAAATAAGGAATGGTCTCTATTCCTTTATAATAATTAAACAGACCATAATGCTCATTTGGTGAATGAATATTATCTGAATCTAATCCAAATCCCATCATAACTGTCTTTACCTTTAATACTTTCTCAAACAAAGCAACAATAGGAATACTTCCACCGCCTCTCACTGGAATCGGATTCTTCTTAAATGTCGTCTTCATAGCTTGCATTGCAGCTAGATACTCTGCTGTATCAGTTGGTGTCACAGCGGCCTCCCCGCCGTGATGTGGCGTTACTTTAACTTTTACAGATTTCGGCGCTATTTTCTCAAAATGCTTTGTGAAAAGTTTTGTTATTTTCTCTGATTTTTGATTAGGAACCAATCTCATAGATACTTTTGCATAAGCCTTAGATGGAAGCACTGTCTTGGCGCCTTCACCTATATATCCACCCCACATACCATTTACTTCAAAAGTAGGTCGAATGGAAGTTTGCTCTATCACTGTATAACCCTCCTCCCCTTTTGTTTCTTTAATACCTAAATCTTTCATATAAGCATTGAGTTTGAAAGGCGCTTTATTAAGCTCCTTGCGCTCACTAGGCTTTAACTTAACGACATCGTCATAAAATCCTGGAATTGTGATTCTTCCTTTTTTATCCTTCATAGAAGCGATCATCTCACATAATATAGAAGCTGGATTACCGACGGCACCTCCATATACACCTGAATGCAAATCTCTATTTGGACCGATTACTTCGACCTCTAAATAAGACAAGCCTCTCAAGCCGACTGTCAATGAGGGCACATTGTTGGCGATGATTGAAGTATCTGAAATGAGAATGACATCACAAGCTAATTTTGCTTGATTTGCTCGACAGAAATTCTCCAAATTCTTCGATCCTACTTCTTCTTCACCTTCGATTAAAAATTTAACATTACAAGGCAAAGAGTCTGTAGCAACCATAGCTTCAAAGGCTTTCACATGCATATATACCTGACCCTTGTCATCACAAGAACCTCTTGCAAATATTGCTCCTGCAGGATGAAGTGGTGTCTTTTTTACTACTGGCTCAAAAGGAGGTGAATCCCATAATTCTAATGGATCTGGAGGCTGAACATCATAATGCCCATAGACTAACACTGTTGGTTTCTTAGGGTCAATAATCTTCTCTGCATAAACGATAGGATGACCTGGAGTATCGTGTATTTCAGCTTTCCCTGCACCTGCATCTAACAATGATTTTTTTACGAACTCTGCAGTTCGTCTAACATCTTTTGCAAATTTTGGATCAGCAGAAACTGATGGGATCCTTAAGAAGTCCAACAACTCAGATAATTGTCTCTCTTTATTTGATTTTAAATAATCTTGTACAGCACTCATTTATTTATAATTTTAAATATATAATAATAAGGAATTTTAATTAAATTAGTTGACTTTTGGCGTGATTTTAAAATTGTAAAACATAAATGATAAAAGGTCAGCCACTTCGTCAATTTTTTTGGAAGTAGGCTTTCCTGCTCCATGTCCCGCGCTCACATCAACGCGAATTAGCATTGGATTATTGCCCTGTTTTGCCTCCTGCATGGCAGCTGCAAACTTAAAGGAATGAGCTGGTACGACTCTATCATCGTGATCTGCGGTAGTGATCATTGTAGCTGGATAAGATGCAGGTCTTGCATTGTGCAATGGTGAGTATTTTATCAAATAATCAAATCCTTCTTTGGTCTCACTAGTCCCATAATCTGTAGCCCATGCCCATCCAATAGTAAACTTGTGATACCTCAACATATCAAGAACGCCAACGCCAGGAAATGCAACTTTACAAAGATCCGGTCTCTGCGTTATCGTAGCACCTATCAATAGGCCTCCATTGGATCTTCCTTCTATGGCTAAGCGATCTCTGGATGTATATTTTTCTGCTACAAGATAATCCGCAGCAGCAATAAAATCATCAAATACATTTTGCTTTCTTGCTTTTGTTCCCGCTTGATGCCAGTCTTTTCCAAACTCACCACCGCCTCTGATATTGGCTACTGCATAAATTCCATTATTCTCTATGATAGGCACTCTTGTAATAGCAAATGAAGGTAAGACTGAAATATCAAATCCGCCATAAGCATAAAGCAAGGTCGGAGCATCTCCATTCATTTTCAAATTCTTTTTGTGAGTCAAAAACATTGGGACTTTAGTTTGATCTTTTGATGTAAACCACACTTGTGTCGTCTGATATTCATCCGGATTAAACTCCAACTTTGGACTAAAATGTAGCGTCGAGACCATCGACTTCATATCATATCGATAAATGGTATTGGGTCTGATAAATGATGAAAATGAATAAAACACTTCATCATCCTTTTCGTCTCCGCTAAATCCACCAACAGTGCCTATTTCAGGCAAGTCTAAATCTTTAATAAACTTTCCATCGATATCATAAATCTTGACTAGACTTGAAGCATTGTGGATATAACTTGCGATAAGCTTTCCTCCTAGGAAATTCACACTTTGCATCACATCTTCTCCAGCTGGGATCACTTCTTTCCAGTCTTTCTCATTAGGCTTATTGATATTGAAAGAAAAAACTTTCCAATTTGGAGCATTATAATTGGTGTGGACAAATATTTCCTCACCAATGTTGCCAATCACTTGAAAATCATCTTTAAAACCAGGAATGATCCAATTCAACTTTGAACTGGGCTTATTCATATCTTGTATCGCTAAGGAATTGCCACTGGTCGACTCCGAACCAGAAATAATCAAAAAGCGCTCATCTTCTGTAAGCGAGGCGTAAGCATTACGCAGTGGAAATTTTTTATCAGTATAAATTAACTTATCTGCTTTTTGATCAGTTCCCAATTTATGAAAATAAACAGAGTGATATTCATTTTTTGCAGAAAGTTGAGATTGAGATTTTGGCTCAGGGTATCGGCTATAATAAAACCCATTGCCTTGCCAAGCAGCTCCAGAAAACTTTACCCATCTTAATGTATCGCTCAATACATTTCCTGTCTCAAGGTCTTTTACCATGATCGTATTCCAATCGGAGCCAGCAGCTGAAGTCATGAAGCTCATATACTTTCCATCTTTGGAAAAAGAATAAGAACTCAATGAGGTCGTGCCTTCCTTTGAAAAAGTATTTGGGTCGATGATTACTTTTGGTTCAGCATTTAAAGATTCAGAAACATAAAGGATGTCTTGATTCTGAAGACCATTATTTTTAAAGAAATAATACTTTCCTCCTTTCTTTATCGGAGCCCCACTTTTTTCATAATTGTATAATTTCTCAATATGAGATCGCAATTGAGTTCTGAATGGAATCTTATCCAAATAATCAAATGTAGATTTATTCTGTGCTATGACCCAATTCTTAGTTTCCTCAGAATGATCATCTTCAAGCCATCTGTAAGGATCTTGGAGATTAGTTCCAAAAAAATTGGTACTTACAGTATCCTTTCTAGTGACTGGAGTCTCAATATTGATTTCTTGAAAATCAGATTTGAGTTCTGTAGTTTTTACTTTGTTTTGATCATTTTTGCATGAAGACAATGTGCTCATTATTAAAATAGATAATAATACGATTTTGTACATTTAATAAAGTTTATGGTCTGATTATTGAAGTATTTGTGACGATATATCAAAGAAAGCGTAAAATTAGTAGTTTTGCATTGTTTTTTGGGAATTATAGTAAAAATGTTTAGAAAATTAGAAATATTCGTTTTTTTAATATGTCTTTTGGGACTAAACAGAACGTCATTTGCTCAAACTAAAGTCACAAAAGATTCTTTAATTAAACTTGAGATCAAAGCTGAAGAGAATATTAGTGTTCTAAAGAATCGTTATCACGAACGTGAAGATCAACTCAGTTATTTGATGGAAGAGAAAAAGAGATATCTGTCTAATAGAGATCAAGTCTTAAAAATAAATAAGCAGTTGGCAAGTCTCAGTTCAGAAAATACGAATACTAAAGCTTATATCGATGAATATGAACAATTACTTTCAAGATTGAGATGCTTGGATTATAAATCTAAAAAAAATCAGATTAAAGAAATTCAAGAAATACAAAAACTATTTAAAACTCTAGAAAACAACAATCTTGAAATCGATCAAAGCAAGATAAGTCCTTTTCCAAAAATTCTAGAGGAGGCAAAAGAACCATTCCAAACAGAATACAACTGCGTCTTAGAAAAAAATAGAGAAGACAATTTGCTCTCCACTAAATATGAAACCTTCTTCAGTTACACAGATCCAAAAATTGAATCTTTTTTTATTGATCAAGATTTCGTCAACTGTCAAGTCAGAATCATTAAAGCTCAAAAAGTAATTTATCTAGAATTGAAATTAAAATTTGGATCTGCGAGAGCAGCAAAAATCTATGGAAGTCTGAATCCCAATAATCCAATCAAATTGATGTTTCAAAATGATGACTTTATTTATCTAAGACCTAATAATGTCGTGGAAGGTAAAATAGAAGAAAAAACTGGTCATACGATTTATAAAATTCAAATTCCACTAGATAGAGAAAAACAAAAGAAAATACGAAATAGTGAATTGGATAAAATTGTATTTTTATTTGATACTGGAATCGAGAGTTTTGATTTATTTCATTTTGATTTGATTAAAAATATGTTGGAATGTATCAAAAAGAATTGAGTAAATTGGGACTACATTTACCCACAGATCCACGTTGGGTAAATCTAGCCGCTTTTTCGCTAGAGGAAATCTTATCTGACCATGCCTTCTGCGAACAGAAAGCTGCAAGTGCATGTATTTCACTCATCCAGTTGTTCCCTGACAAAACGGAACTGGTAGAAAAAGTTTCGCCAGTCGTCACAGAAGAATGGGGACATTTCCGAATGGTCGTAGCTGAACTAAAAAAACGAAAACTCAAACTACTATTTCAAAGAAAAGATGAGTATGTCTCACAACTAATTCAATTCCAACAAAAAGGTCTAAATAGAGAAGAAAAACTTCTAGAATTACTGCTCACCTGCGCTTTAATAGAAGCTCGAAGCTGTGAGCGATTTAGATTATTATCGCTACATCTAGAGGAAGAAAATTTAAAAGAATTCTATCATCAGTTTATGGTATCGGAAGCTGGACACTACAGAATGTTTCTCGACTTAGCAGAATATTACTTTCCTAAGGAAAAAGTAAGAAGTAGATGGCAAGAATACCTCGAACATGAAGCGCTTATTTTGCAAAAGTTTGAACCAAGAGGAGACAGAATGCATTAGAAGATAAACAAGGGGAATTAGCTCAGTTGGCTAGAGCGCTACACTGGCAGTGTAGAGGTCACCGGTTCGAGCCCGGTATTCTCCACCATGATTTCAAAGAATGTATTTTGCTCTTTATTCATGCTTTATTAAATTCCATAAAATACGATAGAATTTAATAGAATATAAAATATTAGTAATTCAAAGCCCAATATCTCACTTTTTTCTTATTTTTGTTGAGTCGTATGAGATAGCTCAATGAATGTATATATAGCTAAAAGTTTGTATAACATGTATTTCATTTCAGTGTGTTAGCTCTTACCTTTAAAACTATTTTAAGAAAAGTACTGAAAGTAAAATAAACTAACTATGACCGAAGATAAATCAGGATATGAGATTGCACTTGAGCGCATTGCTGCTGTTCGAGAGTCGATGGGAACAGATGAAGAAATTCATGAGTTGGATCTATCACATTTAAATTTAAAGGAGATTCCATTAGAAATATCAACTCTGAAAAGAATTACTAAGTTAAATCTTTCGAATAATATTCTTACAAAAATTAGCAACCTTGAATCACTTATTAATTTGGAAAAATTAATTTTATATAATAATAAAATTAAAAGTATATATGGAGTACAAATGTTAATAAATTTAAAGGAATTGGGTCTAAATGCAAATCTAATTGGAATGATAGGTTATTTGGAAAAATTAGTCCATTTAGAAAAACTGGACCTAGGTGGAAATCTAATTGAGAAGATTGAAAATTTGGAAGCAAATAAAGGAATATTGTATCTAGTATTATTTTCTAACTATATTAAAAAAATCGAAAATCTTGAGAAATTGGTTAATTTAACGAGTCTAGATCTATCTCAGAATTATATCTCTGAAATTGAAAATCTTGATAAGCTCACTTATTTAGCTGAACTTTACCTCACAAATAATCAAATCAGTAAAATACAAAATCTTGATAAACTTACTAAATTATATGAGCTTCATCTTGATAGCAATCAGATAAAAAAAATTGAAAATCTTGAATGCCTATCAAATTTAATATTACTTTCTCTTGACTTGAATCAAATTAGCAAAATTGAAAATCTGGATAAGCTAACAAAATTGCTACAGCTCAATCTAACAGAAAATCAAATCTACAAAATTGAAAATATTGATAAGCTTATCAAATTAAGATATTTAAAAATTGATAGAAATAAAATAGAAAATTTTTCTGAAATATCAAGTGAATTCATAACTCAAATTAAAAGGCAACATTTAGGCGTAAAAATTAACGATAATCCATTTATTGGAAAAGATGGGATAAGTAATGATGATTATTCAGATGGCTATATTGCCAACCATAGTGTACAATTAATTACCGATTACAAATATTTAAATT
>Ga0138256_10003545_pt1 | contig 16584 bp, 7 predicted proteins | sample KNB2016incub_MG_FD_105486 | JGI IMG/M metagenome (GOLD analysis project Ga0138256, IMG submission 105486) | Active sludge microbial communities from wastewater in Klosterneuburg, Austria - KNB2014incub_MG | ecosystem: Engineered > WWTP > Activated sludge > Unclassified | place: Austria... | reverse complement strand
CTGGCCGCCAGCAGTAGGTTGCGGCGCCGATGGGCTGCGATCGCATCGGACTGCACAATGTTCTCCTGAGCCAGCGCGTGGAGCTGTGCATCCTTGCGTTCAGATTCGAAGCGCTTGCTCAGCGCGTTCAGGTCCTTGATGCGCTCCAGGTCAAGCAAGCTGTCCTTCGCAGTGATGAATTGCTTCAGGGATCGCAAGGCCTCCTGCGTGCTGCCGTCGGCTTGGTGCACCTCATGTTGTGCGAACAACGCATCGCGGAAGATCTCCAGCCAGCCTTCGTGGGTGGCAAGTGCGATCACGGAGTCGAGATCGGTCAGCGCGGCACAACGATCGGCCGGGCTGCCGTGCGCGAGGATGCGCGCATGCTCCACGCGCAGCCATGCTTGATCGATGCGCAGCCCCGGATGTTGCGCGATCGCGAGCCCCTCTTCGATGCGCGCACGGGCCTGATCGAAGCGAGCCAGCCGGCGATACACCTTACCCAGGTCCAGCAAGATGGCCGCCTCCTCGACACGGACCCCCTGCACCATCATGATCGACTGAGGGCCGCGCACCAGTTCAAGGGCCCTTTGCAGGGAGCGCAGGGCGGTATCCGGCCTGTTGAGCTCCAACAGACACGCGCCATAGGTGCCAAGAAGGATCGCCTTGGCATGCTCGTGCTCGACATCATCCAAGAGGTCAAGCGCCTCCTTCACGTGGAGCATGGCCGTGGCGCGATCACCGAAGTCGATGTACAGCTCAGCGAGTTCCCGGGCGGTCTCCACGATCATGGAGCTTGACCGCAGCGCTTTGGACAGTGAATGCGCACGGAGGGCGTTCCGCAGGGCAAGCTCCTGGTCGGCCAGTTCATTCGCGGCGAAGGACATATATCGGCAGGCCGTTCGCTCGTGAAAGAGCGCACCGCTGTTGTGGATAAGGACGTTGGCCGCTGATCCCTGCCGCAGCGTGCGTTGGAACTCCTCGGAGACGATGGCCTCGTTAGCGCTGTCGAGCAGCAGTTGGATGAGGAGGAAGGTGTCCCGTGATGCGGTGATGACCTCGGCGATGCGGTCGCTGGCCTGTTGCACTGCTTCCGGAGTTACTGTTCCGCCATACTTCGTCGCTTGCAACACCCAGTATAGGCCGGTGGCGGACCTGTGCTTCTCGAAGATGGACCTGGCGCGCTCGAAGTGGACCAGGGCCAGGCTGTCCTCTCCTGCCTCTTCACAACGGTCGATGTACAAGCACCAGAGCGCATAACCAAGGTCCTCTTCCGGGCCGTGCTCGGCCAACAACGCCACCGCACGCTCAAGTTCCTTCCCTTCTCCCCCATAGATCCCGCTGGTCTGCTTGGCCGCCACGCGCCGGGTGATGGCGCTGCCCACCAGCGATGGGTTCTTGATGCCCTCGGCCAGCGCGATCGCTTCCTCGGCGGCCTCCATCGCGCTAACGGGATCGGTGTCCCGCTGGTACCAGGCCAGACGTTCCAGCTTGCGGGCCCGATCGGCATCGCTCGGTCGCGTGTCGGCCAGCTCGCGCTGAAGCTTGCCAATGATGCTCGCCTGTGCCCGCGCCTCGCTGCATGGCACAAGCAACAGCAGGAGGATGATGAAGGCCCGACCGGTCACACGACAAAGGAGCGAAGCACCCGGGACACCGGCAATAACCCGCACGGGTGAGGCGGGGTGGATCAACCCGAAAGGGTTATTCCACATGCCCGGGCTCCCGGCCAGCTTTGACGCGCACATCCACATTCAGCCCATGGGCAGGACGCTCACACTCCTTTACTTCTTCACGTGCGGCCACTTCGCGGCCGCTCAACAGTATGAGATCGACAGCCTCTGCTGGGGTCTTTCCGGTCGTGGAACGGCGATCCTGGAGGACACTGTGCGGGACCGCATCTTCGTTGGAGGAGACTTCGTCCAGGTGCGCGATCCACGCAGGCTGCAGAACTGTGCGGAGTTCGATGCGACGAGCGGGCTCGTCGTACGGCAGTCCCCCAACCCCGACGGCGCGGTGCGATGTGCACTGCCCGATGGCGCCGGCGGCTGGTACATCGGCGGCGATTTCTCCGAGGTCGGCGGGCAGCCCCGTTCCCGCCTCGCTCACATCCTGCCGGATGGTTCTGTCTCCACTTGGGCCCCTTCGGTGGTCGGATCGGTGCGCGCGATGCTCATCAAGGGCGATACGATCTACTTCGGCGGCGGCTTCACCCAGGTGAACGGCGCGGCGCGGAGCCACCTGGCCGCTGTGCGCCGTTCCACTGGGAACAATGTGGCCTGGACCCAAGGCACGGCGAACGACACGGTGCGGTGCCTGTCCTTGAACAGCGGGCGCCTGTACGTGGGCGGCGACTTCACCACGGTCAACGGAACGGCGCGCTCGCGGATCGCCTCCTTCACCGTCAGCAACCATGCGCTCACCACCTGGGCCCCGAGCGCGGACGACAGGGTGCGCTGCTCGATCGCCACCGCTTCAGCCGTGTACATCGGTGGCGACTTTACCACCATAAACGGGATTCCCCGCGGTGGAGGGGCCTCGCTGAATCCCACGGGCAACTTCGTGCTCACGTGGAATCCGAACACCAACGGGTCTGTGAACTGCATGTTCCTGTCAGGCGCATCCGTTCTCCTGGGCGGCACGTTCACGCAGGTCATGGGTTCCCCGCGGAACCGGATCGCAAGCGTTGCTTCCGGTTCATCCGCAACGCTGTCCACGTGGAGCAGGGATCTCGACGGCGCTGTGGAAGGCATGACGGTGGTGAACGATGTGGTCTACGCAACCGGTTCGTTCGAGCGGGTGGATGCCGTGTTCCGTCATCGCCTGGTCGCGCTGGGGCTGCCCGGCACCGTGGCTCCTGCGATCCTTGATTGGCGCGCGAGCGTGTACGGTGACGATGTGTGGTGCGTTGCTGCCCAGGGATCCGGTGTCTTTGTTGGTGGTGCGTTCCATGCGTGCGGGCTCTCCCGGCGCAGTATCGCAGCGTACGATCAGGCCACCGGGCTGCCCCTGGCGTGGGACCCGGGCGTGAACGGTGAAGTGCGGTCATTGGCCCAAGGCGCTGACGGCACCCTCTACGCGGCCGGTTCGTTCACCTCAGCGGGGGGTGTTACACGGGCGAACATGGTCGCGCTCGATCCGCTCACCGGGGCAGTGCTCCCCTGGACCGGAGGAGCCACCCTGGGTGACGTGAACGACATCGTGGTGAGCGGTGACACCTTGGTGGCCTGCGGAACCTTTGCTTTCCTCGGTGGTACACCTCGGCTGGGCCTCGGTGCACTGTCGCGCACCACGGGCACGGTGCTTCCTTGGAACCTACCCGTGGCGCCCGGGGATGAGCCGAAGACCTTGCTGTTGCACCGCGACACTCTGTTCATCGGTGGCGTGCTAACGGCCATTGGCGGTCAGGCGCGTAACGCGGTGGCCTCCATCCGGCTTTCCACGGGTGCCGTGCTCCCGTTCACTGCAAATTGTACAGCTGGCAGCTCGGTGGACCACATGGTCTTGGATGAAGGACTGCTCTGGGTGGGCAACGTGGATGGTATCTGGGGCGGGCAGCACATCAACACGTGGGACCTTCTGGTGCTGGATGCGAGCACGGGTGTCATTCAGCCACGGCAACCGATGACGGGGACCACCCTGGCCGTTCGTGGGAACAAGATCTTCACGGGACCGGCGCTGAAAGCCCATGACAAGGCAACAGGCTGGCTGGCCGGTTCCGTTCTCTTAGAAAGTTGCGATGGCGCGCTGGTCGTCGCGCAGAACGGTGACCTGCTTGGTGCGGGCATCGCTGAGATCGACGATGATGACCGGGGGTTCTTCCGCGTGCGCATCGACCCCAGCCCATCGATCCGCGTCATGCTCGATGGTCCGTTCAGCACCGGCACCATGACGCCCGACCTTCAAAGCCAGGGACTCTTACCGCCCGTTGAACCATACACCTCATTGGGCTATCCGCACACGGGCGGCGGGGGTGGAGAAAGCGCAACCTGGCTCCCTTCGTCCCCATCAAGCGATGTCATCGACTGGATCGTGGTCGAATACCGCGATGCACAGGATCCGTCGATCGTTGTTGCCTCCGCCAGCCGACTGCTCTATTCCACCGGTCGTGTGGAGCGTGCGAACGGGTTCAGCCTGCCGACGTTCACCGCCGACCCTAATGGTTCGTACTACGTCGCTGTGCGCCATCGCAATCACCTGGGGGTGATGACCGCACAACCGGTGGACTTCTCCACCAGCCCGTTCATCGATTTCACCCTGCCCACCACCGCGGTGTACGGCACCGCTGCCCGGAAGACCAACAGCGGTGGTGTGATGTGCCTGTGGGCGGGCGATGTGAACTTCGATGGCACGGTGAAGTACACCGGCGCCGCCAATGACCGCGATCCGATCCTGGTGAGCGTCGGAGGTGTTTCGCCGAACAGCATCCTGAACGGCGTGTACCATGCTGGGGACGTGAACATGGACGGGCAGGTGAAGTACACGGGGAGCAAGAACGATCGCGATAGGGTCCTGCTGAGCATCGGGGGCACCACACCCAGCAGCACTCGCGCCGACCAGCTTCCGTAGGCCGGGTGCCGATCAACCCGAACGGGTTATTCCCACCCGTCCAAGCAGCCCTGAGCTTCGCGGGATCAACCAAGAGCGCATGTGTACCAAGGTCCTCTGCACGGTCGTTGTCCTTGCATTTCCAACGCTCACACGCGCCCAGTCCTTCGAGCTGGACACCACTTGGTGGACCACCGATGATGAGGTCGTCGCCATCAAGGAGGACACGGCCCGAACACGCGTGTTGATCGGTGGCGAGTTCACGCGTGTGCTGCCTCCTTTCCATTCGGCGCATGGTGCCGTGGTCGGGACGGTGAGCGACGTGTTGCGGCCCGCTGACGCACGGCCGAACGACCGTGTCCGGTGCGCGATGCCTGATGGCGCGGGTGGCTGGTACATCGGTGGGGCCTTCACCGCGGTGGATGGCGCCTTGCGCTACCGGCTCGCCCATGTGCTGGCGGATGGCTCCCTCGGAGCGTGGGCACCAGTGGTGAACGGAGAGGTGAACACCATGGTGGCGAAAGGCGACACGATGTACATCGGTGGCGCCTTCTCCCAGGTGAACGGACAAACGCGCGTGAACATCGCCGCGGTGCGGCTGAGCACTGGCGCCAACGTGCCGTGGGGAGGAACCGCGAACGCGCAGGTGCGTGTGCTGGCCATTGATGGTGATGATCTCTTCGTCGGCGGGGACTTCACGCAAGCCTCCAGCCAGCCACGCGGGCGCCTCGCGGTGTACAGCACCATCACGCATCTGCTGTCCACCGTGTGGGATACCGATCTCAATGGACCGGTGCATGCCTTGGCGTTCGCCCTCTATGGTGTTGTGGTCGGTGGTGACTTCTCGGCGGCGGATGGGCTCGCCCGGAGCAACCTGACCTGCCTTGATCGGGCCGATGGAGCAGTGCTGGCCCTCAACCCGGGGCCGAACGACATCGTCCGCTGCATCCAGTTGAGCGGGGCCAACATCTATATCGGGGGCGATTTCACACAGGTCGGTGCCAACCCGCGCGCATACCTGGCGCTGGTGCACAGTGCCGGCGGCATCAGCAGCGTATGGGTCAACAACATGGACGCTCCGGTGTACTCCATGCACCTGACCACGAACGCGTTGTACGTGGGTGGCCAGTTCTCCCGCGCGGCAGGAGCCATCCGCCATCGGGCCGCCGCGTTCCGCAGGCAGGGTGATGGGGTCGCCCCGTGGCTGCTGCCCTGGGCCCCGGCCGGGAACGGTACGGTGCGTTGCCTGGAGCAACAAGGCGCTGACCTGTACATCGGCGGTGGGTTCGACACCCTGGGCGTCACACGGCCGCATGTGGCCATCCTCGATGAGCTCACCGGTACACCCCTGGCCTGGAACGTGGGCACGAACGAGCGGGTGAACGCGGTGACGGTCGGCGCCACGCACACCTTCGTCGTCGGCTCCTTCGATTCATTGATGACCACCGGGGTCGTCCGGAGCAAGATGTTCGCGTTCGAGAACGCCAGCGGAGAACCGTCGGCGTGGAGCACCGTGCTCAATGGGCAGGTGAATGATGTGGCGCTGCACGGCGGAAAGGTGTACGTCTGCGGTGTGTTCTCGCAGGCTACCGGACAGCCCCGGACGGGGTTCGCCGCGTTCGATGCCGCATCGGCCGCGCTGGACCCGCTCGACCCGCAATGCACCGGGGTCCGCAAGTTCCTCGTGCGCGGTGACACCTTGTACATGGGCGGGACCTTCTATTACGTCCAGGGTGTGCTAAGACCTTGTCTTGCAGCGCTGCTCCTACCGACCGGTGCGCTCGCTCCGTTCGATGCCATGATCAACGTGAACCACATCGGTGACGCGGTGGAGCACCTCGTGATCAAGGACGAACGCATCTACTTCACCGGGCGGTTCGCCGGGGTGAGCGGAAGCGGCCGGGAGGATGCCGCGGCGGTGAGGACCGGCACCGGAGAGGTGCTCATTTGGCAGCCGGATGCCACGGGCTATTCCGCACCGCTGGCCTTCACAGGTCGAACCATCAGCCTGGTGAACCGGAACGCGGCGAACACCCAAACGGAGCTCAGGGCCTTCGACCCGGTCGACGGTGGCATCGCATCCGCGGCTTTGGTGTTGAACAATGCGGCCAACGAACTGATCGCTTTGGCGGATGGGGACCTGCTGATGGGCGGGCGGTTCACGGAGGTCGGAGGGCGCGCGGTGCGGCACTTCGCCCGCGTGAACGTCACGCCCACCCTGCGCATCCGTGCGTTCCTGCAAGGCCCGTTCGATACGGGCAGCAGGCTGATGGGCAACAACCTCTCGCAGATCCAGGCAATGCCGCTGCAGGAGCCCTATACGGCAATGGGTTATGTGCACACCGGTGGAGGAGGTGGGGAAACGGCCAGCACAGCGATCTATGGAGGCCTTGGTGCGACCGGTATCGTGGATTGGGTGGTGGTGGAACTGCGGGACCCCACGGATCCGTCGCTCATCGTGGCCTCGCGCTCAGCGTTGTTGCGTTGCGATGGCCTCGTCGTGGACCACACGCAGGCCCCGCTTCGGCCCTTCGGCCCGGACCCGGACGGTACCTACCACGTCGCCATCCGCCATCGCAATCATTTGGGCGCCATGACCGGCAACCCCCTGGCCATCGGGCAGAACGCCCTGGCGGACTTCGCGGCTGGCGGAGCGGACACCTTTGGCACAGATGCGGTCTGGTCGGGTCCGTTCTATAGTCTGCTCTGGTCCGGAGACGCCAATTTCGATGGTACGATCAAGTACACGGGCTCCACCAATGACCGCGACCCCATCCTGTTGGCCATCGGTGGCAGTGTACCGACGAACACCGCGATCGGCTACTTCAATGCGGACATCACCATGAACGGCGTGGTGAAGTACACCGGCTCGCTGAACGACCGTGATCCGTTGCTGGTGAATACAGGCGGAAGTGTGCCGACCAGCGTCCGGCACGACCAGTTGCCCTGAGGCGTCCTGGACCCTCCCGCTTTCCACCTCCGGCTTCCCGCCGCTCGCCTCCGGCCTCCGGCCTCCAGCTTACCGCTTACCGCCTGCCGCAGCCCACCGCTCGGCGCCCTCTGCCCCTCTGCGTGAGGTCGGGCCCATCGCTGCCGTCAGGTCGTCTCAGACTCCCGACTCAGTGGACGCATTGGAACTCCCGACTCCCTCCGCCCCTCTGCGTAAGGCCCGCCGCTCGCCTCCAGCTTCCCGCTTCCGGCCACCAGCCACACGCCACCCGCCTCCGGCCACCCGCTTACCGCCTGCCGCGGCCCACCGCTCGGCGCCCTCCGCCCCGCTGCGTGAGGTCGGGCCCACCGCTGCCGTCAGGTCGTCTCAGACTCCCGACTCAGTGGACGCATTGGAACTCCCGACTCCCTCCGCCCCTCTGCGTAAGGCCCGCCGCTCGCCTCCAGCTTCCCGCTTCCGGCCGCCAGCCACACGCCACCCGCCTCCGGCCTCCCGCCTCCGGCCGCTCATCCCCGCGGATCAACCGCTTATCACGTTGGAAACAAAACGCGTTGCAAAACGTTTCCGATGTCCTGTACGTTTGCGCCCCCTTTCCGAACACCCCGTCATGGACGCCAAGAAGCGCGATCTCCTCGAACAGGCCCTCAAGCTGTTCATGCGCCTGGGCATCAAGAGCATGACCATGGACGAGGTGGCCACCCAGCTCCGCGTCAGCAAGAAGACGCTGTACGAGCACTTCACCGACAAGAACGATCTGGTGGAGCAGGCCGTGTCCATGACCTGCGACCTCCACCGCGACACGATCACCGCCATCTGTGAGCGGGGGCTCAACGCGATCGACGAGAACGAGGAGATCACCCGCTTCATCGTGGGCCAGATCGGCCAGATGCACCCCAGTGTGCAGTTCGACCTGCAGAAGTACCATCCGCGGGCCTGGGAGATCATGGAGCACCGCGAGCGGGAGGACATTTACAGCTGCGTGTCCACCAACCTGCGCAAGGGGGTGGCCGAGGGCCTCTACCGCGAGGACCTGGACGTGGAGGTGATCACCCGCCTGTACCTGGCCCGCCTCGATTCCACGTGGGACGGCCGGGTGTTCCCCCCGGAGCGCTTCAGCCTGCCCGATGTGCTGTGGAAGCACCTGGAGTACCACATCCGCGGCATCGCCAGCAAGAAAGGCATCGCCTACCTGGAGAAGAAAGCCAAGAAAGAACGCGCCTGATGAGAACCCTGCCCACCCTCCTGGCCCTCGCCTGCACCCTCGCCGCCCTGAACCCGCCCGCGGCGGCCCAGGGCCCCATGGGCCTCAGCCTGAAGCAGGCCCTGGACCTGGCCGCGCGCCAGAGCTATGCCGTGCAGAACAGCGAACTGGCCGCCGCCAAGGCCCGGGCCCGCGTGAAGGAAGTGCTCGCCATCGGCCTGCCCCAGGTGGAGGTCACCGGCGGACTGAACAACTACATCGATGTGCCCACCAGCGTGGTTCCCAACTTCTTCGGTGGCGAACCGGAGTTCCTGGAGGTGCAGTTCGGTGTGCCCTGGACCGTGACGGGCGCCGCGCAGCTGAGCCAGCTGCTGTTCGACGGCAGCTACCTCGTGGGCCTGGAGGCCACCCGCGAGCTGAAGACCCAGAGCGAGCAGGAGCTGGAGAAGGCCCGCGCCGACGCCATGGCCCAGGCCGCCAAGGCCTACCTGGGCGCACTGGCCGCCCGCGAAGGCGCACGCCTGGCCGCCGAGAGCGTGCCCGTGCTGGAGAAGAGCCTGCGTGAGGCCGAAGGCATGGTGCAGGTGGGCTTCCTGGAGAACACCGACACCGACCGCCTCGCCATCGCCCTGGCCAGCGCCCGCGACCGCGCCCGCAGCTTCGCCCAGCAGGAGAAGGTGGCCCTGGCCTACCTCCGCCTGGTGCTCGGCCTCGCTGCGGAAACCCCCCTGGACCTCACCGACGACCTGCGCACCATCGTGGACGATGCCGATGAGAAGAACCTGGTGACCCGCGCCATCGACCTCAACACCCACATCGACCACCAGCTGGCCAACACCCTGGTGCGCCTGCAGACCATGGACGTGCGCAACCAGAAGGCCGCCTACATGCCCAAGCTGTACGGCTTCCTGAGCCACCAGCGCCAGAGCTTCGGCACCGACGGGCCCATCGAGACCGACTGGTTCCCCGCCACCCTCTGGGGCGTCAACCTCACGGTGCCCATCTGGAGCAGCGGCATCCGGGGCAACCGCGTGAAGCAGGCCAACATCACCCTGGATCAGACGCGCGTGAACCTCAAGGCCACCGAACAGCGCCTGCTGGCCGAGGCCGAGGAGCGCACCGAGAAGGCTTTGGCCGCCGAGGAGAGCTACCGCAGCGAGCTCGCCAGCCTGGACCTCGCCAAGCGCATCTTCGACCGCACCAGCATCAAGTTCACCAACGGCCTGGCCAGCAGCTTCGAGCTCAACCAGGACCAGGGCCAGTACCTGCAGGCCCAGCAGCTCTACGTGCAACGCCTGGCCGAACTGCTGATGGCCCGGGTGGACCTGCGCCGCAGCCTCGACCTCTATTGATCCGCAACCCCGCATCGCCCCTCCAGGCACCGACCCCATGAAACAGACGATCGTGTTGATGACCGTGGCGGCCCTGCTCGCCGCCTGCGGCGCCGCCCCGGCCACCGGTGAGGTGGGCCGCAAACGCACCGAGCGCGACTCCCTGAAGGCCGCCTATGACGCCCTCGGCCTGCGCATCCGCGAGATCGAGGACTGGCTGGCCGCCAACGACACCGCCGTGAAACGCGACCTGCCCATGGTGAAGGCCCAGGCTGTGCACATCAGCCGCTTCGACCACTATGTGGACGTGCACGGCAGCGTGAAGGCCGACCGCGCCGCTGCCCTGTACGCCCTCGGCGGAGGCCGCGTGCGCGCCCTGCATGTGAGCGTGGGCGACCGTGTGCGTCAGGGACAGCTGCTCATCAGCCTGGACAACGACATCGTGCGCGAGCAGATCGCCCAGGCCCGCACCGGCTACGAGCTGGCGAAGACCGCCTACGAGAAGCAGGACCGCCTGTGGAAGCAGCAGATCGGCAGCGAAATGCAGTGGCTGCAGGCCAAGGCCCAGATGGACCAGGCCAAGGCCGGCGTCGACGCCCTGGAGGAGCAGCAGCGCCTGTCCAACATCACCGCGCCGTTCGACGGGGTTGTGGACGACATCATGGTGCGCGTGGGCGACATGGCCGCCCCGCAGATGCCTGCTGCCCGCGTGGTGGACCTGTCCGGCGCCCAGCTGGAGGCCGACATGCCCGAGAACTACCTGGGCCGCATCCGCAAGGACGCCCCCGCCCGCGTCCGCTTCCCCTCGCTGGACACCACCTTCGAGGCCCATGTGGAGCACGTCGGCGCCTACATCGACCCGGCCAACCGCACCTTCAAGCTCGTGGTGCACGTGCCCATGGGCGGCGGCTACATCCGCCCCAACCTGCTCAGCGACATCAGCGTGCTGGACCACAGCATCGACAGCGCCATCGTGGTGCCCAACGCCGCGGTGCTGGAGGACGTGAGCGGCCAGGACTATGTGTTCGCCCTCACCCCCGGTGCCGGCGACGAGGCCCGCGCCGCCAAGCTGCCCGTGCGTCGCGTAAGCGAGTACAAGGGCCTGATCTGCATCGAACCCCTGGAGCGCGGAGCCCTGCGCGAAGGCGCACAGGTCGTCGTGGAAGGCGCCCGCAACGTGAGCAACGGCCAGCTGGTGCGCATGGCCGCCCTGTAAGCCTCACGCCCACCTCCGCCCAGGCCCACCAACGCATCCGTCATGAACGCACACGACATCGAGAAGGACCTCCACGGCCCCGAACGCCAGTTCGCCATCACCACCTGGGCCGTCAACAACCGCACGACGGTCATCGTCCTCACGCTGCTCATCTGCATCGTGGGCATCTACTCCTACATCGTGATGCCCAAGGAGAGCTTCCCGGAGGTCATCACCCCGGAGGTGTTCGTGGGCACCCCTTACAACAGCAGCTCGGTGGTCGACATCGAGAAGCTCATCACCAAGCCGCTGGAGAAGGAGATCAACACCATCAGCGGCGTCGACGAGATCAAGAGCACCAGCGTGCCCAACTACTCGGGCATCAACGTGAAGTTCAACTACAACGTGACGCCCACCGAGGCGCTGCGCAAGGTGAAGGATGCGGTGGACAAGGCGCGCGGCGATGCCAACTTCCCCCGCGACCTGCCGGCCGAGCCCAACGTGTTCGAGATGAACTTCAGCGAGCTGATGCCGGTGATGAACATCAACATCAGCGGCGACTACCCGCTCGACCAGCTGCACAGCTACGCCAAGCACCTGGAGGACCGCATCGAGAACCTGCCGGAGATCAACAAGGTGGAGATCCGCGGAGTGCCCGAGCGCGAGATGCGCGTCAGCGTCGACCTGGCCCGCCTGGAGGCCCTGGAGCTCGGCTTCAACGACGTGGCCATGGCCCTGCAGATGGAGAACCTCACCATGAGCGGCGGCGAACTGCTCGTGGGCTCCCAGCGGCGCGCCGTACGGGTCATCGGCGAGTTCAAGGATGTGGCGCAGGTGCGCGACATCGTGGTCAAGAACGAGTTCCGGCGCGAGGTGCGCCTGGGCGACATCGCCGACGTGGCCTTCGCCTACAAGGAGGCCGAGAGCTTCGCCCGCGAGTACGGCAAGCCCGTGGTGATGCTCGATGTGATCAAGCGCGCCGGCGAGAACCTGCTCACCGCCAGCGACAAGATCAACGCCATCCTCGCCGAGGACCAAGGCCGCGTCCTGCCCGCCGACCTGGTGATCACCAAGACCGGCGACCAGAGCGACCAGACCCGCGCCAGCGTGGACGAGCTGATGAACCACATCGTGCTCGGCGTGCTCCTCGTGGTGGGCGTGCTGATGCTCTTCCTGGGCCTGCGCAACGCGGTCTTCGTCGGCCTGGCCATTCCCATGAGCATGTTCATCTCGTTCACCGTGCTCAACGCCTTCGGCGTCACGCTGAACATCATGGTGCTCTTCTCCCTCATCCTGGCCCTGGGCCGCCTGGTGGATGACGGCATCGTGATCGTGGAGAACATCTACCGCCACATGAGCAACGGCGAGCCCCCGCTGAAGGCCACGCGTCTCGCGGTGGGCGAGGTGACCCTGCCGATCAGCACCGCCACACTGGCCACCGTGATGGTCTTCGTGCCCCTGCTCTTCTGGCCCGGCATCATGGGCGCCTTCATGAAGTGGATGCCCATCACCTTCATGATCGCCCTGGGCAGTTCGCTCTTCGTGGCCCTGGTGGTGAACCCCGCCCTCGCCTCCAAGTTCATGAAGGTGAACGAGGCGCCGCCCACCATGCGCCGCACCTGGCGCACCGCCGGCATCCTCATGGCCGTGGGCACAGGTCTGGCCGCCCTCGGCCTGGGCGCCGGCATGAACGCCGTCTTCGGCCTCGGCACCCTGTCCCTCTTCCTGGGCGTCCTCGCCCTGGTCTTCACCAAGTGGGTCGTGCCCGCCACGGACTGGTTCCAGAACACCTGGCTGCCCCGCCTGGAGGACCGCTACGAGCGCTTCCTGCGCTACGCCCTGGCCAAGCGCCACCCGCGCACCTTCTTCCTGGGCACCATCGGCCTGCTCATCGCGGCCTTCATGCTCATCGGCATCGCACCGCCCAAGACCCTCTTCTTCCCGGTGAACGAGCCGCAGTACATCAACGTGTTCATCGAGGCCCCCATCGGTACCGACATCCTCAAGACCGACAGCGTGGCCCGCATCGTGGAGGCCCAGGTGATGGACGTGGTCAACGGACCGGAGTACACCGAGGAGCGCACCATCATCGCCCCCGACGGCAGCACCCGCAGCGAGCGCGTGAACAAGATCGTGAACTCGGTGATCACCCAGGTGGGCCGAGGCACCAGCGACCCGGGCAGCGGCGAGATGGAGCTGAGCGCCACCCCGCACAAGGCGCGCGTGCAGATCAGCTTCGTGAAGTTCATCGACCGCCACGGCATCAGCACCAACTCCCTGCTCGAGGACCTGCAGGAGCGCGTGGAGGGCTACCCCGGCGTGCTGGTCTCGGTGGTGAAGAACGCGGACGGTCCCCCCGTGGGCAAGCCCGTCAACATCGAGCTCACCGGTGATGACATCGAGGGGCTTCTGGCCGAGGCCGAGCGCGTGAAGGCCTTCATCGACTCGCGCAACGTGCCCGGCGTGGAGGCCCTGCGCATCGACATCGACCGCGCCAAACCGGAGATGCCCATCACCATCGACCGCGCCAAGGCCCGCCTCTTCAACGTGAGCACGTACGCCATCGCCGATGCCATCCGCACGGCCCTCTTCGGCAAGGAGGTGAGCACCTACCGCATCGACGGCGACGATGACGACTACGAGATCAACGTGCGCCTGAAGGACGAGTACCGGTACGACCCCCAGCGCCTGATGGACATGAAGATCACCTTCCGCGACATGCTCACCGGCCAGATCCGCCAGGTGCCCATCAGCGCGGTGGCCACCGCCGATCGCGGCAGCAGCTTCAGCGCCATCAAGCGCAAGGACCTCAAGCGCGTGGTCACCGTGAGCAGCAACGTCATCGCCGGCTACAACAACAACGAGGTGGTGCAGCAGGTGAAGGACGAGATGGCCTCCGGGTTCCGCCTCGACGACCGCTTCGCCATGCGGTTCACCGGCGAGCAGGAGGACCAGGCCAAGGACATGGGCTTCCTGATGTCCGCGTTCCTGGTGGCCATCTTCATCGTGTTCCTCATCATCGTGGCCCAGTTCAACAGCATCAGCTATCCGGCCGTGGTGCTCAGCACGGTGATCTTCTCCACCATCGGCGTGTTCCTCGGCCTGGTGGTGTTCCGCATGGAGTTCGTGGTGCTGATGACCATGCTGGGCATCATCTCGCTGATCGGCGTGGTGGTGAACAATGCGATCGTGCTCATGGACTTCGCGCGTCTGCTCTTCGCCCGCAGCCGCCGCCAGCTCGGCCTGGAGGAGGACGGGGTGCTGCCCATCGCCGAGAGCCGCGAGGCCCTGGTGCTGGCGGGCAAGACGCGTCTGCGCCCGGTGCTCCTCACCGCGGTCACCGCCATCCTGGGCCTGCTGCCCCTGGCCGTGGGGCTCAACTTCAACTTCTTCACCCTCTTCACCGAGCTGGACCCGCACATCCACATGGGTGGCGACAACAGCATTTTCTGGAGCCCGCTGAGCTGGGCGGTGATCTTCGGTCTCACCTTCGCCACCTTCCTCACCCTGATCATGGTGCCGGTGATGCTGCTGATCATCGCCAAGATCAAGCACCGCCGCTGGGCCAGGCGCCAGGCGGCCTCCGCGCGACCGACCGCCGTGCGCCCCGACCTGGGCGCGGCCGCCACCGCCTGATCGCGGGCGGATCATACCTTGGAGCGGCCGTCCACGGGGACGGCCGCTCCATATGCGCCGCCTCCTGCTGCTGCTCGCCGGTCCCGCCCTGGCCCTGCTCGTCTTCGTCCTGATGCGGCCATACGGCGCCCAACCGTCGGCCATGGCAGGCCTCGTGGCCTGGATGGCCCTGTGGTGGATCACCGAGGCGGTGCCCATCCCGGTCACGTCGATCCTGCCGCTCGTGCTCTTCCCATTGCTCGGCATTGATCCTGTTCCCGCTACGGCGGCACACTACGGCAAGGAGATCATCTTCCTCTTCCTCGGTGGATTCATCATCGCCCTGGGCATCGAGCGCTCCGGCCTGCACCGGCGCATCGCCCTGGGCATCATGGCGCGCGTGGGCAGCAGCTCGGGGCGTTTGGTGCTGGGCGTGATGGTGGCCTGCGCACTGCTGAGCATGTGGATCAACAGCACCGCCGCCACGTTGGTGATGCTGCCCATCGCACTGAGCCTGATCGACGACGAGGACGCGCCCGCCGATGCGCGAAAGCGGCTCACGGTCCCCTTGCTCCTGGGTGTGGCGTATGGCGCCACGGTGGGCGGCATGGCCACGCCGGTGGGCACGCCGCCGAACCTCGTCTTCATCGCACTATGGAAGCAACTCCATCCCGATCAAGCGAGCATCGGTTTCGGCCAATGGATGGCAACAGGGCTTCCACTCGCGATCATCTTCCTCGCGTTCGCCTGGCTGCTGCTCACGCGCATCGTCTTCAAGCTGAAAGGCGATTCGCTCGGTGGGGCTGATGCGGTGCGTGAGCGCTTGAAGGCATTGGGCCGACCCTCGCGCGATGAGTGGCTCGCGGGCAGCGTGTTCGCCCTAGTGGCCCTGCTCTGGATGTCCGGCGATTCGCTCAAACAAGGTGACCATGTGCTCTTCACCGGATGGCGCGAACGTGCTGCCGCGCTGAAGGATGTGAGCGATGCCGCTGTTGCGGTGATGGGAGCGGTGCTGCTCTTCCTCCTGCCAGCGGGCAAGCGCATGCGACAGCCGCACGATGCCTATGCCATGCACGAAGAAGGTCGGTCGCTCATGTCCTGGACATTCGCCGAGCAGCGCGTGCCCTGGGGCGTGCTGCTGCTCATCGGCGGCGGCTTCGCCCTCGCGGCGGGCGTGGACAAGTCGGGGCTCAGCACCATCATCGGCGAAGCCATGGCGGGCCTCGGCTCCCTGCCCATGGTCTTGCTGATCGGTGCGACGGCGTTGATCGTGTGCCTGCTCAGCGAGCTGGGCAGCAACACGGCCACAGCGAGCCTCACGCTTCCCATCCTTGCCGCCATGGCCGAGCGCTGGGGCATGGATCCGCAGAGCATCCTGTGGCCCGCTGCACTTGGCGCAAGCCTCGGCTTCATGCTGCCTGTGGCATCACCCATGCAGACCATCGTCTTCGGCACGGGCCGCATCCCCATGCACCGGATGGTGAAGGCCGGGGTGTGGATGGACCTGATCGGTGTGCTGCTCCTTATGCTCTTCTTCGGATGGCGATGAGGCGCGTGGTGGTCGGTGTCTTTGTGCTTTCAGCCGTGAACCTGGATGCACAGGTCGATGTGGAGCTGTTGAAGGCCTTGCGCAACGCGGGGGAGCACGATTCGCTTGAGGCCGTGGCAACAAGGATCCTGACCAAGGATGCCGATCGAGCGACAGGCTACGACGCCACCTACCACCTCGCCTTCGCCCGCGATGGCAAGAACGATCAGGCAGGCG
>Ga0138256_10003544_pt1 | contig 16585 bp, 11 predicted proteins | sample KNB2016incub_MG_FD_105486 | JGI IMG/M metagenome (GOLD analysis project Ga0138256, IMG submission 105486) | Active sludge microbial communities from wastewater in Klosterneuburg, Austria - KNB2014incub_MG | ecosystem: Engineered > WWTP > Activated sludge > Unclassified | place: Austria... | reverse complement strand
GGCAGTCGCTCTGGCCCGAGAAAATGATCTCGCGGCACTGGTAGCCCTCGGCGCGGATCTTGGCCAGAGTCTTGCCGTCACCGGCCGTTTTGTAGTGGTTGTTGTACTCGTAGATCACGCCCAAGCCGTCATTGAGCACCGATTCCTCGGCGCGCAGCTTGTCTTTGGGATTGCGCCAGTTGTACTCGTTGAGAATGATCGTCTTAGGAATCACGTTTTGCGTGCAACTGAAAACCGGCACCACTTCCTCGCGGAACCAGTCGTCTGAAGCCTTGTCAGATTCGCCCGCTTCAACGCGGTTGTCCGTCTTGGTCAGGGGCCGGTAGTTGATGGCCGGGTTGCCCTGCATGGGATTGTACGCAGCCTTGGCATCGGCCAGCACCAGCTTGCTGCCGCTGTCACTGTGTTCGTAGAAGTAGAAAATCCCCTCGTGCTCAAGCCAGCGGTCGATGAAGTCGAGGTCGGACTCCTCGTACTGCATCACGAATTCGTGGGGCTTGTAACTGGCCTGCACGCGCATCTCGAAATCGTCACTGGCCAGACCCGCTCCCTCAAGCACCTCTTTGACGATGTCCGGAATTGACTTATCAATGAAAATGCGGCTCTGATAGTTCATCGAGAGCTTCCACAGCGGCGCAACGAGTTCCGCCTTGTAGCGCACCCAATCAAGACGCTGCTCGACTTGCTCGAAGCTGCGAAGCACACCATGGACCTTCAGGGTCTGCACGCCGCGCCGGTCGCCTCCGGCCAGTTTCACGCCCTGCTTGATCTCGATGCGGGCGGGCTTTTTCAACATGTCGGCGAACGCGATGTCCGCCTTGGTGGAAACCAGCTCCACGTTGAACACGTAGTAGCGCGAGATTTCCTCAATGCCCGTCAGTTCGGTGATGTGCAGCGTGTCATCGGCTACGGCGTCGGAATGGAAGCTGAGTACGCGTTTCTGTTCGGCCATGGCATGTCTCCTGAGTGCGGCTGCGGGCAAAACCTCCCGAGCGTGATTGCGCTTGGCAACGTCATTGCTGCCCAATCAGTCCTGCTGGTTGTCAACAACGCATGCGCCCCTGCGAACCCTCCGGTTGCTTTGATTCGGCCTGGCTGGGGCCACCTGGGTGACCCCAGCCGGCTTGTTGCTATTTTTTGCCAAACACAAACGTGAACTCGCTCTTGTCGTCCATGCCAATCGTCAGCTTGGCCGGGAGCGGTCCCTGCGTCATCTGTTGCAACAGCTCGCTTGAAATCCTGGGCAGCAGTGTGCCGCGCAGGATGTGGTCGATGTTGCGTGCGCCCGTTTCCACTTCGGTGCAGCGGGCCGCGATGGTGTCGATGACCTTGTCGTCGACCACCATCTGCATCTTGTGGTTTTCGGCCAGGCGCTGCTTGAGCTTGTTGAGCTTGAGAATGACGATGTCCTTCATGGCGTTGACGTCGATGGGATAAAACGGCACGATCGTCATGCGCGCCAGCAGAGCCGGTTTGAAGTGCTTGCTGAGCACCGGGCGAATCGTCGCGATCAGGTCGTCCAATGAAGGCTTTTCGCTGCCGTCAGTCGGCACCGCCTGCTGGATCAGGTCGCTGGCCAGGTTGCTGGTCATGAAGATGACGGTGTCCTTGAAGTCAACTTCGCGGCCTTCGCCATCGCTGAGCATGCCCTTGTCAAACACCTGGTAGAACAGGTTCAGCACGTCGGGGTCAGCCTTTTCGACTTCGTCCAGCAGCACGACAGAGTAGGGTTTTTGCCTCACGCCCTCGGTCAGCACTCCGCCTTCGCCGTAGCCCACATAGCCCGGAGGCGAGCCAATCAGGCGCGAAGTCGTGTGCTTCTCCTGGAACTCTGACATGTTGATCGTCGTCATCATGCGCTCGCCGCCAAACATCAGGTCAGCCACGCCCAATGCGGTTTCCGTTTTGCCCGTGCCCGAAGGACCGACAAACAGGAATACACCAATAGGCGTCTTTGGGTCTTTCAGGCCGGCCTTGGCAGCACGAATGCCCGTGCCCACGATCTTCATGACGTGGTCCTGGCCCTTCACTCGCTGAATGAGCGCCTTCTCGAACTCCAGAAGCGACGAGGCTTCGTCCTGCACCATCTTGCCAATCGGGATTCCGGTCCAGTCGGCGATCACGCGCGCAACCACATCAGGCGTGACTTCGATCTGGATCAGGGGGTCTTTGCCCTGAAGTTTCTTGAGTTCAGCCAGGGCTGCGTCAAGTTCAGCCTTGAAGGCACTCACCTCGGCCTTTGACTTGATCTTGGTTTCCTTTTTGGGCGCTGCCTCTTCTTTGGTTTTGACCTTGGTTTCCTTCTTCGCTGAAGCGGCTGCACCCTCGGCCTTCTTGGGGTTGGCGGCTTCCAGCATCTGCTTGCGGATGTTGAGCACCTTCTCGCCGGCTGCTTTTTCCTTCTGCCAGCGTTCGGTCAGTGTCGCGGCCTTATCCTTGAGGCCGGCGATCTGCTTTTCGCGGTCGGCAATCAAGTCGTCCAGTTCCTCGGCGCCAATTGACTTATCGCGTTTGTAGGCCGCGAGCTCGCGCTCAATGGTCTGCACGCTGCGCTCGAGGTCCTGAAGTTCCGGCGGCTTGGTGGTCAAGGCCACTTTGACGCGCGCGGCGCTGGTATCCATCAAGTCGATGCCCTTGTCCGGATGCTGCCTGCCCGCAATGTAACGCGAGCCAAGCTGGGCGCAGGCCGTCAGGGCGTCATCGCGGATCAGTACACCGTGGGCCTGCTCGTAACGGTCGCGCAAGCCGCGCAGCATCGTGACCGTGATGGCCTCATTGGGCTCGTCAAGCTTGACCAGCTGGAAGCGACGAGCGAGTGCCGCGTCCTTTTCGAAGTACTTCTTGTACTCGCTCCAGGTGGTCGCCGCGATTGTCCTGAGTTCGCCGCGCGCCAGTGCAGGCTTGAGCAACTGGCCCGCGTCGCCAGTTCCGGCCGCGCCGCCGGCACCGACCAGCGTGTGGGCTTCGTCGATGAACAGGATGATTGGCTTGGTGGAGGACTTGACCTCGTTGATCACGTTTTTCAGGCGGTTTTCGAACTCGCCCTTGACCGAGGCACCGGCCTGCAGAAGCGCCAGGTCCAGGCCCATGAGCTCAACGCCGCGCAGTGAATCTGGCACGTCGCCTTCGACGATGCGGATGGCCAGGCCTTCGACTACGGCTGTCTTGCCTACGCCGGGATCGCCCACGCAGATCGGGTTGTTTTTCCGGCGGCGCGCCAGAATGTCGACCATCTGGCGAATTTCCGGGTCACGGCCAAACACTGGGTCAAGCTTGCCTTCACGGGCGCGTCCCGTGAAATCGGTGCAGAACTTGGCCAGCGCGGATTCACCGCCTGCGCCCTTTTCAGCCTTGCCTTCGCCGTCGCCCTTCTTGCCACCGTCGCGCGTTTCGTAGCGCTCAGTTGAACCGCGCGTGATGTCGATGATCTGGGCTTTGAGCTCGCCGCGCTTGATGGCATCGAACACCGGCAGGTAGTCGCCGGCCGCATAACGTTCGGGCTGGTTGAGCAGGCAGTAGAGCAGCACGCCGCTGCGAATCTCTGCCATGCCGTAGTCAACGGAACCCGTCAGCCAGCCGCTCTGGAACCAGTCAAGCAGCACGGGCGAGAACACCGGGCGCGAAGCATTTCCGGTGCGGAAGTCTTCAATGGCCGCGGTCAGGGCCTTTTGCACCATGCCCACATCAAGGCCAAAATGCTTGTAGATCGCCTGCAGGTCGGCGTTGGGATCTTCGTTCATCACGTAGAGCATGTGCTCGGGCGTGACTTCATAATTCGTGCGCGAGACGCATTTGGTCGCGGCGGCTTCGAGTCCGCGCGTGCAGAACTTGTTGAGACGCCCGACCAGACCTTTGATTTCAACGTCGACCATGGAACCAACCCCTTATGGTGAATTTGACGCAGTTTGTAGAGCCTGGTTGGCCTTGTCCCAGCCATGACGACCAACCCAGGTAGGCCGTGCGGCCTGAAAGATTGAGACCCGGAACTTCATCCGCCCTGACACACAACTCCAGCACGTAATCAAGGCAATCGGTGTTGAACAAATCGACCAGCTCGCGGATTTGCGGCATCTTACTGCCGTGGGGCAGAAACTCCATGAAGTCATCAAAGCCCAGGTCGCACACGTTCACCTTGAATGTGCCAGCTCGCGAGAAGACTTCAGCCCCCACGCTCAAGTCACGACCCAATCGGCAGTTCCCCAGGCCCAGCATGTTCTGTTGATCCTGTGGAATGCCCACCCAGGCGCCTTCGAAGGGCTCAACGCCGATGGCGGCCTCGGGAAAATAGTCTGCCAGCATGCCCTCGAACAGGTGAGCTGAGCGAGGCTGCTGCGAGATCAGGCCGGCGTAGGCAAGGGCGCGCAGGGGGTCCACGGCGTGATTGTGCGGCACCGCCTCTTTGCTGACACCCAGCAGTGCCAGCAAGCGCTGCGTGAAGAAATCATTGGAATCAGGCCGGAACTGGGCCTCAGGGCGGTACTTCTCCCAGACACGATAGAACAGGCTCAGGAAGCGGTGATGGAACAGGTCGAGGAAGCCGCGAATCAGGCTGTCTTCCTCGTGGCCCATCATTTCTTCGGTGTAGAAGGTCGGCAGCGGGCTGGGCGGCCCGAACAGGCCAAGGAATGTGGTCGTGATCTCGAAACGGGGCGCACCCTCTTCGCTTGCGCGCTCACGGACCTCGTCAATGTCCGAGTTGGCAAAAGCCAGGTCCATCAGCGGGCGGAAGCGGACGCACTCCTTGTTCGGGGGACCCTGGTAGCCGATGCGCGCGGCATCGGGGTAGCGACTCTGCAAAACGCGCACGGCCGAGAAAAACGAAAAGGCGGGGCTGTCTTTCAGCAGCTCTTTGATGGCGGGATCTTTGACCTGCGATTCCATCGTTCTGGCTCTTGGTCAGTGTTTCAATTACAGCATGACTCGACGGCCCGCACGGGCAGTGTACTCGTGAACTTCAGCGCGCTTGATGCCGCGCACTTTCAGTCGCGAATACGAATTCAGGGAAACATACTGGGCGAAGAACTCGCTCATGATTGAGCCCAGCAGGAAAGCCTCGCCATCGCCGCCGAGGCTCTCTTCATTGACCTCGATTTCAACATCCAGTCCGCGCACAGGCGACCCCATGAACATGCGCGTGGCGGGCGCCGATGAGATCTTCAGCAGGCCCTCAAGCAGCAGGCGGTGCGCGTTTTCGGCCTGGCGGTCCACACGGGCGCGGAAGTTGTAAAGCGTCAGCAGCGAGCGCAGCGACTCGACTTCAAGCAGCGAGAAGTAATTGATCGAGAGGTGGCTCAGCAGGCGCCAATGCAGGTCATCGCCCAGCGGCGGCGTCACGCTTCCGGTGGGCTTAGTGATGTTCTTGAACTTCGCAAAGGGCGGCGAATTGCTGCTGGCTACGCTGATGTCACCCAGACCCAGCCGCGTCGGCATCTGCCGGTTGGTGCAGGTCAGCTCCATGGAGAGCGTCTCGATATCCGACGCGCCTTCCACATCGCCGCCTGAAATCGGAGTCACAAAGACATCGGTGCCTTCGCCCACGATGGCGCGCTCGGTCCGGGCGCGATAGTGCGCGCCGCCGCCGGCGCCCGCGACTCCGACTCGAAACAGCGGGCGGAAGTCTTTGGGTTTGGCCGTGCCTCGCGTCAGGCCGTAGACGCGGTCGATCGTGTAGATTTCGTAGTGAGCCTGATCGACACCTGAGGGCCGGGCTTTGTATTCGGTGCGGCGCAGGTCAATGCGCAAGGGGTCAGCGTCGTGGCGAAACAGGTTCACGGCCGGCGCGCAGTTGAGCTGCACGTTGGCCACGCTGACAGGCGGCATGTCATCGGGCAGGCGCGAAAGCTGCACCGTCAGGTCGAAGGCGCCGCTCATACCGCCTTTTTGCAGACCCTCAAGGCCCGTGATTTCTACAAACATGAATTTTGAGGGGAACGAGAAATACTCCTGCAGAAGCCTGAACCCGGGGAACGAGAGCTTCGAGTAGGGCAGAAGTCCCTCATCTTCACCCATGCCCACGGGTTTGATCTTCGCATCGGGAAGTGCCAGCGTCGCCGCTGCGGCGCCAAAACCTTCGCGCATAGCGCTGACACCCGTGGCATAGCGGCAAAAACACAAATACAGGGCTCGCGTAACGGGTGTGTCGCCGGCCAGATAGAGCCGAAGCGACTTCAGCGGCAGCTTGTCGAGCGTGAGGCCTTCGGCCAGCTTGAAGCGCAGAAGCACCTGTGGCGCCACGCCCTTTCTCACTTCAACAGCCCTGAGCGTCAGCGGCTGCAGCGTTACGTCTGCGGTGGTGCGAAAGCAGCAAGGAGTGCCGTCGATGGGCAACGAGTTAACTTCAGCGCCGCGAGCAACCAGGCGCGCATCGCGCGATGCCTGCGCAAGCGCTTCGAACTGCATGATGGTAAAGCTGGGAATGGGTCGCAGATAGTGCGGCCAGAACATCTCCATCATGGCGTGGGTAAACTCAGGCAGCTCGTCATCGAGCTTCTGGCGAATGCGTGCGGTGAGAAACGCAAAGCCCTCAAGCAGGCGCTCAACGTCGGGGTCGCTGCCTTGCTCAGCCAGAAACGGGGCGGCGTCAGGGTTGGCACGCGCGAACTCGCGCCCCAGTTCGCGCATGAAAAGCAGCTCGTCCTGATAATATTTCGCGTACACGAGTTCCGCTCTCCTGGTCAGCCCTGCAACCGGATGTGACCCGATGAATCCACCAGCGTGTCAAAGAACACCGGCGCGTGATTCTGTGATGTCGCCAGTTTTCCCGTGATTTGAAAGCGCAGGCTCAGCACGTCGTCGTCACTCTCCACATGAATGACGTTCACAGCCGTCAGCCTTGGCTCGTATTTTTCGATGCTGTCTCGAATGATGCGCTGCATCATCGGGATGCTCTCGGGAAAGTTCGTCGTGATGTCCGAAGGCGCCGGAATGCCAAAGTCCAGCTGCGCCGGCGCATGTCCCTGCCGCGTGTTGAGGATCTTCTGCAGGTTGCGCAAGATCGAACGCACCAAGGCACCGGTGTCTTCGGTCATGGTGCGCACCTGCACGCGCTTTCCGCGCGCAAGCCGCTCAAGCAGAGTGCGATCCTCGAACTGACCCATAGGTTTGTGGACAACAAGGGCGCGGCGTCCGGCCTGAGCCAAGAGCAAACCGCGCCCGTTGTTTATCCGCTATGCGTGACTACTTCGTGGGATCCGAGAAGTCGAAGGTCGTCGGAACCTGGCCACCCGAATCATAGGTGGTGTCGATCTTGCGATAGGCAAAGCCGACCTGCACCTGGTGCGGTGGAGTCTCTTTGTCTGACTCGTTCGCCTTGGGCGTGAAGACCTTGAGGACTACAACGCGGCAATCTTCGATCTTGATCTTGAAGTAGAGCTCGCTGCCACCCTCGCCCGGCTTGTCGCGCCAGAACTCGAGCTGAACGTCCTTGATCTTCTTCTTCTTGGCCAGCGCCTCAAAGAGCTTGGGCGTGGCTTTGTCAACTTCAGTGGTGATGGTCAAGGCGCCGTGTACCGGCTCGCCGCGACCCTTGTTCTCACGCATGTCAAAGGGATACTGCAGCTCGTGCTCAAAGCCGCGCACGTCGCAGAAATCCTTGTGCTTGCTGTCGAGCGTGGAGCCCGGGCAGCCGTCAATCTTCGCGAAAATCTTCATGTTGGCCATGTTCAAGTCTCCGTAGGATTCAATAATGCAATATGAGTAGTTTCTCTCGCCAGAAGCTGCCGTCGTGATCGATTAGCCGCCAAAAGCCATTACGTATTGAAAGAGAAAGTACCCCACTATTACGCTACGTCAAGTTATTTGCAAACGAAACACAAACCACTTCATCTAAAGCACTTACACAAACAAGCCAGATCATTCCTTGTCCAGCTTACCCACCAGCGACAGCGTGAAGAACGCGCCCATATACTTGAAGTGCGGCCGAACCGCGAACTTTACACGGTACCAGCCAGCCTCACCGGGGACGTCTTCGACCTCGATCTTGGCCGCGCGCAACGGGCAGCGTGAACGAATGGCGGGCGAAGGATTGTCGGTATCGGCCACGTACTGGCCAATCCACTTGTTCAACTCGCGCGACAGGTCTTCTTTTTCTTTCCAGGAGCCAATCTGCTCACGCTGGAGCACCTTCACGTAGTGCGCCAGGCGGTTCATGATCAGCATGTACGGCAGTTGCGTGCTCAGGCGATAATTGGTTTCCGCCTCTTTGCCCTCTTTGCTCTGGCCAAATGTCTTGGCCTTCTGACAGGAGTTGGCCGAGAAGAAGCAGGCGTTGTCGCTGCCCTTGCGCATGGTCAGCGCAATGAAGCCTTCTTCTGACAACTCATACTCGCGGCGCTCAGAGATCAGGGTTTCAGTCGGTATCTTGGTTTCGATCTCGCCCATGCTCTCATACTGGTGCAGCGGCAGGTCTTCGACTGCGCCACCCGACTGCGGACCAATGATGTTGGGGCACCAGCGATACTTGGCAAAGCTATCCGCCAGGCGTGTAGCAAACGTGAAGGACGTATTGCCCCACAAATAAGCGTCGTGCTTGCCCTTGACTGATTCGTCGTAGTTGAATGCTTTGACGGGGACGGTGTCCTGTCCGTAGGGCAAGCGCAGCAGGAAGCGAGGCAGCGTAAGGCCCACAGCGCGCGCATCTTCGCTGGAACGGAAGCTCTGCCATTTGGCGTACTGCGGACCCTCGAGAATGCTCTTGAGGTCTTTGAGGTTGGGCAAGTCGGTGAAGCTGTCCACGCCAAAGAACTTGGGGCTGGCAGCCGCAATGAACGGCGCATGCGCCATCGTGGCTACGCTGGCAACCTTGGCAAGAAGCGCAACGTCCTGAGGGCCGGGTCCAAAGTCGTAGTTTGCGATGATGGCGCCATAGGGCTCGCCACCAAACTGGCCGTACTCACCGGTGTAAACCGTCTTGTACAGGCCTGACTTCACGATTTCAGGAGCGTCTTCGAAGTCGGTCTGAAGGTCATCCTTGCTGCAGTTCAGGACTTCAACCTTGACGTTCTCGCGGAAGTCCGTGCGGTCAATCACCAGCTTGAGCCCGCGCCACGCGCTTTCCATCTTCTGCACGTCTTTGTGGTGCAGGATTTCGTCAAGCTGCTTGGACAGCTTCTTGTCGATCTCGGCAATCATCTGGTCAACCGCGGCCTTGTCGGCCTTTTCGTACTGCTTGCTGGGCGCAAGCAGTTCGCTGATGAACGCCTCGACGCCCTTCTTGGCCACAGAGTAGCCTTCGTCTGAAGGCTTCATTTTCGTCTGGGCCATGATTTCGTCGAGCAACGAGCCCTCCTGGGCCTGCGCTGCCTGTGCTGCCTCTTGCTTCTGCGGATCAGCCATATTTCCCCCCTCAATGGGCCGCGAGCGGCTGTCGAGGATCAGTGTTTGGTTGGGGCGCGGCCAAGCCGCGCCCGGTCAGGTGCTTACTTCTTATCGCCGTCTTTCTTCTGAATCTCGCCCAGGATCTTGTTGCGCGCGGCTTCATCACCGAGCATGCCCTGGATCTTTTTCTTGAAGGCCGGGAAGTTGCCCAAGGGACCTTTGAGCGCGGCCAAAGCTTCGCGCAGCTCAAGCATGGACTTGAGTTCAGGCACCTGGCGCACGACCTGCTCGGGCTCGAAGTCCTTGAGTGTGCTGAACTTGAGCTTGACGGGCATTTCCTCGCCCTCTTTGGCGGCGAGCTTGTTGGCGACATTGACGCTGACTTCGAGCTTCTGGCTCTTCATCACGTCGCTGAAGTTGTCTTTGTTGATGTTGATGGGTTTGCGCTCTTCCAGGGGCGTCGAATCCTGACGCATGGAGTAGTCGCCCATCATCAGCAGCTTCAACGGCAACTCCTTCTCTTCCTGGGCGTCGCCGGTCGCTGGCTTATAGACAATGTTCACACGCTCGCGGGGAGCAACGGAGCCATCCTTGGCCATGGGACTGTTCCTTAGAAGGAAATCAATTGGACGCGTGATTCTAGCTTCGACTCAACGCCGTCCTAGGGTTGTTTTAGATATCAATCTAATCTGTTTCAACGGTGCAAACCCCAATCTGGCAATAGCTTAGCTTGATGAAGGGGGCTCTTGTTTCTTCACGCCCAGTTCTTCAAACACCCGTTCGCGCGTATCGGTGTTCTTGATCAGCTCTGTCAGCACCTGCTCAAGGGACAGGTTGCCCCAGGCCACAGCACGCTGCACCAACAGGGCCACCGGGCTATGTGGATCATTGCGCTTGAGCCAGTTGGCCACTTCCTGCAAACGCTTGAAGGCATCGGCGCGGGTTCTTACCGCGCCCCCGCCACCGGACTGTCCGGCAGGCGCCGCTGCGCCGCTGTCTGCCGCTTCGCCGCCCATGGCGTCCCCTCCTTGCGCCGGAGCGCTTTCTGCGCCGGCCAGTTGCCCCATTTTGTCAACTACCGCGCGCGAGATTGCGCCAAGATCTGGTTTTTCTTCCGTGAACTTCTCGTTTACGACGTCCGTCAGTTCTTTGAGCACAGCGCCGCACTTTTCCAGGCCTTCTCGGTCCTGTTCCACGGTTTGGGCGCGCTGGCCGATGGCAATGGCTACCCGGTCGTTGAGCCACTGCAGCGCGGTAACACGCGCGCGCATGCGCTTGGCCTCAGGAAACAGGCCGTCCCAGAAGGTCTTGATCAGATCGCGGGAAATCGCCACGCCGGCGGCGAGCCCCAGATAGCCCTGGGTGTTCAGCGCAGCCAAGCTGACGTAGGAGGCAATCAGCAGGTCTTTGGTCTTGCCGGCCAGCAGTTTCTGGCCAAGCTCCATGACCTTGGGCCAGGCGACGACTTCGCCGGTGAGCGACCCCATCTTCTTGATTTCGGCCTCCAGGGCCTCGTAGTCAGGGTCGTAGCGGGCGTTTTCACCCGTGGGCGAGGCACCCGCAATAGGAGCCGTGCCCAGCGCCGGATTCAGGATTTCGTCAGCCACCGTTCGCTCCGTTGTTCATGCCGCTTGCTGCGGCGATTGTCTAAGGCATCCGCTGGATCAGCTCAGGCACACTCAGGCTGACGCTATCGGCCAGGCTGCCGTAGCGCTTCTTGGCAGCCGCCAGCTTTGCGTCATCACTGGGGCCGTACTTGCCAAGCCGGTAAATCACGTCGCTTTCGCGGTCAGGATTCAGCATCGGCAGCAGGTACTTGGCGTGCAGTTCCTCAAACAGCATGGTCATGTGCGCGGCTGTTTCATTCTGGGGGAAGTTCCAGAGCAAAAGAGTAGGCAGGCCCGAGCGGCCTATCAGCTTCTGCACCAGCTCCAGCCAGCAGGCCGCATCCAGCGCACTGGGAGTGGATGGGAAGCGCAGCGCAAATTTGGGCGCGACCTGAGGCCTGATCGAATCCGCCAGATTCTGCAGCAGGATATATTTGCGCACGTCAGCCGGCGCGCCAAACGTGTCGGTCCAGAGCGAGGTCAAGGTGCGCTTGGCCGCAAGCTGCGCCACTTTTCGCGATTCCGTGCGAACATCCAGGTTGAAAGAAAGCGTGTCAACGCGGCCAAGAAACGTCTTCAGGTCCTTGCCGATCCAGTCTTTCATCACCGCATGCGCGCGTTCGAAGAAGCCCTCAAAAATCCCGGGCAGCAGGCTGACTTCGAGGCCGAATTCTTTAATGGGCGTGCCCGTTAGAATCAGAAACGGAAACTGGCGCCCGGTTTTATCGCAAGCGGGCATGAGCACGCCTGCCACCACACGCCCGATGCTGGGCATATTGAATATGAAGCGGCTGGCCGGCGCACGGTCAAACACGTCAGAGAACTGGCCGCCAAGAAGCTTCTGGCCCGAGAACAGGCCCTCCTGGAACCAGCGGTCAAGCACTGACACTTCAGCCGCGCCCACGTTGTGGCGGATGAAGTCGCCGTGAATAGGAAGTTTGCCGTAGCAGCCGACGGCCAGTTGGGTCACGGGCCCACCTTTTGAGGGCACTTGAACAGCGCAAAGAAGCCCTTCCTGAATGGGTTGATCTTGTCGTTGGCAGTCAGTTCGATTTCGCCTTCAAGCTCCGTAGGCTTGCCCATAAGCCCGACAAAGCCCTTCCAGAGGAAAGTGTAAGTCAGGTCGTTCGTGGTCTTGGCGGTGCCGTTGTAGAACAGCCGGATGGTTCCCCACTCGTCCTTGGCGAAGCTCAGGTTTTTGGCATCACCGCTGCCAACCTTGGATTCATTCGTTCCGGCAAACAGCTCAAGCTTGGCACCGGGGTTGCCCTCTTTCCAGGTGAACTGGTAGGTGCGCGTGGGATTGGAGTAGATGTCTTTGGTGTCGTCTTTGTCTTTGCCGCCAATGGTCAAGACCAGGTTGCTGACAATGCCGCGCTGCTTGAGCGTGCATTTGAACGGCACGGAGATGGTTGTTGAATCCGCCGGATAAAGCGCCTGGGTAATCCTGCCGGCGGGTTCTGTGTCGCGGAAAAATTCAGGCGCGATCTTGAGCAATTGCTCGCCATTGACCTTCTGCTTGTTCAGGTCCTGGAGCAGCTTCACGGTCTTGGCAATAGTGCCCGCCTGCGTTCCGGTCACCGTTGGATTGAACATTTTGGAAAACGCTGCAATCGGCACGGCCGTTGTCGCGTCTTCCTTGAACGGGAACTTCTCCGCAAACTCGTTCTTGAACGGCGTATACACCTTGTCGAGCCAGAGCTTGTTGGCCTCGATCAGGCAATCGGAACGCACGGCTTCGGCGGCATTTCCTGTGAGCTGTTTGAACACGTCTGAAATCCGCTCGCGTTCACGGGTGTCCGTCGAGACGCGGTCAAGCGTCTTGCCCATTTCGGTATTGACCTTGTCAAAGGCGGCAACGAGTTCGACCAGCCGGCCGGCCGACTCATCGCCGGTGAAACGGCTTCCTTCATTGGCGGCGCGGTAAAACGTGTCCAGCGCCACCTGAAGGTCGACGATTTTCTTGAGCAGCTCATCGACCACTTTGATCTCGATGGCGCTGCGGTTGTAGACCTCATTGGGACCGACTGTCAGCACCTGCTGGTCGGCCACGTCCTTGAAGAATTCATAGACCGGTGACTCCGGCCCACAAAGCACGCGCAGACGGGTTGCGGCGTCTTCAACGTTGGCGAACTTGCCAACTCTCATGTTCTTGACCAGGTCCGTCCAGTTGCGCTCGTAGTCCTTGCGATACACCTCGATCAGCTGCTTCTCGATGTCAGCAGCCGGAACATTCTTGCGCAGCTCCTCAAACTTTTTGGAAAGCGACTGGCTCTTCTCCTTGATAGCCACCGACACATAGCGATTCCAGATGTCCTGGCTGTAGAGCTGCGAGAAACTGAACTCGCCCGTGGCATCTTTGATTTCGAGGTACTTCTTGCCGTCTGACTGCAGCAGGTAATCACGGCTGATCTTGCTGTAATTGCCTTTGCCGGTATTGACGATGTCGTTGTAGCTCTCGGTCATCCAGACCGCGCCGCTGAGATAGCGGTTGATGCGGTCAATGAGTTCTTTATCAGGCTTGTAGCGCCAGGCGTCGTCGCGATCGAGCTGGGTAAGCAGGAACTCCAGCTGTTTCTTTGAGAGCGCCTCGATTTCGGGAGTCACGCCGCCGGACGCCTCGGGGCCCGCCAGCCAGTAGCGTTTGGTGTCCAGGACGCGCTTGACGACTTCAACATCGACCGCCAGGGCGCCGCGTTGGCCTTTTTCAAGGGTGGCGGCGTCGTCATTTTGCGCCAGCATCTGGTAGGCGCGATGCAGGTCAAACATGCGATCGTGGTCGCTCATCTTCTTCTCGGGCATGTCGCGCATGGCCACGAGGTCTTGCTGCATCTTCTTCTGCATCGGAACGATGAAGAAAGTGTTGATTCGCGAAAAATAAACCCGCCTCAGGTCAGCGTTGATCTGGCCGCCACGGTAAAGAAAGAAGCGCTTGGTAATGTTGGGCCCGCTCTGATCGTCGGAGTCGAGGCTTTGCAGCTCATCGCGCAGGTCGTCCAGCGCCAGCAGGTTGTCCTGCAACGCCGTGGGCTTTTCCTTTTCAAGCTCGCGCACTTTCTTTCCGGCGTTGCCCGCACTCCAGAGGAGCGCGGAATTGCCGGCAAACGAAACCGTACTCATGAAAGTGCACAGGGCCAGGAAAGCCAGAGAAGCCGCGACGGTGGCCAGTTTCAGCAGGCGGGTGCGTTTGCGCACCCCGGCAGTGGGCCGCGCCAGGAACTGGTCGGGGAATATGATCTTGGTGAAGAGATCCTTCAGAAAGAAGCTCTTGCGCTCAATGGTCGGTTCGGCGGCCTCCTCAGGCGGGGCCTCGACACCAAATGCCTTTGAAAGCGCTGCCACCACCTGGTCAACGGGGGTGCCTTTTTGCGTGCCGCTGGTGAAGTAAAAGCCGCGCAGAGTGGCGCTTTCCTGGAACGGATTAGGCCTGAAAAGCTGGCCAATGAACTCGGCGAGCTTCTTCTGGGCCATCTCGAATTGCAGAGGGAACAGGAAGACATTCTGCTTCTTCTTCACCGGCCTCTCGGTTCCCAGCGCGCCGATGCGGCGCTTGCGCAGATTGTCAGCCAGCTTCTGGCTCTCTTCGAGGAAGATCTCCTCGTAAGGGCGGCCGGGGTTGCTGGTGTACTTGAGCGTCGTGCCCCAAACCTGCGAACGCTCCTGCTTGCCAAACTCCTCAAAGAACTCAACAAAACCCTGAAGCAGGTCGCACTTGGTGAACATCAGGTAGACCGGGAACACGAGTTCGAGGCGCTTGGAAAGCTCGTCGAGGCGGTCACGGATGGTCGAAGCGTATTCCTCAATCTGGGTTTCGTTGGAGCTGACGATGTCAGCGATACTGATGGCGACGATGGCGCCATTGATGGGCTTGTTCTTGCGCGAACGCTTGAGCAGGTCCAGGAAGCTGAACCATTCCTGCTGGTCATCCATTTCGGTGGTGTATCGGCCGGCCGTATCGAGCAGGATGCCTTCGTCGGTGAACCACCAGTCGCAGTTGCGCGTGCCGCCAATGCCGCGAATGGCGCGAGGACCCGTGCCCATGGACGGGAAATTGAGGCCCGACTCCTGCAAAGCCGTGCTCTTGCCTGCGCCCGGTGGTCCGATGATTGGGTACCAAGGCAGGCGATAAAGGGCATCTTTGCCCAATCCAGAGGCTTTAAGTGCCGCCAGGGCCTCCTGAAACTGGGTTTCCAGAGCCTGGATTTCGGGCTGCTTGTCAGGGATCGTGCTTTGAACGTGAACCTGGGCCTGAGCGCGAAGCTGGTTTTCAATGGTCATCGCGCGCTTGACGGCGAGCAATTTCTGCACCACGTACATGATCAGGAACGCCAGCAGCAACCCGACGATAATCAGGATGCGCAGCTTGGGGTCCCAGCCCATGTACTCACCGCCAAGCCAGGCCAGCGCGACGAGCACACCCAGCACCACAATGCTGAGCATGCCTTCTTTAGCCAGAGCGCCGAGTAAAAGTTTCATCCAAGTCCTCTTTACTTTAGGCCTTCGAGCACGCCGTCAGTCGCACTGCCCAGGATCGCGTTGTAAATAAGCCACAAAAGCAGCGCGATGGCCACACAGATGCCGGGCACCAGCCAGCCCGGAATCGACTTGACAGAGTTGGGAAGGCCCGTATCCGACGCCTTCCAGTTGGGCGCCAGCCGGTTCTTCTCTTTATCGGAACTCTCATCGACACCGCGGGCCACTGCCAGTTCGCGCGACAGGCTGTCGATCAGGACTTTGCGCTTTTCCATCCCCTGCAAGTCGCCGAATTTGCCCTTGAAGCCCATGGTCAGGCAGAGGTAGTAGACTTCACAGACCTCGTTCTTGCGTTTGTCCGTCGTGTTGCGCAGCGTTTCGAGCTTGTTGTAGAACTCTTCGCCGGCGGCGAAATCGTTGAAGTAAGCCAGCTGCAAAGGCTTGCCCATCCAGGCGTCTTTGCAGGGCCACTCCGACATCAGAATCAACTCGTCAAAATACGCCGCAATTGCGTACTTGGCAGTCTGCACATGCTCCAGCGGGATCTCGGCCGTTCGCGCCGCCGAGTCAAGGTCGCGGAACAGGCCATCAATCTTGTTGAACAGGCTGTCGGCCGCGCCCGGGTCGGCCATTTTCAGCAGCTGGAATGAATAGGCAAACAGGGGGGCGCAGAGGTCGGGCAGGCCGGCCTTGGTACTGGGACGCGTGATGGATTCAGTATCGGGCATAGTTGGCTGATTCTTGTCGCGCGGCTATTCCTTCACCGCCATGAACTCCAGTTTCAAATCCACGAACTCGGGCGGGAAGTACATCGAAATGGTGCGCGAGGTCTGTACGGCTTCCCAGTGCTCGCCGAGCTTTTCGATCATGAAATACTGGCGGCCGGGCTGCACCGGTATCTCTGAAGGTGGCGCAGGCAGGTGCTTGAGAACGAGGCCGCGCATGGCCTGGGCGATCAACCGGTCCACGCGGTCGCGCGATGAAACCTTGGCTTTGGCCGGCACCTCGTTGATGACTTTTTCCGGTGCCACGCCCGACATGACCGCGAGATAAAGCTTGCTGGCGGTAACCAGTCTTTCGTCGACGAACTTGCCCGTGTAAAGCGACTCGCGGGTCTTCTCCAGCGGAATGGGCACACAGCGCGATGCAATCGTGACGTCCAGCAACGAACGCAGCTTGGCTTCGAGCGC
>Ga0138256_10003543_pt1 | contig 16588 bp, 12 predicted proteins | sample KNB2016incub_MG_FD_105486 | JGI IMG/M metagenome (GOLD analysis project Ga0138256, IMG submission 105486) | Active sludge microbial communities from wastewater in Klosterneuburg, Austria - KNB2014incub_MG | ecosystem: Engineered > WWTP > Activated sludge > Unclassified | place: Austria... | reverse complement strand
GCACCAGAACGAATTGAAAGCAGTAAAGGATTTTGTAAATCACCAAACTTAGCTCCCATTTGTTTTTCAACTTTTGCAAGAGCATCTTTAACCTGTTTCTCAAGTTCTTTGGGATATTTTTTCTTGTTCTTGTAGTACGCTGTGCATACTTCTGTTGTAATTGTAAATCCTGCAGGTACAGGAAGTCCAATGTTAACCATCTCAGCAAGGTTTGCACCTTTACCGCCAAGCAAAGATTTCATCTCTGACTTGCCTTCTGCTTTTTTACCACCGAAGTAGTAAACATATTTTGTTTGAGCCATAATTACCTTTCCTCCGATATAAGATTATCAATTAATCAAATTATCTTTTTACGAAGCGTTTTTTAGTTTATTAATTAAATATTGTTTGAATGATTCTTCATCATCCATACACAAGTTTATTTTAAGATAAAATATTTCAATATCGTCAAATTCTCTTTTAAATCCAGAAAGTTTTACTGCATCCTTTTCTGTTGTTACTACTGAATGCGAATTTGTTGTATAAAACTGCTTTCTTATTTGCTGAACTTCTTTTAATGTATAATTCTTATGATCTCTGAAAATCATTTTGTTCTGTGTATTTACGTGAACTTTACTCAATACATTTAAGAACGATTTAGGATTTGCAATTCCAGATACAACCAAACTTTCCTGTCCTTTAAAATCATCAAGATCATATTCAATCTTTTTAACCGCATCTACAAAACTTATTGCTTTGTAATAAGATGTAAAGATTTTTTTTCCTTCAAAATGATCTTTTATTTCTGATTTTATTTCTTCTTTTTCCAGAAACTTTCTGTTTAAGATGATCGAATCTGCTCTAATTAAAGATTCAAATCCTTCACGCAAATCGCCAAGTGGTAAAAGATTATGAGTAAAGAAACTTTTAGTATTAACAAAACTTTGATCGATTATCACAATGTCAATATCACGATCAATCCATCGATGTTGAAATGCATCATCTAAAACTATTGAGTTGATTCGGGTATCTTCAATTAATCTTTTTGCACCTTTAACACGATTTTCAGAAACAGCCGCAGCAACTTTACATTCTAATGCAGTGTGATAAATTTCATCTCCACATTCTTCTACTGAAGTTAAAATCTCATCACCATTGGAAACTAATTTGTATCCGCTGGATTTTCTTCCATAACCACGACTTAAGACTCCAACTTTGTAACCCGAGTTTTTAAGAAGATTAGTTACATAAATTACAAGTGGAGTTTTACCAGATCCGCCAACATTTATATTGCCAATAGAAATAACTTTTGCATTAACCTTTTCAGATTTAAAAACAGACTTATCAAAGAACAGATTTCGCAATGAAATTATTAATTCATACAAAAGCACAAATGGTGCTAATAATAATTTTACGAATTTCATCTAATCCTTATCTAAAATTTTTCAGCTTCCTTCTGAAGCTCATTTAATTTTGTCTCACACTGTTCAATAACTTTTGAAGTCTCATCGTAACTTAACTTTGCATCAACATAAACTGGATCAGAATAAATTACTTTAACATTTGAAAATGGATTTGGAATCTGAAATTTATCCCAGCTTTTTAATTTTTTCTTAGATTTTATTCCAACTCCCATTAACACAACAGGAATACCACTTTTTTTTGCAGTTATAACTGCACCGGCTTTAAACTCATGTTCCGGTCCGCGCGGTCCATCTGGAGTAATCGCAATTGAGTAACCATTTTTTGCATGATCAACCATTATACCAAGTGCAACATCTCCACCTTTACTACTGCTGCCACGAACAACTTTATACTTCCAATACTTTAATTGTTTTGCAAGTAAATCACCATCTTTGCTTTTACTAGTAAGTGCGGCAAATCCATCATTTCTATGTAAGAACCATGGCAGCAACATTGTTCCGTGCCAGAAAGCCAAAACATAATTTTGTTTTTGTTTTCTTAAATCATCAATAACTTTTTTATTCTTAAAACTAAAACACAAAGTCCTACTCAAAGCATCAAGGCTGTGCTTTAGGATAAAACTTCCTAAAAATCTTAACGTATCCTGTTTAACTTGTTTTGTGTTCATTCATTAAAGAATAAATTATTTTAGCAGCATTCTTTGGAGCATCTTTATCTCCAAGTACTTTTTTAATTCTACTTAACTTACGTTTTATATCTTCGTATAAATCATCATCAGATAAAATATTTTTTGCTTCATCATAAATCTTATCTGCATTTGCATCATTTTGAATTAATTCCGAAACAACTTGTTCTCCTAAAATTATATTTGCCATCCCAAAGTTTTTAATCTTTACTAGTGATTTACCAATTGCATAAGTAAGTGCACTTGTTTTATACACTATTATCATTGGCAATTCCAATAATCCAGCTTCAAGTGTTGATGTTCCGGATTTAACAATTCCAAACTTTGAATGCTTCATCAAATCATAAGTGTGATCTTTAATCACTTTAAAGTTTTTCTCATTCGTCAACTCGTAAAAGATTTTCTCATCCAGATTACTTGAACAGGCAACAATTATTTGCATATCAAGTTCATCAGCAATTTTTTCAGCAGCTTTAATTGCTTCAGGAAAAATACTTTTAACTTCCTGTTTTCTGCTTCCAGGCAATATCAATAATATTTCTTTTGTAGGATATAAATCAAATTTTTTATCTAATAGATTTCTTGATTTAAAATCATATCCGTTTATTTCCTGGATCAAAGGATGACCAACAAACTCAGCACTAACATTTTTTTCTTTAAAGAATTTTTCTTCAAATGGAAAAACAACTAAAACTTTTTTGAAAAGTTCTCTAATCTTGTTAACTCTGCCTTTTCCCCAAGCCCAAACTTGAGGGGTGATGTAATAAATGAGTTCAAGTTTAAGTTCAGGTTCAAGTTGTTTAAGCTTTTTTGCTATGCTAAGATTAAATCCCGGATAATCTATTAGAACGAGTTGTGTTACATTTCTTTTCTTAACTTCATCAATCAAATCACGTTGAACTTTTTTAATAAATGGTAAATGCTTTATCACTTCAACAAAACCAAGAAAAGCCATTTTGTCTATATGATAAATCAATTCCATTCCTTCGGCTTTCATTTTATCTCCGCCGATACCACATATTTTCAAAGAACTATCTAGCTTCTTCAATTCACGTATTAATGATGCGCCGTGTAAATCACCTGAAGCTTCTCCTGCAACAATCAAAACATTTTTACTGTTCATTACAAAATATTATTAACTCTTAAATACCATTTTATAATTATCAATACGACAACAATACTAAAGGCTTGTAAAGTTCTTATTTCGGATTTAAATCCTTTTGCATAAGAAACTTTAGGCTGAATATTCTTCTCATCTTTATACGGAGTCAATCTTGGAAAAAACTTTGGAACGTTTTCCAAAAATCTTTTGTACTGATCTCCAAATTTTGTTTTTAGAAAAGATTCTTCTTCTCCAACAATTAATTGATATTGCAAGATGAAAAATGTAATTGCAACAATCTGCAAATATGGAAACAGCGCTAAAGACATTACTCCCAAGCCAAAGTACATCAAAATATTTCCCACATAAAGTGGATTACGCACATACGCAAATGGGCCGCTAATAATAAGGTTAGAACCGCCTACACCGCCTGTTGTTCTAGTTTCACTTCCAGCCCAGCTTACACCCCAAAATCTTATTAACTCACCAACAACTGCAATTAAAAATCCCACAACTAAGCTTATTGGATTTGCATTTTCAAATACCAGCATGAGTATAACAAACGGAATTGGTGTATAACTTCTGTATTTAAAAATATTTGCTGCTATGCTACTCATAAATTATTCCGCTAAGTATGCTGATTTTCTTTTTAATTGTGCCTGATGTCTTTTTCTTAAATTCTTTTTACTTAATAATTCATTAATCTTGTTCTTAACATCATCAAAATTGTTAAATGGATAAAAACTAATTCTTTCCATAGAGCAAAATCTTGCAAGATCTTTTTTTGCAAAGATGAAATCGCAATACTGTGCTGCATCTTTGTCCGAGTTTCCATCACCAATGTAAATCGTAAAATCATCATCACTGCTGTGATTTATTATATGATTCTTTTTACAATTTGCCGATGTTGGAGAACCTTCATCAAAATATGGATACGAAGCAGAAAGCTTTCCATAATCATCAACTAAAAGTTTATTGGAATAATATTTAATTCCGATTAATCCTGCTTTACTAAAAACTTTATCTATATAAAAATCAAAACCATCACTTAAAACATAAAGTTCAATTTCCTGATCACGACAAAACTCAATAAACGATTTAAAAGTTGGTTCGATATCCAGTGAACAAATAAAATCTTCCAACTCTTTTTTATTAACTGATCCAACACATTCACACAAATCATCCCAGCATTGTCTTGATGAAATTTTATCACAAAGTAAATCGCTTATTATGTTATTTACTTTTTCTGTCTCTCCAAATTTGCTGAATATTGCATCACCAACATCTTCAATCGTTATTGTTCCGTCAAAATCTACAAAGACTTTAAATTCTTGTTTCTTCATCAATCAGTAATGATCATTTTTTTAACATCAACAAACTTTCCAGCCTTTAATCGATAGAAATAAATTCCGGCAGGAAGTTTTTCTGCATTAAACACTATTTCATTTTTCCCTGCTGGATACTCAACATCTTCAATTTTTTTTATCGTTTCTATATTGCTGTTAAAAAACTCAAAAGTAACTTCTTCAGTTTCAGGTAAAAAGAAATTTATTGTTGTTGAAGACGAAAATGGATTCGGTGAATTCTGTCCCAACATTATAGATTGAACATCTCTGAAATAATCAACTTTTTCGATAGCAGAATATTGAGGCTGTGTTCTATTGCTTTTCTGAGCAACACGATAATAAATTGAACCACTTACATCAGGCCAATCATAAAATTCGTAAAAATTCGTTGCAGATTTATTCTCCTTATTTAAAGTACCAGCTAGTTTCCAATCGTTTTCTTTTGCTTCTTCAACCGTAGTTCGATAGATGTCATAAGTTGTTCCATCATTTTCATTTGCTGCATACCAGGAAATTTTAACAGAATCATTTTTTACATCTGTATTAAAACCTAACATTTGTGAGGCATAAGTCCCGGAATTAAAAATCTTTTGACCATAAATTTCATTTTCTTTGTTAAGTGTACCTTTAAATACTGCAATCGCTCCGCCTTCTAGATCAGGAACAAGATTTAAATAACTTTTTTCTGTTTGTTTTGAAGAAGCAATCATCACTCCTAATGTATCCCACTGAAGTTTGCCTTTAGTATTAATTTTTTGGATAAAAAGATTTGCGGGAGCATTGTTATCACGTTTATCAATCCATGCAACAACAATCCCTCCTTTTAGACTATGAACAATTCTTTGTCCAAACTGGTTTCCTTTTATGCTCACAATTCTTTTACCATTGTTTCCCCAAAGTCGATTTCCTTTTGCATCAAATCTTTGAATAAAAACATCCTTACGTTTCTCAAATTCATTCGTCCAGCTAACAACAACACTGGAATCAATAAATGCAAATTGTGGATTAGTCTGACTTCCTTTTTGATATGTAAGGAGTTTTCCTTCGGTTCCCCAGAGAAAAACACCTTTATCATTAATAAGATTTTGATAAACAATTTTATTTATTCCCTGGTAAGTGATTGCGGCGTAAATACTGTTACCAAGCTTGCCTACCGAATAATTTATTACATTATTGTTTTCTTTAGAAACTATAATCGGCTTGTTGCCCCATCGTTTTGAACCAGTAGAATCAACATACTGTGCACGCAACAATGTTTTATTATTCAGGTTTTCTAACCAAAAAATAAATCTTCCGCCTTTATTATCTGGAATTATTTCTGTTTCGCTAATAGTATTGTTTGAATTATAAAGATTACCTTTTAATGAATCACTTAAAATTTTTCCATTAGGACTTAGTGAACAATATTTAACCGAAAATTTGTTTGATCCGCTGCCGCTTTTAGAGATATAACTTGCATAAACAAATCCTTTTTTATCCACACGAAGTGAGTAATCAGTTTTTTCAACTTTGGAATCTGTTAATTGGATTCCTTCATTCTGCCATAATCTTAATCCGGTTTTACTAAGTTTTTGTATATAAAGTTCTGGATGATTTTTTTCTTTACCGCGCCACAAAACAAAAACGTTTCCGTAAGGTTCAACAGCAGCTAAAGGATTTTCTTTTAATCCGCCTCTTGTAGAAACAGCTTTACCATCAGCTCTAAAACTTACTTCACCATTTTTATCAAATCTTATATAATAAACATCACCGCTTTGCGTTCCTTTTTTATCTTCCCAAAAAACAAAAGCTCCGCCAGTTAAATCACTAAGTGCTGTAATGTTTATTGGATCAACAGGATCAATAACCAATTTAGTGTTTGAAGATGGATCGTTAACCCATTGAGCAGATACGTTTCCAACAAAGCACAAAAGTGTGATTACAGTAAATAATAAATTTCTAATATGTATTTGTTTAATCTTCAATATTTTTTTTGAATACTAATTATTTACAAAATCCAGGTCTTCATTAAATCTAACGCTAACCAATTTAGAAACACCTTCTTCCTGCATAGTAACTCCATATAAAGTGTTGGCAGCTTCCATTGTACGTTTGTTATGGGTAACAACAATAAATTGCGTGTCTTTACTAAACTCCTCAATAATTCTTGTAAAGCGATCTATGTTCGCATCATCAAGTGGAGCATTAATTTCATCAAGGATACAAAACGGACTTGGCTTAACAAGATAAATTGCAAACAGCAACGCAATTGCCGTTAAAGTTTTTTCTCCTCCAGATAAAAGTTCAATTGATGTTGGACGTTTACCTTTTGGCTTTGCAATTATTTCAATCTTTGCTTCAAGTGGATCAGCGTTTTCCTCAATCTTCAAATCTGCTTCATCACCTGGGTTAAAAAGAGTTCTAAATATTTTTACAAAATGTCCTCTTATTTTTTCAAAGGTTTCTGAAAACTGAGTTTGAGCTGTATTATTAATTTCTTCAATAGTTTTAATAACATCTTTTTCAGAGTCAACTAAATCATCTCTTTGTTTATGAAGAAAATCTAATCGTTCTCTTTCTTCTTCATATTCACTATGTGCAACAAGATTTATTGGACCTAGATTTTTTACTTTAGATTTTAAATCAAGAACTTCATCTGTGCGTTGTTTAAAATCAAATGACTGCAAATCTTCAAAATCTTTTTTCTCAAGTGTAAGCGAATAATTTTCTTTTATATGATCAATCAAATTTGCACTTTTAATATCAAGTTCTTTAATTGTCATATCCATATTGTGAATTGTGTCAGAAACAATTTCACGTTCTTTACGTAATCCACGCAAAGCAGAATCTTTTTGATTTACTTCTTCTCTTAAGCTTTTATGTCGTGTTTCAATTTCCTCTAACTGACTATTTAAAGTATTTTTTGTTTCATCAAGCTCATTAAAATTTTGCTTCAAAGTATTAAGTTCTGTTTCAATCTGATTTATTTCACTTGAGGCAACTTCAATATCTTCATTTCTTTTTGAAATAGAATTATTTATGACAACAATAGATTCTTCAGCTCGTTTAATTGCATTTTCTGTGTTGCGTTTTTCTCCAACTAATCTTTCTATATTTACACTAAGCTCATTACGCTGAGTCAATATTTGATTGTATTCTTTTTCATATTCAGAATACTCATCATCTAAAGTTTGTTTCTTTCTTTCCTCAGAATCACGCAAAGCAATTTCGGTATTAAGTAAGGATTCTAATTTTATTTTCTTGTTATCAAAAAGATTTGATTCTGCAGCATGTTCTTTTATTTCGTGCTGAATTTTTTCAATCTCATCGTCAGCTTTTTGTTTTTCAAACTCAAACTGCCCGATTTGTTTATCAACATTCGCTAAATCATTTACAAGCAATCTACCCTGTTCGGATAAAACTTTTAAATCAATTTCGTTTAAAAGATTTTCATTTGCAATAATACTATTCTGTATCTCTAATAATTCTTCTTCGTGTTTAGGAAATTCATCTGCAAGATTTTCTAACAACTGTTTTCTGCCAAACAGAGAATCATCCAACCTCGGAACTGAGCCAGCTTCAATAACTCCATCAGCCGAAACAAAATCACCGTTTAAAGTTGCAAAACTAAATGTGTTGTACTTTTCAAAAAGTTCAAACGCCTTATCAAGATTATCAACAATACAAATGTTTTTTAGAATTTTGTTAAAAGAAGATTTCCATCTATCACGGGTTTTAATTGCGTTACTAGCCCAGCTTATAAAACCATTTTCCTGTTCAAGCTTTTTAGCTTTTCTCTTTTCAATAAAACTTTGAATCCTATTTAACAAACCTTTATTGCTTGCATCTTCAAAATGAGGAAAATAGAATGAAGCTTTTCCAATATCGTTTTGATTTAAATATTCAATTCCACGTTTTAAATCTTCTAAAGATTCAACAAGAACATTGTTAAGATTATTCTTTAATGCAGCTTCAACGGCAAAACGAAATTTTTCATCAGAATCACCAATGTGTGCAAGAATTGTACTGCCTTTTTTAGACCAATCTTTATTATCAAGAAGTGCCTTTGCGCCTTTAGAAACCCCTTCAAGGTTATCAATAAGATTCTGGATAAATGAAACTTTATCTTTTATTGATTTTATTAAACTGCGTTTTTCAAGCTCACGTTCTTTTAGTTTATTTAATTCAAGTTCAAGATTTTCTTTTTCAGTTTGTTTTCTAAGATAATTTTCTTCAGCCTCAGCAATATTTTTTTGAATTGCATCTTTATCATTTACAAGCTCTTCAATAAATCCAACTGTCTTTGCAATATTATTTGTTAAAGATTGTATTCTATCGTTTAACTTTTTAATGCTAACTTGTTTTGATTCAAGAATCGCAATAGTATTTCGTAATTCGTTTTCTCTTCCAGTAATCTCTTTAAATTTTTCGAGTAAAATTTCTGATTGTTCTTTAAGAATATTTTTCTTTTGCTCAAGAAATTCTAACTGAGTATCAACATTATGATCTAATGTTTTCTTTTCATGTTCTCTTTGCTCAATTTGTTCAGCAAAACTAGATAGCGATGCAGTTCCATTTTCTGTTATAACTTTAGATTCATCAAACTGGTTTGTCAATTCTTCTAGCTCGGTAATAAATCTTTCTTTATTGCGAGCAAGAGAATTTTTTCTTTCATTATTTAATGATCTAGAATTTTGAACATTAAAAATCTTTTCTGTTTGTAAAGTAATTTCATTTCTTTTTTCTTTAAGCTCGGTTTCAATTTCAACAAGTCTTTCACGTGCAGCTTTTATTTCATCTTCCAGCTTAGCAATATCAGATTCAAACTGAATTTTCCTTTTGAAATTTTCATCTTTGCTGATTTTTGATTCATCTATTTTTAAAATAAAAAGAGCAAGTTCTCGTTCAGATAAATCAATTTCTAACTCGCGTAATTGTGATGTTAAAACATTGTATTTATCTGCGCGCTTAGCTTGTCTTTCCAGCGATGCAACTTTTTTCTCAACCTCAGAAACAATATCATTAACACGATTTAAATCTGATTTTACTTCATCAAGTTTTCTAAGAGCCAATCTTCTTCTTAGCTTATACTTGTTTACGCCAGCAGCTTCTTCAAACATTGTACGGCGTTCTTCAGCTTTATTGCTAAGAATAGTTTCAACCATTTTTAATTCAATAACGGAATAAGCATTTGCACCAATTCCTGTATCCATAAAAAGATTGGTTATATCTTTTAACCTGCAAATGTTTTTATTTAAAAGATATTCACTCTCACCTGAGCGAAAAATTCTTCTGGTGATTGTCACATCAGTATATTCGGTTGGCAAAATACCTTTGTTGTTTTCAATCGTTAGCGATACTTCCGCCATTCCCATTGGTTTACGTTGATTTGTTCCATTGAAAATAACATTTTCCATTTTATCGCTTCTTAGCGTGGAACTTTTTTGCTCACCGAGACACCAGCGCAATGCATCAACTACATTTGTTTTTCCACAGCCGTTCGGTCCAACGATTGAAGTAACACCCTGATTAAAGTTAATCTGTGTTTTTTGCGCAAAAGATTTAAAGCCAAGTATTTCTAGTTTTGATAAATACAAAAATTCTATCCAAAGATGTTAAACTGTTTAAGAGCCAATTTTAAATATTGAAAAACTGAATTGTTTACTTCATAGTAAAGCAAGAAAATTATTTTAAGTGCAAAAATTGAAATCAAACCATAGAAATAAATTCCACCGGCGTTAACATCAAAAATTACGGAGATGCCTTTTAGCAGCCTGTAAAGCAGCCAGAATACAAACAATATCAAAAAAATATAAACATAAATGTTTCCAGCGCCGGCATTTAATAATCTGTAAAGTACAATTCCAACTGGAATTAAAAGCACTACAGGAAGCATTGCCCAAACTACTGTAAAAAATACGCTTGAGAGGTAAACCTTTGTTCTTACAAAAAAAGATAACGCAGTAATTATAATTGTTAAAAGTAACATTGCAATTACGGCTAACACAAATAACCAGATTAATGCATTAATCGGATTCCATGCAAGATAACTGACTCCTGATATTAAACTCGGACTTCCGAAAGCAAGAATTATTTTTTCAAACAAAACACTATTCTTAATGTAGAAAAACATATTTGCAAAAAGCAAAGACATAACCAGTGCAACTATAATCGATAGAAATAACGTATGATATGCTGAAATAATTCTTTGATCACGAACATCAGCAAAAAAATTATAAGGACGAAGTAGTGCGCGCGAAGCATCTTCCCTAAATTTTCTGCCCGAGTTAACAAGCACGCCCATTAATAATGCAAGAACTAATCCTGTGATTATAAAAATCATTGGGGCATCATCTTTATCGCTGCCGATTGGGATTGTAACTTTTTCTGTGTTTTTCATTCTTGCGGATAAAACTTTATATGCAATTCTATCCTGATTTCTATCTTCGCTTATCAAACCAATGCTGTAAACATTCTCTTTGTTGTATCCGCAAATTATTGAACGATAATCACCGCGTAAATCATACATTGTGTTTGCAAAAAAACCTGCAAGATTATTTTTTTCATTAAAACTAAAAACATCATCAAAAAATTTAGCCTGCGCTTCGTATGAAAATTTATTTACATAACCATCAGTTTGTCCAATATTTGCAGTGTAAGTTGCTTCACCAATAAATATTTTCCCTTTACCTAGAGTTGTGATAAGATTATCAACATCAGTTTGTTTATCGTTTGGCTGCTGATTTAAAAACTCAATGCCGTATAAATCAAGATTATCAACTTGCTGAAATTCGAAATCAAAAAATGAAGCATATGTAAGAATGCTTCTATTCTTTTTTACCTGTGATGATAAATTTGTTAATAAAGCCCGATGTTCATCCGAACTAAAAAGATAACTTGAGCCAAATCCCAATCCTGCCATTGCTGAATAATTTTCATAAGCAGCAAGTAAACTTGAAAGATAATTTTTACTGCGCACAACAAAATTCTGTGAGCCTGCAAGTCCTTCCGGTAAGTTTGCAATTGGAAGTTCTACAAAAGCAAATAAACCTATCTGCTCGCACAATCTTAAATAATACGGATGCGGTAATGCTCTTGAAAATCTAACAGAATTAAATCCTGCTTGTTTAATTTTTTCAAAATCGCTTTCCATTCTTTCGTAAGATGAAAGGCTTCCGTATTGATAAAAAGATGGAGTATAAGTAACTCCACATAGATTAAATGTTTTTCCGTTTAGTAAAAAATTATTTTGTGTGGATTCTAATTTAAAAATTGCAATACTTTGATCATGCCTATCGATAAGTTGAGAGCCGCGCCACAGTTCTAGTCTTACAATATAACTTGCGGGATTTTCGGGACTCCAAAAGGCTGGCGAAGAAATTGTAATGCTATTATTAATTTCAACTTGTTTGTTTTGCTTCAATACAAAATTATTATCACTTAAACTTGAGCCTGATCCAATGTTTGAACCTGAACTTAAACTTGTCCTACCATCTGGATAAAAAAACTGAGTGCGTAATGTAAAACTTGTTTGAGTGCCAAGTGTATCAGAAACCTTTTTAAACTCTTTATTATCTATAATAGATTTTAATGTAATAACAGCACTATTTGATTTAATGTTAACTTCAGTTTTAAATGTAAGATCTGAAATGCTAACATTTGGAGTTAAATGTAAATAGACATCTCGAATAACTCCGCCAAAATTTTGCGGAAATAAAAATCTTTGCTTAAGCGGAATTGTGTTTTTACTATCAAGCTTATAAGAAAGTTTTACAGAGATGATATTTGATTTATCAGATTTTAAAATATCTCGTGGAAGTGAAACTGTAAAAGGAAACTCACCACCAGGATGACGATATATTATAACTTTGTTTACAGAAATATCTGCCGAGTAGTTTAATCCAAAAAAGTTTAGTGAAATTTTATTGTTACTTATCTGATCATTTGTAAGCGAAAAGCTTTTTTCAAAAACAAAATCACCTTTCCCATCAAAAATAGATGGAACTGTTATGCTAACTTTTTCCTTTTTATCATCATCAGCAGGGTAAACTTTCCAATTCCCGTTTAGAGAAATAACATCACGTGTATTTGTGATATCAAAAAAAAGTTGATCCGATGTATTTAATTTATAATTTGGAAGATCTTTGAAGATAACCTGCGGAAAAATTACCTGATTGGAAATTATTGCGGTTATAAATAGATTGTAAAGTAAACTTTTGAGGAAAATCATTCTTTGCTACAAAACTCCTGAAAAATAAGGTACAAATATAACCTCAAATCGAAGGGATTGCAATGAAATGAAAGCCTGATTTAAGTTAAAAATCAGGCTTTCGAAAAGAAAATAAAATATTAAGCGCCTTTTATAATCCCTATGAAGGAATCAGCCTTTAAGCAAGCACCACCAACCAAAGCTCCATCAATATCTTTTTGAGAAAGTAGTTCTTTTGCATTATCAGGTTTTACACTACCACCATACTGGATTGTTACATCATTTGCTATTTCTAATGAGTAATCAATCTCTATTAAGTCACGAATAAACTCGTGAACTTCTTGAGCTTGAGCAGGACTTGCGGTTTTTCCGGTTCCAATTGCCCAAACAGGTTCATAAGCAATAATAATGTTTTTCATTTCTGCTTCGGTAATTCCAGCTAAACCAAGCAGTACTTGTTTTTTTATTACATCATTTGTTATTCCGGTTTCACGTTCTTCTAAAAGTTCGCCAACACAAAAAATTGGTTTCAATCCCGCAGCCAAAGCTTTTTTGATTTTTTTATTTATCATTTCATCGCTTTCACCAAAAATTGCCCTGCGTTCTGAATGTCCAAGAATTACATATTCACATCCAACAGATTTTAACATTGATGCAGATATCTCGCCAGTAAAAGCTCCATTTTCTTCAAAGTGCATATTTTGTGCGCCAAGTTTTATCTGGCTGCCTTTTAAAAGTTTTGATGCTTCTGAAAGCGAAGTGAACGGTGGACAAACAATTACATCACAATTTGGTTTTTCATTTTGTAAAAGATTTTTTAACTCAGCGATAAGTTTTTCTGATTGAGCTAAATCATTATTCATTTTCCAGTTTCCGGCAATTACAGTTTTACGCATTTTTTCCTCAAAGTTTTAATAAAATTTCTTTGTAAAATTAAGAAAGAAATTATTGGATTTAAACTCTGCGATCTTTGTGTGTTTTAGCTTTGCGCACTTTGCGTGAAATACTTCTCGCAAAGACGTAAAGTCGCAAAGAAAAGTATTTAATATGAAATCAAAAATATCCAAACAAGTTTTTATTCTTGGGATGGTAAGCCTGTTTACAGACATTGCCAGCGAAATGCTTTATCCCGTTACTCCAATTTTCTTAACAACGGTTTTAGGCTCATCAATGGCTGTTGTAGGCGTGATTGAAGGAATTGCAGAAGTTATCGCTGGTTTATTAAAAGGATATTTTGGAAATCTTTCAGATAAAGTAGGTAAGCAATCAATCTTTGTTGTCTTGGGATATGGAATTTCTGCGCTTGCAAAACCTTTACCTGGAGTTTTTCAAAACATTCCTGTTGTCTTAACATCACGAGTTTCAGACAGAATTGGAAAAGGAATTAGAACTGCACCTCGAGACGCTTTACTTGCAAGTTACTCTGATGGAAATTCAGGAGCAGTTTTTGGTTTTCATCGTGGAATGGATACGCTGGGTGCGGCAATAGGACCTGTTGTTGCTTTGATTTTATTAAACTTTTATCCGAATAATTTTCAGTTAATATTTTTAATTGCATTTATTCCTTCTGTAGTTGCTGTGTTTTTTACATTACTAGTCAAGGATAGACAAACCTCTTCAGAATCGAAATCCAGAAAAAATTATTTAGAATTTTGGAAATCCGCACCGAAGCAGTATAAAAAAGTTTTAATTTTAATTTCGATTTTTTCGTTAGTTAACAGTAGTGATGTTTTCTTAATCTTGAAATCACAAAACATTACCAATTCAAGTTCATTAGCAATTTTAGGATATGTTTTCTACAATCTCATCTATGCCGCAGTTTCTTATCCGTTGGGTGGATTATCAGATAAACTTGGTAAGCAAAAAGTTTTTTCATTTGGTCTAATAATTTTCTCACTTGTTTATTTTGGATTTGCAGTAGTTGATAATATTAATGTTATATGGATTCTATTCGCGTTGTATGGAATCTATGCAGCTTCAACAGAAGGAGTTTCTAAAGCCTGGATTTCAGATTTAATTCCAAAGGAACAACGCGGTTCTGCAATTGGATTACTTACAATGCTAACAAGTTTTTCAGTAATGATAGGATCATTTCTAACAGGAATTTTGTGGGATAAATTCGGATCTCAAATTCCATTCTTGTTTTCCGCAATTATTAGTTTGTTTATTGGAACATTCTTAATTGTTGGAAATCAAAAAAAAAATTAAGGCATTAAACTTTGCGCCCTTTGCGATAAATTCTTCTGCTGTTTCACGCAAAGGTCGCTAAGATTTTCGCAGAGGACGCAAAGGATTACAATATTTCTCACCAAAAATCTTTTGTTCCTTTTTTGTATTTTGAGATCAGGATTTTTCAATCATAAAAACTTCATAAATGCAGTTATCAAAACAAAATATTGCAGTTATTGCCTTAAGCGGTGGAATGGATAGTTGTGTTACTGCAGCAATCGCTAATCTTGATTACGAGCTTGCTTTTGCTCATATCAATTACGGACAAAGAACTGTAAACAGAGAATTAAAATCATTTAATGAAATTGCTGATCATTACAGGGTTAAAAAAAGACTAATTATTGATTACACACATCTCTCAAAAATAGGCGGATCATCTCTTACGGATAAGAATATCGAAGTAACAAAAGCTGATTTAGAAAACCCGGATGTTCCATCTTCTTATGTTCCGTTTAGAAATGCAAACATTCTTTCCGCTTGTGTTAGCTGGGCTGAAGTTTTAAACGCAAACGCTGTTTTTATCGGAGCTGTTTACGAAGATTCGTCTGGTTATCCCGATTGCAGACCGGATTTTTTTACTGCTTACGAAAAAATGATTGACCTTGGTACAAAACCGGAAACACAAATTAAAATTGTTACTCCAATAATAAACTTATCCAAGGCAGAAATTGTTAAGAAAGGAATTGAACTTGATGCGCCGCTTCATTTAACTTGGAGTTGCTATCAAAATGAAGATGAAGCTTGCGGTATTTGTGATAGTTGTGCATTGCGTTTACGAGGATTTCAGCAAGCTGGTTTTGATGATCCAATAAAGTATAAAGTTAGACCAAAGTATTAATTAAGAAAGACAACAAAAAACATGAACGAAAAAACAAAAATCTTAGAAACTTTTGAAAATAAATATCCTGACAGAGATTACACTGTAACTCATATTGCACCAGAGTTTACTTCTCTTTGCCCTAAAACCGGGCAGCCTGATTTTGCAACTATAACTCTTGAGTATGAACCAGATAAGCTTTGTGTGGAATTAAAATCTTATAAATTCTATCTTCAATCTTATAGGAATGATGGAATATTTTTTGAAAGTGTTACAAATAAAATTCTTGATGATCTTGTTGAAGTTACTCACCCAAGATTTATGAAAATTACTGCTGAGTTTAACACTCGAGGTGGAATTTCATCCGTTATAGAAGTTGAGTATTACAACGATGATTTTTATGAGGATGAAGATGAAGAAGAAAGTGATGATTTACTAAATTAAAGTATCTGTCATTCCGTCCAGATTTTACAGGATCGGAATCTACCGGAATAATATGTTTAGAAGCTAAAACAAGCCTGTCTGCCGACAGGCAGGTTCAACTTAAAATTAAGCAATACTATTTAATATGCTTCGCTTATTAGAAATAAAAAAAGAATTTCTTAAAGAAAGAGAAAATCTCTTTGCGTCATTCAATGGCAAATCTGATGCTTTTGTGTTTAGCAAAAACTACAGTTTGCTTTTAGAAGATACGATTAGAATAATTCTTGCTGATAAGAAAATTTCATTTGCTTTAGCTTCTGCAGGTAGTTTTAGCAGACGTGAGCTTTCTCCATATTCAGATATTGATTTAATGATTATTTCCAATTCAATTGAT
>Ga0138256_10003542_pt1 | contig 16591 bp, 18 predicted proteins | sample KNB2016incub_MG_FD_105486 | JGI IMG/M metagenome (GOLD analysis project Ga0138256, IMG submission 105486) | Active sludge microbial communities from wastewater in Klosterneuburg, Austria - KNB2014incub_MG | ecosystem: Engineered > WWTP > Activated sludge > Unclassified | place: Austria... | reverse complement strand
GGATCGATCCCGCGACAGGGAATGGAGTGCCGAGCAATCCGTTCTATGATCCGGCGCAGCCCCGCGCACCTAAGTCCCGCGTGTGGGCCCTGGGTCTGCGCAACCCGTTCCGCGCGGCCTTGCGCCCGGGCACCGGCAGCACGGATCCGGCTGTGGGTGATCCTGGTACGGTGTACATCGGTGACGTCGGATGGGATCAATGGGAGGAACTGAACGTTTGCTACGAAGGAGGAATGAACTTCGGTTGGCCGCTGATGGAAGGATTGGAGCCTATGCCGAACTACCAGGCTACTGCCGGCAAGAACTTCGACGCGCCGAACCCCTTGTTCAACGGCACCTCCTGCACGGTGGACTTCTTCAACTTCAAGGACCTGTTGAAGCAGGATACGCCGATCCATTTGAACGGTCACCCGAACCCTTGCGACGGCAGCCAGCAGATCCCCAACACCGTTCCGCACTTCTTCCATGCGCGCCCCGCCATCGATTGGCAGCATGGTGTGAACAGGGCCCGCACCGGCATTTTCAGTGCTGGCGTTGCCGCGACCATCGATCTCAATGCCGTGGGATCCCCGGTACCCGGCCCAATGTTCGGTGGCTTCGCGGCCATTGGCGGAACCTGGCTCAGCGGTACGGGCTGGCCGGCGGGCTATCAGAACGTGTATTTCCACGGTGACTATCCCGGAGCATGGATCAGGAGGTTCAATTTCAATAGCCAGGATGCGCCGGTCTCCGTGCATGACTTCGGGAGCAACATGGGGGCGGTGATCTGGATGGGCGAGGGGCCTGAAGGATGCCTTTACTACGTCCGCTACGATAGCAATGAACTACGCCGCATCTGCTACTCCCAAGCGGTGAACCTGCCACCGGTAGCGGTGGCCTCGCAGAACGTGCAGTATGGTCCTGGACCGCTCAACGTGCAGTTCAATGGTGCGGGATCCTATGATCCGGAGAACAGCGCCATCACCTACCTCTGGAACTTCGGCGACGGGCAGACCAGCACGGCCCAGAACCCAGCGCATCTTTTCAGCCCGAACCCAAACGTCCTCACCAGCTACACAGTGACCTTGACGGTAACGGACGGCAACCTCCAGACGAACCAAACCACGTTGCTGGTGAGCGTGAACAACACGCCACCGTCGGTCAACATCAACAGCTTCGCGGACGGCAGCTACTACCCGCATGGGATCGACACCACGTTCGTGCTCAGCGCAGCGGTTTCGGACCTGGAGCACGGACCGGGGCAACTCACCTATGCATGGCGCACCATCCTGCACCACAACACCCACGTCCATCCGGAGCCTGCCAATGCCGCACCGGTCACCTCCACCCTGATAAGTGGCGTGGGCTGCGACGGACAGGACTATTTCTACGAGATCAAGCTCACGGTGACGGATGCTGGTGGGTTGGCCACTTCGGATGTGAACTATCTCTATCCCCGATGCTACGCCATAGCGCCCACCGCGTTGATCTTGTCGAACGTATCCTTCGGCCTCGGACCGCTCAATGTGCAGTTCGATGGCAGCACCTCGTACGATCCGGGTTCCATTGTGAGCTATGCGTGGGATTTCGGTGATGGTGGGACCGCAACGGGACCGACCCCCGCCCATAATTTCACCGCTACGGGTGAGCACTATGTGACCCTTACGGTAACGGACAACGATGGCTTGACCGGGACCGTGCAACGGTTGATCACCGTGCTCACGTTGGATCCACCACAATGCGTGGGAGCGCTGGGTAGTGTGCGCCGGGATTTTTGGTCAGGAATAAGTGGTTCCGCCGTCATCAACCTCACCAGCAGCCCCAACTATCCGAACAATCCGACGAGCACCACGTTCCCGACAATGTTCCAAGGGCCTGCGAACACTGCCAACAACTACGGCACCCGGATGCATGGATACATCATCGCACCCGAGACGGGTATCTACCATTTCACCATTACCAGCGACGACGCTTCTGTGCTGTACCTGAGCCCGAACGCTGACCCGGCGTTCAAGCAGTACACCTGCGAGGTCCCGGGATCCACAGGCAACACGGAGTACACCAAGTACCCGACACAACGAAGCGGGAACATCCAAATGCAAGCAGGCGCCTATTACTATGTGGAAATGATACAGAAGGAGGGTAGCGGATCGGACCACATGACCTTGCGCTGGGAACGCCCCTCGAACTCGACCCTCACCATTGTTCCGGGAGCCAATCTCGCCCGGTGGCAGGATTGTGTACCAAGTGTTAATCTGCGGGTGAACCTGCAGGGAGCGTTCGATGGTCAGGCCAACTTGATGCGTGATGCGTTGCGCAGCAGCAGCCTGGTGCCCGCCATCGAACCCTTCACCGCATTGGGATACACCCAAGTGGGCGGCGGGGGAGGGGAAACCGTCCCGGGATCGCTCCTTGCAGTGACCGGCGCTAACGCGGTCGTGGATTGGGTGCTTGTGGAATTGCGGAACAAGAACAACCCGTCCACCATCGTAGCTACCAAGAGCGCATTGCTACAGCGCGATGGTGATGTCGTGGGAACGAACGGATATCCGCGTCTGCTCTTCAACGTTGCGACGGACAACTACTACGTCGCCGTTCGACACCGCAACCACTTCGGCGCGATGACCTTCGCCAGTACCCTGCTGAACAAGAACCAGAAGCTGGTGGATCTGACGTTGACCACCACAGCCACCTATGGAACGGACGCACGTGCAGTGCTGTCCAACGGTAAGCGCGCGCTTTGGGCCGGGAACGTGGTCCCGGATGCATCGTTGAAGTACGCCGGTGGCTCGAACGATCGTGACCCGATCCTCGTGGGGATCGGTGGCATGGTGCCGACCGCGACGGTCAATGGGTATCTCCCTACTGACGTGACCTTGGATGGTGTGGTGAAGTACGCCGGAAGCAACAATGATCGCGACCCGATCCTCATCAACATTGGTGGTACTGTGCCGACCGCGACGCGGGCGCAACAGCTTCCTTGACCACGGTTCAACAGGGGCGCGAGAACGCCTTTCCCGGTCGTGCCATGAGGTAGGCATCGAGCGCCTTGCCTCGCTGCTCGCGCAACACGGCGTTCAGTAAGGATCTTGTGCGGTGGTCGAGCACCTTGGTGATCGATTGATCACCCGTGCGCTGGGCGTAACGTTTTCCGATCGTGGACATGGCGAAGGGTTCTCCGCAAATGTGCCATCGTACCACAGGCTGAGCCAATACCACGATCGCGGTAAGGTCATTGCCGATCATGAACGATCGATCGTCGATCATTGGCCCAGGTTGTCGCGTCGTAGGAACAGGACCTGTTGCGCACTGCTCCCGAACGTACGACCACTGGCGCGGAAGCCTCCTGGATCCACGCGCACATGGACCAGACGGTCCTGGTCTCCTGTATCATAGACGTGTTCCCAAAGCGTATCGCCCGTGCTCGTGGTCCGGATGGCCAAGGCATCGGTGGCCCGGCCCAGGCCGCGTTCTCCCACCACGAGGAGGTCACCGGTGGGCGTCTCTGCAAGGGCGAACGCTTCCCTGTCCATGAGGGTGTCGCCCAGGGCGCGGGTCCACAGCGTATCTCCATCGCCCTCCAAGCCGATCAACCAGATGTTCCTTTTGCGCCGGAGCAGATGGTCGAGCATGCCATAGCTGTTCGTAGCACCGGCCATCACGAAAGTCCCGTCGCCACGTTCGATGATCGCGTGGCCGAGGTCATCCTTGATACCACCGAAACCGCTTTGCCATTCCAGGTTCCCGGAGAGGTCGTACCGATACAGCAAGGCGTCCGTCTCGTCGCCGAAATTCAGCTGACGTCCTGTGATCATCGCCCCAAGCCCGTCGGCCGCTATTCCCAAGCCTTCCTCATCGAGGGGGCCGCCCTGAACGCTGGACCAGATTAGATTGCCGCCTCCATCCATTCGCAACGTCATCACGTCGTGCGAGCCCGAAGCGTTATCCACACCGGTTGCCATCACCCCACCGGTCGCCAGTTCAGTCACCGCGAATATCTGTTGGTCGTCCGGCGCATGCGCGGTGCTTGTCCATTCCACATTGTTCGCGGCATTGATGCGGACCAACAAAATGTCGTGCTCATCCTCACCATCCGGGATCACGCTCCCCGCGAGGTAGCCACCGCCGCCACTGGAAGGAACGAAAGTTTGAACGAACACACGTCCGGACAGGGCGAGATCGATCGTGGCGGTCACCGTCCCGTTGACATCGTGAACGAAGAGTCCACAACGAGGACCAGAAGTGGCATCCCAGATCGCGGCGGCCACGATCTGGGCGCTGCCTTGAGGAACGCTGCCGACACCGAATTCCCCGCGAAAGCCGCCGGTCGCCGTGGTGAACGAAGGCTGGGACCTCACCGTGATACAGCACAGCCACACCAGGAACAGAACGAAGCACATAGAACGTCGCATGCCGAAAGATAGACCTGGCACTAAGTCTACTTTTGGTCGGTGCGGCGGGATCATAACGTAGGTATGTTCATCCTGATCGGCCTGCTCATGGGTGTCCCCGCCGTGATGGCCGTGGCCATGACGGACCAGTGCGCCCTGCATGCGACCATCAACAAAGTACATGCACCATGGGCGGATGCGCTCTTCAAGTATACCACGCACTTGGGGGATGGCCTGGTGCCAACCACGCTGTCGTTGCTCCTCCTCGTGTTCGGGACGTGGCGGTCTTTTCTGATGGTGGGGGTGAGCACCGGACTGAGCGCCATCTTCGTACAAGGGCTCAAACGGATCGCGTTCGCTGACCATGATCGTCCTGTGCATCTGCTCGCCTCGAGCACCGACCTGTATCTGGTGGATGGGGTCACCATGCACCACCACTTCAGTTTTCCGTCCGGCCATGCCACAGCAGCGTTCAGCATGTGCTTGGCGTTGGCGGTGATAGATGGTCAGCGTCGGACCGGATGGGCCTGGGCTTTGCTTGCTTGCATCCTGGCCTTTTCACGCGTATACCTCTCCCAGCATTTCACCGAAGATGTGCTAGCCGGTGCGCTGGTCGGCACAGGGACGGCGGTGGTCGTCTACCACCCCTTGTTCCGCGCATCGTTCTCCCATCGCCCCTGGCTGGATCGAAGGCCCTTCCGAAAGAAGCACTCGTTGCCTGCCAGCGCTATTGCCCGGAATAGGTGATGCGGTAGATCATGTCAGCCGCATCGTCGCTCACGAGCAAACTGCCATCCGGGGCCACGAGCACATCCACGGGCCGCCCCCAGGCGCGTGCGCCTTTCAACCAGCCTTCGGCGAACACCTCGGTGCGCGCAGTGCCATCTGGTTGTGGATATGCCACCGCGATACGATAACCGATCGGCGTGCTCCGGTTCCAGCTACCATGCTCCGCAATGAAAATGGCATTGTGATATTCCTCCGGGAACATGGATCCCGTGTAGAAACGCATGCCAAGGGGAGCCACATGCGGTCCGAGCTCGGCGACCGGCGCAACGAAGTCGGAACACGCACGTTGCTTTCCGAATTCAGGGTCGGGGATCGTTCCCGCATGGCAGAAGGGATATCCGAAATGCTGCCCGATCGTGGTTACGCGGTCCAGTTCACAATCGGGAGTGTCGTCGCCCAGCCAGTCCCGACCGTTCTCTGTGAACCAAAGTTCTCCGGTGGTGGGATGCCAATCGAATCCCACGGTATTGCGCACGCCATTGGCGACGATCTCCGGCCCGGTGCCGTCCGCATTGATCCGCGATATGGAGGCATAGATGGGATCGTCGCTCAGGCAATTGTTGCAGGGGGCGCCTACCGGTACGTAGAGCTTTCCGTCCGGTCCGAACGCGATGAATTTCCAGCCGTGATGCGTTTCCGAGGGGAACGCGTCGGTGACCACGACCGGCTCCGGGGGGGCTTCTAGGTGTGCTTCGATGTCCGGGTACCGAAGTATGCTGCTCACGGCGGAGACATAAAGGTCGCCGTCATGGAATGCGACGCCAACGGGCATTTGGAGGTTCCGGTCCACCGTCCAGTGTTTCTCCGCTCGACCATCGCCATCATCATCGCGTAAGGCATGCACCACGCCTTCCTCTTTGCTGCCCACGAACAAGGTGCCCCGCGCTCCCCAGCACATGGCCCTGGCATTGGTCACGCTGTCCGCGTAAACGCTGATGGAGAACCCCTTTGGCAGGATGATGCCAGCGAGGTCCGGATCACCTCCCCGCATCGTGGGCATGCAGACCGCGCCGCAAAGGGACCATGCGGCAGCCAGGGCTAAAGGACTTCGAAACGAGGTGTGCAGGCTCATGTGAAAGGGATCTCGGGACCCGAGGCGCGAAAGAGTGGGCGCCACCTGTGATCCTCCGAAAGTAGCACAGCGGAGCCGGATGGATCCCGGATCACAGGAATGACGGCGGGACGGCTATTGCGGCCGTCCCGTCGCTGGTCAGGTGATATCACTTCTTGAGCACCAAGCGCTCCAGGTGTTGGCGGCGCAGGCGGCCGCTAGTATTGAAGAACCACTCCTTCATACCGTAATGGTAGCCGCGCTGTAGGCCCGTGCGGTGTGTGCCGAGCACGCCGCGCTTTCCGCTGAGTTTCTGGAGCACACGTGTCAGGCGAGCCTCCACTTCAGAAGCCGGAACGGAACGTTCGTTCTTGGCGGCCCATTTCTTCAAGTTGGCCAGCAATTCCTGCTTGGTGAGAAGCCGTCCGGAGTTCTGGATCGACGCGATCACGTTCTGGTCCCACGGGTTCAAACGGTAGCCACCTTCCTTGATGGTGCGCTTCTTCTTGCGACCCGGTTTGCGTCCACGACGCACCGGTCCATCGGTCTTGCGCGGCCGACCGGGACCCCGCTTCACCGGAGCAACTGCACTGGAAGAGCCGGTGGTTTTAATGCTTCGCAGGTCCTTGATCGACTTGCGGACGGCATCCAATTGGAACACCAAACGGCGTCGTTCCGAGCGATAGTGACCAAGCAATTGTTCGATGTCCTTTTCCGTGAATCTCTTCTTTGGCATTCTGCGAATAATTTGGGTGATATACCGGAGCACGGTACAGTGCGAAGCTATGGAGTTCTACCAGCGTGCTTGCCACATTTGCGGCGATCCTTGGTTTGGTGCCGCTCGTTCATCGCGCTTTTGCGGTCGTGCCAGGTTCTATTCCACGCGTATGCGTGGACCATCCGAAAAGGGTAGCATCGTTCCGATCCTTCGCGCTCGCGCTCCCATCCTTTGCATGATGGAACCCAACTCAAGGGACAGATCGGGGCTGGTCGCTATCAAGAGTCCGCCGCTGGTCTGTGGATCGCTAAGGATCATCATCCGGTCCATGCTTCCGGCCCCCTCCACCTTGTTCGAATAGCTCTTCCAATTCCGGAACGACCCGTCCGGGTAGGCCCCAAGGGCCAGGTAGGTATGCGCTTCGGGAACGACCGGCACCGACATGAAATCGAGTTGGGCGCATGTGCAGCTCCCCTCGCACATTTCGAGCAGGTGGCCCAGCAACCCGAACCCGGTGATGTCGGTCATCGCGGTGATATCCGGGATAGCGCCAAGTGCGGTGCCGACCTGATTGCTCTGACACATCAACTCGGTGGCGATCTTGGCATGCTCCGATCGGAGGATGTCCCGCTTCAACGCGGTCGTCAGGATCCCGACCCCGAGGGGTTTCGTGAGCCAGAGCGCATCACCGGGGCGAGCTGTGTCATTGCGCTTGATATGGGCGATCGGGGCTTCACCGGTCACCGCCAAGCCGAAAAAGGGTTCGGGTGCATCGATGCTATGTCCACCCGCGAGGGCGATGCCCGCATCATGGCAGGCCTTTCGCCCACCCTCCACCACCCGGGCCGCCAGCTCCGGCGCTAGTTTGTCCACCGGCCATCCGAGCACGGCGACAGCGAGCAACGGCCGCCCGCCCATCGCATACACGTCGCTCAGGGCGTTGGTAGCGGCGATCAGCCCGAAGTCGAAAGCATCGTCCACGATGGGGCTGAAGAAATCGACCGTGGAGATCAGTGCACGGCCCTGGCCGATGTCGTATACAGCGGCATCATCCTTTGTTCCGTAGCCTACCAGAAGGTGGGGGTCGGGGAAGATGCCGAGGTCGCTCTTGAGGATCGTATCGAGGACCGCCGGCGCGATCTTGCATCCACAACCGGCACCATGGCTGTAGCGGGTAAGGCGGATCGGATCAACGGTGGGCGGGAGTGGAAGCGGCATGGTCCTTCAAGCGTTGGGCGAGGCCGCGAAGATCGCCCTGTGAGGCAGGTAGTCGCGTAACCCGTTGAGGATCGCGTTGCGCGGCACCGTGCGCGTACGTCTTGTCGTAGTAGAGAAGGCTGATCAGTGCCACGATACGCAGATCACCGTCCACCAAGGCCTCCAACGCGGCTTTGCAGTGTTGAGGACCGAGCCGCTTCCGGATCCTTTGGACCGCTTCGGCCAGCAGTGCTCGAGGGTATTGACCATAGTCCTCCACCAGCCTGTCGGCCCGTTCTTCAAGCGGCATTTCCGCGAAGAAAAGGTGGGCAGCGCGCATACGTGCGAAGAACGCGTCCGGGACCTTCACGCGGCCGATCGTGGGGCTCTCATCCTCCACCCAACAAGGGCGCTGCGGGTCGATGGATCGAAGCGCCGACCAGAGAACGTTCTCGAAGTGCTCTGTGCTGGGTTGCGGTAATTCGCCCATGGCCCCGAAGGAAGATCCCTTGTGGTGCGCGATCGCTTCGAGGTCGATGACCTGCTCGCCGAGGTCCCGCAGGTACTCCAGCGTGGCGGTCTTGCCTGTTCCGGTGTATCCTCCGAGCACACATAGATGGCGATCGGCGGTGAAGCTTTCCAGCACATGGTGCCGGAAAGCCTTGTATCCGCCTTTCAAGGTGAATACTTCCGCGAAGCCGGCCTTGTCCAGTAACCAAGCCATGCTCGCACTACGCTCTCCCCCGCGCCAACAATGCACGCGCACCCTACCGCCAGGCGAAGTTATCCGCGCTTGCTGGACCAGGTCCGCGAGCTTGGGTCCAACGATGCGAAGACCTTCGAGGACCGCGACATCCCGACCTTGTTGTTTGTACAATGTCCCGACCACCGCGCGTTCCTCATCGGTGAACAGGGGAAGGCTCTGGGCCCCGGGGATGTGGCCTTGAGCGAATTCCTTGGGTGATCGCACATCGATGATCGGCGCATCGCTGGCCAGGAATTCAGCACATGGAAGGGGTCGTGGCACGCGCCGAATGTAGGCCTGGGCGCCAGCGTTGTGTCAATGTGCGATCATGCAAGGCGCGGATCGCACCTCCGAGCCCATTGTGACCATGATCAGGTACGGACCGGATGGCAGATCATGCACATCGATCCCGCTGGCCGGGCTGAGGACCTCTTTGCAAGGCCTTCCCTGACCATCGACGAACGATACCTTCTGCACGGGTGATGGAACCGTGAGGAAGACGACCTCATTGGCCGGCTGTGGAAAGAGGCGGGGAGGGGTATCCTTCGGCCCGTTCCGCAAAGAGGTGTTCAGGCACGATCCCGGATCACTCGCCAAGGGCTCGAGGAACGTGGCGAGGTGGGTGGCGCGAAGTGCATGGTCGTTCGTAAAATGATAGCTGCCGTTGTTGGCGTACCGAGGGCACTCGATCAACGATAGGTTCGGGTCGAAGGGAACACAGAACTCGAAGTCGGTGGTGTGTTCAGGCGGAGCGATCATCGCATCGAAAGAGGCTTTGATGGCGCCGCTGCCATACATGTCCGGGTAGTTGTAGTGCCACGGATACGCTCCCAAGTTGCAGTTGGCGCTAAGGGTGCTCATCGGTTTGCCCTTGCCGTGCATGACGACCCCGTCGCAGGTTTGATGGTAGAGATAGACCGCTGGGGTATCCGGGCCTTGCAGCCAATCCAGGTCGAACGCCTCCCAGGGAACTCCGCCGTAGAACGAGGCTACACCGCGCACGCTGGCGTCATATCCGTTCATGTTCAGAACGCCTTCCACAGGGCCGAGATCAGGACGCACCAACATGCCGGGATCGACCGGGAACGCCTGATAGTCGCACTCGAAGGCGGTCGCGTTCAACACCTGGCCATATGGAGATGGGGCATCGGGCAAGGCAGCGCACGCGGTTGGTTTCTCCGATGGGGCGTTCAAAAACGCTGTGGCGAGAGCGATGAACGCCCCTGCACTTTCTCCGCCGACCATCACCTTGTCGACGCAGGTGCTGTCCTGTTGGGCACGGGCCTTCAGCCAGCGGATGGCCCCTTTCACATCCTGCATGCCCCGGAAGATGGCGCGTTTGATCTCCGCACTGTCCAACGCATAGAACGATCGGTAGGCCTCGGGCCATGGTGTGATGCCGAAACCGGCCACGGGTCCTGGAACAAAGTCGTCCTTGTGCCATCCGAGCCTGTAGTTCACGCTCGCAACTACGTAGCCGCGCTTCACGAACTGTTGCAACATCGGTACGATACCGGCGGGGTCGTTCTTGCAACCGCCCAACCAACTGCCACCATGCACCATCACCAGGAGCGGACGACGCGGATCCGAGTTCCCGATGGGTTTGTAAAGATCCAGACGGAGGGTATCCACTGACCCGAGGTAGTTGGTGTCCACGCCGTACACCAGATCGGTATCCACCGTGAACGCGAACTGGTCCGGTGTCACATAGTCCTGGCTCCAGATGGGAAGCGGTGCGAACGACAGGAGGAAGAGAACGAACCAATGGCGATCCATGCCGCGAAGTTCGGGGGCAATGTATCCTGGCCGACTTTATGATCGCTGGTGGAATTGGACGGCGCGATGGTAATTGAGAATGATGACGCCATTTGTATTTAACCAAAAGGTTTAATACGTTTGTGAAGTTATGCTCACCTCCGATCGATTGTCGCTCACCTTCTCCGCCCTCGCCGACCCCACACGGCGGGCCATACTGGCGCGGCTTTCCACCGGTGCGGCCACGGTGAACGAGCTCGCCGCGCCTTTCGCGATGAGCCTGCCCGCAGTGAGCAAGCATCTGAAAGTGCTGGAACGGGCGCAACTCATCGCGCGTGGCAAGGAAGCCCAATGGCGCCCCTGCGAACTGAAGGCCGAGCCGCTGCGCGAAGCCGATGCTTGGATCGAACAGTACCGGCAGATGTGGGAAGAACGCTTCGACCGGCTCGACGCCTACTTGATGGAACTACAAGCCAAGTCCGCTGAAAGCAAAGTGGCTACAACCAAAAAGGCCAAGACCAAGAAGAAGCCATGAGCACAACGACCGGCACCGATCGCGAGATCATCATCACACGCACCGTTAAGGCACCGCGTGCGCTTGTCTTCGAGGCGTGGAGCGATCCCGAACACCTGGCGCATTGGTACGGTCCGAACGGCTTCGTGACCAAGACCATCTCCATGGATTTCAGGGTGGGTGGGCATTGGAAATTCACCATGACCGGTCCGGATGGCACCGTCTTCCCCAACACGGTGGTGTACAAAGAGATCACTCCCGTGGAGCGGATGGTACACGATCACGGCGACTGGGAGAACTACACGTTGTTCGAAGCCACCATCACGTTCATAGAGACCGATGGTGGCACGCTGATCACCCTGCGGAACCTCTTTCCCACGAAGGAAGCGCGCGACATGGTCGTGGAGAAGTACGGCGCGATCGAAGGCGGCCACCAGACACTCGCTCGCTTGGACGAATACTTGTCACAGAGATCATGAGCAAGGCAGGCATGTTCAACTTCATCGTGCAGAAGGACGCACGCACGATCACCGTGGAGCGCTCCTTCAACGCACCATTGGATCCCGTTTGGGCCGCGTGGGCCGAAGCGGATATCCTCTGCAAATGGTGGGCACCGAAGCCCTACCAATGCGTGATCAAGTCGCTGGAATTCCGCGAGGGCGGCCGCTGGCTCTACTACATGCAAGGCCAGGAAGGCGACCGGCATTGGTGCTTCTTCGATTACGAGACCGTACGGCCGAAGTCGTTCTTCTCCGGAAGCGATGCGTTCTGCGACGAGCATGGCGTGGCGAACAGCACCAAGCCCAAGGTGCGGTGGGAAGGTCATTTCAACGAGACCGCTGACCGCACGCTGGTCCGCATCATACTGCATTTCCAGACTCCGGAAGACCTTGAACAGATCGTTCAAATGGGCTTCAAGGAAGGCTTCACGCAGGGCATGGACCAGTTGGATGAACTGTTCGTCAACCGGACGTTCTACCACGGAACCAAGGCCGAACTGCCGATGGACGCGCTCATCGAGCCGGGCTTCAACTCCAACTACGGGCAACGCAACAAGGCGGAGTATGCGTACTTCACCGCTACGCTGGATGCCGCGACCTGGGGCGCTGAACTGGCCTTGGGCGAAGGCCGCGGACGCATCTACATCGTGGAACCAACGGCGGCTTTCGAAGATGATCCGAACTTGACGGACAAGAAGTTCCCTGGCAATCCCACCAAGTCGTACCGCACGAAAGAGGCGTTGCGCGTCGTGGGCGAAGTGAAGGACTGGAAAGGCCACGCGCCCGAACAACTCCAAGCCATGAAGGCCAATTTGCAACGGCTGAAAGAACAAGGCATCGAAGCCATTGAAGATTAGTGCGGCCGCATGAGTTCCCGCCCCAACCACGACGAAAAACCTCAACCTGATGAGCACCATCACCCGCATCACCATTTCCGCACTGGTGAACAAACCAGTTGCCCACGTTTGGAAGATCTGGACCGAACCCGCGCACATCACGCAATGGTGCGCTGCCAGCGATGATTGGCATTGCCCCAAAGCCACGAACGACGCGCGCACCGGCGGAAAGTTCTCCTCGACCATGGCCGCACGCGACGGCAGCTTCAGCTTCGACTTCGAAGGTGTTTACGATGACGTGCAACCGCACAAGCGCATCGCCTACACCATGGGGGATGGACGCACTTGCGAGATCCTGTTCTCGCCGGAGAACGACGGCACACGCGTGGTGGAATCATTCGATGCCGAAACACAGAACAGCGTGGAGATGCAGAAAGGCGGCTGGCAGGCGATCCTCGATCGGTTCAAGGCGTACGCTGAAGCACAGGTGTGAACTGAAGCAAGTCACACAAGTCATTCGCAACGATCACAAGAGCATGAGTACCAAGGTCAAGATCACACCGCATGGTGAACGCGCTATCCTGATCACGCGCAGCTTCAAGGCCCCGCGTGAGCTGGTCTTTGCTGCGATGAGCCAAGCTGAAATGGTAGGCCAATGGCTTCATGGCCCGCCGGGATGGACGATGACCACCAGTGAGATGGACCTGCGTGTCGGTGGCCGATACCGCTGGGTTTGGACCAATGCCGACGGTCGCGAAATGGGCATGGGCGGCACCGTGCTGGACGTGGATCCGCCATCGCTGCTGAAGACCACCGAGCAATTCGACGATGCCTGGTACGAAGGCGAAGCGACGAATACGGGCACACTGACCGAAGAGAACGGCGTGACGCTCATGTCGCTAGTGGTTGAATATGAGAGCACGAAGGCGCGCGATGGTGTGCTGGCCGGACCGATGGCCAGTGGCCTGGATGCCAGTTACGATCACCTGGACAACTTCCTCAACGCGAAGCACTGAAGTACCATGGCGAACCGCTTCGATACGGCCGTTTCCGAACTCCTCGATGCCCACAAGCACCCGTTGCGCAAGGAGATCGACCAGCTACGCGAGATCATCCTCGCTGCTGACAGGTCGATCGTGGAAGGTGTGAAATGGAACACGGCCAGTTTCCGGACCGCTGACTGGTTCGCTACGCTGAACGGCCCGAAACACGTGAAGGAACCCATGGTGATCCTGCATGCTGGTGCGAAGGCCAAGAGTATCGTGGTGAAGGATCGCATTCCGGATCCGGCGGGCATGATCAAGTGGCTCGGCAACGATCGCGGCCAGATCGTCTTCAAGGACGGCAAGGACATCACTGCGAGACAACAAGCGCTGCAGGCCATCGTGAGCGCGTGGATACAACTCGTCTAACCAAATAAGGGCGCGAGATCTCGCGCCCCAACACCATGATGACCACACCCGAACTCATCACCACCAAAGAAGTCATCACCGCCGCGATCCCGCTCGTGGTCCCTGGCCGCGACATGCCCAAGTACATGGACCCTGCGATCCAGGAGATCCTCAGCGTCCTCGACGCGCAAGGCATGAAACCAGCCGGGCCGATGTTCTCCTACCATCACCGGCGACCCAGCGACACCTTCGACTTTGAGATCGGATTTCCGGTTGCGAAAGCGATCAAGCCTGAAGGACGCATGGTCAACAGCAAGTTGCCTGCTGCACGCGTCGTGCGCAGCGTTTATCAAGGACCCTACGAAGGATTAGCGCAGGCGTGGCCAGCGTTACAGAAGTGGGTGCGCGCGAACGGTCACGGCGAGACCGGCCGCTTCTGGGAGTGCTACTTGAACAATCCGAACGAGGTAGAGGACCCGAAGGACTACCGCACGGAGCTGAACTGGATCGTGGGCGAGTAACGAGGCTCACATGGAGACACGGAGGCACGGAGAAGACAGCATCATGGCAAAGAAGGCCCAAACCAAAGCGGCGACCGCTACCGACCTGCGATCGGTGATGACCTGGCTGGAAAGCCTGGGCAGTTCGCGTGTGCGCGAGGACATGGGCAAGCGCTTCGGCATCCACACGAATAAGGCTTGGGGCATGCGCATGGCCGATATGCAGAAGGTTTCGAAGGCGATCGGCACGGATCACCAACTGGCACAGCAACTATGGAAGACCGGCTGGTACGAGGCGCGTTTGGTGGCCACGATGATCGCCGCTCCGTTGCAGGTGACCCCGAAAGATATGGATGCCTGGTGCAAGGATTTTGACAACTGGGCCATCTGCGACACGGCCTGTTTCAAGCTGTGGGATCAAGTGCCGCACGCGTGGGACAAGGTTCCCATCTGGGCCAAGAGCGAACAGGAGTTCATCAAGCGCGCGGCGTTCGCGCTGCTAGCGTGCTTGAGCCTTCACCGCAACGATAAAGATCCCAAGGCTCTCAAGAAGTTCCTGCCGCTGGTGAATAGAGCCGCTAGCGATGAACGCAACTTCGTGAAGAAGGGCGTGAGCTGGGCCTTGCGCGGCTTGGCGAACACGAGCTCTGAAATGCACGCAACGGTAATGGATCTCGCTGAGGACCTCGCAACGAGCACGAACGTGACCGAACGATGGGTGGGTAAGGATGTGCTGCGCGACATCAAGCGACCGATGATCGCGAAGCGGGCGAAGAAGCGGGATGTCGTAAGGGCGCGGGATCTCGCCCACCGACCAAAAGCCAAAGTCAAACGCCCATGACCTGGTCTCTCCCTACCCTGATCCGAACGGATGCCATCGCTGGCATCACGGCGGGACTTGTCCTGTACTTCGGTCGGGAGGTCTGGTCGCCGCTTTCGGGTCTTTCAGTGGAGTGGTTCGGGCGGTTGGGGATCGTTGGGCTATGCTACGGCGCTTTCTCAGGGACGATCACACTGCTCAAAGCCTATCGGCCCATACCGGTTTGGACGCTCATCATCGCGAATGCGCTCTACGCCCTCTTCTGCATGGGCTTGCTCTTCAACAAGACTAGTGAACTGAGCGCGCTGGGCACTTTGCATCTGTTGGTTGAAGTGCTCTTCGTGGGTGGCTTGGCCTGGCTGGAAGCGCGCAGTGTACGAGCGGATGTTCGACGCATTCACCATTCGACGGCAGCGGAAGTGGTCCACCAAAGCCGATGACCATAGGAGCAATGAACCACATGAACAAACGACCCACCCGATGCTGCTGAAGAACAAGATCGCGATCATCCACGGAGGTGCTGGATCCATCGGTGGGGCCGTGGCCCGCGTCTTCGCGCGTGAAGGGGCTACGGTATACCTCACCGGTCGTACGCGATCCAAATTGGAAGTAGTTGCCGAGGACATTAGGAGCAGAGGGGGCAAAGCGGAGCTCGAACAACTGGATGCTCTTGATGAACGCGCCGTTCAGGAACATGCCGATGGTGTGTGCCAAAGGAGCGGGCGCATCGATATCGAGATGAACGCCATTGGCGTCATGCACATCCAAGGGAAAGCATTCCTCGACCAAAGTTTGGACGATCTCTATACACCGGTCGAGGGGTTTGTCCGCAGCAACTTCATCACCGCTCAAGCTGCTGCACGGCACATGGTGAAGCAACGCAGTGGGGTCATCCTCACGCTTTCCACGCCCGGTTCGCGGATGAGCGCATCGGGCTTCCTCGGCTATGGTGCTACCTGCGCAGCAGTAGAGGGTTTCTCACGGATCCTTGCGGGTGAACTCGGTATGCATGAAGTGCGCGTGGTCTGTTTGCGATCCCACGCCATACCGGAAGCCTTGCCAACCTCTTATGCCGGCGAGGTCTTCGCACTTGTTGCCCTTCAACAGGGGACCACGGCCGAGGCCATGCTCGCCGAAAGCGCGCGTACCGGAACCTTGCTCGGGCGTCTACCAACCTTGAATGAAGTGGCCGAAGACGCGGCCTTCCTCGCTTCCGATCGTGCTGGTGCCACGACAGGCGCCATCGCGAACCTCACCTCCGGCGCGATCGTCGATTGACCAAAACGACTTGACCATGGCCACCCTTTCAATAGACCAACAGGACACGAACAACCTTGCAGTAACAGACACAGACCAGCGCACGCTCGTGCTCTCGCGCATGATCAATGCGCCGCGCGAACTGGTC
>Ga0138256_10003541_pt1 | contig 16591 bp, 15 predicted proteins | sample KNB2016incub_MG_FD_105486 | JGI IMG/M metagenome (GOLD analysis project Ga0138256, IMG submission 105486) | Active sludge microbial communities from wastewater in Klosterneuburg, Austria - KNB2014incub_MG | ecosystem: Engineered > WWTP > Activated sludge > Unclassified | place: Austria... | reverse complement strand
GGGAGCCGCGCGCCAGCCAATGAACGCGTGCAGGACCAGTGAAAGCAGAAGAACGGGGGCCAGGGCCATAGAAATTGCCAGGCTGAAAAAAGCGCGGCACAGTGGTAAAGGGTATAGATGGTGCCTCGCTGTGGCGCTTCAAGGTGGCGTTTACAAATCTTTGGCGGCTTTACCAGTCAGGTTAAAACGTTCTTGATGTTGGAAAATCAAACCCTGCGGTCCATAGCTTTGTTCGGTGAATTCGGCGTGGTTCGCGTGCAGGGCCACCACGCTGCAGGCCCGTGTGCCGTAAGCGGGTGTGGCAATGAATGCCGCAGACAGGGCGCGCTCCATCGCCAGTGGAACACCGGTGTTCGGTAAGGATGCGTCATCGGCCAGTTCGGAGTTGTGCAACAGGGGTAGCAACTGGTTAGCCTCCAGCTGCTGGTGCTCTACCTGGGTTTTCAGGGCTTGGCGCAGGTGAATCAGTTTGGGCCATGGAGTTTGAAAGTTAGCATTGGAGACGGCCCCTATACCAGGTTCCATTTTGAGGATGTGAGCACCACGGCTTTCCAGCCCCATCAGTTGTGCGCCGTCGAACACCAGCAGGTTGAACGGGTTGTAGTTGGCGGCGTTTTGGCGCAATTGCGCCAGATACGCGCCAGCTGGACTATCGCTTTGCAGAAAGCCCGCCACCAATTCACCGCGAGAGGGTGCGTCCGTGCGTTGTGCTTCAACGGTGCGGTAGTTGGTGAGGGCCGCCAGTCGGCCACTGCGGCTCACACCCAGCCAGGTGCCGCCGCCCTGCAGGTCTTTGCCAGCCAGCACACGGGATTCTTTGGCACCATTGGCATCCCACCAGTGCAGGGGCAGGGCTGCGCGGGCATAGAACTCGTCGCGGTTGGACAGCAGCAGCAGCCGATGGCTTGCGTTGTGGGGTTGCCAGTTCCAGGCGATCAGACACATGGTGGGGTCTTGTGTTTCAGTCCGGGGTAGTTGACAGGTCAAGCGCGGTCCTGGAGACGACCTGGCGCATCACAAAACTGGAGTGCACGCCGGTTACGCCCTCAATGCGGGTCAGCTTGTTTAGCAGCAGGGTCTGGTAATGGTCCATGTCGCGCACGATCACCTTGAGTTGGTAGTCGGCGTCCTGCCCGGTGATAAGCAAACATTCCAGTACCTCGGGCAACAAGCCCACGGCAGCGTCAAAGTTGGCAAAGCGCTCGGGCGTGTGCAGGTCCATGGAAATGTGGATCAGCGCCATGAGCGTAAGGCCCAGCTTGCGTGCGTCCAGCAGGGCACGGTAGCCGACGATCAGGCCGGCTTCCTCCAGCGCGCGCACCCGCCGCAGACAGGGCGAGGGCGACAGACCAATGCGGTCAGCCAGATCCTGGTTGTTGATGCGGCCATCAATCTGCAGCACTTTCAGGATTTGGCGGTCATAGCGATCTAGCTTCATGTGGATAGCTTAAATATACAAATTTAAAGCAGAGTATGCCAAATATTGAATATTTATGGGCAACAACGCAATTGTCTGCCATGGTCATCGGTCTACACTGGGTGCAACTGCTACCAACAGCCCCAACACAGCAACATCGGCCACAAGCCACCGTTGTGCAGACAGCCCCACAAGGGCCACGCCGCAAAGCCAAACCTCCCCGGGCACATCCACGGCCCGGGGCCTGTCTTCTCACTTTCCCCCCCAGACACACACGGGATCAAGGCGCCGGCCGGGTACCTTCCAGAAAGGCTACCACCATACGGGCTACATCTTCGCCTTCGTGGCCGTGTTCCAGGCTGGCGCGGCTGGCCTGGTATTTTTCTTCACCGAGCATGTCGCGGCGCTTGTCGATCAGGTGGGCGCTTAAGCTTTCTTCAAATTCAGGATGGGGCTGGATACAGAACACGGCGTTACCCACCGTGAACGCCGCCACCGGGCAAAAGTCGCTGCTGGCCACCAGCGTGGCGCCGGGTGGCAATTCCAACACCTGGTCCTGGTGGCTGGCCAAGAGGGCAATTTGCGTGCGATCGGCCTGGTGCGGCAGGTCGGGGCGGTGCCAGTCATAGGTCATGCGCCCAGCGCCCCAACCTTGCGGTGCACGGCCGACCGGAGCGCCCATGCACAAGGCGATGAGCTGGTGGCCAAAACACACGCCAACCATTTTCTTGCCCGATTGCAACAGCGCGGTGACCTGCCGGCGCAATTCCACCACCCACGGTTCATCGGAAAACGCATCGGCCCGGCTGCCGGTCAAAAGCACGGCGTCATAGGTGTCAAACGACGCCGGGTACTGGCCATGTTGGGTGTTGAACACGTCCATGGTCCAGTCGACGCCCACGCCTTCGAATAATCGGATGAACAGGGCGCCAAAGCTGGAGTAGGTCTCGTGCAGATGGCCTTCCAGAATGTCGTTGTCAAGAATGCAAAGTTTCATAGCTATCAATTTGTTAGCTGAACAATCAATGAATACAAGGGCTAGCGTGCTCTTCTGGCTTTAACTGCTGCCGCCAGCTGCTGCAAAACCGGTATGGTTTGCTCCATGCTGATGCAGGCATCTGTAACCGAGACGCCGTGCTTCAGCGGCGCGCCGGGCACGATGTCCTGGCGGCCTTCCTGGAGGTGGCTTTCAATCATGATGCCGGTGATGCGCTGGTCTCCGGCTGCGATCTGGGCCGCCACTTCGGACGCCACCACGATCTGGCGTGCGTGCTGCTTGCTGCTGTTGGCGTGGCTCACGTCAATCATCACCTGCTCGCGCAGGCCGGCGGCCTTGAGCAAGGCGCAGGCGGCGTCCACGTCGGCCTTGGCGTAGTTGGTTTGCTTGCCACCACGCAAAATCACGTGGCAGTCGTCATTGCCACGGGTCTCAAAAATAGCGGTCTGTCCCATCTTGGTCATGCCCATGAAGGCGTGTGGCGCCTTGGCCGCCTGGATGGCATCAGTGGCGACCTTGATGCCGCCGTCCGTGCCGTTCTTGAAACCCACCGGGCACGACAGGCCGCTGGCCAGCTGGCGGTGGCTCTGGCTCTCGGTGGTGCGTGCGCCAATGGCGCCCCAACTGACCAGTTCGCTGATGAACTGGGGCGAGAGCAGGTCCAGAAACTCGGTGGCCACGGGCAGGCCCAGTTCCAGCACGTCCAGCACCAGCCGGCGGGCCATTTCCAGGCCTTCGTTGATGGCAAAGCTGTCGTCCAGGTGCGGATCGTTGATGTAGCCCTTCCAGCCCACCGTGGTGCGGGGTTTCTCGAAATACACGCGCATCACCACCAGCAGGTCGTCCTTCAGTGCATCGGCCTGGCGCTGAAGCTGGCGCGCGTATTCCATGGCCTGGTCATGGTTGTGGATGGAGCACGGCCCCACCACCACGATGAGGCGGTCGTCCTGGCCGTGCAGTACGTTGGAGATGGCGGCGCGGCTAATCTCCACCAGCGCCTGGGCGGCTTGCGGCACGGGCAGCTTTTCTTCCAGCAGGGCCGGGGTGATGAGGGGACGCACGGCGCTGATGCGGGTGTCGTCGATGCGGGTGGAGTCGTGGGTGGTCAGGCGCGCAGTGTGGGTGTTCGGCATACTATGAAATCGATAGCTACTTGTGTAGATTGGACGAGGGCTGGGTTGTACTTTGATGCTATTTTATGTGGATAGCGCTGGGTACCAGTTTGTAAGGGTCGTTTGCGGCTGTCACCCCAGGCAAAGCCCTGGGTGACAGAGCTGGGTTGGCGCCTTACGCTTTGTCCAATCAGGAGCCGGCATTGAGTAACTTCAGCGTATTTGACTATTGCAACCGTGACGCCAGCAACTACAAGGCCTGACCATGTGTGGCACACCTTTCATGCGCTGCGACTTGCCGAGTTTGATGAAGTTGACGGAGCGGCCTTTGACACTCTTGAAAACTTCATCGCGCGCATTGGCGCAATATTGCAGTGGAACGAGCAGTTGTCGGCCCATTGGGGCGTTTGAGTGTTGAAGTAGCTTCGGCGTCCCACCTGGCATACTGACTCTTGCAACCGGAGGGACGAGTCATGGCCACAGAAGCCGCCGCACGTAATAACTGGACGAGAGCGCAGACATTGGCGGCGTTGCACGTCTATTTGCAGCTACCGTTTGGCCAGTTGCACCAACGCAATCCCAAGCTCATTGAACTCGCGCAATGGATTGGCCGTACACCCGGTTCCATCGCATTGAAGCTGGTCAATTTGGCCAGTCTTGATCCAGTGATCGTTGCCAGTGGGCGTAGCGGCATGGGCAATGCTTCCGCATTGGATAAGCAAATCTGGAATGAACTACAAACCAACTGGGACGCTGTGGCGCTGGAGGCTGCTGCTGAATATGACGGTCTTGCAAGGCGCCATGAGGTTCAACCCGATGCAGGTTTGCTGGAAGAGTGGCCAACTGCCGAGGAGTTGTCGATTTTGGAAGAAGGTAAGACCCGGAGTGCCACTGTGCTAGTGCGGGTCAATCAGGCACGCTTCCGGCGTGCGGTGCTTAGCAGCTACAACGCGACCTGCTGCATCAGCGGTCTACAGCACGAAAAGCTGGTCATTGCCAGCCACATCGTGCCGTGGAGTGAGGACACCCATAACCGCCTCAACCCGCAAAATGGTCTGTGCCTGTCTGCCCTGCACGACCGAGCGTATGACCAAGGGTTGATTACGGTGATGCCCGATTTCACGGTCCGCGTGTCGTCCCAAGTGAAAGCCAACAAGGGCGATAGCTTCATCACGGAAAGCCTATTGCGTTTTGATCGGCAACGCATTCGTTTTCCAGAGCGTTTCGGCCCTTCGCCTGCGTTTCTAACATGGCACGCACGGCGGTTCGGATTCCTATGAAATTGCGATCATTTGGATGTGGCTAAACCAACCCGTGCCGCTCCATTACCTCCCGCCATGCCGCTAGCTTGCGCTCAAAGGTCCAACTGGCATTCGCCGGACTGGTGCTGGGGAGCTGGTAGACCGGCAGGCCCAATGTGCGCGTGTGGCGGGCGTGCTTGAAGCTCTCGCCACCGTTGTGGGCGATAGCAGCTAGCTGCGGCAGGTGTAGCGCGGCGATGTCGTTGGGCACGGCGTGGCGGATGGCGGTGTCCAGACTGCCTTCGCGCTCGCAGGATGCGTACACATCCCATACGCCCAGTCCGTGCTCCAGCAACCATTTGCTCCGCTTTTCATAGCTATCCAAGCTTGTTTCACGAGGGCTCGCAGGCCAAATGGCTTGCAGTAGTTTCCAGAACTGGTTTTGTGGATGGGCGTAGTACTGCTGCAGTTGCAGCGAGCGCACGCCGGGAAAGCTGCCCAGAATGAGCACGCGGGTGTTGGGTGACACGATGGGCGCAAGCCCCTGCAGCACCACCACAACGGTGCCTATCGGTGAAACGCCGCGGCCGTAAACGCCACTTCCAGCAAATAGTCCGGGCTGGCCATTTCGGCGCTCACGCACACCCGCACGGGCGCACAACCCTGGGGCAGCCACTGCGCCCACACGGCGTTGAACGTTGCGCGGTCACTCATCTGCTTGAGGTAGATGGTGGCCTGCAGCAGGCGGCTCTTGTCGCTGCCGCACAGGGACAGCGTGCGCTCGGCCTGGGCCAGGAGGGCCAGGGTTTGGCTGGTGATGTCGGTGCCGCTTTCGGGCACTTCCACAAAGTAGGCTGTGCCGTTGTGCACCACGGCGTCGGACCATTGGGGTTGGGGGTTGATTCGCTGGATCATGGCTGTGACTTTTGGTTGGCGGTGTTTGTGCGCTAGCAATTTCATAGCTATCTACGCATATTGGACGAGGGCTACAACCCCATTTTGCCATCTACGACAATGGTGACCATGACCGATTACGTACGCTTGTGGTTTCGACTGGTGCCAGCCTATGCCGCCGGTTATTTTTTGTCCTATGGGCTGCGCAGCGTCAATGCAGTGATTGCGCCGGAGCTGATGCAGGAACTGAACATTTCGGCGGCGGGGTTGGGGCTGCTGACATCGGCCTATTTTTTGGGATTTGGGCTGTTCCAGTTGCCGCTGGGCCTGTTGTTGGACCGCTTTGGTCCGCGCCGGGTGGAAGCCGCCCTGTTGCTGGTGGCCGCCAGTGGTTGCACCCTGTTTGCCCTGGGCACCCATTTGCAGGCATTGGCCCTTGGTCGGGCGCTGATTGGGTTGGGGGTTTCGGCCTGTTTGATGGCCAGTTTCAAGGCCTTTAGCCAGTGGTTTCCCATTGACCGCCTGCCGGCGCTGACCGCCACCATCATGGTTGCTGGCGGCTTGGGTGCGCTGTCGGCCAGCGTGCCGGTGGAGGCGGCGTTGCCGTTGCTGGGTTGGCGCGGTGTGTTCTTTTTGGTGGCGGCGCTGCTGGTACTGGCCTCCGGTTTTTTGATGACGATGCCGGACCATCAAGGCGCAGCACACCGGGAGTCGTTTGGCCAGCAGGTCCGCACGCTGGGCAGCATCTACAGCAACCGCCACTTTTGGCGTTTTGCGCCCCAGGGCTGTGTGACGGTGGGTGGCTTCATGGCGATCCAGGGTTTGTGGGCGGTTCCTTGGCTGATGGACGTTCATGGCGCCACGCGCAGTGAGGCGGCCAACGTGCTGTTTTTGATGGCGCTGGCCATGCTGGCCGGGTTTTTGTTTGTGGCCACCTGCTCTGGTTTTTTGGCGCGCCGTGGCATCTCACCCATGCTGCTGCTGACCGTGGGTATGGGCCTGGCGTTGGTGGTGGAGCTGGCCATTCTGTTGGATTGGGCCCATCCCAGTTGGCTGTGGCCGCTCTTGGGTCTGTCGTTCAGCTTGGGCAATATTGCCTATTCGCAACTGACGGCGGCTTTTCCGGTGGCACTGTCGGGGCGGGTCAATACCGCCCTGAACCTGGTGGTGTTTGTGGGTGCCTTTGGCCTGCAATGGGGCATTGGCGCTGCGGTGGATGCCTTTGTGGACGCTGGCGGCCTGACGCGGGCCAATGCCTTTCGCGCCACGCTGGGCGTGTTGCTGGTAGCGCAGACGCTGACCTTTGCCTGGTTTTTGGTGCCGGTAAAGCGCGCAAGCCACTAGCGGGTGGGCGATTGGGCTTTGTTTGTGCCAATCGGTATTGACTTTGGTCATTTGGTGAAAGAATGGCGGTTACCTCGGCCTTTATTTTTGGGACACCATGAAGCACGTTGTCAGTATCAGCTTGGGCTCCAGTAGCCAGGATTTCGATTTCATCACCGATTTTTTGGGCGAGAAGCTGCATGTGCGGCGCATTGGCACCAATGGCAGCACGGCAGAAGCTGTCAAGTTGATCAAGCAGTGGAATACAAAGGCCGCTGCCATTGGTCTGGGCGTGCTCAAGGACCATTACAAAGTCGGGTCTCGCCGCTTCATCGAGAAAGACAGCGCGCGCCTGTTGGCCGTGGCCACCCGGGTGCCGGTCACGACCGGTGGGCGGTTAAGTGACATTTTTCAGGAGTGGGCGGTACGCCACGCCCAGACGCATCTGGGCAGCTTCTTCAACAACGCGCGGGTATTGTTCTTTTCCGGCTTGACCGACTACAAGCTGGCCTTGGCAATGGCAGAGCACACCGGCAACCTGCAGTTTGCCGATCCGCTTTTGCAACTGGGCGTGCCCAAGCTGCTGGGTTCGGTGGAAGCGCTCAACCTGTATGCGGACGGTGCCCATTACGTGAAGGATTGGACGCTTCCCGCCGCCATGGCTTCTGGCCCGGTGAAGGAGTGGACGCGTTTTGTGCTGCGCCGGGCCATGCAAAAGGCCAGCGTCATTGTTGCGCCGGTGCACGAGCTGGATGACTTTGGCCTGGAGGAGTTGGGTGGCAAAACGGTGATTACCGCCACGGTGAATGATGAGCGTATCGCCCAACTGCGGGACAAGGGCGTTGCCACCATCATCGACGGCTCGCCCGTGATGCACGGCCACGTGTTGGGCGCCAATCTGCTGGACGCCATGGTGCTGGCGGCCACCGGCAAAAAGCCCAAGGAGATTTTGGAGGACGATTACCTGGAGATCATCACCGGCCTGCATTCTGAGCCACGCATCATCCACCCCAATGGTTTTCAGCGGATCAACCGCTTTGCTTTTGTGATCCACCCGTTGTCGCAGGAGTATTTTAAAAAGGTCAAGCCCATCGAGTTGTTGTCGCAGGTGTCGCCGCCGGTGCTGATGAACTCGCTGGAAAAAGTCATGGCCTATGCGCCGCCCTTTGTGTATTCACGGGTGACTGGCATTCAGTCACCCACTGGTGTACAGGCTGAAGGGTGGCTGATTTCGGTGGGCGGAACCCCCAAGGAGATCATGCGGCACAGCCCCGAGTTCACCTACCGGCGTTTGCTGGATGCGGCCGCCATGGCGCAGCGCCTGGGCGCTCAGATCATGGGCTTGGGTGCCTTCACCAAAGTGGTGGGCGATGCCGGTCTGACGGTAGCCAAGCGGGCGCCCTTGCCCATTACCACCGGCAATAGCTACAGCGCCTCGGGTGCACTGTGGGCGGCGCATGACGCGTTGTTGCGCATGCGCCTGTTGCCGGCCCCCCGGGGCAAGCAGCGGGTCAAGTTCAAGGCCATGGTAGTGGGTGCTACCGGAGCCATCGGCTCGGTGTGCGCGCGTTTGCTGGCCAAGGCAGCCCAAGAGGTGTACCTGGTCTCGCCCGAGACGGCCAAGTTGCTGGCGCTTAAAGAGTCCATCCTGCTGGAAACGCCCGATGCCAAGTTGTTCCTGTCGGCACACGCTGACCGGGACATTGCCGACATGGACATGGTGGTCACCGCCACGTCGGGCGCGGGCAAAAAAGTGCTCGACATCATGAAGGTCAAGCCCGGTTGCGTCATCACCGACGTGGCCCGACCGCTGGACCTGCCACCTGCCGAAGTCGCCAAGCGCCCCGATGTACTGGTGATTGAGTCCGGTGAGATTCAGCTGCCCGGCGAAGATGTGCAGATGAAAAACATTGGTCTGCCCAAGGGCGTGGCCTATGCTTGCCTGGCCGAAACCATTGTGCTGGCGCTGGAAGGCCGCTTTGAGAACTTCACAGTGGGGCGCGCCATCGAGTGGGAGAAAGTGCGTGAAATCTACCAACTGGGCCTGAAGCACGGTATGAAACTGGCGGCCATCTCCGGAGTGAACGGGCCGTTTAGCGATGCCGACATCGCCAAGGTGCGCGAACTGGCCCTTGCGGCCCGGGCCAAAGCAGTACGGGCGCCAGCGTCGGCAAAATCGGCTGTGGCCAAGAAACCGCGAGCACGCAAACCAGTGGCGCGGTAACGGTCGGCAAGCAGACTTTTGCTGGGCGTGTTATATTAGCGCGTCGCATTTGGCGACTGGTCACGCCCCCACCTACCAACGGGGTCGCGAATACCCCCGGCAGAGGGGTTGCCAGTCCGGCCCTTCAATTGCGCTCCCGCTACCTTCTTACGGCGTAGCGGCATTTTCTCCTTCTGTCGTCGCCGCCCCTGCTATGGCGCGGCCTTTGGTTGACCAGACAGAACCTCGGCATGAGGGCATGCCAATTGTGCTTTTCGGGTATTCGGAGCCTATCGGCCAGAAACCCATATGATTAATTTAATGATTTTTACGACAACAACAAGACAATCGCCCATCACGATGGGCAAATTTCGCATAGCAGCCTGCCCCAGTGAATTACCATGTGGGCAGTTCGCCGCACAGGTTTCCATTGCCAGCGGACGCGGCAGCGCTTCCACCGACCGCGTCATGCGGTTTCACGATGCATTTCCCTCGCATGACGCAGCCTCGCGCTACGCCATTGCCCAAGGCATAGACTGGGTACGTGACAACACACGCCCCCATTGAATTCAGATTTACAGGAGTACCACCATGGCCAAAGAAGACTTGATCGAGATGATGGGCGTCGTCAACGAAGTGCTGCCCGACACACGCTTTCGCGTGACACTGGAAAACGGTCACCAGCTGATTGCCTATTCCGCCGGCAAGATGCGCAAAAACCACATCCGCATTCTGGCGGGTGACAAAGTGTCGCTGGAGCTGTCGCCTTACGACCTGACCAAGGGTCGCATCAACTTCCGCCACATCGAAGGCCGCGGCCCGATGACGCCTCGGCGAACCAGTTAAATCAATTCACTATTGAATTTATAGCGATCTGCGCCCAGTCGACGAGGGCTAGAACATAGTTTGACATATGCCGGTACCCAGATTTGGGTGAGCATAGCCCACCCATGTCTCAAGGGCTTTAGACGTCAATATTGCCTGCACGCAAGGCGTTGGTTTCGATGAAATCGCGGCGTGGCTCCACCTCGTCGCCCATCAACATGGTGAACACGCGGTCGGCTTCAATGGCGTCGTCGATCTGCACGCGCAGCAGGCGGCGTACGGTGGGGTCCATGGTGGTTTCCCACAGTTGGGCGGGGTTCATTTCTCCCAGACCTTTGTAGCGCTGGCGGCTGGTTGCGTTTTCGGCTTGGGTTATTAACCAGGCCATGGCTTCGCGGAAGTCGTTCACTTTTTCTTCCTTCTGTCGCTCGCCTTCACCGCGCATCACGCGTGCACCTTCTGACAACAAACCGCGGAAGGTGTTGGCGGCGTCGGCCAAAGCGGCGTAATCAGCACCGTGGACAAAATCTTGCGTCAGCACACTGCTCTTGACGTTGCCATGGTGGCGGCGGCTGATGCGCAGAATGGGTTTGTCGGTGCGAACGTCAAACTCACCCGATACTTCTGCATCTGGCAGGCGGGCTTGCAGGGCTGCGGCAGAAGCTTCGGCGTCTTGCACGGTGTCCAGATTCAAGGCCACGCCATCGGCAATGGAGCGCAGGGCTTCGGCATCCATAAAGTTTTTGAGGCGCGCGATGACGTTCTGGGCAACCTGGTGCTTGCGCGCCAGTTCGGCCAACGTATCGCCCGCAAGGGTGGTCCCGTTGGGGCCGCCGGTGAAAACCGACGCATTGACCAGCGCAATGCGCATCAAGAATGCATCCAGCGCGGGTGCGTCTTTCAAGTACAGCTCTTCTTTGCCAGCCTTGACTTTGTACAGTGGAGGTTGCGCGATGTAGATGTGACCGCGCTCTACCAGCTCGGGCATCTGGCGGTAGAAGAAGGTCAGTAGCAGGGTGCGAATGTGGGCGCCGTCCACGTCGGCATCGGTCATGATGATGATGCGGTGGTAGCGCAGCTTGGCGACGTTGAAGTCGTCATTACCGGTGGTGCCACCGGCCTTGCCAATGCCGGTGCCAAGGGCGGTGATCAGCGTCAAAATTTCATTGCTGGTCAACAGCTTTTCGTAGCGCGCTTTTTCCACGTTCAAGATCTTGCCGCGCAATGGCAGGATGGCCTGGAATTTACGGTCGCGACCCTGTTTGGCAGAGCCGCCGGCGGAGTCACCCTCGACGATGTAGATTTCGCACATTGCAGGGTCTTTTTCCTGGCAATCGGCCAGTTTGCCGGGCAAGCCCATGCCGTCTAACACGCCCTTGCGGCGGGTCATGTCACGCGCTTTGCGGGCCGCTTCGCGGGCACGGGCGGCTTCGATGATCTTGCCAACGATGATCTTGGCGTCGTTGGGGCGCTCTTGCAGATAGTCAAACAACAGTTTGCTGACAATATCTTCCACCGGGCCGCGCACTTCAGAGCTGACCAGTTTGTCTTTGGTCTGGCTGCTGAACTTGGGTTCGGGTACCTTGACACTCAGCACGCAGCACAGGCCTTCGCGCATGTCGTCGCCAGACACTTCCACCTTGGCTTTTTTGGCCAGTTCAGAATCGTCAATGTATTTGTTAATGACGCGGGTCATGGCAGCACGCAGACCGGTCAGGTGGGTGCCGCCGTCGCGCTGGGGAATGTTGTTGGTGAAGCACAGCACCTGCTCGTTGTAGCCGCTGTTCCACTGCATGGCCACTTCAACCCCAATGTTGGTTTGCTGGTCGCTCTGGCGGTCACCCATGGCGTGAAAGATGTTGGGGTGCAACACCGTTTTGCCCTTGTTGATGAACTGCACAAAGCCCTGCACGCCACCGGCACCGGCAAAGTCGTCTTCCTTGCCGGTGCGTTCGTCTTTGAGGCGAATGCGCACGCCGTTGTTGAGGAAAGAGAGTTCGCGCAGGCGCTTGGAGAGGATTTCGTAATGGAAATCGCTGTTTTCTTTGAAAATCTCGTTGTCCGGCAAAAAGTGCACTTCGGTGCCACGCTTTTCGGTTTCGCCAATCACCTTCATGGGCGAGACTTCCACGCCATTCACTGTCTCGATGATGCGGTTCTGCACGAAGCCTTTGCTGAACTCCATCACATGGACCTTGCCATCGCGGCGAATGGTCAGGCGCAACATTTTGGACAGTGCATTCACGCAGGACACGCCCACGCCGTGCAGTCCGCCGGAGACTTTGTAGCTGTTCTGATTGAACTTGCCACCGGCGTGCAATTCGGTCAGGGCAATTTCGGCCGCTGAGCGCTTGGGCTCGTGCTTGTCGTCCATCTTCACACCGGTGGGTATGCCGCGACCGTTGTCGACCACGCTGATGGAGTTGTCGGAATGGATAGTGACCAGAATGTCGTCGCAGTGGCCAGCCAGTGATTCGTCGATGGAGTTATCCACCACCTCAAACACGAGGTGGTGCAGGCCAGTGCCGTCGGATGTGTCGCCGATGTACATGCCGGGGCGCTTGCGCACGGCTTCCAGGCCTTCGAGGATTTGGATCGAGCCTTCGCCATAGGCTTCGGAAGCGCCAACTTGGTGCGCATCGATGGTGGGCTGGAAGTTGGAGCTGTCCGAGCCACCCTCGCCCGTGTGCACGGCTGCATCGTTGTTTTCAGGGCTGGATTCGGGCTTGTTGTCTGCGGTCATGGCTCACTTCACTTATTTTCTAGAATGACCAAACCCCCGGAGGGCCGGGGGTTTGCGTCGTTAGGCGCTACGAATTCAGTAGCGTCAAATTCTCATGGGCATCACTACGTATTTGAAGGTGGCGTTCTCGGGGATAGTGAACAGTGCCGAACTGTTGCCATCGGACAGCTCCAGTTTGACCATGTCCTGGCTCATATTGGCAAGGGCGTCGATCAGGTAGGTCACGTTGAAGCCAATTTCGATGCTGTCACCGCCGTAGTCAATGTCCAACTCGTCCACGGCTTCTTCCTGCTCGGCGTTGTTGGAGGCCACGCGCAGGCTGCCTGGGTCGATATTCAGGCGCACGCCCTTGAATTTGTCACTGGTCAGGATGGCGGTCCGTTGCAGGGTTGCCAGCAGTGCGGTGCGTCCCAGGGTGATGCTGTTCTTGTGGTTTTTGGGAATGACGCGGTTGTAGTCGGGGAACTTGCCCTCGACAAGTTTGGTGACGAATTCCATGCCGTCGAACACGAACTTGGCCTGGTTGTTGGCAAATTGCATTTCAATGGCGCCTTCAGCGTCGGACAGCAGGCGCTGCAATTCGACTACGGTTTTGCGCGGCAGGATCACCTCTTGCTTGGGCACTTCTACGTCGAGGGTGGCGGAGGCAAAGGCAAGACGGTGACCGTCTGTCGCGACCAGGCTCAGTTGTTTGCCCTCGGCTACGAACAGGATGCCGTTGAGATAGTAACGAATGTCATGCACGGCCATGGCGAACGACACCTGACTCAGCAGGTTTTTGAGGGTCTTTTGCGGCACGCTGAATACGGGTCCGAAATTGGCGGATTCCTGCACCAGCGGAAAGTCTTCTGCGGCCATGGTTTGCAACGTGAACTTGCTTTTGCCGCCCTTGAGGATGATCTTGTTCTGGCTGGATTCCAGCGACACGGTTTGATCTGACGGCATGGTGCGCAGAATGTCGATGAGTTTGCGTGCGCCGATGGTGGTGGTGAAGTTGCCAGTGTCACCGCCGAGTTCGGCCGTGGTGCGAATCTGGATTTCCAGGTCACTGGTGGTGACTTGCAACGAAGTACCGGTTTTGCGGACCAGCACATTGGCGAGAATGGGCAAGGTGTGGCGGCGCTCCACAATTCCGGCCACGGATTGCAGTACCGATAGGACTTTGTCCTGCGTTGCCTTCAAAACAATCATGTCTACCTCTTTATTTATGTCTGTGGTGGCACCGTTCGCCGCAGCGTGCCTATTTTTTTGAAATCCTGCCATTTTCCCAGTTTTGGGCACCCGTTTCGATGAAATGGCGTTTTATTCGTCGTCAGCCCTTCAGGGTTTGCTCTAACACGTGCAATTGCTGGTTCAACTCCGTCATTTGCTGGCGCTCGCCGCCAATCTTGCGCACGGCGTGCAATACGGTGGTGTGATCGCGTCCACCAAACAATTCGCCGATTTCAGGAAGGCTCTTTTGTGTCAGTTCCTTGGCCAGGTACATGGCAATCTGGCGCGGACGGGCAATGCTGGCTGGGCGCTTCTTGGAATACATGTCGGCGACTTTGATTTTGTAGTAGTCGGCCACCGTTTTTTGGATGTTCTCCACCGAAATCTGCCGGTTCTGGATGGAGAGCAGGTCGCGCAACGCCTCGCGCGCCAGCTGAATGGAAATTTCTTTCTGGTTAAAGCGGGAATAGGCCAGGATCTTGCGCAGGGCGCCTTCGAGTTCGCGCACGTTGGAGCGCACGTTCTTGGCCACAAAAAAAGCCACTTCTTCCGGCATTTCGGAGCCTTCGACGCGGGCTTTGTTGATGAGAATCGCCACCCGCATTTCGAGCTCTGGCGGCTCGATCGCCACCGTGAGGCCAGAGTCAAAGCGGGAAACCAGGCGTTCGTGGATGTCGGTCAGCCCCTTGGGGTAGGTGTCGCTGGTCATCACGATGTGGCTTTTCTTGGCCAACAAGGCTTCAAAGGCGTTAAAGAACTCTTCCTGCGTTCGATCTTTATTGGCAAAGAACTGCACGTCGTCAATCAGCAGCAAATCCAGGGAGTGGTAGCGTTCCTTGAATTCGTCAAAGGTCTTGCGCTGGTAGGCCTTAACCACATCCGAGACAAACTGTTCTGCATGGATGTAGAGAACTTTGCTTCCTGGCTTGTCCGCCAGCAGGCGGTTGCCTACCGCGTGCATCAAGTGGGTCTTGCCCAGTCCCACGCCACCATAGATAAACAAGGGGTTGTAAAGATGACCCGGCATGGTGGCAACATGCATGGCAGCGGCGCGGGCCATGCGGTTGGCGGTGCCTTCCACCAGGTTCTCGAATGTGAGGATGCTATTGAGGCGATTTTTGGGCAGGCTGGAGGTGCTGGTTTCTCCGATTGCTACGCTTTCCTCGGCCGCGACCAGTTCAGGTGCAATAACAGCAGAGGTTGATCTTACAATGACTTCTCTCGGAGTGATCGCTAACTCAACCAGCACCGGTTGACCATACATTTTTTCCAACAGCGATGCGATACGGGTACTGTATTGGGCGCGAACCCAATCGAGTTTAAAGCGGTTCGCTACGAAGATGGTGACCTTGGAAAAGTCCTCTAACACATGGGCGCTGAGCGGCTTGATCCAGGTATTGAATTGCTGTTCCGGCAGTTCCTGGGCAAGCTGGTCGACACAGCTTTGCCACAGGCTTTGGCCGATATCGAGCCCGGCTGGCAGGGCGTGTTGGTGTGGGTGTCCCTCTGGCATTTTTCTTTTCAGCTTCTGTGGATAGTTATAGGTTGCTGCGCGCCAGATTGTAATTTATCAAAACCTTATCCACATTTATTTTTGCTGGTTGGAACTTCCAGCATTACGCGCCGTTTGCCATGTAAGGTGTTGCTCTGGTTCGGAAAATTTGCGATAATCGACGGTTCCCCTGATTGTGTTCGGGGCGATAAGACCAAGATCCGCCCAAATTGAGCCTTAATAGAACTGAAGTTAAAGCTGAGGTGTTTAAGGTTTAGGGGCTGGATCGAAACTGAGCCTGTTAGGAAAATTCCAAATGAAACGCACGTACCAACCTTCCAAAATCCGCCGCGCCCGTACCCACGGTTTCCTGGTCCGCATGAAGACCCGTGGTGGCCGCGCCGTGATCAATGCACGCCGCGCCAAAGGCCGCAAGCGCCTGGCTGTCTAATTTCCAACTGCGGGTCTGCTTCAGACTGACGCATGCTGAGCCTGGCATGGCGGATGTGCTGTTTTGGTGTAACACCATTGTGCAGCGATTAAAGACGCGGCCCCAGTTTCAGGCAGTTCTGGCAGGTCATACACTTGCCAGAACGGCGCACTTTGCCCTGCATTGCTGCGCTCTGGATGTAGCTGTTGTCCGAGCACCACCCGCCGTGCCACCGACTTTGTTTCCGGTTCACGCGGTTTGGTTGGGTGCCATGGTTCCCAAGCGGTGGGCCAAGCGCGCCGTGACGCGCAATGCCATCAAACGCCAGATTTACAACGTGAGTGCTGATTTCGAATCCAACCTGAGCGAACGTGCCCACGTGGTGCGATTGCGCGCGGGTTTTGACCGCACCCACTTTGTGAGTGCAAGTTCTGATGCACTCAAGGCTGCCGTACGCGCTGAACTGCAACAGCTGTTTTCTCGAGCCTGTGCACCAACGACGCCATGATGCAAACGCTGCTTATCGGTGTGGTCAAGGCCTACCGCATGTTTCTCAGCCCTTGGCTGGGTTCGTCGTGCCGCTTTGAGCCGACCTGTTCGGTTTATTCCCTGCAAGCGCTGCAGGCCCACGGTGCGGCTGGTGGCAGTTACCTGACCGTTCGGCGTATCGCGCGCTGTCACCCCTGGTGTGACGGTGGTCTG
>Ga0138256_10003540_pt1 | contig 16596 bp, 14 predicted proteins | sample KNB2016incub_MG_FD_105486 | JGI IMG/M metagenome (GOLD analysis project Ga0138256, IMG submission 105486) | Active sludge microbial communities from wastewater in Klosterneuburg, Austria - KNB2014incub_MG | ecosystem: Engineered > WWTP > Activated sludge > Unclassified | place: Austria... | reverse complement strand
CCGAGCGTGAACATCATCACCGGTACGATCAAGGCCAACTTCCCGGCGCGTATCGCCTTCCGCGTGACGAGCAAGATCGACAGCCGCACCATCCTCGATACCGGCGGCGCCGACCAGCTGATCGGTCGCGGCGACATGCTGCTGAGCACCGGCAACGAACTGATCCGCATCCAGTGTGCCTTCGTGGATACGCCGGAGGTGGACAAGATCACCGAGTTCATCGGTGGCCAACGCGGCTACCCCGAGGCGCTGATCCTCCCCGATGTGCCGACCGAGGAAGGCGAAGGCGGCAGCGACCTGGACGATGGCGACCGCGACAGCATGTTCGAGGACGCCGCGCGCTTGGTGGTGCAAACGCAGCAAGGCAGCACCTCCCTCATCCAACGCAAATTGAAACTTGGTTACAATCGCGCAGGCCGGATCGTGGACCAATTGGAAGCAGCCGGGATCCTTGGTGGCTTCGAGGGCAGTAAGGCGCGTAGGGTAATGATCCCGAACGAAGCGGCCTTAGCAGCGCACCTGAACAGCACGGTGGATGCCGGGCCGGGGATGGGGGGATTCTGATCGACGTCCACACTCGAACCGTCCCGTCAGAGAGAAGGTTCCCTCTACTACTCCGTAGCGAACTCCCCCTTCACTGTCACCTCTACCGTCTTGGCCACATTGGTGCTCGGCTTGCCTTTGATGAACGCGATGCCGTAGTCTGCGAGGATGATCGGGAACTTGCTCTCGATGCTCACCTTTCCCACTTTCACGGTAATGGTACCCGTCGTGGTCAAAGGGTTGGTCTTGTCCTTGATCGTCATCTCCCCTTTCACGCTCAACGGATAACTACCGTCCTTGGTGAAGTCGACTTCCCCCAGATCCACGATGGAGCCTTTGAATTTCGCCTTCGGGTAGGCTTTGGTATCAAGGAAATCGGGGCTGTTGAAGTGCTTCTGCATGAGTGCTTTCTCGAATTCGAAGCTCTGCATGGGTATGCTGAAGACCACATCACCCGAAGCAGGATCGATCGCGCCTGTCCCCGTATAGTTGTTTGCGCGGATATCCTCGGCCGGGGTGGTGGAGAAGAATTCGATGTGGACCGCACGGCTCACGAGTTTACCAGCCGGGGCCATGAAAGCGAAGGTGGCGGGGAGCGCGGCGAGAAGAAGGATCTGCTTGATGGTCATGGTGGGTTGTTCGTTGGTTTGAAGGTTCGAAGTGATCAATGGCTTTGAACAACGGCGCACTTCTCGAGCACCACATGTTCATACAGTTCGAGGTCGGGATCGTAGGAGGCACCAGCACGGATGACGCCTTTAATGGTGGCGGCCTCGCCAGCGATCAGGGCTGCGGCTTGGGCGTTGGTCGTGGTGGTGAAGGAGCAGCGCACACCCGCTGGGGCATCACTGCTCTCCAACAAGACCACGGCTTGTCCATTGAGGTCGGTCTCCACACCTCTTACGAGGCCATGCACTTCCAGCACCTTGCCCTCCCCTTCCTCTCCGAGGTACTTCGCATTCGCTGTTGAAGCATCCGTCAGGAATTCCTGCACCAACGCGGAGACCTCCACCTGCGCATCGGTGCTCGTCGCTTGCACATCGCGATGCGGAAGGTTGAAGAGGTAGAAAGCGTAAGCCCCACCAGCTATGGCTATGATCACTAAAAGCAGCAGGGCTTTGCGCAGGATCCGTCGTCGCGGACGGGAATTCGTAGAGGTTGTGTTCGGAGTCATTTGGAAGGTGGGTCGCCTTCCCGACGTTATCCTTACCTATCCCCGATCCCGACGATCACCACAACTGGTTCGGATCTTTTGTTGGTTATCCGGTCCTCACCACTCGACCTCAGCACTAAGGCCCGGCCCTTCCGCCTTTTGACGTGCGGCGCGATCCCTTTCCTTTGGATCATCCGGGATCTGAACACGAATGCGGCTATGGTAAGTTGGCGTGGCGCACATCCCTAACATTGCCCGATGCCAACCGTCTTCAGCCACGCCATTGCCGGAGCCGCGCTCGCTCGGACCATCCGTCTTCGGGCCTCCGTTCTGTGAAGGATAGAGGCGAGTTGCCACGTTCAAGAGGCAACCGGCCACTAGGTGGATCCGTGTCGATCCGCTGGTGCTCCGGGTTGCCGGCCTCCGGGTCGGATGCACCGGTTTCTGGATCCGGTTGAAGGATTTCCGGATCCAGTTCTCGTCACTACTCCTCCCCCAACTCGCCCAACTTCTCGTCCAGCCAGCGGCCGAACTGCTGCATACGCGCGGCGGGCCAGTGTTTGGTGTGTGCGTGGAAATGCAGTTCCCGTTGCAGGGCCTGCTGATCCTCGCGCAGCATTTCGTTGGAAAGGAAGGTGTCGCACGCGATAATGTTGCCCGGGCGCACCGTGCCGACGAAAAGCCCTTCTGCGGCCACACCAGCGGCCTCCTGCAAGCCGTGTCGGTAGGTATCCAGCCGTTTGGTGGTAACGTCGTAGTTGGTGCGCAGGAAGCCCTTGATGTTCTCGGCCACCGCTTTGATCTCGCTTTCGCGTACACGGTAGCGTTGAAAGAAGTGGGTATCGAAGTAGAAGGCCGCGTTGGGTGCGAGGGTGAAGGCCTCGACCCCGACCCCAGCGAGCTGCCACCATGCGCTCATGAAGACGTGATCCTGCTTTTTGGTGCTGCGCACCGTGACGACCCACTCAATGCGGCGCGGAGAAAAGTATTCGCTTTGGTGGATGCGCGGATGCTTGTCGCGACTGGCCTTGATGGTGTGCCGCAATTGGGTGATGATGCGGTCGTACTTCCGCATGATGCTCGCGTAGTCGACACGGACGTGTGCGAGTTTCTCCTCGAGGGACATGGAGGCGACGACCATGGCTTTGCGAAGGTGTGATATGAACCTTTCTCCGTGGATAGTAACGGCACCGAAGGATCGACAGTATGTGGTTGAAAGCGGCGCCCTGCTACCGTGGATCTCTTACCGCTGGCCGGATCTGTGATCCGGACCAATTCGGCGCAGCCAAGGATCGTAGGGTTTCGAACGCTGAAAGACCCGCCGCGTGCTGATCCGCAACAAAGCCGCGTTGGCCGCCCACCTGAACAACACGGTGGATGCCGGGCCGGGGATGGGGAGATCCTGCGCAATTGAAGATCGCGCCAAAGGACACGCTGAGGATCGTAGCCTACTGTCGAACGGCCTAGATCAAGGAACCAAGGAGGATCAACACGAACTGTAGGTCTCGGGGGCGAAGGTTAGGCTGTAGATGGCAGGCCGCACCCGGACCCTTACCGGAGGAGCACGAGCACCAGCCAGACCACACCGGCCAGCAGGAGTCCGAGGCCGATCCAGAGCAGCAGGCTACCGGCGCTCGCGGGCGCATCCATCCCGAACTTGAAGATGGTCTTGCCGAAGGCATCCTTCTCCAGCTTGATGTCCGAGGCTTCGGAGGGGAAGGTGATCATGGTGGTCTGTTGCACGGTGCCGCCGAGTTCCTTAGGGCTCTGCACCATCATGTACTTCCCATCGCCGAGTTCGGTGATCTGCGCATTCTTCTGATCGGTCTCCAGGGTCCAGCGACCTTTCTTGTCCACCTTGCAGATGCCGAACGCCTTGAGCGATACGGTGAAGCTGCGCTCCATGTCGTTCTTCTCCAGCTTGAAATCCTCCAGGAAGTAGGCGGGCATGGAACGTTCCATGTCGCGCTTGAGGGCGGCGGGATCGTTACCGAAGTTCTGGTTCCACATCTGCCACTGCTGCGCGGCGAGGGTCATGGAAACATTGATCGTGGCATCGCCCAGGCCGTTGATGGCCATGTCGATCTTCTGCTGCATGTCCTGCGCGCGCACGGTACACGCGGCGGCCAACAGGAAGGCGAGGGAAAGGATGCGGTTCTTCATGATGCTTGGGATCAACGGATGCTTGAAAGGATGGAACCCAGTTGGCCGCTGTATTGCTGCACGGCCATGTCACTGGCGCCCACGGCGACCAAGCGGATGCCTTGGGGACCACGGCCGACCGTGCCGCTCCACATCCAGGTGCCCATGTTGGAGTAGGTGGCCCCTTCCACATGGTTGCCGTTCACTTGGTATTGTAGCTCGCTGCCATATTGTGCAAAGAGCTGCTGGAGCTGGCCCATGGCCTCCTCCACGCTGCCTGCACGCAGGTCGTACACCGCAGCGTTGGCCATGCCATCGGGGGATTCGGCCACCAGGGTATACACGGGTAACTGTGGGAAGGGCCTGTTGCGCACGGACCAACCACGCGGAACCGCGAAGGACAACGGCCCTGAGGTGCGCTGGCCGCTCACACTACCACCACCATCGTTACCACCACCGCCCCCGCCGCCACCATCGTTGCCGCCCCCACCATCGTTGCCGCCTCCGCCATTGCCCTTACTGAGCGCGAGCAGTTGCTCGCCGCCTCCTTGCAGTGTGCCGAAGTTCTGCGCGATCTGGTCGATCTTCTGTTTCAGGAAGGTGTCATCGGCGAGGGCCATGGAGCGCACGCCCTTCTGGTTGAGCTCGTGGATGTCCACGATGGTGTAAGCCGGATTGCCGGCCTGTGCCTGCTTGATGAACTCCTGCAATTCCTCCTGCCCTTTCTGGAAGGCCTGCTGCGCGGTGCCGATGCCGCCAAGTCCTTCACCATTGATCATGGTGGCCTCGATGGCGTAGTACTGCCCCTGCATGCGGAAGCCGGGATAGGCATGGCCGGGGATAAGGTAGATGACCGGATCGATGCCCGCGGCGGACATGACGCTGGCGTAGAAACAGCTCAGTTCGATGCACAGCCCCGTGTTGCCGGTGATCACCTCGCGCGGCAAGCGTAGCGTCTGCACCAAACTGCTCACATCGTCCGCCGAAGTGGGAATGCCCTTGGTGCCGCTGTACACCATGTGGGCCATCCGCGTGGCCTCGTACAGGCTCATGAGGAAGCGCGCAGCGTCCTCCGGTTTCCCGCTCACGCTGGCGGCCTCGCCCTTCATCACCTTCTCCTGCACCACCTGCGTGTAGTACTTCACCACGGGATCGCCGGGCGTAACGAAGCATGCGATCAGGTCGTTGTTGTCGAACAGGTCGCTGTAGCCGCTGATCTCCGAGGCCGCGATGTTGGAGTACGCGAATTCGTTGCGGCTCATCATCTTGAAGCCGAACTCCTCCTCCACCGTATCGTCATCGCTGGCACCGTCCCAGTCAATGGCGATCTCCACCTTCTCCATGCTCTGGGTGGTCTTTTGGGTGATGTCCTCGTTGAACTTGGGGTAGCAGGCCACCACGCCGCTTTGTCCGGGGAACATCTGGCCGATGACGCCCAGTTCCGTCCACTCGATGAAGCCGGGTATGCGGTACTTGATGGTCACATCCTCCAAGGTGGTGCTGCTGGTGTTGGTGAGCTTGGCCTTGAACAGGTAGTACTTGCCGTCGAGCGCCTCGGGGTCCGCATACACGTTGTGGACGGCGGGCATGATGAACGGGGCCTTCTTGATCTCCACGGCCAGATCGCCGTCCCCGCCTTTGAACAATGCGATACAGGTGAGCACGACGCCCACGAGGACAACGAGTGCGGGAAGGAACCACTTCTTCATGGGGATGGGTTAGGGCTGAACGGTACTACATCGGTGAACGAGGGGCAATGTGAACACCTCACTGCGAACACCTCGGATCTCTGTGGTGCGGTGCGCGGTGAAGATAGCCGCACTGTGGAGCTGGGCAAGGCTGCGGTTCACTTGTGGCAGGATGACGATCGCGTTGGCTGCGCGGAACGAGACTGCGTCCCGTCCCGGCTCGGGGCCGGGATGACAGGCCGGGATGACAGGCCGGGATGACGGGCCGCAGTGACGGCTACGGGGAGTGACGATGGTGGTGACTGATGATCACGGGGGCTGCGCTGACGAGGCTGCTTCGCTGCGCTCGCAACGACGCCGGGCGGAACGAGGCGCTGTACGTTAAGGCACGGGCATGGGGTCACCGTGGACGGATCGCGTTCTGAGCTTGGCGGATGGGAAGCCGGGCTTGGCGGGAGCGATAATGAACTTAGCGGATGCGATAATCACTTTAGCGGATGCCTATCTGACCGATGCGGATGGCTATCTGGAGTTGGCGGATGACAATCTGACCTTGCAGGATGCCTATCTCGGCTTGCACGGTGGCTATCCGGGCTTGCACGGTGCGAAAGTGAGCTTGCACGGTGGCTATCCGGGCTTGCACGGTGCGAAAGTGGGCTTGGACGGTGGCTATCCGGGCTTGGACGGTGTGAAAATGGGCTTGCCGGTGGCTATCCGGGCTTGCACGGTGTGAGTCAGACCGATCATGGTGGCTGCGCGGGATGAGGTTGCTTCGCTCGCAATGGCGCGCTCGGAATGACGTGCATGGAAAAAGGGCTGCCTCTTTCGAGACAGCCCCTTTCCTGAAAAGTCATCCACCTCAGAACGCGTACCCGATGCAGATGCCCCCGCGCACGATGGGGAAGATCTTGTTCTTGAAGTCCGCTTCGGCGTGGATGTCATCGGCGACGGCTGTGGGATCCTTCAGGATATCGCCTAGGAGGAAGACCTGCACATCCGCACGGTCCTGGTATTTCTCGATGTTGCGCTTGATGCTCTGGTAGTCCGCCAGCTCCAGGTTGGGGTCGCTGGTCTCCAGATGTGCGCTGCCGGTGGCCACGCCGAAGCCGGCGTTGATGTCCAGATAGACGCGTGGTGCGAGGTTGAACTGTGCGCCCAAGGCCAAGCCGCCGCCGAAGGCACTGGCGGTGCCGTCCAAGTTGGCGTGGATGGTGCCGCCGTTCTTGTCATAATCATAAGGTACCAGGTACGAGTAGTTGAAATAGCGCAGGAAGGCCTCCATGTAGAAGCCCTTGAACGTCTGTGCGGTGTAGTAGCGGAAATAGGGATTCACGAAGATCCCCTTCGGCTCCACATCACCGGAATAGGTCTGGTTCTCCCCATCGAGGTTCCCGATGGCCTCCACATGGATGGTGCTGGGCAGCTTGTACCCGGCTAGCAGGCCCACGCTGGTGTTGGGGCCGGTCTTCTGCTCGTAGTTCGCATTCACGGAGAGGAAGGCGTAGCCCACCAGGTTGGTCTTCACGATCCGCTTCACTGAGAACACTTCGCCTAGCAAGCCGGTAGCGTCCTGGGCGTGACCGATGGCGGCGCCCATACAGAGGGCACCCAAGAGCAAAATGCGTTTCATGTTGGAGTGGGTTGGGTTGTCCAATGCTTTTTGGACATGTCGAAATTAGTGGGTCGGCATGATCCGCGCAAGAGGGCAAAGGGTCATGCGGAAGGATCGGGTGGAAATTAGGCTGTAGTACTACAGTCGGATGCCGGGGCCTATCAATGGAACGGCAGAGATCAGTGTGGCGCCCGCACAGCACGGGTGCCATGGCGGAACCACATGCGCGGCCAAGGCGTAGAAGGGTGCCGATACCGTATGCACCGCCATGATCCGCTCCCACATGAACCTTTCGCAGGTGGCTGCTGCCGCCCGCAAGGATGTGGGCCATCTTCTGCAGCATGTGGCTGAGAAGCACGCTGATCTGGAACAACTCTGCCCGAAGGCGGGCCGCAAGGACCTGATCCGGCGCAGTGGCCACTTCACTACCCGCAAAGGGCTGCAATGGATCTACGTGGTGACCGCCACGGAAGGTCGTGTGACCATCTATCCGCTGCTGTGGTACCCCACCACCGAAGGGGTGAACGCGATGCAGATCGATGCGGAAGGGCCGGCCTCCTTCTTCCAGCATCACGTCATGGAACAGTATATCAACCGTTACCTGCGTCGCGGCGACCTGTTGAACGCCTTGCGCGAATTCCAACTGCACAACTACGACAAGCTCTTCCACCCGGACACGTACAAGAACGATCCGGATACGTACGCCGCAGCGATCGACGATGGCTATGTGGCCGGTGAGTACCGCCGCAGCGAAGCATTGGTCTATTTCCGTACGTTCTATGACGCGTCCGCAGGGTACCGGCGTTTCGGGCACTTGCGTTCATCGCTGGTATGGCGGGATGCACTGCTCAAGACCGAATTCGAACACACGGGCCGAAGGGACACCCCGCACATCGCTTGGGGTCGTGGGTATATGTGGCGTGTGGAGCAATGGCGCCGGGCGGCCTGACCCGGTCACGCTCGATCCGCGAGTTTCCATCCATTACTCCGCCGGGAGATCCATCGTTCCTTCCACGCCGTTCGGTCCCTGATCGACCCCACGCATACCGATCCCGCTTGAACAGGCCGATCCGGTTGGCACGCGCGGGATTACTTTGCGCAGGATCCGATCCGGATCCAAGCCATGCGCAGCACCCTCAACAAGCTCATAGTCGGCCGGGGCCAAGCGAAGGATACGCCGCGACAAAGCACGTTGCACGCGCGCTGGACGAATTTCACTTCGATCTGGCATAACACTTATGAAGAGGACGCGGGGTTGGAGAAGGCCGTGCGTTTGTTCCTGAGCCTTTCGCAGTTCCTGTTCCCGGGCATGTACATCAAGCACCTGTTCTGGCGGCGCGGGCCGTTGTACCAGGATTTCGCCACGGAGGTGTTCGTTCTGGCCAAGACCGGGTTCCCGTTGATGGTGATGTATGCGGGGTGGGAACAGCACCCATTGGCCTATTGGCTGGCCGTCTGGTTCATGGTGGAGACCCTCATGTACATCCCTACGCTCATTTTCGCATCGGACCGTTTCGATTCACCGCGGTCCTACCGACGGTCCAAACTTCTGCTCTTCCTCAACTACCAGGAGGTGGTCTTCACGTTCGCGCTGATCCACTTCGCCAGCAATTCCTTCAACCTTCCCTTCGCACACTGGACGGATGCCGTGTATGCCAGTTTCATGATCACCTCCACGATCGGGTTCGGGGACTACTACCCCACCTCCGGTATGGGCAAACTGCTCGTGTCGCTGCAATCGATCTTCTACCTCAGCTACATCGCGCTCTTCATCAACTTCTTCAACCAAGGAAGTGGAAGAGGGTACTTCGAGCGGATGGGGAAACACTAGAGGCCTTCCGGTCCACCTAGTAACACACGATGCGCTGCGCACTCCTGTGATCACCTTCCTGGACGGAGATCACATACACGCCCGGGGTATTCACGGACATGCGGGTCCTATCGGCGAATGCGCGTTGCTGCGCCAGCATTCCACCGGTTGCACTGAACAGGGTGATCACACGCTCTCGTGATGAAGGGAAGCGAATGACCACATCACCCGATACCTCCTGCACGATCGTGAACGGAACAGATGCCGTGGTGCCTGCATCGATGCCGGTCAAACCGCCCAGACCGTATTGCCGGAAGAAGCGCCAGATCTCCACGCGCGCGCTGAAGTCCTGGTTGGTGACGCCGATCACGATCGGGCTTCCGGGCCATGTATGTCCTCCGCCGATCACCTTGTAGAATTCGACCGTGCTGCCCGCATCCCCGCCGCCGAACACGCGATGCTCAGCCGTGCAACCATCCGTGGTGATGGTGTTCGGCACTTGCGTGACCGTGGGTGTGGGAGAGCAGTTGTTGAACTGCACCCAGTGCGCAACGAGATCCTCGATCGGCAACATCCCACTGCCTCCATTGTAGTTCACCGTGGGATCCGCCGTACCGTGGATCTGCATGACCGGTGTGGGATGGGACGCCGCGCAACTCGCCAAGCGCGAAGCGAGCATGTTCCCGGTGACCGACGCAATGGCCGCAATGCGTTCACTGCGGAAGCAGGCCAGGTCGTAGCTCATGAAACCACCGTTGCTCATGCCGGTGCTATACACCCGGTCGGGGTCGATGTTGTAGTGCGCGCTGAGGGTGTCGATGAGCGCGGTGAGGAAGCCGAGGTCATCCACGGTACCTGCGCCGAAGGTGTCCCAGAAACGATTGCCGAGTGGATCGAGCGTTCCGTTGGGATGCACGAGGATGAAGTTGGCGGTGTCCGCGATCGGCCGGAAGTCCGCGTAGAATTCCTGTTGCACGGCATCACTGGTATAGCCGTGCAGGTTGAAGATCAGTGGCACGGGTACCGACGCATTGTAGATCGCGGGGACGTAAAGGCGGTAGTCGCGGAGCACACCGCCGTGCAAGAAGCTGCCGGTGGTTGTTTGGGCATTCGCACAAGTAAATGCGAAGGCGATCGACGCTGCGGTGAGAACGGATCGTGTTCGCATAGGCAAGGGGTTGATCGAATGCGCTGTCAAGGTAAGCAGGCCATGATCCACGGGTTCACTGTTTCACCCACCGCGAAACAAAGGAGCGATCGGTTTGCTCCACACGGATGCAGTACACCCCTGCCGGTAGATCGAGGACATCCATTGCGATCGTGTTACCATCCGCATGACGCGCGGTGTATACCACACGTCCAGTGATCTCCATGAACGTCACATGCGCCACGCCACTGCGACCAGTGCTGATATTCAAGATCGATCGTGCTGGGTTCGGCCACAGCAGGACATTCGTTTCCGCCATCGAGGGCACGGACACCACGCCCAACAACTCACTCACCGCGCGGTACGCGTTCACCTTGCCCATGCCCCACCGCGTGCTTCCACCCGGCGGGATCACACCGGTATTGTTATCGGTTCGAGCAGTCGCCTTCAACAAAGCGCGCACCTCCGCCGCCGTGATGGTGGGATCCGCTTCCAGGATCATGGCCACGATCCCGGCAACAGCCGGTGAGGACATACTGGTCCCGGAAAATGCCGCGAACGGATAGTCCTCTCCTTGGAAGTTGGCGAGCGCAGCTAGCGTGTAGTTGTTATCGGTGAAGAGACTGATCGACGAGATCACGCTCACCCCCGGTGCAGTGATGTCCGGCTTGGATCGCTCGTCGAACGTGGGGCCGAAGGAGGAGAACGTGGCGATGGCACCGCCCACGGGGATCTGGTTCTGGCCGAGGTAGTACTCCGCGCTGTATGCCGCCACCGTGATCGTGCTTTCGGTGCATGCGGGCTCGCTGATCCCATAGTTCTTATCACCGGCAGTGGTTCCACTCACACCGCCGAGGAAAGCTTGGCCCCAATTCCCCACGCCGTTGCTCAACTCGGTCACGTTCCAACTATGTACGAGGCCGGAGGCCGCCGTCTGCTTCAACTGGATCTTCAACGCACCATTCGTGTTCTTCACACGCAGCCGCATATGCGGACGGCTATTCAAGGGGTGCGCGGCATCGGCGGTGATGTTGTAGAAGACCGTGTCCGTGCCGAGCACGATGAGCGTATCGAGATAAGAGGCCTGTGTTGCCGTGTGGTACCACGGACTCTGCGCCAACACCTGGTTGGAGTTGTTCGTGATGGTGATCCCTGTCGCGAAATCCGCGCCGAGATCGCCCCACATGGTGATGCTCTGGCCCCACATCCTCGGGTGTGCACTGTACGGGTAGATCTGGATGATGGATCGCAACGTGTCCCCATTGAAGTTCTTCTTCAGGTGGAAGTTCACGTCGCCATTGTTGCCGCCGGAATTGCAGAAGACCACGCCTTCCTGCGAGAGCTGATCGATGGCCTGGCTGATGAGCGAATTGCCATCGAGCGTGCCCATGTAGTACAGGCCCCAACTGCAATTCACCACCAAGCGCTTCTGGTCCAGATCCGCCACGCTCTTCATCCACGCGAAGCCATCCAGCGCACCGGCCGCATCGATCAGCCAAGTGCAGAACACGAACTGCGCATCGAACGCGAAGCCGCGGTATTGCGTGCCCGCTCCGCTCCCACCGGCGATGCCGCCCACATGGGTCCCATGCGTAGCGTTGCTGTAGATGTTCACCGTATCGGATTGCGCGGCCATGAGATCCGGCGTGTTCGTGAGTTCCTTACCGTAGTTGAACGCCGACGGTCCGGGGCCTGCTTGACGGAACTGGTCCCACGCCGCACGCACCCGCGAAGTGGTCAACGTGGTGTCGTAGAACATCGGGTGCGTGTAGTCGAAGCCCCAGTCCAACACGCCGATCAGCACATTCCTTCCGGTATAGCTCTGCGGAAGGTTGATGCCACGTTGGACGCTATCCGCTCGCGCGGCGCGGACGGCGCGGTCCAGATGTGGGGCAGCACAGCCTGCGAGTTCGGTGTAGACCAAGCCGGGGATATCATTCACAGCAGACAAGTGATACGCATCCACACGAAATGAAAGGATATCACCCACGCGTGAACCCACGCTGACGGCCTGTTCAAAGACCATGGTCGGATCGAAGCTCGCATCGACCTTTCCCAGAAAACCGACCATGCATCGCCCATGGACCATCGCCGTGGGGAATCGCCCTTGTGTCTCGTCGGTCAACTTCTGCGGATCGGTGATCCGTTCTGCGAACCCAGTAAGCTCTGAAAGACCGGCACGGGTCAGAGCAGGCATTGCGACCTGTGCTTTCACAGTGGCGACGGAACCGAGAAGGAGAACGAGTAGTAACTGACGCATTCGTTCGGGTTTGGCTCCCCGAAGTAAGTGCATCCTGCGATGCATACGTCCCGATCAGCGCGGCAAGCCCGAATGCCGAGGATCGCCCTACACGTTGAACAGGAAGTGCATCACGTCGCCATCCTTCACGATGTACTCCTTCCCTTCCGTGCGCAGTTTGCCCACCGAGCGCGCGGCGGCTTCACTGCCATGGGTGATGTAATCGTCGTACCCGATCACTTCCGCGCGGATGTAGCCTTTCTCGAAATCGCTGTGGATCACACCGGCCGCCTTGGGGCCGGTATCGCCTTGGTGGATGGTCCACGCGCGTACCTCTTGCACACCGGCGGTGAAGTAGGTCTGCAGCTTCAATAGATGATAGGCGGCATGGATCAGCTTGTTCACGCCGGGCTCTTCCAGTCCGATGTCCATGAGGAACATCGCACGCTCCTCGGCGGTCTCCAGCGATGCGATCTCGGCTTCCAAAGCGGCGGTCACGAAGATCACTTCCGCGTTCTCATGACCGAATGCGGCCTTCACCTTCTCCACGTATGCATTGCCGGTGGTGGCGCTCTTCTCGTCCACGTTGCACACGTACAGCACCGGCTTGGTGGTGAGCAATTGGAATTCGTCCACCAGCGCGGGGTCATCGTTCGCGGTCAATGCGGTGCGTGCGCTCTGTCCTTTCAGCAGGACCTCCCGGATCCGCGAGAGCAGTTCGAAGCGCTTCTTCGCTTCCTTCTCCCCGATCTGCGCCTGCTTCTCCACCTTCTTCATCCGCGCTTCCACGGTCTCCAGATCCTTCAGTTGCAGTTCGATGTCGATCACCTCCTTGTCGCGCACCGGATCCACCTTGCCATCCACGTGGATCACATTCGGGTCATCGAAGCAGCGCAGCACATGCAGGATCGCATCGCACTCACGGATGTTGCCCAAGAACTGGTTGCCGAGTCCTTCCCCCTTGCTCGCACCTTTCACCAGGCCGGCGATGTCCACGATCTCCACCGTGGTCGGCACGATCTTCTGGGGTTTCACCAGATCGGCGAGTTTGTTCAATCGCGAGTCAGGAACGGTGATGGTGCCTACGTTCGGCTCGATGGTGCAGAACGGGAAATTGGCCGCCTGCGCCTTCGCATTGCTGAGGCAGTTGAACAAGGTGCTCTTGCCCACATTGGGCAGGCCGACGATACCACACTTCAGTCCCATAGCTGCTTTCCTTTTCGGGCCGCGAATGTAGCCGCTTCGCCTTGGCGCGAACCCCGGGAAATTGAACAGGGACCCGAAAGCCCCTGCCCAATTACAAACCGGTCCAAAACCAAAGTCCCGGTCACCGAAAGGAACGAACGAAACACCCGATCCGTTGTCCGACGGTTTCAATGACCTCGACCTTCGGCTGATCAAGGCACGCCGGTCAACGGCTTCCGCACTTTTCAAAAGTTCTTCACACGGATCGAACAGCCGCATGGCCCCTGCTACTTTTGGCCAGCCTTCAGCGCCATGAACATTTCACCCTCCGTGGCCACTTCCCCCGAAACCACCGTTACCGAACTGCAACGTATCGCCAGCCAGGTCCGCCGTGACATCGTCCGGCAGGTACACGGCTGCCAGAGCGGGCATCCAGGCGGTTCCTTGGGTTGTGCCGATTACTTCACCGCCCTCTACTTCCATGTGCTCCGGCACGATCCCGCAAAGTGGGACATGGACGGCAAGGACCAGGACCTCTTCTTCCTCAGCAATGGACACATCAGCCCGGTGTGGTACAGCACATTGGCGCGCAGTGGCTACTTCCCGGTGAAGGAACTCGCCACTTTCCGCAAGCTCAATAGCCGATTGCAGGGCCACCCCACCACGCATGAAGGATTGCCCGGCGTGCGCATGGCGAGTGGATCATTGGGGCAAGGACTCAGCGTCGGGATCGGCGCGGCGCTCGCCAAGAAGTTGAACGGTGATGACAAATTGGTCTTCACTCTACATGGTGATGGCGAACTGCAAGAGGGACAGATCTGGGAGGCCGCGATGTACGCCGCTGGAAACAAAGTGGACAACCTCATCAGCACCGTGGACTACAACGGCCGGCAGATCGATGGCGACGTGGATGATGTACTTCCGTTGGGCGACTTGAAAGCGAAATGGCTCGCCTTCGGCTGGGACGTATTGGAGACCAATGGAAACGATATGGATGCATTGCTCAAGACGTTCGCTACTGCGAAAAGCCGCACCGGCAAAGGCAAGCCCGTGATGATCCTGATGCGCACGGAGATGGGCCAAGGGGTCGACTTCATGATGAACAGCCATGCGTGGCACGGCATCGCACCGAACGATGAACAGCGCGCCAGCGCACTATCACAACTGGAAGAGACGTTGGGAGATTATTGAGCGATGAACGTTGAACGCCGCCAGCGTGGCACGTTTTTCACCCGCGAAGGCCGCATGCATCGTCCTTCTTCCGCTTCTCCGTTGTCCCGAACGTTCCTGTACGGTGCGTTCGCACTGATCGCCGTTCTGCTGCTGCGACCGACGTTCCTGCAAGCGCAGGACAGCGCTCCACGTCCTCCGCTCACGCGCATCCTCTTCGTGTTCGATGCGAGCAATAGCATGAACGCGTTCTGGGGCAACCAGCCGAAGATCAATACCGCGCGGGAGGTCTTGTTGAAGTCCTTGAAGGAACTCGAAGGCCAGCCGGACCTTGAATTGGCGTTGCGGCTCTATGGGCACCAGACCCCGATCCAACCGGGCAAGCAGGACTGCAACGACACACGACTGGAAGTGCCGTTCAGTGGATCGAGCATCGAGCCGATGCGCCAGAAGTTGATGGCCACGAAGTGCCTTGGCACTACTCCGATCGCGCGTTCGTTGGAGAAGGCCGCAGAGGATTTCCCTGCACTGGACAAGAGTCGCGGTGCGCGTCCGGTGCGCAACATCATCATCCTGATCACGGATGGGATCGAAGCGTGTGATGAGGATCCGTGCGCGGTAAGCCGGGCGTTGCAGGCGAAGGGCATTGTGTTGAAGCCCTTCGTGATCGGTGTGGGGCTCACGGAGAACGATCGCTACTCCTTGCAATGCGTCGGCAACTACTTCGATGCGAGTACACCGGAATTGTTGGAGCACGTGTTGAAAGTGGTGGTGACCCAAGCGCTGAACAGCACCACGGCGCAGATCAGCTTGATGGCCACGGACGGCAAGCCTTCCGAGACCGATGTGGCGGTGACACTCTACGACCAGAAGACCGGTAAAGTGCAGTATCACTTGGAGCACACCATGAACGCATACGGGACACCGGACACATTGACGATCGATCCGATCTTCACCTACCGCGTCGTTGTGCATACGCTGCCACCGTCGATCCGCGAGAACGTCACGGTGAAGCCCGGCGTTCACACGAACATCGCCGTGGATGCTGGCATGGGTTCGCTCGCACTGCGCATGGGTAGCGGACCACCCGATGTGGGTACCGTCAGCTGCATCATCCGAAGAGGCGGCGACCTGAACACCTTGCACGCTCAGGACCTCGGCACCACGCAGCGGTTCCGCGTGGGCACGTATGATCTCGAAGTGCTCACCCTTCCACGCACGTTGATCCCGAATGTGAAGGTGGAACAAGGACGAACGACGGACATCGTCGTACCGCGTGCAGGTGTGTTGAATGTGCTGCCTTCCGTGCCGGGCCCCGGTTCCATCTTCCAGAAGCAGGGCGATGAACTGATCTGGGTCGCGGACCTGGACCCCGGGGCGGTACGTGGGCAATTCCGATTGCAACCGGGAAGCTATCAAGTGCTCTACCGCAGTCGGAACGCCAAGGAGGCCGAATACAGCATCACCAAGGACGCCGTGATCGAAAGCGGCCGATCCATCACGATCAATTTCTGAACACATCAACACATGAACTCCTACCCCATCCTCGATCAGAAGGACACCCGCAGTGGCTTCGGCGCCGGTCTGCTCGAACTCGGCCGCTCGAACCCGAACGTGGTGGGGCTGTGCGCCGATCTCACGGGATCGTTGAAGATGGATGCCTTCCAGAAGGAATTTCCGGAGCGCTTTTTCCAAGTGGGCATCGCCGAAGCGAACATGATGGGTATCGCTGCGGGCATGACCATCGGAGGCAAGATCCCGTTCACCGGAACCTTCGCCAACTTCAGCACCGGACGCGTGTATGATCAGATCCGGCAGAGCATCGCGTACGCTGGCAAGAACGTGAAGATCTGCGCGAGCCATGCAGGACTTACCCTCGGTGAGGATGGCGCCACGCACCAGATCCT
>Ga0138256_10003539_pt1 | contig 16597 bp, 17 predicted proteins | sample KNB2016incub_MG_FD_105486 | JGI IMG/M metagenome (GOLD analysis project Ga0138256, IMG submission 105486) | Active sludge microbial communities from wastewater in Klosterneuburg, Austria - KNB2014incub_MG | ecosystem: Engineered > WWTP > Activated sludge > Unclassified | place: Austria... | reverse complement strand
GCGGGCATCTACCGCTTCGCCTGGCACTGGAACGAACACCTCGCTCGCCCCTTCGAGTGGACCTACACCGGTCGCGTGCTCGCCGCGTGACATGGATTGCGACTTCTGGGACGCGGCACTAGCAACGTCGGCTTCGCAGATCTTCTTGGCGGCCGCGTATCCCACGAGCGCGCCGGATGCGATCTTCCCGGTGGTGGGCGCGGTGCTGGTGGCCTTGAAGAGCGCGTCCACCGAGTACGTGCCTCCGTTGGGGCCTGTCGCCACCGTACGCTTCTTTTCGAGAGCGCTCACGGCGTCGGCCAACGCCTTGAAGTTCGCGTTCACGTCCGCGGCGATGATCTTCTCAGCCGGCTGAAAAGTCTTCATCGGCGCCGCTGCTGGGGCGGTCGCCGTGGCGAACATCAGAGCCAGCAGGAGCGCCGTGTTGGCCCCGCTCCGCGCTTTGCGCTGCATGGGGCAACGGTCGCAGAGTTCGGATTGTCTCGCGTCCCCCAAACGGGGGACTTCATCGGCAGCAGAGCACCGGCAGTTGGCTGCTGCAGAACGCCACGGACGGAGAGTTCGTTGCGCTCGCCCAGCGGGATCCGCGCAGCGTGCTCGAGTTGCTGGTGAAGCCGGTGCAATCGTCCATGTCGGTGGTGTCGGCCACGGCCACGCCCGCAGCGTACCAAGCGTTGTCGAGTTGCTCGCCCGCGCTGGCAGCCGCCACCACTTCCTGGCCAGTGCACACCCGTGCCGAAGGTCCACACGAGGAGATCGCCTGGCACAAGCTCCTCAGCCCCACGTACCCGCCCGCGGCGCCGCTCTTCGGTGCCGTCTTCCCGCAGTAGGGGTTCGCCTTGTGCTGCTCCAGAGCGCTCACCGCGTCGGCCAGCGCCTGGAAGTTCTTGTTCACGTCGGCGGCAATGATCGGCTTGGTCTTCTCGAAGGTGATCATGGGGGGGACTGCCGGGGCGGTCGCCGTGGCGAACATCAGAGCCAGCAGGAGCGCCGTGTTGCCCCCGCTCCGAGCGTTGCGCTGCATGGGGCAAGGATCGCCGCTCTGTGACGGTCGCGCGTCCCCCAGACGGGGGACTTCATCGGCAGCAAAGCACCGGCAGTTGGGTGCGCTCGCCTAGCGGGACCCGCGCAGCGTGCTCGATTTGCTGGTCAAGCCGGTGCAATCCCGCAGTCGAAGTCCCGGTACTCACCGACTGTTGAGCCCGGCCACTGGCTTCGCGGGGCTCGCGACCTGCAGCGCGCGCCCCATGTTGTCGCTTGCCGTGGTTGAGGCGCCCCATGGCACGCGAGACATTGCCCCTGGGTCCTCACTTCCTTGTCGTGGCGCGCACGTCGCTCTGGGAAAATGGTCCTCCATGTCCACGCACCGGAATGCGAGCGGTCGCCGTGTTCCGATCACTGGCAGGGAAAGCGCGTCGCGACGAGGCGCACGTTGTGGGCGCGGAAGATCGGAGAATCGGCGGAGGGATTCCAGTCGGCGGCGCGAATCGTATACGTGTGGGGGCCCGCGGACGGTTGTTTGTCCCAGAAGACGAACGTCGACGGCTGCAATTCGAGACTCGGGTTGGTCGAAGCGGAGCATGCGCCCCATCGCACCGCGCTGACACTCACGCCATCCCGCACGAGTTCCATGAAGGCGCGGGGGCAGGCGGCGGTCGACGAAATAAAGATGTGGCCCGAATCCGCCGGATTGGTATTGGGCCCCGGCGCCAGTTCGACACGCACGCATTCGCCGGCGCCGACGGTCACGGCCACCTGGAGGTTCTGAATCTCCTGGGGTGTCGGCGTCGTGATGGCGGGGTGGCTCACCACCACGTTCCCCATCACCACGCCACGCTGTTCGATGGCCGCCACGGCGTCCTTCAATCCGGCGAAGTTGTTGTTCAGATCCACGTCGGTGAGCGTCTCGCCGGGCGCCCACGTCTTCAGCGGCGCTGCCGCGATTGCGGACCCGGCAAAGACCGCCGCCACCAGGCTTGCGCCCAGAAACCCGAACCACCTTCGCGACTGCTGAGCCTTCATGTTCCTCTCCTCATCCGAGCTTGCACGGGAGCTTCGCGGTCCCGAGAACGCACGGCGGTACGTTCGCGCCGCCACTGCCACCGCCCGTGCCACCGCCCGTGCCGCCGCCACTGCCACCGCCCGTGCCGCCCCCGCTGCCGGTGGCACCGCCGCCGCCGCCGCTCGCTCCGCTCCCGCCACTGTCGCCGCCGGTGGCGCCGGTGCCGCCCCCCGCACCGCCGGTTGCGCCGCTTCCGCCCGCTCCGCCGCCGCCCGTGCTCGCGTCGGGCGCGCCCCCCGAGCCCGAGCCGTCGACCAGGCTCTTCTCCTCGCCGCACGCGGCGAGTGCGAGCGCGATCACGACCGCGAGGCCAAGGAACCGACGCATCGGCCCGACGCTATCGGGTTGCTTGGAAGGCGTCGTCCCCCGTTCGGGGGAGAACCCTCATGGCGGGGAGTCGCAGCAAAGGACGGGCTGCGGCGACGAGTAGCACTGCGCTGGTGACACGTAGCCGGACACCACTGTCCACGCCGACCCGAGGCTGCCCGGCGCCGAGGCACTATCGGTCCAGCCTCGGCAGTCGCTCATTGCGGTGCCCCACTCATTCGGTCCTCCGAACGTATTGTTGACCCAGCCCGAGGTAATTGTCGGCGCGGGCTTCTTGCCGAGAGAGTAGCTGCGTTGCAGTTCGGCGACGGAGCACATGTGCGCGCTGGACGTCTTGCAGGCGAACTCGCACAGTGACTTGGTGCCCTCGTGGCCGCCCATGTTCCCGAGGGAGGGGGTCGCAGTAGCTCCGCAGTAGATCGCGTCCAGCGAGAACTTCTTGCCGTTGAACGTGACCATCGGGCGAGCTGCTTCCAGGAGCGCAACCCGGCCGTCGAGGTTCTCGAAGTTGCCGTTCAGGTCACTGGCTGTGAGCGTGTCCGTGGGATTCCACTTCTTCAGCGGCGCCGCTGCGATCGCGGACCCGGCAAAGACCGCTGCCACCAGGCTTGCACCCAGGAACCCGAACCAACCTGGCGACCGCTCAGCTTTCATGGTTCTCGCCTCGTCCGAGCGTGCGGTGGAACCCCGCCACTGCCACGGGCACCGACGCACAAGACCCACGGTAACGGCCTGCTGGGAGGACGTCGTCCCCCGTTCGGGTGACTGCGGTCAGAGCGATCCGCGCCCAGCGTGAACCTCCCTCATCTGGGGGACGCGCTTGTCGGCGCGCCGTGTGAACGTGTGCGCATGCGTCGTCCACCCAGGTTCCGCAGCCGCCCAGTGATCGACCTTCGAACCCCGCTGGTTCTGCTGCTTGTCTCACTGGCCGCGTCGGCGCCCGCTGTGACCCCGCCCAAGCAATTCATCGGCGGGACCCCAGTCGTCGCGAAGGACGTCAACGACAACTTCACGCTGCTGGCGAACGCGATCAACGCCTTGGAGCAGAAGCGGCCAGTCGCGATGCACGGCGGGAAGTCGTACTCGTTGGACGCTACCTGGTGCGCCGCATCGGCACCCACGCTTGGAAACCTCGGCGGCCGCGCTGGCGCGAAGACCATCTGCGAAGCTGCCTGCAACAAGTCCCCCACGGCGCACATGTGCTCCGTGATCGAGATGCAGAGAAGCTACACGCTCGGCAAGACGACGACTCAAGACGGGTGGATCGAGGGGCCGAGCGGCGCGGGATCGACCCTCGGAGTCTCGGACTGCAAAGGCTGGACGGATTCGAGTTCGGCTGGGACCGGCTCGCTCGGGAGCATGTGGGTCACCAGCGGCCCGGGCGTAGGGTTTCCCGCGTGGGCGCAGTGCTGGTCGGCGAGCCAGCCGATTCACTGCTGCGACTGAATCAACTACCCGCGCTGCCGGCACTGACGTGGCGCGCTCACCCCGGGACGACGCAGCGGAAGCCGACGTTGCCGTGCGCCGACGAGGCACCGTACCTTCATGTTTCTCCCCTCATCCGAGCTTGCACGGGAGCTTCGCGGTCCCGAGAACGCACGGCGGTACGTTCGCGCCGCCGGTGCCACCGGTGCTGCCGCCGCTTCCCCCACCCCCGCCCGCGCCACCACTGCCTCCGCCCCCGCCACCACTGCCTCCGTTCGCTCCGCCCCCGCCACTGCCGCCGCCGTCGCCTCCGCCACCGGTGCCGCCCCCCGCACCGCCGGTTGCGCCGCTTCCGCCCGCGCCGCTTCCGCCCGCGCCGCCGCCGCCCGCGTCGCCGCCGCCCGTGCTCGCGTCGGGCGCGCCCCCCGAGCCCGAGCCGTCGACCAGGCTCTTCTCCTCGCCGCACGCGGCGAGCGCGAGCGCGATCACGACCGCGATGCCAAGGAACCGACGCATCGGCCCGACGCTATCGGGTTGCTTGGAAGGCGTCGTCCCCCGTTCGGGGGAGTGCGGCTCAGGGCGCGAGCACCCGGAGCCCCACGGCTTTGGCGAGTGCCGCCTGGCGAATGTCGTAGGTCACGAAGCGTTGCGCGCCGAGGGCCACCGCGCTGGCCACGTGCAGCACGTCCAGCGTGCGCGTGCCGAGCTTGGCGGTGTGTTCCTGGCTCAGCTCCGCCGCCAGGTCGAGCATCCGCCGCCACAGAGCGTCGACCAACTGGAGTCGACCCTCCGCGAGGTCCGACTCGAAATCGGCTGCGGCCAAGGCGGCGACCTCTGCGTTGATCGTGCCACGGTGCACTGCAAGCTGGATGGAATTCACGACCTCCGCGCGCCCGAAGCGTGTCACCGGTAGGGCCCCGCGCGTGCGGCGTCGCCACGCACAGAACCGCGGCGAGCGGTCATCGTGCAGGTAGAGGCTCCGCAGCGCGCTCGGGTCGACGTAGCACCGATCAGCGCTCGCCACGGTCGGCCTCGTCGAGCTCTTGACGCGCCTGCGCCGAAATCGGCCTCGGCATCCTGCTCTGGAGCCGAGCCCAGTAGTCGACGGCCCGCGGGCGAAGCGGCCTCTCCTCCGAATACGCCTTGAGGAGGATCACCGGTCGCCCTCGCTCGGTGATGACGACCTCACCCTCTTGTTCGACGAGCCGGCGGATCTTCGGAAACTGAGTCCTGAGGTCCCGGATCGAAGCGCTGCGCATGACGATGTGAATCATAATGGATTCACGTCCACGGTGCCAGCCCGCCCAGCCGAGCCACCCAGAGCCGCCCGAGCCCCCCAAGCCGCCCGCGCGTCACGGCAGTGGGTTGATCGGGCTCATGCCGGGTCCCCGTCGTCCCCCGTTCGGGGGACGCGGAGCGTGGACGTTCCGGGCGACCATGGCTCAGGCCCCGTGGCTGCCATGCTGGACGCCAAACACCCCGTGCCCGGCGACTTGGTCGCGGGGAAGTATCGCGTCGAGTCCGTGCTCGGCAAGGGCGGCATGGGCGTGGTCGTTTCGGCGGTGCACCAGCTCTTCGGCGAGCGCGTGGCGATCAAGTTCCTGTTGCCCGAGGCGGCGCACGGTGTCGGGCTCGAGCGCTTCTTGCGTGAGGCAAAGGTCGCGTTTCAGCTCAAGAGCCAGCATGTGGTGCGGGTGCTCGACGTGGCTCAGCTGGACTCGGGCGAGCCTTACATCGTCATGGAACACCTTGCGGGGCTGGACCTCGCGGCGCTGGTCGCGCGCGACGGACCGCTGCCCGTGTCGGCGGCGGTCGACTTCGCGCTCGAGGCGTGCGAGGCCCTGGCTGAAGCGCACGCCAAGGGCATCGTTCATCGCGATCTGAAGCCCTCGAACCTGTTCTTGGCGACGGGCCCCGACGGCGGGCAGCTGGTGAAGGTGCTCGACTTCGGGATCTCGAAGCTGGTGACCGGGGATGCCGAAGACCACGCGCTGACCAGCTCGCGCGCGGTGATGGGCTCGCCCCTCTACATGTCACCCGAGCAGCTGATGAGCGCGCGGAGCGTGGGGCCTGGTACCGACATCTGGTCCCTGGGCGTGATCTTGTACGAGCTTCTGACCGGCCGGACGCCGTTCATGGCCGAGACCTTTGCCGCGCTGAGCGTCGCCATCGTCACCCTTCCACCTGCGGCTCCTCGGTCGCTTCGTCCCGATCTGCCCCCGGATCTGGAGGCGTTGGTGCTGCGCTGCCTCTCGAAGGCGCCCGGCGCCCGGCCGGCGAGCGTGGCCGAGCTCGCGCGCTTGCTCGAGCGGTTTGCCGGGCGGAACGCCGACCAGCTGGTGGATCGCATCTCGCGGCTCGGCGGCGCGGCGGACCGCGTGAGCGTGGTGCCGGATCGCGCGCCGACGCTGGACGTGCCGGTGGTCGTGAGCGAGCCCGTGGGCGACGCCGCAACGTTCTCGCCGGTGTCGGACGACGGCCTCGATCGCTCGAACCCGGCGCCACGGCGCGTGTCGCGCGTCGTGGTGGGTGCGGGCGCGCTGGCCGCCGCCTTGGCGGGGGCGCTCGCGATCTGGGGTGTGGCTGGCCGCTCGAGCGTGGTGACACCCGAAGCGTCTGCATCGCCGGCGTTCGCATCGCCGGCGTCCGCATCGCCAGCGTCCGTTTCGCTGGCACCCGTGGCGCCCGCGTCGCTCGGGGTGAACGCGCCCACGCCGGAAGTCACGAGCCCGACCGAGGCGCTGCCCAGCGCGAGCGCGCCGGCCGGGCCGTACCTCGCGGAGCCGGTCAAGCCCGCCCGCTCGACCGCGCGACCACAACCGGGCACGAAGGCGACTCCCAAGGTTTCGGTGAGTCCGTCGGTCTCGCCGCAGCCCCCGCCGGCGGCAGCGCCCGACCCGCCTGCCGCGAAGCCCAAGGCCCCGGCCGGTGTGAGCACCGTGTACGACGATCGGAAGTGACGATGCGGTGGATGTGCTTGGTGGTGACCGGGATCTTCGCCTTCGCGCCGGCGACGGCATGGGGACAAGACAGCGGCGCGGTGGCCGACTCGCTCTATCGAGAGGGCAAGCGTCTGTTCGACGCGAAAAAGTTCTCGGATGCGTGCCCGAAGCTGGAAGAGAGCCTGCGGCTCGATCCGGAGTCGGGCGGGGCGCAGCTGATGCTGGCGGACTGCCTGGAGCAGACCGGCAAGCTGGCGCGGGCTTGGTCGGCCTACTTGAGCGCGCAGCGCCTGGCGAAGGCTGCAGGTCGCGACGACCGCCTGGTCAAGGCCGAAGGCGGCGCGAAGCGCATGGAAGAGCGGGTGCCGTTCGTCAGCGTGCGCGTACCGGCGAACGCGGACATCGAGGGGCTTCGCGTGCGTATCAACGGCATCGAGCTGGGGCGCGGCGCTTGGGGCACGCCCACGCCGGTGGATCCGGGCCCGGTCATGGTCGAGGCGACTGCGCCGGCGCACGTGACCTTCGCCGCACGCCTGACGCTCGCTCCGGGATCCGGCACGCGTGAGGTGGTGATCTCGCCCCTGGCTCCGTCGCCCACGTCCGAGCCCTCGGCGCCGCCCTCGGCCTTGGCGCCAGCCGCAAGCGCGCCGCGCGCCGCCGATCGGGGGGACGCGCCCCGCGAGACCCGGCACGAGAACACCGGCGCACCGGTCGCGGGCTACGTGATCGGCGGGCTGGGGTTGGTCGCGATCGGCGCCGGGGCCTATTACGGCATCTCGAGCCTTCAAACGCAGAGCGACGCCGACGCGAAGTGTCCCAAGCAGGACTGCACCGATCCCGATGCCGTCGCGCTGAGCAAGGACGCGAAGACCCAGGGCACCGTGGCGTGGGTGCTGCTGGGCGCAGGCAGCGCCGCCGTCACCGTCGGCGCGATCCTGGTGCTGTCGGGCGGTTCCAGCTCGCGGGCGCACGCAGCTCGCCCCCGCGCCGGCGTCGCGTTCGACGGGCGTTCGCTGGCCGCGACGCTGGCCGCGAGCTTCTGAATCGGATCGAGCGGAAGCCGGTGTCGAGCGCGGCTCGGCAGTCATTCCGAGCTTGGCGTCCCTCGCGGGGCAGGGTAGTCGTTCGCGCGCGCAGGATGTCCGGATGACCCGTGAGCCGAGCGAGCTCTGCCTCAGCCCGCGGCTGACGCCTCACGGCCAGCTGCTCCTCGCGCCGCTGGCCGACGCGCCGGCGCTCGAGCCGGCGCTCGCGCGTCGCATGCAGTCGGCGTTCGCGCGGGGCGCGGGTCATGGGCTGCTCTGGCTCGGCGCGGCGGAGGTGGCCACCGCCTTGCCGCCCGCGCTGTCGTACTTCCGCGAGCTCGGACGGCGTCACGTCACCGCGATCTGCGCGCGGCCCGATGTCGAGGAGCGGTCGAGCGAGATCCCGGCGCCCGATCCGGCGGAGCTGGAGCAGCTGGCTCGAGCGGCCCCGGCGATGCCGGGCGCGGAGTACCTGACGGCTGACGTGCTGTGCGCCCTGTGGCGGCAGATGGGCGCGGCGTTCGGGGTCGAGCTCGGCGAGTCGGGCTTGACGGTTCAGGCGTTTCTGGAGCGACAGAGCCCGGTCTGGAACGTGGTGGGCCGCGTGTGCTTCAACCTCGCGGAGAACCGCAAGGACGAGCAGGCGCCGTTTGCGTTTCTTGCGACGTATACCAGCGGCATGTCAGCGCACGGGTCGGCGCAGCACCAGCCACTCGGGCAGGCGCTGCGCGAGTACGCGGGGGCGGCGAACAAGGCACGGCTGCTCTCGCTGCTCGTGCCGGTGCAGCGGGCCGCGGAGCGCTGCCCGTGGCTTCGGCAGATGGTCGACGCGAGTGAGATCTTCCATCCCCTGCGCTGGACGCCGGACGAGGCGTTGCGCCTGTTGCACGACGCGCCCGAGCTCGAGCGCGCGGGCGTGGTGGTGCGCATGCCGGCGGGCTGGCGGGGCGGGCGCCCCGCTCGGCCCCGCGCTACCGCGACGGTGGGGACCCAGGCGGCAGGCGCCGGCTTGCTCGGCGCCGGGGCGCTGCTCGACTTCCGGCTCGATGTGACGCTGGACGGTGAAGCGCTGGCGCCGGGCGAGGTGGACGCGATCCTCGCGAGCGCGAGCGGGCTGGCGCTGGTGCGCGGGCAGTGGGTCGAGGTGGACCGCGAGCGGCTCGAGCGGGCACTGGCTCGATTCCGCGAGGTCGAAGCGCGGGCCGCGCGCGACGGCATCGGATTCTCCGAGGCCATGCGCATGCTCTCGGGCGCGCGCATTGCGTCGGGCGGCGAGACGGAGGGCGCCGACAGCGAGGGTGGCTCCGGTTGGTCGAGCATCACCGCGGGCCCCTGGCTGGAAGAGACCCTGCGCGGCCTGCGTGATCCCGACGCGCTGGCGGCGGTGGAGCCCGGCCGCGAGCTCAGGGGCACGCTCAGGCCCTATCAGCTCCGCGGCGTGCGCTGGCTGCACTGGGTGAGCCGCCTCGGGCTGGGGGCGTGCCTGGCCGACGACATGGGCCTCGGCAAGACCCTCCAGATCCTGGCGCTGCTCTTGCTGCTGCGCGCGGAAGGCGACGGGCCGAAACGGCCGAGCCTGCTGGTCGCGCCGGCCTCGCTGCTGGCGAACTGGGTGGCCGAGGCCGAGCGGTTCGCGCCCAGCCTGCGGCTGCTCGTGGCCCACGGGTCGGCCTTGCCCGCCGCCGAGCTCGCGGCGCTCTCGCCCCAGTCGCTGCACGACGTGGATCTGGTGATCACGAGCTATGGCTCGCTCGAGCGCATCCCGTTGCTCTCGAGCACGGCCTGGCAGCTGGCGATCTTGGACGAGGCGCAGGCGATCAAGAACCCCGGCGCCAGGCAGACCCGCGCAGCGAAGAAGCTTCAGGCTCAGTCGCGCATCGCGCTCACCGGCACGCCGATCGAAAACCGACTTGGTGATCTGTGGTCGCTGTTCGACTTCACTCATCCGGGGCTGCTCGGATCCGCGAAAGAGTTCGGGCGCTACGCCAAGAGCCTGGCCGCCACGCCGAGCAACCCCTACGGCCCGCTGCGCGACCTCACGCGTCCGTTCATCATGCGGCGGTTGAAGACCGACCGGAGCGTGATCTCGGACCTGCCCGACAAGACCGAGGTCGACGCGTTCTGCCAGCTGAGCAAGAAGCAGGCGGCGCTCTACCAGCAGGCGGTGGACGAGCTGGGTGAACAGCTTGCGAGCGCCGAAGGGATCCGGCGCCGGGGGGTGGTGCTCGCGTCCCTGATGCGCTTCAAGCAGATCTGCAACCACCCCTCGCAGTGGCTGGGCGACGGCGGCTTTGCCGAGGTCGACAGCGGCAAGTGGGCCCGGCTCAGACTGATCGCCGAGGTGATCGCCGAGAGGCAGGACAAGCTGCTGGTCTTCACCCAGTTTCAGCAGATCGCCGCGCCGCTGGCCGCGTTCCTGGGGAGCGTGTTCGGCCGGCCCGGGCTGGTGCTGCACGGCGGCACGGCGGTGCGCCAGCGCAAGGCGCTGGTCGAGCGGTTTCAAGGCGACGAGTCGGTGCCGTTCTTCGTGCTCTCGCTCAAGGCGGGGGGCTCGGGGCTGAACCTCACCGCGGCCTCGCAGGTCGTGCACTTCGACCGCTGGTGGAACCCCGCGGTGGAGAGCCAGGCCACCGATCGCGCGTTCCGCATCGGTCAGAAGAAGAACGTGCTGGTCCACAAGTTCGTCTGCCGCGGCACCGTGGAAGAGAAGATCGCCGCCCTGATCGAGTCCAAGAAGCAGCTGTCCAGGGATCTGCTCGAAGGCGGTGCGGAGCTCGATCTGACCAGCCTTGGAGATCAGGAGCTGCTGAAGCTGATGAGCCTCGATCTCGAGAGCGCAACCCAGGAGTGAACGATGTACGGGTTCAGACCTTACGTGTCGGTGGCCAAGCGAAGAAGCATGGCCTTGCGCGAGATGAAGAAGCTCTCCAAGAAGGGCCACCCGGTGGCGCCGGTGGTGATCGAGGGCCGAACCATCGCGAGCTCGTTCTGGGGCAAGGCATGGTGCGACACCCTGGAGAGCTACAGCGATTTCGAGAATCGCCTTCCCCGCGGGCGGACCTACGTGCGAAACGGGTCGGTGGTCGATCTGCAGATCGCGCCCGGCGAGGTCCAGGCCCGAGTCGCCGGCTCCGAGCTCTACCGGGTGACGATCGGGGTCGCGGCCGTGCCGCACGCGCGCTGGAGCGCGCTCTGCCGGGAGTGCTCGGGCGCGATCGATTCTCTGGTGGAGCTCTTGCAGGGGCGCTTCGCTGCGGGGGTGATGGAGCGGATCTGTCGCCAGCAGGGCGGGCTGTTTCCCGCGCCCTCGGAGATCGACTTCTCTTGCGACTGCCCCGACTGGGCGGACATGTGCAAGCACGTCGCGGCGGTGCTGTACGGCATCGGCGCGCGGCTCGACCAGCGGCCCGAGCTGCTCTTCGCGCTGCGCAAGGTGGATCACCAGGACCTGATCAGCACCGCGAGCGCCGGGCTGCCCCTGGCCCAGCCGCGTCCGGCGAGCAAGCGGCTCCTCGGGACGGAGGGACTCTCTGAGCTCTTCGGTCTGGATCTGGCCGCGCCGAGCCCAGAGCCCGCGGCACCCAGGGCGCTGACAGCGAAGGCGACGAAGAAGGCGACGACGAAGAAGAAGAAGAGAAAGGCCAAGACGAAGGCGAAGCGCCCGAAGGCCTGATTCAGGCCGCGCTCACCCACCAGCGGCTGGTGTCGACGACGGACGAGAACGGTGGGATCGGCCGGCGAACCACGCCGACGATGGTGTCCACGGTTTCGGCCGATCCCCCTCCGGCATGGATGACCTCCACGCTGTGCGCCTCGGGATCGACCAGCCAGATCCACTCGACCCCGGCACGGGCGTAGAGCGGCACCTTGAGCTCGCGATCGCTCTTCTTGGTCGATTCAGACAGGAGCTCGCAGCACCAATCGGGTCGCGCGGTGATCGGGTTTTCGAGCACAAACGCCGGGGGCAGCGCCTGCGCAGCGTCCAGCTTCCAAGCGGAGAGATCCGGCACGGCGAGGCGGTCATGCAGGAAACGGATCTCCGCTTCCTGTTCGAACCACCACCCGCTTCCACCCTCCCAAGCGTCGTCGCCGCCGAGCGAGCGCAGGATCGCGCGCGCACCGAGCCGGTGGGCGCCGCCGGGGCGCCCCATGGTGCGGATCACCCCGGGCTCCAAGATCTCGCCGGTCAGGCCGGGTGGGAGGGCCCGGATGGCCTGGTACAGCTCATCGAAGCTGGCGATCCTCTGCGCGGGCGAGGCCACCGGGGAACTCTACCACGGCTCCGCTTGCCTGCGCTGGGCTCGGCTGCGGAGCTTCGGAGCTGGCCTTGGGTCGCGGCGGATGGGACGGCGCAACCCCTCACCGCACCGCAGTCAGCACCGCCTGGACCAGCTCGGCCTGGCGGCGGACGCCGGCCTTCGAGTAGGCGCGCTTCAGGTGGGTGCGCACCGTCTCGAGGCTGACGCCCAGCTCGCGGGCGATCTCGCGCGGCGTGGCGCCGTGCGCGATGCGCCAAGCCACCCGCGCTTCGGCGCGGGTGAGCCCCAGCTGGCGCTGAAGCGCGAGCACCTCGCACTCGGACGCGACGCGGGGCGCGGGGCCCAGCAGGCGCGAGAGATCACCGCTGAGGATCGCCAGCTCGCTGATCAGCGCCTCGGCGGCGGGCTGGACGCGAGACCGCACGCGCGCGGCCAGGGCGGGGGCGCGGGGAAGACGGATCCGCCAGGTTGCGCTGACTTCGTCGAACGCCTCTTCGACGCCCGCCGGGGGGAGACCGAGAAGCGTCGGAAGCGTCTCCCAGAAGGCGGTCGTTGCGTCATCGATGGCCGGTTCGAGCCGCGCGCCCACCGGGTAGCTGGCTCGAACCTCGATCCGCCGGTCCGAGAGCTCGCGGAGCTCGAGCGGCACGTCGGGCCAGAGTCGTCGCGTTCCGACGACCGCCACGTCGAGCAGCAAGCGCGGCGAGAGCGTGAGCTGTGCCACCGCGCGGAGCTGGGGCAAGGTGGTGGTGTGGGCGCTGCCGATGGCGCGTCGCTGCTCGCGCGTGGTGAGGGCGCCGATTCGTGCGTAGAGCTCGTTGGTCTGGTCCCAGGGGACACGGCCGAAGGGCACGCGCAGCAGCTTGGGGTCCAGGGCCAGCCCCTCGAGCAGCTGGCGCTCGGAGACCCCGACGACGGTGCACGTGCTGATCACCATGTTCCGGACGATCATCGCCGGCGCGGGGGGTGCCACGCGGCGAGCGACGCGCACGCGCCGCCGGGGTGGTTCGATTGCCATCGTAAGACTCGTCATCGCTCCGTCCCCAGCCCCGGCCTCCTCCGTTTGGGGGACATAAGCAGCGCGCGTGCCAGCTCGACCCGGCCGCTTTCGGCGCATTCGGCGGGGCGGCGGGGCGCGCGAACCGTCCGCGGACCGTTCGTGGACGGTCCGGCGTCGATGTATGCTGCGCGCGGTTCGACTCTGGGTACGACGCCGTGATGACGAGGGACGACGAAACGCTCGACCCCCGGGAGAGCCGGCGGAAGACGCCGAGCTCACAGCCCGAGGTGGTGGTGCTCGAGGTGCTATTTCACCCCGAGCTGGCTCGCATCGGGGCTCGCGCCGTGCTCGGGGCCTCGAGCGATCCGGCGCTGGCGCGTGCGCTTTCGATCGGGCGCGATCAGCCGCTCTTCGTCGACGAAACCGGCCACGCGGGTGGGCTCGCCGATCCGTGCGTGAGCCGCCAGCAGCTGGCACTGCGGTGGGTGCCGGCGATCGAGCGGTTCGCCATCGAGGCGCCCACGAGCGCGCGCCGCACGGTCCGAGCCCTCAGCCCTTCGGGCGAAGATCTGGGCGCGGCACCGCTGGATGCGCCGACGGGCGCCTGGGTGGCGCTCGGTGATCGGATCGTGCTGCGCTTGTCCGTCGAGCGGGCGGAGCCCGACCACGTCGCGACGGGGATCGTGGGGTCGAGCCGCGCGCTGGCCCATCTCCGGGAGAGTTGCGCGGCGTTTGCTCGCCTGGATCAAGCGGTGCTGATCTCGGGCCCGGTGGGTGCCGGCAAAGAACGGGCGGCACGGGCGATCCACCAGCTTGGGCCCCGCGCCGCGGCGCCGTTCATGGCGCTCAACTGCGCGGCGGTGACCGAGGGCCTGGCCGAGAGCGAGCTGTTCGGCCACGTTCGCGGGGCGTTCAGTGGTGCCAGCGCATCACGCACCGGGATCTTCGAGGCGGCGCAGGGGGGCACGGTGCTGCTCGACGAGGTCGGCGAGCTTGGCTTGCCGGTTCAGGCAAAGCTGCTGCGTGTGTTGCAGGAGAAGGCGGTACGCCCGGTCGGAGCTTCGGAGGAGCGAGCGATCGACGTGCGGGTGATCGCGGCCACCCACCGTGATCTGGCCAGCGATGTGGCGGCGGGGCGGTTCCGCGCCGATCTGCTGTCACGGCTGTCGGCGCTGCGCCTTGCGGTTCCCCCGCTGGCCGAGCACCGCGAAGACATTCCGCTCTTGTTCACGCGAGCGCTGGCGCGAGTCGCCGAGCGCACGCCCGACCCGCGGCTGTCGGCCCTGTTCCGCTGCGCCACCGACGACGCCCCACCGCTCCCGATGGCGCTCTATCTCGAGCTCTTGCGCCGCGAGTACCCCCACAACGTGCGTGAGCTCGAGGCGCTTGCGGCTCGGGTTGCGGCGGCGGTGCTTCGGGGCGACGCACTCGATGCCAGCCTGGTGGCGGCGGCCCACGCCGAGCGGTCTGAGCCGCTGAGCGAATGCGGGCGCCCGCCCGCGGATCGGATCGTGGCGGCGCTCGGGGAGCATGAGCACTCGATCCGCCGCGTGGCGCGGAGCTTCGGTGTGTCGCACTCGACCGTCGATCGGTGGATGCGCGAGCTGGGCCTGCCGCGCGCGCGCGATCTGGACGCCGCGACCATCGAGCAGGCGCTGGCTGGGTCGGAAGGTGCGGTGGCCGCGGCGGCGCGGGCGCTGTGCGTCAGCGAGCGCGGGCTGGTGCTGCGCATGCGCGAGCTGGGGCTCACCCCTCACACCTGCGAGAGCATCGACACCAGACGCACCAGCTCGCGCTGCCCTGACAGGCCGGCGCGCGAATAGGCCTGCTTGAGCTGGTAGCGCGCGGTGCCGGGCGTGATTCCGAGGCGCGCGGCGGCCGCGTTCGGAGAGTGCCCAGAGCCGACCAGCGCCCCGACGCGGGCTTCGGCCGGGGTCAGCCCGTAGAGCTGGCAGAGCTTCGACTCGACCAGCCCGAGGTCGACGGGCTGGAGCGGATCGCGGACGACCACCAGCACCCCGGGGCGCGGGCCTGCGACTCGCAGGGTGGAGACCTGCTCGCCGAGCACGGACACCGTTGCCAGGAGGGCAGGGCCCTTGGTTCGCCGCACGGCCACGTAGCGCGGGCAACACCCGCTGGTGCCGGTGCCCGAGAGTGCGTCCCGCATCTGCGCGCTCAGCGAGGCGTCGCTGATCGGACAGATGGCCTGGAGGCGACCGCCTGGCGCCACCAGCGCGCTGCCCTCGGCGAGCAGAGCGGCGGCCGCGGCGCTCTGGCTGCGGATCACTCCGCGGGTGTCGAGCACGAAGGTGGCGACGCGGACGTCGGACCCGGGACTCTCGAGCGCCGAGAGCTGACGATCGATCCAGAGCGCCTGACCGATGCGCGGCAAGAAGCTCTCGAGCTGCGCTGCTTCGATTAGCCCGAAGGCGCGCTCGCCGTTGGCGCGCATCACGGCGAAGGTGGTGAGCCCCTGCTCGGGCGATCGCTCGACGATGCCGCCCACGAGCTCGCGCAGGCCCCGGGGCCTGAGGAAGTCCTGGAAGAACTCGGAAGCGTCGAGGACGTGATCGGGCACCAGGTCTTGGCTGGGTACGCAGCGGCCGACGGGCAGCGAGCGCGCGGTGGGCATCCACGGATCGAGCGCGTGATAGTGGGCCAGGTAGTCGCGCTCGAGGTCGTCGGGGAGGCCGTGCCAGATCTGGGACACGGTGCCGTCGGGTCGCTCGACGCGCACGCCGCAGGCCAGCCCGCCGAACAGCGACGACACCGCGCGGAGCGCACCGTGCCAGCGGTCCGGATCGGCGCCTGCCTCTTCGAAGCGGATCTCGGACTGCCGGATCATCGGGGACCCTTTTGCCCGCTTGCTTCCGGAAATCAACCGGAGACATGACGGATGCCCTGCCACCCGACGGATGCCTACCACCTGGGAGATGCGCCCGGCGGTGAGCCCAGGCAATGACCGGACGCTCTCGGATCTCACCGAGCTCGGGCGGCCCACCGAGTCGCCCGCCCACCTGAGGAGCGTCAAATGAGGAATTGGACCTGGTTCTGCGTGTCGTTCTTGGTCGCTTCGGCGACCGCCTGCGGTTCCGACGACGGTGGGTCGGGCTCGAGCGGCACCGGCGGCAACGCGACTGGTGGCGCGAGCACCGGGGGCGGTGGCGGGAGCGGTGGAGCCACGGGCGGGAGCGGCGGAGCCGGCGGCGGCGCTGGCGCTGGCGGTGCAGCCGGGAGCGGTGGTTCCTCGACCGGCGGCGCCTCCGGTGCCGGCGGATCGGCGACGGGCGGCACCGGCGGCACTGCAACCGGCGGCACTGGCGGCAGCGCGACGGGTGGCACTGGCGGCACTGCGACGGGTGGCACGGGTGGCAGCGCAACGGGCGGCACCGGAGGGACTGGCGGCACTGCGACGGGTGGCACGGGTGGCAGCGCAACGGGTGGCACCGGAGGGACTGGCGGCACTGCGACGGGTGGCACGGGTGGCAGCGCAACGGGCGGCACCGGAGGGACTGGCGGCACTGCGACGGGTGGCACGGGTGGCAGCGCAACGGGTG
>Ga0138256_10003537_pt1 | contig 16599 bp, 12 predicted proteins | sample KNB2016incub_MG_FD_105486 | JGI IMG/M metagenome (GOLD analysis project Ga0138256, IMG submission 105486) | Active sludge microbial communities from wastewater in Klosterneuburg, Austria - KNB2014incub_MG | ecosystem: Engineered > WWTP > Activated sludge > Unclassified | place: Austria... | reverse complement strand
TTGCATGATGTAAACCACTTTTCCACTTCCTTACAATTTTGGTGGTATCCTTTTCCCCAACATATTCAAGATCTGCATAGACACCCATGACTTGCTGATCCTGCATTACTTGCACCACTTTCTCAACTACATCGTCCGAAGTATAAAAGTCATCAGAATTCAAAATCGCAATGATATCTCCTGTCGCCAGACCAATACCTCTATTCATGGCATCATAAATGCCATTGTCCTTCTCTGAATTGACGATTGCAACATGGGGATATTTACTCACGAGCTCCAGTGTGTTATCTGAAGACAAACCATCCACAATAATATGTTCAATATTAGGATAAGTTTGTGATGCAATACTCCTCAAAGTATCTTCCAGTGTAACACTGCTGTTATAAGTGGCTGTAATTATGGAAACTTTTGGATTCACTGAATACTTTGATTCTTCCTATCAATAACACAATTTTCTAGAACAAGCATATCCATACTTGTTCTCAGAAAACAATCTAATGCTTGAAGAGGATTGTTTACGATTGGCTCATTTTCATTGAATGATGTATTCAATAAAATAGGTACACCAGTCTTTTCCCTAAATTTGTCAATAAGTGCGTAATATTTTGGTGAAGCTTTTTTACTCACCGTCTGAAGTCTTCCTGATCCATCAACGTGCGTCACAGCCGGTATCTTAAGCTGCATTTCTTTTTTTATTGGAAATACTTTTTCCATAAATGGGACTTCATCGATGATCTCAAAATATTCTCCTACATGATCTTCCAAAATTGATGGTGCGAAAGGGCGGAAACTTTCACGTTTTTTAATCTTCAGGTTTAATAGTTCCTTTGCGTCTTCTCTCCTAGGATCCACTAAAATAGATCTGCCACCTAAAGCCCTAGGTCCAAATTCTGCACGACCCTGAAACCAACCGATCACTCCACCCTCAATAATTCTAGTGCTAACATTTTCGACTAGTTCCTCGTCAGATACTTTGTTATAAATGATATTTTTCTCTTTTAATAACTGTTCTATTTCATCGTTGCTAAATCGAGCTCCAGTATATGCCTGTATGCCAATATCTGTTTTTATATTCCCAAGGTCGTTATAATAATAATATAATGCAGATCCAACGCAAAGTCCGGCATCATGTCCTGCCGGTGGAATAAATATATTTTTGAATGTCGTGTTTCTTGTGTATTTGCCATTTGCTACTGAGTTTTGAGCACAGCCCCCGGCAATACACAAGTTTTCCAACCCAGTTTTCTTTTGAAGATCATTTAAAATGTGGAAAATAATCTCTTCAGTTACTACTTGAACAGATGTAGCAATGTCCATGTGATGTTGAGACATTGGTTCATTTTTGTTTCTGACTTCTCCAAATTTTTCAGTCATGTGTTTTGAAAAAATTGTCCCTAAAAATGGTATGTCATTTTCCATTGACATTTCCAATCCTTTGGTTATATATGAGAAGTACTTTGTGTTTAATTCAAATAAGCCATTCTTTGTTGGAAAAATAACATCTCTAACTTTTTCAACATACTTTGGTTGACCATAGGGCGCCAAACCCATTACTTTGTATTCATCTCCTACATGTGGAAAACCTAATAATTGAGTAAATGCAGTATAAAACATTCCGATGGAGTGAGGATATAGAACACTATCGATTACTTCAATTTTATTTCCTTTTCCGACGGCCCTCATAGTGGAAGTAAAATCTCCAAAAGCATCAATTGAAACTAATGCAGCCTCTTCAAATGGGGATGGATAAAAAGCTGAAGCTAGATGGCTTCTATGGTGTTCGATATTTTTTAATTTGCCTTTAATGTCATTTACTTCCAAAGAAAAAGCATCTACAAAATGATTTGATAAAGATCTTTTCTTTAGATTTCTTTTACCGGACGATAAGAGTAATTCGATGGATAAGACTTTCTTTAATAGGGTAAGAATCTTTTTTCCAATATTAGCATATGGATCATTGCCTACGGTAATATAGTCAACCTCATGAATAGAAATACCCGCTTCCCCCAAACAGAATTTTATCGCTTCAATAGGAAATCCTGACCAATGTTTGATCCGATTGATCCTTTCTTCTTCCGTAGCCGCTATTAATGATCCGTCTTTAATAATACAAGCTGATGCATCCCAATGAAATGCATTTATTCCTAGAATATACATATATTAATTGTGTTTTTTTAACCAATCTAGTGTCAAATCTATACCCTTATCCCTTGTGATAGGAATCGGGCCAGAGATTTCCCTTGTTGTATCAAGATTGACAATATTGTTTTTGGTCATGTTATTTAATCTGAAAGTGGTGAGTGGAAAAGGTATATTCAAAAGTTTTAAAATATTTCCTGTAACCGCGGCTATTTGAAAAACTATAAAAGGAAGCTTAATTACCTTCTTGTTTCTTAATTTCATAGAGATTTCATTTGCCCAATCTGAAATAAAAATTGGCTCATAATCCCCCAAGTAGAATGTTTTAGTATTTGAAACGGAGCTTTCCAGAAGCTTTATGGTCTGAAACACAGTATTTTCGACATATCCATAGGTCTTAGTGCAGGACCTGGCTCCTATATCAACGAACTTGTTTTTTATCAATAGATCAAAAAAGTTTCGATATGGTTCTTTAAACCAAGGGCCCCAAATGGAAGTTGGACGAACTATAATCCATTTTGCGAACTTGTGTTCAGAATTCCTTATTAATTTTTCCATCATAACTTTAGATTCCCCATAAGTAGTATCTGGAGCGTAATCAGTTTCAAAGGCTGGAGCATACCCGGATTTGCATACCAACATGGAAGAAAAGTAAATAACACTTTTTATCGAAGGCACGAGATCAATGATTTTGATTAAATTATTTGTCCCTTCATAATTTGTTGTGTACGCAGATATATCATTACTATTAAGATCTGTTCTTGCTGCTAGGTGAAAAACAATTTCGGGCTCAAAGCCATTTATTTCTCGGTATAGCTCATCATAATTATTAATATCTATTTTTCTTAATAGTTTTTCTTGATTTTTATTAGGAGTTTCAGCAATATCGATGTTTATGATTTCATAATTCTCTTCAAGTAACCTATTGATTAGATTAATTCCAATAAAGCCGGATCCGCCTGTTACAATTGCTTTTTTCAAAATTGGAAATATATAAATTGAGAAATAGGTCTAAGGAAAGTAAAAACTAAAATTATTAGAACTGTATATTTTATGGTCGAAAATATAAAATATGGTATTTTCAACTTTAATAGTTTTGGCAACAAATATTTTTCAGATAAATATGTCATTATGATGAACATCAATAAAACAAAAGTAACTATATAGGTATTCTCTTTCATTCCTAAATGCTGGTATTGGTCAATAAAGAATAGCTTTTTATACATCCCAAATGTAGCAGTTAGATTGACCGCTCTAAAGGGGATCCATGCTAACATTGAAAGGATCAAAGTTACGCCCCAGCCAAGAAAAGAAGGATAGTTTTTAAAAAATTTAACTCTGATAAACAAAAGCTGCCTTTCACCAAATATAAAGCATGCGTGTAATAATCCCCATAAGACAAATGTCCAATTAGCGCCATGCCAAAATCCCATAATCATCCATGTCAAGAATAGAGCCGCGTCCTTTCTGCCCTCACTAACAGTTTTGTCGTCTATTAGAATATTTCCAGTTGAACCTATTCTATTAACTACTTTCTTACCGGAAAGAGGTAAATACAAATAATCCCGAATCCAACTTGATAGAGAAATATGCCACCTTTTCCAGAATTCTTTGAAAGATTTGGCCATGTATGGAAAATTAAAATTCTCAGAAATATCTATTCCCATTAATCTTCCACAACCTATGGCAATATGGGAATATCCGGCAAAATCAAAATATATTTGAAAACCAAAAAGGAAAGCCAATGTGAATACATCGATTGCACTCATTTGAGTAATATCCAAATTAAAACCCTCATCTACAAGCACGGATATATTATCAGCTATTACAACCTTTAAAAATAGCCCGATTAATATTCTACTTATTCCATCTCCAATATAAGATAACTGAAGTTTTGGTCTTTCCTTAAGTTGATGTAAGATCTCACTCGCTCTTAGTATTGGACCTGCAATAAGTTTAGGAAAGAATGTTATGAATCCTCCGTAAAGTACCCAATCCCTACTTGGCTTTAAATGACCTCTATATACATCTACAGTATAACAAACACTTTCAAATGTATAGAAACTTATACCTAGGGGTAGTATGATGCTATATATAGGAAGAGAAAAATCGACTCCAATAAAATTAAAAAGCGAATTTGCATTTTCCGTAAAAAATAGTAAATATTTAAAATACATTAATAGCCCAAAATTCACTATGATACTTAGCAAAAGCCATTGCTTTCTTTTAGTCTTATTTTCAACTGGAATCTTATCAATATGTAATGCAATATAATAATCTACAAAGGCAGTAAATAACATTACAGGCACAAATTCGATTCTCCAAAAACCGTAAAAGATAATACCGGATATAAATATGAGCCAAATTTTCGCACGATTTGGCAATATCCAATATAGAATTATATTGACAATTAGAAATAAAATGAAAGTTACAGAATTAAAGATCATCAGTTATTCATCTTTTGAATGGAAGGATACAAATTTCTAAATAATATTTTGTGACCTTCATATTGAAAATGCATAAAGTCAAGTTCTGGTTTTTTAGATAAGTTGGTACCATCTTTGACACCCCAATATTGTGATGGAACTATATATTCCAAATTAAGATATTTAACGTTTTCATATTCCGAACACATATTTGAAATTTGCTTTTTTAAATTTTCATATTCATTTGCATCGTATGGAATTTCGACATCATGCCTTATCGGTGGGATATAAGCAACTACATTTATATTATTCTTTTTTGAGATTTCAAGAATACTTTTGAAAGCTGAAACATTATTATTGTAAGTCTGTGGAATCATAGCTCTTTTAGTCTGAGCATTAATACCAAATAATGTATTTCTTAGCTCATATAGATAATTAAAGAACCAACCTCTAATTTCTGGACGGCTGCGCCAAACTAGTGAATAGCTATTAAGTCTTGTATTGAAATAAGTTTCCACTTTTGCCTGTGGTGTGTTGTTAAGGCCAGCTAGATCAGCGTCTGAATTAGGATTATCAGAGTTGCTGTTTTTGTTAAGAGCATTATTGATCTTACTTGCAATAGCACCAGACTCTAACTGAAGTTTATATTTTTCAGATAACAATCGACCAAAGAAAAAATCAGCCCTAATGTCGTCTTCTCTAAGATCATCCATAAATATTGGCAATACTAATTCTTTGATTGGCATTTTTGATCTTATATATTCAAAGGATAAGAGCATCTCTTGTAAAGAAATATTAGGCAAGGTAAAAGCTATGACCTCTTTATCTTTGATTGTATCGGATAACATCTGAACATAAGTAACTTCTTTGCTCTTCATTTGATTAATTGAATGGGTCTGTGAATTTCCCAGGCAGAGTATAATATTCTTTCCGCCAAAATAATTCCAGCTTTTTTCTATCTTATAAAAATCTGAAAAATTGTCAAAGTGAATAAGTTGAGTATCCTTTCTTGCTAAATAAACTTTTGTTTGTCCGCCGAGAGCAAGATCTTCAAACTTTATATTGTGATTGAAAAAAGTACTAATAAGTACCATTGCAATTAACAATGCAATTGTAATTTGAAAAATTTTTGAACTAAGCATGAAATAAAGATAATTCTTCATTCTATTGATTTTTCTTTGAAAACTAAATTACAATTTGAGGCAGACTTTTTGATTTATTTTCATTGTAAAATATTTATTAAAGCGTCAATTTCATCTTTGACATTAATTGTTGAGTTTTTTAGCTCAAACTTTTCAATAATTAATTCTTTGAGTTTTTTAGTAAGATCATCACAATCATTTGGGTCAAATTCTAAACTTGGAGTTACTACTTGTCTGATATACGGCAAATCGATTGAAATAACTTTGCAATCAAATGAAACTGCTTCTATCAGTGGCAGCCCAAAACTTTCAGTAAGTGATGGGTAAATTAGATATTTTGCTCTTGAATAAAGTTTATTTATTTCAATTTTATCTATTTGACCAACATTTTGTATATTAAGTCCCATAGCATTCAACTCAATTATTTCTGCACTGAGTTCAGGAAACAAATCTTTGTCAATTGTGACAACTAAAATAGGAAATAAATTAAATTCATTTGCTAATTTTTTCCAGACAGTAAATAGGAGCTTATGATTTTTATATTTTATACCATGAGCTATATAGATGAATATTTCTTCTTTTAAGGTATGGAAGTCATTGATTTTAATATTTGGGTCAAAGAATGGCAAAACATTTACATTATTTTGTTTTATTTTATATTTTATTTCCAATAATTGCTTATTTAATTCAGTTTGTACAAGCCATACGTAATTTTTTTTATTAAGAAATTTTGAGTATAGTGACTTCAAATAAAATTGTAATTTTATTCTGAAACCTAAATTATAGCTATTAGCATCAATGAGTAAGACATTTTGAAAAAAGATATAGACTGGACATTCAAGAGTGATTGGCGGCGGAATATTATTTAGGGTTAGTACTTTTTGTATTTTAGCTTTATTCTTCAAATTTGTATATTCCCTCCTGCGTGTATATTCACTTGCTTTTACTATTATATGGCGACCCGGAAGCAATTGAATGTATTCAGAACTTAATCGCTCATCTATAAGAAAATAGTAATTTTCTATTAACCTCTTTTCAATTAGGGTCCTGATAAAATACTCCAATAAAAATTTACCGCCACTGTTATTTATATAGACCGAGTCGACTAATATCATTATTGATTAAAAGATTTATTTTATTATTAGTGGTTAGAAACCTTCAGATGTATTGTACTGAAATTGTTTTTTTAGAAATTATCTAATAATTAATATTAAGACATTATTAGTTTATAAGTAATGCAAGATGTCATTCAATACTTAAATAATCTATATTATAATATTTTACATCTTTAACAGGGTCGGCTGCAATGTAAAGTCGTTTATTTTTCTGCAACTTGCCTTTATACACTTCTATAATAGAATAATTTGATTTTAGTTCTTTATTTGGTATATGATAAAAATACTCTGTTTTATTACTTATTATATCTACAATATAAAAATTAACACCTCCTTTATCTACCAAAGACTTATCTGCCTTTAGTCTTAATTTAACAGACCACTTTGAATGAGTTTCTAAATCATTTCTATTCAAATCAAAACTTATTAGACGACTATTTAGAATATTTGGTAAATATATTGCCAATCCATTAACAGCTTCATTATCCGGTTTTATTGTGGGGAAGATAAGATCATCACCGTAGTTCAGAACTTTAAATTTACTTGCATCGATTATTGAATGTCTTTTTGCGGGCGCATCTCTTAACTTTAAGTTGGATTCGAAAAAGTTCGACCTTATTTTGTGAATATCAATAAATTTCATAGGCTTAAAATCACCGTTACTTAACCGATCAACTTTAAATGTTGTGAATGATAATTCTAATTCCTGTACAAAAGATTTATATTGGTGGGGCGTTAATATTTGATTGCGATATTTAACTAATGAGTATAAAATTGGGATTCGCCATTCATTAATTCTTGCTTGATATTCAGTAGTCAGATTTAGTTGACTTATTCTATCAAGTAGAGTAATAATATTAAGTAGCTGCTTAGAGTCAATATTTGATATAAATTCTTCATAATTAAATTTTTCTAGTTTTCGAGGATTACTGTAAATTATATTGTAGTAGGTATTAATGAACGGTGCGGCACTGCCATAATAATTATCTACAAATATTTTGATTAGACTTTTATATTCAATATTTGGGTTCCAAAGCAGATGAGCATATACAAAACTTCTCATTGGGTTTTCTTCAACGAAACCTGTTTCTGAATGAGATTCCAATATAATACCTTTTATACCTACTTTATAATAAAATTTAAGATTTTCAAAAATTGCATGAATACTGGGATGCAACGTAAAGTAATCACCGAAATTTGTAGTGTAATCCCAAATCCAAACAGACTTGGTAATTTTCATCCATGAATTCAACGTGCTTACAAAAGATTTGCTTTTATGAATTGGCGTAAATGAATGATTCCAGGATGTTGTATCCGTGGATACAATTACAGTAATTTTATCATCAACGGTAGTGAATTTTGGAGCCTGGCTAGTTTCAAGATAAGCAAGTGTTGTGTATTTGAGGTTGGGAAATTTATTGGAAAGATCTTTTGATAACCTATTTATGAAGCGGATAAGCGTTCCTGCTCTAGAATCTTCATACATATTAGTTTTATAACACCTACTGCACTCGCATGTACCAGGACAATCATTAGGTGTAAAGTTAAATATTTGGTTAGCCGGGAAAGTGCTTTGTAAATTAATAACGTAATCTTTGACCAGCTGATACACAGTATCATTAGAGAGACATAGTTGACCTATATAGTTCAATGGATCCTGGCCTTTATAACTTGAAAAATATTCCGGGTGATTACTATAGTATTTACTAACAGGTATAATGCAATTGAAAGTATGTGTCAAGGCACAATGTTGATACATGGTAATATTGCCCCCCATACTATCGTTAAATAGAGGGTTATAGTGAATCGGATTAAGTTTGTTATACTCAGAAAAGAGGCTGTAGTAAGCATTGTTGTAATAGAGATGTCTATATTCAAAAGCAGGATTTTCAATTCTGTTTCTGAATGCTGTTGATTTCTTTGTTAAAATAGAAATCTTAGGTGTCAATTTATAAATTCCTAAATCACTTTCTAAAAATGAAACTACAGCATTATATGGCCCCCGCTGGCTTCCTCCGAATAAGTAGATAGTCTCTTTGTTCTTAAAAATAATCAAACCTTCTTTGCTCAAATTCTTTTTCAACAGTTGGAGTTCTCTATTTTTTAGAAATGACTCAGTTTTGCCAATTTCTATCCTATATTTAGAATTAGGTGTGCTGCTTAAAATTTTGAGCTCTTGATTGTAATGTGTTTTTATTTCTTTCTTTAATAAATGTGCTGAATAAATTTCAGCTTTAGAAGGATTTTTTGATAAAATAATGGTATACTTCCCAATATTTAAACAAAAGCTCTCCAATGCAAATAATATAAATATGCAAATAAAAGTGACCTTTTTTAAGTGGTTCATCTATTCTAATTTTTTTAAAGCCGTATTAGATTTATTCAGAAGAATGCCACATATAATACCTGCGGTGACAAGAAACAAAAAGTTATTATAGCAAAATAAATACAAAGTAAACAATATGAATAAATTATTCAGTTCTTTTCTCCCTTGTTTTTTTGTTTCTTTATAAATACGAAACATTCCTAATAATAATATAAATAGGCCCAAAATTCCACTCCGTGAAATGACGGTGACAAAAAAATTAAATGGCTCGGTATTTATATGTCCTTCGTATATTGTATGATCAATTTCTGACATATACTTTGTGGCAGGAATATTAACAGTATTTGGCCCAACTCCGAAAAATATATATTCAGGGTTCAAATACAAGAAGGCTAAAGCGGTTCGATCAAATACTTCAAACCTATTTATAACATCAGGAACACCAGGAATTTGACTAATAACCTGTTCAAGTCCCACCTCCTTAATTCTTTGAGTTTGATGTTCAATAAATTTCTCATTTGTCAGTAATACACCAGCGCATGCAATATATACAAACAATGAAGCTAAAAAGTATTTGATCTTGATCTTACCAAGCATAAAATAAAATAACATTACCAATGAAAAGTACACAATTGCAGTACTTGAAAAAGACAGACCAATTCCAACTATACAAAGTAAAATTCCAAGCAAGGATTTCAGTTTAAATTCAGTATAGTTTAATCCAACAGCCAATAAAGAAAAAATGCTCAAGGTGAAAATTTGCCCAACATATCTTGGCTCTAACATCAACCCCGTAAAACGGGTTAAAGAATAATGGTTAGGCATTAATAATAATTTAATTGAGCCATGTAATAAAAAGTAATCAACCAAGCCAATTAGAAAGTTGATTAAGACTAAAGATAAAATTGTTTTAATATACATTTTAAGATTAACATAACCCTCTTTGAAAATAAATACAAAGAAATAATAAGTGAAAATCAATTCTAAAAATCTAATTAATCCAACTAAAGTTCGTAATGGTAATTGTTGTGTAACTAATCTATATCTTTCATAAGCATCATCCCATGGTGAAATAAAAACAAAATATGAACCTACTATAGACATCAATAGCCATTCAATCCAGAGGAATTTACCAAATATAGAATCCTCTAATATAATTACTCGTCTCTCTGCCACCATAATGCAAAGAGTAGAGAAAGCTGCAACTTGAAATTTAAATCCCCCAAAGTCTAATGCAAAAAAATTAGAATAAAAACCCAATAATGAGAGTATAAACAGTAAATCATACTTTTTAAAATATACTAATATAGGAACTCCTATACAAATAAAAATTGTAACGATTAGTTCCAAATCAGAACAAAAAATTTAATAACTAAAATCATTTTAGCTGTTTATTAATATAAAATGCATCACAGAATAATGGAATTCCACTATCCTTATCAAAGATGACATCAGCAACCCCAACAAAATCAAAATTGTTATTAGTTAAATAGGTAAAAATATAATCAAACAACTTTTGATCATTGTATAATGAAACAAAGGATGATTCCACTTGAATAATTTTTATTTTTGATAGTATTTTATTGCCACCAGACAATACTCTATCTTCAAATCCTTGAACATCAATTTTAAGATATATGTTACTATCTATGTCATTCTTACTAAAAAAGTCGTTCAATGTAGTTATTGCGATATTTTCTGAAATACTATTTTTCACATGAGGAAAATTTCTAATGTGAATATTACTCATTTCTAAAATTGATGAAGATGCATCACCTTGAATCCAATGGTTAATAGTTTTAATTTCTTCTTTGTCACCTAACCCTAAATTGAAAGGTAATATGTTTAAGCCATCAACATTTTTCAATAGTCTCTCGTAGACTTCCGTAATAGGTTCAAATGAGTAAATTTTAGCCTTAGGAAAGTATTTAGATATTAAAATAGCAAACTGACCCTGGTTTGCACCAACATCAATAATCGACTCTATATTATAATCCTTTAGCCATTTGTAATCAAAGGAATACAAATTCCTTTTAGATATTTCAAAGCCAAATTTTCGAAATATTAATTTTATTAAATTTTTCATTAGGTTAATATTATTGTGAATTAGTGTAATAAAAGTTTTTTAAATTTTCCAAAACAACTTGAGCAATTCGATGTTTTGTAAAGACTAATATGGGTATTTAAGTAGTATGTCTTATCCTATCTAATATTCCGTTTATTGTTGTAAATTCAGAATAAAATAAAATAAGTTAATTAATAAAATCAATAAGCAACCCATTGAAACAAATCAAACTGTCTAAACTTATATCCAAATGATTGCAAAAAAATTAATAAATCAACGGTTGAATAGTCAAAACGTTCTTGGTATTCCTCAAAACATTCAAAAACAATTTTAGGTTTGTATTTTTTTAATGTTTCAGTGGCCCCTTTTAAACAATTTAATTCAGCACCTTCAATATCTATTTTAATTAGGTCTAAGCTTAGAATATTATTTTCTTCAAAAAAACTATCCAATGTAATCACTTCAACCTTATCAAGTATTTTACCTTCAGAAGTCTTCTCAGTAACGTAGCCCCATGCATCACCGCCTAACTTATCTTTTAAAGTTAAATCAGGAATTGTCAAATTTAATATGCCTGGACGGCTCCCAAGTGCCTTTTCAGTTAGGACAACATTATGGACATTATTTAATTGACAGTTAGTTTTAAATAAATTAGCTATTCTTTTATTTGGTTCAAAAGAAAATACAGTTCCATTTGCACCTACTATATTAGCCATAAACATAGCATGAACTCCGATATTTGCACCAATATCTAATACAACATTGCCTAAGCCCAAATTTTCCTCCAAATATTTAAAAGTGTCATATTCCCAGCCTTTATTAAAACGAACCAAATGAGAATTTTGATATAAAATGGCCGCAATGTCACCATTATTAATCAGTTTTAATCTAAACTTGGCATATATATTGTAACTTTTATGACTATTGGGTTTAAGAAATTTCCACCGCAATCTCTTAAATTCCGTTAATATTATTTTCCAATTATAATATATAAGTAACTTTAGCATATTAACATTAATTTTTCAAATTAAAGATTTGTTTTATTTCAACTGAATTTAAAAACTTTTTATTTTTGAACTAAGTCTTTGATAATTAAAATGTAAAGAGCACTGTTTGTTAAAATTTAATGAGATTAAAAATATTAAATAAATTTAGTGGTCTTTAAATAAAGAAGACAAGGTAGGCAGTAAGCCATTAGATAAAATGCTGACCCAAATCCGATCATTTCACTTAACCCATAATGATTAAGTAAATATATTTTCAAAATAAAAAATCCAACAACAGAAATAGGAAAAATAGTCAGGGTAAATTTTAAAAAGCTTGGCATTAAAAATATCATAGAAAATATTGAATTAAGTATTAACATCGTCAAAAATATTGTTATCACTAGCCATTGATTTATACTAAAATCAAATGAATTTCCTAACCAAAGTACAATTATTTTATTACCTACCAAACAAAATAATATGCCCATAAAAGCAATGTAAATCAGGCTTGAATATAATATTTTATCAATAGCATTTTTAATCCATTCTTTATCATTACTAATAAAAGCATCATTTAAAGAAGGCAACATTTGACTTACTAATAAAACAGAAGGTAAAGAAACAATTGTGGCAATTCTGTATATAACAGAATACTTGGTTACTGATTCTGTATTTAGTATTTTTCCAATAAGTATTGGATCTAAACTAACTAAGAGCAATGTAAAAATTTGTAATATAAAGTATCTACTACTATCTGAAAATAAAGATTTCGTAGTTTTCCATTCAAAATATTTCAATCTTGGCCTCAGGCTTGATTGACCTTTAGTAAACAAGATAAAATACGTCAAAATGGTGATAAGTGTTGTTGAGGCTAAGGTAATTGCAACTAATACATAAGGTTGCATTTTTAATCTAATAGCAATAAAAATGAGTAAAAGCATGATAAGATTTCCTATTGCTCTTCCTGTTTCTACATAAAATCCTTGCTGATTGCCTATTAAATAGTTGCTAGATACATTGAAAGGAGCACCTAGTAAATAAATTACAATAAATGCAAAAACCATTTTTGGTACTGCTTCCCTTGATACTGAGTCATGCACGTTTAATAATTCTGCCCAATTTGTGCTGGAATAGATCATCAAGAATAATGTTAGCAATATAATAGAAACTATACTAACAATAACAAAGCTTCCTGTTATTACTTTTACAAGTTTATTCGGATCATTGTCAGCCTTATATTTTGGAACGTTATTCAATAGTCCCAAACTTAGCCCCAAATCGGAAAACGAAATCATTGAAGTAATGGAAATTATCATTGCAAACACTCCAAAGGTAGGATGTCCTAAGTAGGATAACAATAAGGGTAAAGAAAATATATTAACCAATAGATTAACTACACGAGCAATTAATGCACTAACAGCATTAAATATTAATTTTGATGTCCTCTGATTTTTGTGTTGCAATAATTTCAATAAAATAAATTAAAAATGATTAATCAATTCTACTTCATTAAGAATAAATTTATTTTAGATAAAAAAAGTGTGTATAAATTTTCTTAATTGACACCAACGGATCATTTATGAGTTGCTTTAGTCTTAATATAAATTTATATTTGGGAATAAATTCTTTATTTGAGAATACTTTTTTATTAATTCTATTAAAGTCTTCGTGGTATTTTGTCTTATCGCTATTTCCAGTTATTGTTTCTGGATAAACTCTAAAAATGCAAACATGTTTATTATATCTTCTAAACTTGGCTCCAAGCAGATGCAAGTCTACAAGTAATTCTCCATCCCATTGTGTCCTATTTTCTTCATTAAAACCTCCCATTTTTAGAATTGTACTTAATTTAATAAAAGTTGATTGTTGGACAATAGGTATCAAATGATTAGCATATTCCACTATATTCCATTTAACTGAATAGATCTTAAACTTATCCATAATATCTCCATAAGTCATATACCCATGACCATAATATATATCATATCCTGAGTTTATTTGAATATATTCATTAATAAAGTGGAAGACCCCTGGTTCAATAATATCATCAGAATTTAAATAATAAAAATATTCACCTTCGCAATGTGAGAGCCCCTTATTTAAGGCATTCGCAGGACCCTTATCGGGTTCGCTTACCCAATATTTTAGAAATGATTGATATTTTTTAATAATTTCGACCGAGCCATCTTTACTTCCTCCATCGATAATGATATATTCTATATTTGGATAATTCTGCAGTAAAATGCTTCTAATTGCCCCTTCAAGGTAAGTTGCTTGATTGTAGCTAATTGTAACAACAGAAATTTTTATAAAATTTGTTTTATTAACTAAGTTCTTTTTTACTAACTCGTTTTTAAAAGGCCAAATTTCTCTTTGCACTCCGGATAAAGGTATTTCTATATTATTATTATTCAAACTTAAGCCCTTTAAAATAATTTATGATTAAAATTATGACGCTTGCCAATATTGCACCTATTAATGCCCCCAAAATTGTAAATAATTTTATTGACTTTTTAATTTTTTCAAGTGGTGCAAATGGTGTATCGATTTCTTGAATAAATGGTGTCTTATTTCTTAATGTAAAATCGGCAAGTTCCAGATTTTTCAATGCTTCTCCATATACAATTGCATTAATATTAGCATCCCTCCTATTTATTTTTGGTTGTACTTTATCTATTTCTTGCCATACCCCCAAATTTTTATTTTCATATGAAGCCGCAGTCCTCTCGTTATTATTCATCGATCCATATAATCCATCAACCTTGCTCTTAAGAATTTGATAAGTTCTGGTTTCCTTTGCTATTGACTTATCAATATAGTATTCGCTTAGATTTTTAAAATGTTTTGTTAAGAAATCAATACTTAAGTTTTCATCAAAAGTAGTTAGGGAAAAATTCATTATACCTGTTTTAACACCAAAATTACTTTCAAGTATTCCTTTTTTACCAACCAATAGGTCTTTTGCGATATTAAGTAATTGTTTTTGTTCTAAGGAAAGTTTAGTAAAATCGGATGTCGTAAATCTGATTTTGTTATCAAAATTCTTATCTAATTCATATAAAATGATAAAATGATTTATCAAGTAATCATTCCTTTCATTAACACTTGTACTATCAAAAAGTGTCTCAAATAAAATTTGGTTCGTCTTTGAAAGTTCGATAATTTTTTCTAAATTTACCTTATCGGACGATGGCAACCCAATTGCCCCAAGCATCGATGATAATCCTCCACCTAATTTTGATCCTTCATCTTGATATACCATAAAGGTTAGTTCTGCCTTGTATTTTGTTTTATCAAAATATGAATACAAAAAGAATAATGAAGCGAATGTTATCGCTGAAATAATTATGTACCATTTGTTTCTACTTAACTTTAATAAATTTATTTTTATTCTTTTTATAAGGTCTACTATTGTAACTTCATCCTTTGCTCTGGCAACACTTTTATTTTCCATATTTATTATTATTTTATCTTTTTCCGATACTCCCAATACCCACATTTTATATACAATTCTGCCAGGTAATTTAGTGGATCTGTGAATTACAATAATTCTTAAAAGATCCAACCAACCTGTTGCGCCAAACTGCCAACTTTCGAATGAGTTATAATATTAACGCAACCACGGTTACTGCAACCACCGTTGCAAAAATGAGATAAGTGTAGTAGGTATTCTAATTACTTTTCTTTAAAGTGGAAATATTACTAGATAATTTTCCGATATAATGGAAAAATTACTACTTTGAAGAGTTTGATGTTTGGGGTTTGATGTTTGAGCTTCAGGCTATAAGCTTTAGGCTGTAGGCCGTACAGAAGGATATTCACAGTTTTTGTAGGATGCTTATTTTTAGGGATTAAGCTCAAGCTATAAGCTGTATGCCACTTCCAAACTGAAATATCCACTATATAGTAGTGCTTTTCTCGCTTAGGCTTATTGCCTACTGCCTTTATAGCTTAATGTCTCCTCCAAATGACTGAATTTAGCTAAATTGCGTCAGTCAGATGACTGTATTTAGCTAAATTGAGTCAATTCTACCTACTTTATTCGCTTCAGATACTCCCCGTACCCGCTTTTTATATACAATTCGGCAAGTTCATTAAGTTGATCTCTCGAGATAAACCCTTTCCTAAAGGCGATCTCCTCTATACAGCCGATCTTATAACCCTGTCGTTTTTCAATGACACGGATGAATTCAGAAGCATCGTGTAATGAGTCGAATGTGCCGGTGTCCAACCAGGCGGTACCACGCCCCAGAATGGCAACATTGAGATCTCCACGGTTGAGATATTCTCTATTGACATCCGTGATCTCGTATTCTCCACGGGGAGAAGGTGCAAGATCTCTTGCTATTTGTACAACAGAATTGTCGTAGAAATAAAGCCCGGGAACAGCGTAATTAGAT
>Ga0138256_10003536_pt1 | contig 16601 bp, 11 predicted proteins | sample KNB2016incub_MG_FD_105486 | JGI IMG/M metagenome (GOLD analysis project Ga0138256, IMG submission 105486) | Active sludge microbial communities from wastewater in Klosterneuburg, Austria - KNB2014incub_MG | ecosystem: Engineered > WWTP > Activated sludge > Unclassified | place: Austria... | reverse complement strand
TTTGGCATTTAGAGAAGTTACTACATTTTTACCTGTTTTAGCTTCCAGTTCCTTGCGAGCAACCTTTGCTACATTACCACCTTGCTTTGCCACTTTTTTGCTTTCTTCAAAATCTTTCGGATTAGTTGCGGCAGAGATATCTTTGGTAGATGCTTCGGCAAGCATATTAAGGATGAGTTCTGTATTGGTCATGTTATCCCTTAGGTTTTCCTTTTTCAGTCCTTTCAGGATTTTATATTCTTTGGTGGTTTTATCACTCCATGCTTTGGTAATAATATCGGTAAGCGTAGCAAACTGAACGCCTTCTTTCAAGCCTCTCTTTTTCCATTCGTCTGTCAGCTCTTTTCTGATTTCAATACTTTTCAGTCTCTGATTAATCCAATTTTCGGAGTAGCCGAGATTCATGTATTGTTCCAATGCCCGGTCAATACTCAGTTCAGGGTCTTGCATTTCATCCAATCGTTCCGATGCTACCTGTGCCAACCAGAGTTTAAAAGGTTCTGCCTTGGGTGAGGGAATAGATTGAATTAGACGAAAAAGCTGTTCGGTATCAGCTACATCGGTAAGGTAGAATTTGCCATCAGCCGATTGCATTTTCAGTTGACTACAATTTGTAGTCAACTGACTTCCTTCCGCTTTTAACCTTGTTTTTAACACGCTCCAGTACTTTCTGGGATTGGGGCTGTCTGTTAAAACAGCAATTACATCAGCAATAGAGAAATACCATTTTTCATGTTCTCCGTCCCAAAGGGTTCTAACTTTCTTTTCCTCAAATACTCTTATTTCGTTCTGTTTCTCCATGTTTTTCTATTTCATTTTCAAGCCGTGACAATCGATCACGGTTTCAATTATATTTTCAGTTGTCCGCTTTTATAGGACAACTCATGCGGCCAACACTTTATTAGTCAGTTCAATTATTTCGTCAATCTCTTTATTACTAAACACACCCCGAATACCATCAGGATGAAGCATGGTAAAAGGAGATTCTATCAGGTTGCGTTTGCTTACATCACCTTTTTCCAATACAAAATTCTTGAGCAAATCAAGAAATTGAAATTGTCGGCTGGTGAGGTAACTGTGTTTGGAAACAAAATCATCAAATGCTTTGGTAACGGTTTCGGCAAAGGTTTCTAATTGTTCAATGCCCAAAATATGTTTGATGAATTGCACCAATGCCGCCTTGCGGTGGTTGTAAACCTTGCGGAGCAAATCAATGGTAATATGCGGATGCTCGTTGTGAAGTTCTTCCGCTAATTGTTCCGCTTCATCTGTGGAGATTTCCTGACCCTGTTTTAGTTTTTGTAAAATCGGACTGCTTGAAACCAATTCATTGATTTTCTTTTCAACCAGTTCACGGTATTTGGCCACACTCAATGCTTCGTGTTGCGGGCCAAACTCTATAAATTCCTTTTCGGCAACAATGTCTTTCAGGTTGAATTTTGCAGGAGCCAACGGAATTACCGCTTCACGAAATTTCATCAAAGGCGAAAGTTTATGAATCAGTTCTTCAAACTTATCTTCATTGATGGTTGACCAATAATGATTTGTTTGAGCCTGACGAATTAATTCCTGCTCTCTTGCTACAATATTGATGCTCAAGGGCAATTCTCCAATGGTTTCAATAACACTTGCTTTTAAAGTTTCATATTTTGAAAGAATCACGTCATCAATTGAAAATGGCTTTACATACGGAGAATCATCATTTTTTAAGTATGCTAAAGAAACCTCCACAATATCTTTTTCAAACCGCATGGCTTTGAAATCCACATCTGAAACGGTTCGAAACAATGGTTTTACAACGGCTTCCAAAAATTCCATTTTGTCGGCAGTCAGGTTACTCCAAAAGTTTTCATCTTCTAAGCGTTGCAGTTCATGTTTGGCTTCCATAATCACTACCGAATTCTTCGGAAGCGATTCAACCTGCTTTCTGATTTTTTGAACTTCTTTATTTACAATTTCAGAGTTGCTTTGTGTTTGGGCTTCCTCAATCTTTTCCAATCGCACCCCAAACAAGCGAACAGGCAAAGGAATTTGTCCTTTCAGTTCTTTGCCTCTCGGGTTGAGTTTGAAATATTCAAAGTTGTCCCAACAATCGAGAATCAGGAAATTGTCTTTTTGTGTGCACCAAGGTTTTATTTTTTCAGGTTCGAGTAAACGAGTTCCTCTGCCTATCATTTGCCAAAATTTGGTGTAGCTGTAAACAGGTTTTGCAAAAACCAGATTCACCAATTCCCGAACATCAATGCCTGTGTCGAGCATATCCACACTTATGGCAATGCGTGGCATGTCGTTACTAATAAACTGGTCGAGCAAACCACCTTTGCCATAAACTCGTGGGTCTTCGCTTACCAATACTTTGGCTAACTCTCCTTTGTACTCTGGGTAAAGCGAATCAAAAATTTCTTCTACTCGTCTTGCATGGGCTTTGCTGATGCAAAAGAAAATCGTTTTTCCCGGCAAAACTCCGTTGGCATCTTTGATGCTTTCTTCCATGAATTCACGGACAATCAAAGCATTTGTACCACGGTTGATTACTTTCTTTTCAATCTCTGTTCCTTCGTAATTGATTTCTTCAATTTCCTTTCCTTCCAACATCAATTTCTGCTGGTCTTCCAGAGAAATTGTTCGCTTGTTTATTCCTTCATCCTGAAATTTTGTTTTGATTTTCATTACCTGAAAATTGCTCAGGAATGGTGGAATGTGATTGACGGCTTCCTCGTAGGAATAAGCAAAAGTCGGAACGCCATCTTCACATTCAAACAACTGAAAAGTGTTGTGGTCAATTACATCCGTTGGTGTGGCTGTTAAGCCAAGCGTAATCGTATTGAAGTAATCAAGAATTTCCTGATAAGTGTTGTAAATACTTCGGTGGCTTTCGTCCACCACAATCAAATCAAAGAAATGCGGACTCAAACTTTTCTCCTCATTACGAATGATGTTCAACATGGTCGGATAGGTAGAAACATAAATTCGTCTGTCGGTGGCAATTTCCTTTTCGCCTTGTTTTGGCCAGCGTGGTTCGTTGGGCAAATGTTCTTTGAAGGCTTCTAAAGTTTGGTCACGCAATGCGATTCTGTCAACCAAAAACAAAACTCTCTCTGCCCAACCTGCTCTCATCAATGCGTCCACTAAGGCAATACAAGTTCTTGTCTTGCCTGTGCCTGTCGCCATTACCAACAAAAATTTGCGTTTCCGTTTTTCAACGGCTTCCATTACGGCACGGATGGAGGCAATTTGATAATTCCGTCCTGCAATTTTGATATTGATGAGTTCTCCTGCTAATTGCTTTCTTGCTTTGCGAATGTATGCGTATCGTTCAAGGTCGTCCCGTGTTGGAAAGCCATATACTTTCTTTGGTGGATAATTGTCTAAATCCCAAAAGTAAATGTCGTGTCCGTTAGTATAAAAGCAGAATGGTAAGTCAACGCCTTGTGTTTGTTTGATGTTGTAGCAATATTGTTTGGCTTGTTCCCGTCCAAGTGCAGCGTCCACCGAAGTCTTTTTGGCTTCTACAACTGCAAGCGGTTTACCGTCCTTGCCTAATAGAACGTAGTCGCTGTATTGGTGACCAGCATAAGGTGTTGTTGGTTCTTCAACAACGGTCAAGTGAATATCAAATTCCTCAATTACCTGAGTTCGGTCAGTCACATTCCAGCCCGCTTGTTTTAAGCGATTGTCAATGATTTCTTTCCTTGTCAGTTTCTCGTTTTTCACTTTTATATTCTATAATTTATAGTTGGTCAAAATACGCAAAAAATCTGTTTTGTTGTCCGAATGTTCTGTCGGTGCGTTGGCAAAAAATGGCTCTTTTGGTTTTGCGAAGGGTCGTTCACTCATAGTCCACTTGAAATATGGTCTGTGTCAATATGGTTTTTCCTTGTTAATGTTCAAAGTTTGCTGTGTCGTCATTCACTTGCAGGTAACATCTAAACATCAGCATGTTTTCATTTAAAGCATGCCGAACATTTCACAAAAATAGCGGTATCAAGCAATTGTTCAAATTTACCGGACATGTTTTAGTTAATCAGAATGGCTTTTCTTTCTTTACAAAAACACTCAGAAAATATGCTCAAATCTAATCCTGATTTAACAATTTTCTATGGTAAGATTTACTGCAAGTAAACCGTTAGTTTATAGTTTTAATTTTATGTAAACTTATTTATTATTTGTCTTGGTCTCAATTTTCACAGGCACTAAGTCAGCAACACTGCCACCATTAATAATGATGTCGCGTAATATGGTTGACGAAAGTGGTGCATTTTCTGGACTAGCTATAACAAACACCGTTTCTATGCCGCCAAGTTTTTGGTTCATCTGTGCTATGGCTTTTTCAAATTCAAAATCATTGCTGTTGCGCAATCCGCGAATCATGTATTCGGCCTGTTGTTGTTTGCAGAATTCTGCCGTCAGTCCATGATAACTTTTAATGCTGACTTTTTGTTCGCCTTTAAATACCTGTTCCAGCCAATTCAAACGCTGTTCCAGACTGAATAGATACTTTTTATCAGGATTGATGCCAATGGCAACAATTATTTTATCGAACAATGGCAACATGCGTTGCACAATCTCCAAATGCCCGTTGTGAATAGGGTCGAACGATCCGGGAAATACTGCAATTTTCATCGGTGTTATTATTTTTCAGCTACGAATATACTGAAAGAAACAGCACCATAGGTTCGTTTTTCAGGTATGTATTCTGGTATGGTAAACGACATGTCGCTGCTGTGTTCAATCACGAGTAATCCATTTTTACGGAGCAACTTTTTATTAAAAACAAGAGAGACCAAATCATTAACAGGGCTTTCTGCAAAAGGAGGGTCGGCAAATATCAAGTCAAAAGTTGATGTACATTGGTCTAAAAATTCAAGAGCATCAGAATGTATCACACTGGTGTTGATGGCATGAATGTCATCAAAAGTTTTTTGTATAAAAGCCACACATCTTTTATCCAAATCTACAGCAGTGATGTTGGCAACACCGCGCGAAATCATTTCGTAGGAGATGTTGCCTGTACCTGCAAATAAATCGAGTGCAGTAGTGTTTGGCCAGCTAATTCTATTGGATAAAATGTTGAATAGGCCTGTCTTGGCAAAGTCTGTGGTTGGGCGTACAGGCAGTGTTTGCGGTGCAATAATTTTTTTTCCCCGCAGCCGTCCGCTGATTATACGCACAAAAATTGATTATAAAGGCTGAAATGATAATGTGCTGCTACTTCATCAAAACCATAGCTGTAAAAAGAAAATGAAGGTTTTTGCACAAACTGCAGGTAGCGAATATATTTTGATGCCAATACTATCAATGCAGAATTTTTTTCTGTTGTTCCTGCAATATTCAACACCTGTGATTCCGGATTCATTTCAAGTTGTTCGTAAACGAAAACTATATAGTAAACAAAGTCTTCTGTTGATTGAAAGTTAAACTTGTTGTAGTAGAGTAAATTTCCACCCTGGTTGACAACCATCTCAAAATAGGTGTTTTGAATATTTACGGTTACCGTTTTTTCAGAGGTGTTTTTATGGAGAGTAAGCACACCTTCAATCAGTGGAGTGGCACCATGAAAAATGCTGAGGTTTGAATACCATGAATTAAAAAAGTCAAACAGCGATTTAGGAACAGAATAAATGTTTCTTGCCGAAATACGCCTGAGGTTATCGAACAGTAATTTATTTGTTTGCTCTGTAGATTCGCGCTGATGGTTGGCATAATATAACTCACCTAAACGGTCTGCATCAAAAAACACATCAGGAATAAGTGTGTTGTTAAATCCACAAAATGACAGCACAACACTATCGTAATGATTATCCAGAAGTGGCTTGTTCTGTTCAAAAATCTGAAGAATTTTTTCTGTCAGGTCGTCATTACTAAGTGGATATGGAAAACGATAGTCAAGCAGCGCAACAAACTTGTTGCGGTCTGTATCTATCAATGCTGCAGAAAAAAAGTTGTTGCTGCATTGGATAAAAAGATTCATAATGCGCGAAACATCGGCATTGATGGATTCGTCAACTATACTTATCCAAGCATCTGATTTTTTATCGGTAATCACTTTACAAAATTAAGTATTTATGAAATGCCACAGATTTCCGCATTTAGGTCAAAAAAAAACCCCTGCAAGCTTGCAGAGGATCTTTTTTTTGAAAATGTTTAAAATTATTTCTCAGCTGTTTTAGCTGCTTTTTTTGCAGTTGATTTAGCATAACGGTTACGGAATTTATCCACACGTCCTGCAGTGTCAATCAGTTTCATCTTACCTGTATAGTAAGGGTGTGACATGTTTGAAATCTCAAGTTTCACCAATGGGTATTCGTTTCCATCTTCCCACTTAATGGTGTCTTTTGTATCAACACATGAACGCGTAATAAACGCATAATCGCAACTGATATCTTTAAATACTACCATACGGTAGTTCTTTGGATGTATTTCGCTTTTCATTTTATAATAAAGTTTTTATCAAACGGGCTGCAAATATAGCACTTTTTCTTATCCAATTGCAAATCGGATGTAAAAATTATTTTAATATACTGCTTTAATTATCAGTGAATTAGTCGGGGTACGAGGTAAATGGGACAGTTTTGAAAATTATGGATAACAAAGGCTTCCAAAGTTTAAACTTGTTAAAATTTATGAATTATTGATATTCAAAGCATTTACTATGTTAAAACGCTAATAAAAGTACTACTTTTGCGTTCAATTTTAAATTTTGTAAAGCCTGAGGAATGTTTCTATTTGAGCGGACAGCACCACGTTGGGTAGTCTTAGTCATAGATTTGATATTATGCACCATGTCATTCTATCTGGCTTATGATTTGCGTTTTAATTTTACAATCCCTGATGTAGAAATTCAGCTTTTGCCCACAGCATTTGCAACAGTTTTAAGTGTCAGATTGGTAAGCTTCTTAATATCGAGAACACATACAGGAATTATCCGTTATACAAGCTACAAAGATTCGCAACGCATATTTTTAACCTTGCTTACAGGCACTGTTCTGCTAAGTATCTTTAATCTTATTTCTTTCAGAATTTACGGACGTTATTTTACGCCTTATTCTATTTTAATGATTGACTTTTTCCTGAGCATGCTTGCATTGGCATCCATGCGGGTGATTGTAAAAAGTGCACATGTGGAGTGGACAAGAAAGAAGGGTAATAAAACCGATGTGCTTATTATGGGTGCCGGTGAAGAAGGTATGGTTGTAAAACATGCATTAGAGCAAGATGCAGGAATAAATTTTAAGGTTCTCGGATTTATTGATGACAAACCAAAACTTCGTAAAAGAAAACTTGAAGGCATACCTGTTTTTTATACAAAGACAGATTTAGAAGACTTGCTGCGTGCCAATAAAATATCGAGTCTGATAATTGCCGATAAGGATGTTGACACCAAACGCATCAATGAATTAATTGAAATTTGTGTAAAATACGATACTAAAGTGCAGCGTGCTCCACGTGCAGGAAACTGGATAAACGGCAAACTGAGTTTTTCTCAAATCAAAGAAGTAAACATTGAAGATTTGCTTGAGCGCGATCCTATCAATCTTGATGTAAAAGAAATACGTAATCAGCTAAAAGGAAAAACTATTCTCATCACCGGAGCAGCAGGATCCATTGGTTCGGAAATTGCACGACAGGTAATTTTATATAATCCTGCAAAGGTTGTGCTTCTTGACATTGCAGAATCACCACTCTATGAACTTGAACTTTCCATACAAGAAATTAAACATGCCGGCAATTGCGAAAGTGTAATTGCTGATATCCGCAACACTGACCGTATGCGTAGGGTGTTTGATTATTTCAAGCCTGAAATAGTTTTTCATGCCGCAGCCTATAAGCATGTGCCTGTCATGGAAGTGAATCCTTCAGAAGCAATTCTGACAAATGTAAAAGGCACAAAAATTCTTGCCGATTTGTCGGTTGAATTTGGTGTACAAAAGTTTGTCATGATTTCTACTGATAAGGCCGTAAACCCAACCAATGTCATGGGTGCATCAAAACGTGTCGCTGAAATTTATATTCAGTCACTCAACGAAATTTCCGAAACACAATTTATCACTACCCGTTTTGGCAATGTACTTGGCTCGGCAGGATCTGTGATTCCACGTTTTAAAAAGCAGATAGAAAACGGCATGCCTGTAACTGTTACCGATGAAAATATTACCCGTTTTTTTATGACCATTCCTGAGGCTTGTCAGCTGGTGCTAGAAGCATGCAAAATGGGACATGGTGGCGAAATTTTTATTTTCGATATGGGTAAGCCCGTAAAAATTGCTGAGCTGGCCAAGAAAATGATTCGTCTGAGTGGGTTAGAACCTGAGAAAGATATTAAAATTCAATATACAGGTTTAAGACCGGGAGAAAAGTTGTTTGAAGAATTGTTGAATAAACAGGAAAACACCATTGCCACACATCATCCTAAAATTTTAATTGCCAAAGTTCGAAAATATAAATTCGATCAAATTGCAAATGATATTGAAAACCTGACAAACCTGTTTAAGACCCAAAATAATATTGCGCTGGTTTCAAAGATGAAAGAAATTGTGCCTGAATATATCAGTAATAACAGCGAGTTCGAAAAGCTCGATCGCAGAGAAATCTGAACCAGTTGCTGAGGTGCTTTTTTGCAGAAGCATAATTATCTGAGTTTAAAATTTCCGGAAATTAAAGTATCAGAATTTTTGCAAGTAGCATTAAATAAAACATTTAGTATTGAATGTTTTGCATTTAAGAGTAATAATGAATAGATATTTAGATAGAATAGTAAAACGGTTTAATATTTTTGCAGCATGTTAGTTTTAAATAATATAAGTTTTGACTTTGGAGGACGATATCTCTACCATGATGCTTTTTGGCACATTAAACCCAATCAAAAAATCGGCCTCATTGGGGCAAATGGTACAGGTAAATCCACTTTACTACGTATCATTAATGGTGAGTACACTTTAACAGGAGGGGAGATTACAGGAAGAAAAGATCTTACGGTAGGTTTTCTTAATCAGGATTTACTTTCATACGAATCAGACAAAAGTATTCTTGATGTTGCACTTGAAGTTTTTGAAAGAGAGAATATTCTGCATCAAAAGATTGAAAAAATTTTAAAACAACTTGAAACCGAACATGGCGAGGAGTTGCTTAATGAATTATTTTTTCTGCAAAGCGAATTTGAATCACTCGATGGTTACAACATCACGCACCGCGCAGAATCTATTTTAGAGGGTTTGGGATTTAGTACTACTGATTTACAACGCCCACTGAAAGAGTTTTCCGGAGGTTGGCGTATGCGTGTAATGCTTGCCCGTATGTTATTGAAGAAACCAAGCCTGTTGATGCTTGATGAGCCAACCAATCACCTTGATTTACCATCGATACAATGGTTGGAGAAGTACCTGCAGGATTATGATGGTACGTTTATTCTTGTTTCGCACGACAGGTATTTTCTTGACCGCACTATTAATATGATTGCAGAAGTTGCCAATGAGAAGATAAATCTATATCCGGGTAACTTTACAAACTATCTCGAACAAAAAACACTACGTGATGAATTGCAGCAGCGTAAGTTCGAGAATCAGGAAAAATATATTAAAGAGCAACAGAAATTAATTGACCGCTTTAAAGCAAAGGCCAGCAAGGCAAAGATGGCCCAGTCGAGAATGAAAATGCTTGACCGTATGGAGAAAGTTGAAGCAGTTTCCGGTCCGGCATCAACCATGCGTTTGAGTTTACAAATAGAGACACAACCCGGCAAGGTAGTTTTTGAAGGACATCATCTGAATAAAAATTATGGTGAGCTGGAGATTTTTAAAAACAGTCATTTTACTATTGAAAGAGGTGATAAAATAGCACTCATTGGCGCAAACGGAAAAGGTAAGTCAACATTGTTGCGTATGATTGCCGGTACCGAAAAGGCAGATGGCGAAATAAAGGAAGGGTACAATGTAAAGACCTCATTCTATGCACAGCATCAGCTGGAAAGTTTGAATGTAGAGAATGATCTGATGCGTGAACTACAGATTTTTGCGCCTTTAGAAACCGATCAGCGCATCAGAAGCATTCTTGGTGCATTTCTGTTTAACCGTGACGATGTATTTAAGAAAATACGAGTACTTTCAGGAGGAGAAAAGGCACGTGTTGCATTAGCAAAGTTAATTCTCAGTAAAGCAAATTTTCTGTTACTTGACGAGCCTACCAACCACCTGGATATGCAGAGTGTAGAAATTCTTACTGATGTATTGTTGGATTATGAAGGCTCTTTTGTAGTCGTTTCTCACGACCGCTTTTTTGTTGAGCAAATTGCCAATAAGATTTGGTTTATTGAAAACAATCAACTTAAAGAATACCCGGGCACTTACGAGGAGTATGAGCATTGGGCAGAACGAAAAAAATCTGAAAAACGCACAGAAGAAAAACAAGTTACAGCAAAACCTGTTACACCAAAGGTGCAGGCAGAACCGGAACAAAAAAAGCAGTTGTTAAATTTAGAGAAGGAAGTTAAAAAATTGGAAGCCGAGTTGGCTGTTGCAAAAAAGCAACGAAATGATTTGATGGAGCAGTTAAGCAATGAAAGTAATTATAACGATTCAGCAAAAATTAAACAATTGCAGAAGGAATTTGATGAATCTGAAAAGCAGTTTAACAAGCTGCATGCAATGTGGGAAGACAGTTACATGCAGTGGATGGAAATGAGTGAATAATGCGCTTATGAGACAAATTATTTATTTTCTGACACTTTGCTTTTTGTGGTCATTCACCAATGTGTTTGGCCAGGAAAAACAAGAGTATTTTAAAGATAATTATTTCAGGTATGATAACTTTACCTATAGAAGTAATATTAAAACCATTCAACTGGAAAATGCACAATTTCCGATGAGTGAACCTGTCATCGAACTCAACAGTGGTGCACAACTGCTTCTTCAGTTTGACGATCTTGAGGGCGATTATAAAGATTACTGGTACACCATTATTCACTGTGATGCGCAATGGAAACCTTCAGACATTACACGATCAACTTATTTGTTTAGCTTTTACGAAGATCGTATTGCCGATTATGCTTTTTCATTCAACACCTTGCAGCCTTATACACATTATACGCTGAAATTTCCAAATGAACAGATTAAACCATTAATATCAGGAAATTATTTACTGAAAGTTTATCTGAATAACGATCCGGACAGTGTAGCATTTACAAGAAGGTTTTTAGTATTTGAAAACCTGATTGATGTTAACGCCACTGTTCATGCAGCAACATTGGCTGAGTACCGGCAGCAAAAGCAAGAAGTTGATTTCTCATTAATAACATCAAGATATACCGTTGCCAATCCTTTTGGTGATTTGAAAGTTAAAATACTTCAGAATTTCAGATGGGACAATGCTGTTGAGAATCTGAAACCTATTTTTATTAAAGACAATTTACTCGAATATAATTATGATGAGGAAAATACATTTAACGGCAGCAATGAATTCAGGCGATTTGACATCCGTTCATTAAAGTATGAAACAGAAAGTGTGGAGCGAATAGATCATTTTGACACCGGTACCAATGTTTTGCTTTTCCCCGACAAGGTTCGTTATTTCAGCCGCTATACTACTGACTATGATATTGACGGTAAGTATGAGATAAAAAACTATAGTGGCAGCCATCCAGAGCGTGATGCCGATTATGCAACAGTTCGATTTCGTCTCGATTATAAAGACGAAGTTAAGGATGGTAATATTTACATTTTCGGTGCACTCACCGACTGGGGTTTTTCTAATCAGAATATGCTTCGTTACGATGAAGACCTTAAAGCCTACACAACAACTTTGTTTTTAAAACAAGGTTATTACAATTATATGTACGTGTTTTTAAAAGACGGAACTTCTTTTGGTGACGAAAGCTGGCTTGAAGGCAATCATTACGAAACAGAAAACAACTATTGGATTTTGGTTTATCATCGTCCGCAAACCGAACGTTATGATAAATTGGTTGCCTGTAGAAAATTTGCTTCCAACCGATAGATTAAAATAAAAATGGGTAAGCTACTTATATCGCACCGCTACAACCTCTTATCCTTGCTGCATTCCTGCCCTGGGGAGGTTCGAGGGAGCTGGTCGTATAAGACTTACCCGGTGCAAAGATAGTAAATCAGAGCTTTCAATAACCAAATAAACACGACAGGTTTTATACCTTTGCAATCATAAATTATGTTTCGATACGGATTACATTATGGAGGAATATTAGGCGCATCAAGTTTTGCCATGTTTCTTATTATTTATCTTACAGGAAATAATCCTCTTGGAAATGAATCTTGGCTGGGCGCATGGATACCTGCCGTGGTCATTGCAATTGCAGTAAAAAGTTACCGGACCCATGAGGGTGAGGGCTTTATTTCTTATGGGGAAGGTTTCCGTACCGGATTACTTACAGCCCTTTTTGGTGGTATTCTTTCAGCATTATTGATTTATATTTTCTGCACCTTGTTCGACAGTACATTGGTAAAACGTTTTAGAACAGATTCTCTTGCACAACTTGAACTTATGGAAGGGCAGTTTAAATCTATACTCAGCGATAAGATGTATGATCAGGCTGTTGATGCCTACAATAATATTAACCTGCAGTCAATTGCCATGAATGACTTTTATAATAAACTACTCAGCGGAATCATTCTATCACTTATAATTGCTGCAGTGTATAAACGTAACAAGCCTCAAATTCCCGAATAAAATGCAGTCATCATACAGAACAGATATTTCAGTTGTTATTCCGTTATTTAATGAGGAGGAATCGCTGACCGAATTGGCAGAATGGATAGACCGTGTTATGAAGCAGCACAAGTTTAGCTATGAAGTGATTATGGTTGATGATGGCAGCACTGACAAATCATGGCAGGTAATAGAAAGTCTGAGCCAAAAGATTCCAGAAGTTAAAGGCATAAAATTTAAGAGAAACTACGGCAAGTCTGCAGCATTACATAAAGGTTTCGAAATGGCACAAAGTCATGTTGTGATTACTATGGATGCCGATTTACAGGATAGCCCCGATGAAATTCCTGAATTATATCAGATGATTACACAACAAGGCTTCGACCTTGTGAGTGGATGGAAGAAAAAACGGCACGACCCGATTTCAAAAACAATTCCCAGCAAGTTTTTTAATGGCATTACCCGAATGGTTTCCGGGATAGACAACCTTCATGATTTTAATTGCGGATTAAAAGCATATCATCATAATGTGATTAAAAATATTGAAATATATGGTGAAATGCATCGTTATATTCCTGTAATTGCAAAATGGGTAGGCTTTACAAAAATTGGCGAAAAAGTTGTTGAACACAGAGCCAGAAAATTTGGTAATACAAAATTTGGATTAGAAAGATTCGTTAACGGTTTTCTCGATTTGCTTTCTATCACATTTGTATCTCGTTTCGGCAAACGCCCCATGCATTTATTCGGAACCTTAGGTTCGCTTATGTTTATTATGGGATTTATAGGTGCATGTTATCTTGGGGTTTCAAAACTTTATTGTGTTTATAACGATATCCATGCAACACGATTAACACAACGCCCATCATTTTATTTATTATTGACAAGTATGATTTTGGGGACACAACTTTTTCTGGCAGGATTTCTGGCAGAAATGATTGCGCGCAATGATAAAGACCGCAACCGCTATATTGTCGAGAAGGAAACATCTAATACAAAATTGTAAACCGAAAATTCTGTTGTATTGAAGCTATCCGTTGTCATCGTCAACTACAATGTAAAGTACTTTCTTGAGCAATGCCTCATTTCAGTTGGTAAGGCTATTAATAATATTGATGCAGAGGTTTTTGTGGTTGATAATAATTCTGTTGACGGATCATGTCAGATGGTTCGTGAAAAATTTCCATTTGTCACCTTAATTGAGAACAAAGTAAACACCGGTTTTTCAAAAGCAAACAATCAAGCTATTTTACAAAGTAAAGGTGAATTTGTTTTGCTGCTTAATCCTGATACTGTAGTTGAGGAGGATACCTTCATAAAGGTTGTTAACTTTATGGACAGTCATCCACAGGCTGGTGGGCTTGGTGTGCATATGATTGACGGCAACGGAAAATTTTTGCCTGAATCCAAAAGAGGACTACCAACACCCGCTGTGGCATTCTATAAAATATTCGGTCTGTCAACAGTATTTCCTAAGTCACGATTGTTTGGTCAGTATCATTTAGGTTTTCTCGATAAAAACAAAACGCATGAAGTTGACGTGCTCAGTGGCGCATTTATGTTGTTAAGAAAATCCGTATTGGATAAAATCGGATTGCTTGACGAAACATTTTTCATGTATGGTGAAGATATTGACTTGTCATATAGAATAACAAAGGCAGGCTATAAGAATTATTATTTTCCGGAAACAAAAATTATTCACTATAAAGGCGAGAGTACCAAGAAGAGCAGTGTAAATTATGTGGTAGTATTTTATAAAGCCATGAGTATTTTTGCTCAAAAGCATTTTTCGCAGAGCAATGCTGCATTTTTTTCATTTCTGATAAATATTGCCATATACCTCAGGGCAGGTATAGCATTATTGAATCGTCTTTTCAGTATTTTTTTGCTGCCGATTATTGATGCAGTATTTATTTATGGCGGTTATGCAATTATTAAAACTTATTGGGAGCTTTATGTCAAGCAACTGCATTATCCTGAGCATTATATGCTTTTGGTTGTGCCGGGATATGTTTTAGTCTGGATTTTTTCTGCTTATCTTAATGGAGGTTATGATAAACCATTACGTATTTCCAGAGTTGTAAGAGGAATTTTGTCAGGAACAATTTTTATTTTAGTAGTGTATGCATTGTTGAACGAAACCTATCGTTTTTCAAGAGCTTTAATTTTGATGAATACTGCCTGGGCTTGTTTAATAACTGCGTTAATACGATATGGGTTAAATGCAGCCGGCTTCAAAGGATTTGCATTGGCTGCAGATGTTAAAAAGAAATTGATTGTTGTAGCAGATGCCATGGATGCAAAAAGAATTTTATCGTTGCTACAATTGTCAGGTTCAAATACAACTTTTGTAGGATATGTTGATTCAGGAGTAAGTCAGGAAGGAGAGTTGAAAAATTACAGACTTGGAACGTTGACACAGTTAAATGAAATAATAACAATTTATCAGGTTGATGAAGTAGTTTTCAGTTCACACTCATTGAGCGCACAACAGATTATTGAGAATATGGGTGCATTGCGCAACAGACAAGTTGAGTATAAAATTGCACCACCTGAAAGCCTGTTTATTATTGGCAGTAACTCCATAAATGACAATGGTGATCTCTATCTGGTTGATGTGAATACATTAAACAACCCTTCCAATAGAAGGAAAAAACGATTCTTTGATATTTTCAGTGCTTTTGGAATAATATTCTGCTATCCTTTACTTGGACTGTTTTTCAAAAAGGAACAAAATATTTTTGCGAATAGCATATCTGTACTGTTTGGCGTGAAAACATGGGTAGCTACAAATACAAAGAGTTTATCGGCACCGCAAAATAAAGTAGGTGTTTATACGCCATCAGATGGATTAAGTGTGCCTTCTGATAATGAGCATTTCCGTGACAGACTCAATGTGCTTTATGCCCGCGATTACAATATGATAAACGATTGGAATATAGTTCGGAGAAATATTTTTAAGTGAGAAAATATTATATTGCTTTAACCTGAAATTTTTTTTCACCAAACCATTTGCTGATATATTTATTTCTTTTACCCATGAAAAATTCTTCTACAATAATTGTAAAAACAAATGCAATAAGAAAGGTAAATACCAGAAAGGCAATATGTGCAAAAAAGCCGGTACCAATCTTTTTATTAAACCAGGTTACCCATAATGGATGCCATAAATACCAATTGTAACTGTAGTACGCAACAAATCTTAGAAATTTTAACTTAGACAAATCCCAATGATAAGTTGATGCAAGCATCATAAAAAAGCAAAGTGGAACAATAGAATGGAATATGCATTTTCTAAAAAACACCCATTCATAATTATGGAAAATAAAAATCATCAGACAGAATAATAATACTCCTGCAAAAAGCATTAAAATTTGTGAAGTTCGTTTAATAATGAGATTTGGAAAATAATTTAATATAATGCTTAGCAGAACACCCCATCCAAGTGCATCAATTCTGTTGTAAGTAGCACCATAAGTATCTTTGCCATTTGTGAAATTTAAAGCAAGCACTTTAAATACAAATCCGGCAACGATAACCATTAGTAATGCAGCCACTAAAACTTTTTTATCAGGGAAGTAACGTTGAATTACTAATAATAAGATTGGTAATAAAATATAAAAATGTTCTTCAACACAAAGCGACCATAAATGTCCAAAGCTCCAAACATCATTACTTGTAAAATTTGAATAGAAAAATATGTAACGCAAGTATTTATCGGGCGGAATTATCATGTCGGGAGCCATTGTATGATATAATAAAACTGCAATAGCTGAGCCAATGAAAAGGTAGCTGAAATAGGATGGCCAAATTTTAAACCCGCGCTGAATGATAAATTTGAAGAAATTTATTTTTTCACCTTTTTTTAAATAACCAATAAGAATATTTCCAATTAGTAATCCTGAAATTACAAAAAACAAGTCAACGCC
>Ga0138256_10003533_pt1 | contig 16605 bp, 19 predicted proteins | sample KNB2016incub_MG_FD_105486 | JGI IMG/M metagenome (GOLD analysis project Ga0138256, IMG submission 105486) | Active sludge microbial communities from wastewater in Klosterneuburg, Austria - KNB2014incub_MG | ecosystem: Engineered > WWTP > Activated sludge > Unclassified | place: Austria... | reverse complement strand
GATTCAAGATCCCAATCCGCTGGTGGATGGCCGCGGCCATGCCTGGCTGCGCGAACGCGGCATTGAGGTGGCAGTTGGCGTCGGCACAGACGACGCCGAGCGGCAGAACGCGCCGTTCCTCACGTGGATGCGTCACCATCGCCCCTGGACCGTGCTGAAGACCGTGACATCGTCTGACGGCTTTGTCGGACGGGTTGGGGAACGGACCCAACTCTCCGGCGCCGCGGCGAATCGCTGGATGCATCGTCAACGGGCGTGGATCGATGCCATTGCGGTGGGCGCCGACACGGTGCTGGTGGACGACCCGGAACTGACGGCCCGCGGGCCGATGCGCACTCGTCCGCTGACCCGGGTCGTTTTCGACTGGCGGGGGCGTACATCACCCGGGGCGCGCCTGTGGTCGACCGGTTCGGCCGGTCCCGTCATAATGGTGGTGTTGGATTCGACGGTGCAGGCCGAGCCGGCAAGGTTCGAGGCGCTCGCGGCGCAGGGCGTGCGGGTGGATGCGTATCCCAGCCGCGACCTGGCCGCCGTGGCGCGCCGGTTGGCCGAAGACGGTGTGCAGTCGCTGGTGCTTGAGGGTGGGCCGTCGCTGCAACAGGCGTGGCTCGACGCGGGCTTGGTGGATCACCTGCAGTGGCTGGTCACCCCGGCCGTTCTGGGCCACGGCGTGCCGATGGTGCCTGCAGTGCGGGCGCGGTGCGAGGCGGTGCCTTCCGAGCGGTGGCAGCGGTTCGATGCCGACTGGTTGGTGGACGAATGTTTACAGGGTTGATTGAAGCCGTAGGCCGGGTCAGCGCGGTTGACGAGCTGCCAGGCGCTCGGCGTATAGCGATCGATACGCCACTGGCCACCGAGCTCGGCCTTGGCGACAGCATCGCGGTAAACGGCGTGTGCCTCACGGTCGTGACGCAATCAGAAACCGGGTTTGCCGCCGATGTTTCGCCCGAGACGCTGCGCGTCACGACGCTCGGCGAATGGCGCGTGGGCCGGCGGGTGAACCTCGAGCGTCCGATGCGCGCCGACGATCGCCTCGGCGGCCACTTCGTGCTGGGCCACGTGGATGCGGTCACCGAGTTGACCTCCGTGCGTGCAGAGGGCGACTGTTACTGGCTCGAGTTCCGTGTGCCTCCCGCAATCGAGGCGTGCCTGATTCCCAAGGGGTCGATCAGTATCGACGGGATCAGCCTGACCATTGCGGCACTCACGGAAAACTCGTTCGCCGTACAAATTGTGCCGCACACGTGGGCGCAGACCGCACTGCCCGATGTGGCGGCCGGCGCGTCGGTGAATGTCGAAGGTGACGTGCTCGGCAAGTACGTGGCCCGCATGATGTCGTTGCAGTCTTTTGAAGGGATGAGTCGCAAGTGAAAAGCGCCAGTCTTCGTCTAGCCAAGGGCCGCAAGGCCTCGCCGTTCGCGCCCATCGACAAGGCCGTGGCCGCCTTTCGTGAGGGCCAGATGCTTGTGGTGGTCGACGATGAGCATCGCGAGAATGAGGGGGACCTGACGATGGCCGCGTCGAAGGTGACGCCCGAAGCGATCAACTTCATGGTGAAACACGGGCGCGGGCTCGTGTGCCTCTCGATGACGCCCGAGCGGCTGATCGAACTTGATGTGCCGCTTGAAGTGAGCGACAACTCGTCGCGGCGTGAAACCGCGTTCTGCGTCTCGATCGATGCACGTGCCGGAACGTCCACGGGTGTGTCGGCTGCCGACCGCGCGCACACGGTGAAGGTGGCCATTGATCCGAACACGAAGCCGAAAGACCTGGCCCGGCCGGGGCATGTCTTCCCGCTGCGAGGCCGCCCTGGCGGCGTGCTGGTGCGCGCGGGCCACACCGAGGCGGCGGTGGATCTGGCGCGCATGGCCGGTATGGAGCCGGCCGGCGTCATCTGCGAAATTCTCAATGAAGACGGCACCATGGCGCGCGTGCCCGAGCTGACGAAGTTTGCACGCAAGCACAAGCTGTTGATGATCACCATCGCCGACCTGATTCGGTATCGCATGCGCACGGAAAGCCTGGTGAAACGGACGGCGCGGGCGGCGTTGCCGACCGCGCATGGGCCGTTCGACGTCTATGCCTTTGAGTCGGGACTTGATGGGGAAACGCACGTGGCGCTTGTGCGCGGTGATGTGGGCGCCGGTGAGCGGATCATGGTGCGCGTGCACTCGAAGTGCCTGACCGGCGATGTGTTCCATTCGTCTCGGTGTGACTGCGGCCTGCAGCTCGATCGCGCCATGGCGCTCATCGCGGCTGAAGGGCAGGGCGTGTTGCTCTACCTGAACCAGGAGGGCCGGGGCATCGGCCTGGCCAACAAGATCAAGGCCTACGAGTTGCAGGACCAGGGGCTCGATACGGTGGAAGCCAACGAAAAGCTCGGGTTCAAACCCGACCAGCGCGACTACGGCATCGGCGCCCAGATCCTGCGCGACCTGGGTGTGCGCACGATGCGCCTGCTCACCAACAATCCGCGGAAGTTCGTGGGGCTGGAAGGGTACGGGTTGTCGGTGGTGGAATCGGTGCCGCTCGAAATTGAAGCGACCGAGTTCACGCGCCGGTACATGAAAACGAAGAAAGACAAGCTCGGTCACAAACTCTCATCCGTGTAGGGCAGGTGATCATGGTGGAAAGGCCCTTGGGGCGCATCGTCAGTGCTGTCGTGGCGGCAGTCCTTGCCGCGGGACTCGCGCTTTCCGCCCAGGAGCCGGCAAAGCTCGACACGTCACTTCCCGCGCTGCTGGTGCGGCTGGGTGCGTACATCGACACGTTCGAGAAAGATCTGGCGACCGTGGTCTCCGAGGAGCGCTATTTCCAGGAGGTCGCTCCGATCCACGGCATGTTCGGTGACAAGCGCGAACTACGCTCAGATCTGCTGCTGGCCAAGGCCGGCGACATGGGGTGGGTGGCCTTCCGGGATGTCTACGAGGTGGACGGCAAGGAGGTCCGCGACCGTACCGACCGGCTTGTGGACCTGTTCATCAAGCCCACTGGCGACAGTGCCGCCCAGGTCAAGAAGATCGTGGAGGCCAGTTCGCGCCTGAACCTGGGCTGGGTCAGCCGGAACATCAACGTGCCCACGATGGTCCTGCAGTACGCCAGGACGGCCGAGCAGCACCGGTCCGAGTTCAAGCGCGGCGGAACCCTGGAGGTGTCGGGTATTGAGGCCCGTGAAATCCGGTTCCAGGAGCGCAAGATGCCCCGGTTTGTCGAAACCCGCGACAACGCGGCCGCCTCCGGCAAGTTCTGGATCGAGGAATCGTCCGGGCGGGTGCTTCGAACCGAGCTGAGAATCAACACCGGGTCCACCACGGCCCTGGTGACGGTGGGGTATGCCGAACAGCCGAAATTGAAGCTCTGGCTGCCGTTTTTGATGAGTGAACGCTACTCAACCCCCCGCCAGCCGGTCATCACCGGCCGAGCCACCTACGACAACTTCCGCCGCTTCGACGTCGCCGTCGAGACGATCATCAAGTAGAACGGCCCGGATCGCCAGTTTCCGGTTCCCAGATGGCCGATTCTGCCTTAAGATAACTGTTTGCGCCTGAACCGGTTAGGGCTACAGACGGGGTGTGGCGTCGGGGCCGGACAGGCGGCGTGAACGGTATGTTGGAGTCGCTCAGCACACGTCTACAGGACGTTTTCAGGTCGCTTCGGGGCGAAGTGCGCCTGAGCGAAGCGAGTGTTGACGCCGCGCTGCGCGAGATTCGGCTCGCGCTGCTCGAAGCCGACGTCAACTTCCGCGTCGTCAAGGCGTTTATCGACCGCGTGCGGGCGAAGGCGATTGGCGACGAGGTGTTGCGCAGCCTGTCGCCGGCGCAGCAGGTGGTGCGGATCGTCCGCGACGAGATGCTGGCGCTCTTCGGTGATGTCACCGGGGGGCTCACGCCGGATGCGCGGTCGCCCCGCGTGGTGTTGATGCTGGGGCTGCAGGGCTCGGGCAAGACGACGACCTCGGCGAAGCTGGCCCGGTGGCTGGTGGCGCAGGGGAAGCACCCGATGCTGGTGTCCACCGACGTGCGTCGGCCGGCGGCCATCGAGCAGTTGTCGGTGCTGGCGGGGCAAGTGGGTGTGCGGGTGCACGACCCGGCGGGTGAGTTGGACCCGGTGGTGCGAGCGTCGGGCGCGTTGGCTGCAACCAGGCAGCTGGGGTTCGACACGCTCATCGTGGACACCGCGGGGCGGTTGCACATCGACGACGAGCTGATGGCCGAGCTCGAGGCGATTGCGGCGGCGGTCAGTCCGACGGATCGGTTGTACGTCGCAGACGCGATGACCGGCCAGGACGCGATTCGGAGCGCGGGTGAGTTCAACGCGCGGATGAGCGTGCCTGGGACGGGCAACGGGGTCACCGGCGTGGTGCTCACCAAGCTCGACGGTGATGCCCGGGGCGGCGCGGCGTTGTCGGTGGTGGGCGTGGTCGGTGTGCCGATTGCGTTTGTGGGTGTGGGCGAGCGGCCACAGGATTTCGAGCCGTTCCATGCGGACCGGCTGGTGTCACGGCTGCTGGGGATGGGCGACATCCTCACCCTCATCGAACGCGCAGAGGGCGCGCTTGATGCGGAGAGCCGCGAGAAGCTCGAGAAGAAGACGCGTCTCGATGACTTCACGCTGGATGATTTTGCAGACCAGCTGCGCACCATCACGAAGATGGGGCCGCTGGACCAGGTGCTGGGGATGATTCCCGGACTTGGCGCGATGAAAGAACTGAACGCACAGCGCGCTCAGGTGGATGGCAAACAGGTGGGCCGGGTGCAGGCGATCATCAGTTCGATGACGATTGAGGAGCGCCAGGACCACCAGTTGCTGAACGGCAGCCGTCGCAAGCGCATCGCGCGCGGCAGCGGCACGTCGGTGGAAGAGGTCAATCGGGTGCTGAAGCAGTTCGTCGAGATGCGCAAGATGCTCAAGACGATGAGCGGCGCAGGTGGCGGACTCAAAGGCAAGCAGCGCCTGATGGGCATGTTACGGGGCAGGTAGAAGGAGACAGCATGGTAGTGATTCGTATGCGGCGGGCAGGTTCGAAGAACCGGGCCTTTTACCGCATTGTCGTGACCGAGTCGGCGGCCGCACGCGAGGGCCGCTTCATTGAAATTCTCGGCCACTACAATCCGCGCACATCGCCGGAAACACTGGTGATCGATCGCGAGCGGTTGGCGCACTGGGTGAAGAGCGGCGCGACGCCGTCCGACACGCTGCGCACGTTGCTTGCCCGCGCGCCGGTGGCACCGGTGCAGGAAGCCGCTCCGGCCGCATCGTGAGCCGGGCGCGCGACGTCGTGGACGTGGTGGCGCGCGCACTGGCGAGCCAGCCCGACGAGGTGGACGTGGTGGAGTACGAGCGCCGCGACCAGACCGTTGTGGAACTGACGATGGCGCCGGGCGACCTGGGCCGCGTGATCGGCCGGCAGGGACGGACCGCCACGGCAGTCCGGACGCTCGCGGCTGCGGCCGCGGAACTCGACGGCCTTCGGGTCAGCGTCGACTTCCGCGACGACTAGGCGCGGGAGGGCGACGCAGTGGATTGGGCGTCGATGGTGCAGGTCGGTCTGGTGGTGCGGCCTCACGGCCTGCGTGGCCAGGTGGTGATTGCGCCAGACACCGACTTCGGTGACGAGCGGTTTGCCGTGGGCGCACAGGTGTGGCGCAAGTCAGGTGGCAACCCGATGGCGTTGACGGTGACCGACAGTCACCCCCAGTCGGACCGGTGGGTGGTGGCGTTCGAAGGGGTCACCTCGGTGGAAGAGGCTGAGGCGTTGCGCGGCGTTGAGCTTCGCATCCCCGAACAGTCGCGGATGCCGCTGGGGCCCGACGAGTATTACCTCTACGACCTCGTGGGCTGCCAGGTGCAGACCGGCGCGGGAGTTGAGGTGGGACAGGTGAAGGCGGTCTACACGGGGGCGGGCGGCGCGCTGCTGGGTGTGGATCGCGATGGTGCCGAGGTGCTGGTGCCGCTGGTGAAGGCGATGTGCCCCGAGATCGATGTGGTGGGGCGTCGCATCGTGGTGGATCCGCCTGAAGGGCTGTTGGACGTGAACGCGCCCGCAGCGAAGGAGCCGAAGGAGAAGTCTGGCTCGAAGGAGGCGTCACGATGACCGCGATTGACGTCGTGACGATCTTCCCCGCGATGATCGACGCGGTGTTGTCGGAAGGCGTTGTGGGCCGCGCGCGGAGCAAGGGTGTGGTGGATGTGAAGGCGCGTGATTTGCGCGACTACACGTCGGACAAACACCGGGTGGTGGACGACATGCCCTTCGGAGGCGGACCGGGCATGGTGCTGAAGCCCGAGCCGTTGTTTCGGGCGGTTGAGGAGATTGCCGCCGAGCGCGGAGCGGCAGACGCGGTGGTGCTGATGACGCCGCAGGGACGGCCGCTCTCACACGCCGAGGCGTTGCGCTTCAGCCGCATGTCACGCATCGTCGTGTTGTGCGGGCGGTATGAAGGGGTTGACGAGCGGGTGGCAGAGACGCTTGTGACCGATGAGATTTCGATTGGGGACTATGTGGTGACGGGTGGTGAACTCCCGGCCCTGGTCCTGGTGGATGCGGTGGTGAGGTTGATCCCCGGCGTGGTGGGGGATGAGGCGTCGGTGGAGCAGGATTCGTTTGTCAGCGGATTGCTCGATCATCCGCACTACACGCGGCCGGCGGTGTTTCGTGGACTTGCGGTGCCTGACGTGTTGTCGAGCGGGCACCACGGGGCGATTGAAGAGTGGCGGGCAGGGCAGCGGTTGGCGCGCACGAAAGCGCGGAGGCCCGATCTTCTGAAGAACGAAGACCTGCTGAAGAAGTTCGAAGAGTCGGTAAAGGAGCACAGCTCATGAATGCGTTAGAGATGATTGAACGTCCCCACCTGGTGGAGCGGCCCGAAATGCGATCGGGCGACACCGTGCGCGTACACGTGAAAGTGCGCGAGGGCGACAAGGAACGAATTCAGGTCTACGAGGGCATGGTCATTGGCATGCACCGTGGCGGATCGCGCGCGTCGGTGACCGTGCGCAAGGTGTCGTTCGGCCAGGGTGTCGAGCGTATCTTCCCGCTGCACTCGCCCACGGTGGACAAGATCGAGATCATTCGCAGCGCCAAGGTGCGCCGCGCGAAGCTCTACTTCCTGCGCGAACTGCGCGGCAAGGCCGCCCGCATGAAGGAAAAGCGCCGCACGCAGTAGAGCGTCCGGGGCCGACATGGCAAAAGCCCGGGCGTCGCGCGCGATCGAGAACGCCGCGCGGCGTCTGGGCGTGGTGCATGTCGCCGGTGTGGACGAGGTGGGGCGCGGGTGCCTGGCAGGGCCGGTGGTGGCTGCTGCCGTCATCCTGCACCCCGATCACCACGTGGCCGGCGTGGCCGACTCGAAACTGCTGTCGGCTGAGGTCCGCGAGCGCCTGTCGTCCGAGATCATGGCCTCCGCCGTGGCGTGGACCGTCAGCGTGGTTGACGCCGGAGAAATTGATCGGCTCAACATCCATCGCGCGTCGCTGCACGCCATGCACCTTGCCGTCATGGCGCTGGTGCCGTTGCCGGGCCTGGTACTCATCGACGGATTTCCCATTCCCCAGCTCGTGCTCGCGCAACGGGCGCTTGTCGGCGGCGATCGGAAAGTCAGCGCGATTGCGGCCGCGTCGATCGTGGCCAAGGTGCATCGCGATCGACTGATGCGGGAATTGCACGATCGCGACCCCCGGTATGGATTCAACCAGCACAAGGGGTATGCCACGGCCGAACATCTGGCGGCCGTAGACCGGTGGGGCTATTCGGCAGCCCATCGGCGCACGTTTCGGCAACCAACGCTGTTTTCTCCGTCTGATACGATGCCTGACTAGTTCTTCGGAGAGACCGCCATCCCTTTTTTCCTGCGCCTCCTGCTTTCGGCCTACCTCATTGAGGCGGGGTTCCTGCTGATCCTGGCGCCATGGACGGCGCTGTGGGACCGCAACTACTTCGCCGCGTCCTGGCCGTGGCTCTCCACGCTGATGAGCAACTACTTCGTGCGTGGTGGTGTGACCGGCGTGGGCCTGGTCACCGGATGGGTGGGCGTGAGGGACCTGACCAGGGCCTTTGTCAGTCGATGGTCCGATCCCGCATGACGCTGTGCCTCGTGACCGACCGGCATCAACTTGACCCCGACGCGCGCACCGAACGCGACTGCGCACTCACGCTGGCTCGGTGGCTCGAAGAGGCGGTTGCTGCCGGTATCGATGTGATTCAGCTGCGTGAGCGCGACCTCTCTGCGCGGCTGCTGTGTGATCTCGCTCGGGCCGTAGCCGGCGTCGCGTCGGGCACTCGCACCAGGGTGGTCGTCAACGACCGCGCCGATGTCGCGCTGGCCTCCGGCTGCGCCGGCGTGCACCTGCCAGGCGACGCGCCACCAGTCGCGCGTGTGCGCGCGCTGGCCCAGGGCAGTCCGGCCCTCGTAGCGCGGCCTGATCCGTTACTCGTGGGACGCTCGGTGCACAGCGTCGATGAGGCGATGACCAACGCGGACGCCGACTACCTGTTGTTTGGCGCGGTGTATGAGTCGGGCCCCAAGCCAGGCCGGGGCCTCGATACGCTACGTTCTGTCGTGAAAGCCGCAGGGGCAGTTCCCGTGCTCGCCATCGGGGGCGTCACCGTGCAGCGCGCGGCGGAGTGCATGGCTGCGGGCGCCGCCGGCGTGGCCGCCATTCGATGTTTTCTCCCACCCGGGCGCGCCGCAGGGGCGCTCGGCATTGCCGCCGGCGCGGCCGCGCTGCGCGGGGCGTTTGACCGGGCTGCAACCGGTCATCTACAGTAGGAATCGAACCAATCGTATGAGTGAAGTCGGACTAGAGTTGAGACACGCCCGCGAGGGCCGGGGCATTTCGCTGCAGCAGGTGGCTGCGTCCACCAAAATTGCGGTGGGAGTGCTCGAGTCCCTCGAACGCGGCCATTTCAAGAAATTGCCGGGAGGCATCTTCAGCCGCGCGTTCGTCCGTTCCTACGCGCTCGAGGTGGGGCTGGATGCTGACACGGTGGTGGCGAAATTTGTCGCCGAACTTGCGTCCGCCGTGCCCGACGAGAGCGAAGCCGTGCGGCCTGATGTGACCGACGATGACCTGGCTTTTCTGGAACGTCAGCGGAAAGCGTCGCTCGTGTTGCGCATCGCGATCGGCCTGATCGTGGTGGCGGTGATCGTGGCGTTCGTCGTGTGGCGGATGAACCGGTCAGTCGGCTGATCCACGCGGGCGCACGCCCCACTCCGACCGCATCTGCGACAACCCATCCATAAACACCGCGGCCTTCTCGCGGTCGTCTTCGGACGTGAGTGCCTTGAACAATGCAATCGCCTTGGTCAGGTCCTTCTGGACCGTGGCCTTGCTTGTGTTGAAGTACAGCTTGCGAATCGCGGCAACAGACATCGTGACCTTTCAGGATGTTACTTCCCTGATGAATTTTCCACCATGTAGGCCATGAAGATCCATGAAGGCGCGGGCTTGGGTGCCGCCTTCGGCGGCGCGCACGATCGGAGGGAAGTCACAAACGAACGCACCTGAAAAAGACGTCGGGTGTCTCCCGACGTCTTTTTCTCAAGCGGTGCGTTCGTTTGTGACTTCCCTCCGATCGTGTGGCCCCGGCGGAGCCGGGCCCCCAAGCCCGCGCTTCTGACAGCGCGTGACCCTTCATGGATCTTCATGGAACTTCATGGTGAACGATCTGACCTTAGGACCGCGTGAGTTTCACGCCGTCGTCGTCAATCGTGCAGTCGAGCACGCGGGCGCCGCCGGCCGTGAGCGCCTGGGCGACGGCGGTCTTGCGATCGGGTGGCACGAGGCAGAACAGGCAGCCGCCGCCACCGGCGCCGCAGACCTTGCCGGCGGTGGCCCCGGCCGCTCGAGCCGCCGCGAGCAGCGCAGTAATTTCTGGTGTCGTCACGCCGGGCGCCAACTTCGTGCGGCAGTCCCATTCGGCGTTTAAGTGCCGGCTCGCGGCCGTCCAGTCCTGCGCTGACAACGCCTGTCGCATGCCGACCGCCGCGTCGCGAATGCCGTTGAAGGCGGCCACCACCGCAGGGTCGCCATCGATGCGGCGCTTCATCACTTCCCAGTTGTTGATCCCCGAGTTGCGCGACGCGCCGGTATAGGCCACAACGATGCGGGCCGTGAGTTCGGCAGCGGGGAGGTCGAGTTGGACGCGGCGCACTCCGGTGGCGTTGAGTTCCACGGCTGAGACGCCGCCGTAGAGCGCCGGCCGGTAGTCCTGTGCGCCCGTGGGCACATGGATGACCTGGGCTTCCACGTTCATGGCGGTGAGCATCACCTCGGCGTCCGACGTGAACCGGCCCGTCCACACCGAGAGGGCTTTTGTGATGGCGATGTTCATGGCCGACGAGCCGGCAATACCCGCGCCCACCGGCGAATCCGAGCGCGTGGTGAGGGTGATGCCCGACACGTCGAACGTGTGCACCAGACGGGCGAGCAGCGGCAGGTGCGTGAGGTCGAGCGCCTCGGCTGAAGACGCCGACGCCGACTCGCCGGTGTCTTCCGACCGCAGTTCCACACGCCCGTCCGCCCTCGACTCAAGCGTGCAGGAGGCACGCAGGCTCAGTGCGGCGTTGATCGTTTGCGCGTGATCGTGAAAAAGATAGAGGGGCCAGATGTCGAAGGTGCCGCCGGCAAGGTCGATGCGGGTGGGAGCAGAACAGTCAATACGCACGCGGGCATTATAATGGGCGCGGTATGTCGCTTCGTGATCTCAGGCGTCAAGTGGGACAGTTGGCCATCATCGGCTTCCCCGGACACACGGTGCCCGCCGACGTGAAGCGGCTGGCGGCGTCGTTTGATCTTGGCGGTGTGATCTACTTTTCCCGCAACGTCGCCGAGCCTGCGCAAGTGCGTGAACTGTCGCGCGAATCGGCGTCACTCGCGCGCGAGTGGCCGCTGTGGATCAGCGTCGATCAGGAGGGAGGGCGGGTGGCGCGTTTGCGCAGGCCCTTCACCGAATGGCCCCCGATGATGACGCTGGGACGCAGTGGGGATGCGGCGCTGGCCGACGAGTTTGGCGCCGCGCTTGCGGCCGAGTTGCGCGCGGTGGGCGTGAACCTCGATTACACGCCGGTGCTCGACATTCACACGAACTCCCAGAATCCGATCATCGGCGATCGCGCATTCGGCACCACGCCCGAGGTAGTGGCGTCGTTCGGCGCCGCGCTCATCAGCCGCCTGCACGCCTCGGGCATCGTCGCCTGCGGAAAACACTTTCCCGGGCACGGCGACACAAGCACGGATTCACATCTTGAACTCCCGCTGGTAGAGCACGCGCCGGATCGACTCGATCGGGTGGAATACGTGCCCTTTCGCGCGGGGATTGCCGCTGGCCTGGCGACCATCATGACTGCGCACGTGCTGGTGCCGTCGATTGACCCCGACCTGCCGGCCACGTTGTCCCGTGCGGTGGTGGATGGGGTGCTCAAGAAGTCATTGGGCTTTGACGGTCTCGTGATCAGTGACGACCTGGGCATGAAGGCGGTGGCCGCCACCTGGCCGTTGCCCGACGCCATGGTTGCGGCGTTGCAGGCGGGCTGCGACAGCGTGCTGCTCTGCAACTCCACGCAGGACGAGCAAGTGGACGCGCTCGAGGCCGTCATCCATGCCATGGAGTCGGGCGTGTTGCCGGTGGCGCGCGTGGAAGATGCGCTCGCGAGGCAGTGGCGCGTGAAGACGCGCTTTGCCGCCGCCCTGCAGGCGCCACCAGCCGCGCTCTCGGCGGTGGGCCTGGAGACCCATCAGCGCATCTCGGACCGCATGGCGGCCTGGCTGTGAGCCCGAGAACCCGGGCAGGGCTGCTGAAGGTGCGACCCGCCGGTCCAGGCAGCCGCATCGGCCTCGTCGCCCCGGCCAGCCCTTGCGACCGCGATGAGTTCGAGAAGGGTGTGCTCGAACTTGAGCGGCTCGGATTCAAGCCCGTTTACGACGAGCGAGTATTTGAGCGCAGGGGTTTTGTTGCCGGTGACCCGGACAGCCGCAAGGCCCAGCTCATGGACTTTTGGCGGCGCGCGGATGTGGACGCGGTGATGGCCCTGAGGGGCGGCTACGGCAGCCTGCAGATGCTGCCGCTGCTGGGCCCGGCCGATGTGGAGACCGCGCGCGAGGCGCGCATGGCGTTCATCGGCTACAGCGATGTCACGTCCCTGCACATCTGGCTGGCATGCCGGGCCGGCATGACGTCCATTCACGGCCCGATGATCGACCGGCGCTTGTCGCTTGGCCCCGACGCGTATGACCCCGTGTCGTTCCTGGCGAGCCTGCAGCCCGAGCCAATGGGCGAACTGCGCCCTGCGGGCGTCGAGGCGCTCAACAGGGGAATTGCCGAGGGGCCGCTGCTCGGCGGGACGTTGACGCAACTGCTGGCCTCGATGGGCACGCCGTGGGCGTTTGACCCGCCGATGGGCCACGTGTTGTTCATCGACGACGTGGGGGAGCGTCCGTATCGGCTGGACCGCATGCTGGTGCAGCTGCGCCAGACCGGCGTGCTTTCGCGGGCATCAGCTGTTGTGTTCGGACAAATGCCGCGCTGCGATGAGCCGGACGGCAGCGTGACCGCCAAATCCACCGTGGCTGATGTGATGTCGGGGTTTGATGGCCCCGTGCTGTTTGGTTTTCCGTCGGGTCACACCACCACGCCGTTGATGACGCTGCCGTTTGGCGTTCACACACGCGTGCTGGCCGAAGGCGTCAACCCCGGCCTCGACATCGAGGAGTCTGCCGTGTACGAGGGAGCCGCATGACTCGAGTCCATTTCATCGGCATCTGCGGCACGGCCATGGCCACGCTGGCCGCGATGCTGAAAACGCGCGGACTGGACGTGCAGGGTTCCGACCATGGCGTGTATCCGCCGATGTCCGACTTCCTCGCGCGGGAACAGATCCGCGTGTTCGACAAATATGACGCGGCCAACATCACCAGCGAGATCGACATGGTGGTGGTGGGGAACGCCATCTCGCGCGGCAACCCGGAACTGGAGGCGGTGCTCGATCGCAAGATGCGGTACTGCTCGCTGCCCGAGGCCATTCGTGAGCACTTTCTCTGGGACCGCCGCTCGATCGTAATTGCCGGCACCCACGGCAAGACCACCACCACGTCCATGACGGCCTGGCTGCTGACTTCGGCGGGCGAAGATCCCAGCCTGCTGGTGGGCGGCATCGCGTCAAACTTCGACAGCAGCTATCGATTGGGATCGGGTCGCGACTTCGTGATTGAAGGCGACGAATACGACAGCGCGTTTTTCGACAAGACGGCGAAGTTCCTCAAGTACCTGCCTGATATCGCCGTGATCGGCAACGTCGAATACGACCACGCCGACATTTATCCCGACATGGAAGCGCTGCGCATCGCGTTCCGGCGTCTGGTCAACCTGATTCCGCAGCATGGACTCCTGGTGCTCGGCGCGGATTGCCCCGAAGCGATCGCGCTTGGCCGCATGGCGCGGTCGCCCGTGGAGACGTTTGGTTTCAGCGAAGGCGCCGACTGGCGTGCGGGTGAAATGGAGCCGGTCGGCGACCATACACGTTTCGAAGTCACGTACCGCGGAGACCGGCTCGGCCACTTCGAGGTGCCGCTCTACGGCGCGCACAACGTCCGCAATGCCCTGGCCGCCCTCGCGGTGGGACACGCGGTGGGCGTCTCACACGAGCGGCTCCGCACCGGCCTGCGTGAGTTTCTGGGCGTGCGCCGAAGACTTGAACTGCGCGGGGAAGTGCGCGGCGTGTCGGTCTACGACGACTTTGCGCATCACCCCACGGCGATTCTCGAGACGATTCGCGCGATCAAGTTCACGTATCCCGACAGGCGCGTCTGGGCCGTGTTTGAACCCCGCTCAGCCACGTCGTGCCGGAAAATCTTCCAGGACGACTTCGTGCACGCCTTCCACGAGTCCGGCGCCGACGAAGTGGTGCTGGCCGCCGTGTTCCGGGCGTCGCTGCCCGAAGCCGAACGCCTCTCGGTGGACGACATCGTCAAAGAGCTGGTCCAGCGCGGTGGCCGTGCACGCACGCTGCCAGGCGTCCCCGAGATTGTGGACACCATCGCCCAGGAAGCCCGCGAGGGCGACATCGTCGTCTTGATGTCCAACGGCGGGTTCGACGGAATTCACGAGAAACTGCTCGCTGCCCTCGGGCCCCCTGGGCGTTGACGTGTTGACCATGACCACGGTCACCGGGCAGTTGCAGGCGATTGTCGGGCCCGAGGGTGTGCGTGAGCGCACGCCCCTTGGTGCCCTGACCACGTTCGGCGTGGGCGGTCCTGCCGACTGGTTGGTAGAACCACGCTCGCTGGCGGCGCTTGAAGCGGTGCTGAGGCTTGCCGCACTACACGATCTCCCGGTCACGGTATTGGGTGGAGGCTCCAACGTGCTGGTGGCCGACGCCGGCGTGCGCGGCATGGTCGTGCGCCCGAGGCTGACCGGAATCTCAGAGCCGGTGTCGGGACGTGTCAGGGCCGAGGCCGGCGTCACCATCAACGGTCTGGTGCGTTGGCTGATTGGCCGCGGTCTCGCCGGGCTGGAGGCCTGGGCCGGCACGCCAGGCACCGTGGGCGGCGCGGTGCATGGCAATGCCCACTACGCCGGCCACAACATCAGTGAGCACATCGTCGACGTGGGCCTGCTCTCGCCACGCGGGGTCTTTGGGACCGTCCCTGCCGGCGACATGGGATTTGGATACGATACCAGCCGCCTGTTTGACACTCTCGAGGTGGTGGTCTGGGCCGACGTGCGTGTGTCGGGCGGCGAGCCGGACGCGATGCGGGCAGTGGCGCGAGCGTCGCTGGCGCATCGCAAGCGTACGCAGCCTCTGCACCTGCCAAGCGCGGGATGTATCTTTCAGAACCCCGACCCCACGCGCGATCGGGTACCAATGGGGGTCCCCTGGTCGGCCGGTGCGCTTGTGGATCGTGCGGGGCTCAAAGGGGCGTCGGCGGGTGGTGCGACGATTTCGGCCACGCATGCCAACTTCATCGTGGCCGACAAGACCGCAACGGCCGCGGACATCAGGCGATTGATCGAACGGGCGCGTGAGGCGGTACGACGCCAGTTCGGTGTCGAGCTCAGGGACGAAATCGTGTACCTCGGGGAGTGGTGACATGGCGTATCTGGTAGTGCGCGGCGGGGCCCGATTGTCGGGCGAGGTGGCGGTGGACGGCAACAAGAATGCGGCGTTGCCGTTGCTGGCCGCCTGCGTGCTGACGTCCGAAACGTGTGAATTGCGGAACGTGCCGCAGATTCGCGATGTGTCCGTGATGGTCGAGTTGTTACGCTCCCTGGGCGCCACCGTCGAGGGGCTTGGCTCGTCAACCCTGCGCGTCACCTGCGCCAACATTCCGTCGGGCAGCCCGGACGCGACGCTGGTCGGACGTCTGCGCGGCTCCGTGATGCTGATGGGGTCGCTGCTTGCCCGCGTCGGATGGGCCACGCTCGCGGAGCCTGGCGGGGATTTCCCGGCGCGTCGGTCCATCAGCACGCACCTGCGCGCGTTGCAGGCGTTGGGCGCGCGGGTGATCGATCACGCGGCCGACCATCGCCTTGAAGCGCCGTCAGGCCTCAAGGCTGTTTCGATGTACCTGCCTGAGGCCAGCGTGACCGGGACGGAAACCGCCCTCATGGCCGCCGCCGCAGCGCAAGGCACGTCCGAGTTTCGCCACGCGGCCTGTGAACCGCACGTGGTTGAGTTGTGCGAAATGCTCACCGCGATGGGCGCGGTCGTGGAGGGCATCGGCACGAGCACACTGCGGATCACAGGCGCACGCACGCTCAAGGGCGTCGTCCACACGCTGCGTGGCGACTACATCGAGGCGGCAAGCTGGGGTGTGGTGGGCGCGGTCACCGGAGGGGACGTGGTGGTCAGGGGAGCGCGGGCGCTTGACCTGGAGCCCACGGTGTCGGTGCTGGCCGACATGGGCCTCGACTGCGACCTGCGAGACAACGAGTTTGTGGTGCGGCCGTCTTCGCTCCGTGCCGTGAAGCGCATTGCCACCGGCCTCTGGCCGGCGTTTCCGTCCGATATCGTTTCGCTCGTCACGGTGCTGGCGACACAGGCGGAAGGACGAACGCTGCTGCACGACTGGATGTACGAACTGCGGCTCTTCGCGCTTGAGCAACTCAGTTCGATGGGCGCCGATCTCTTCCTCTGCGACTCCCACCGCATCATCGTTTCGGGCAAGACGCCGCTGCGCGGCCGCACGCTGGACAGCCGCGACATCCGCTCGGGCATGGCGCTCATCGCCGCCGCTCTTGCCGCCAAAGGCGAAAGCCGGATCCTGGAAATCGAGACTGTTGAGCGGGGGTACGCGCATCTCGTGGAGCGCCTGCGCGGCCTCGGCGCCGACGTGGAACGCCGCGACTAGAGCGAGTCGCCGGGTCTAAAGACCCGGCCTCCGAAGAGCGGCCCGGCGTCCGAGGAACGACCGGGATCCGAGGACGGGCGATTGTCTTCGGAGGCCGGATCGTTAGGCCCGGCATATTGCGAGGCCGCGCAGCGTTACTCGAAGCGCAGCGCTTCGATCGGATCCAGCGCTGCGGCTTTGCGCGCCGGATAGTAGCCGAAGAAGATGCCGATGCCGGCGGCGACGCCGAATGCCAGGATGATCGTGTCGGTTGGCACG
>Ga0138256_10003532_pt1 | contig 16618 bp, 11 predicted proteins | sample KNB2016incub_MG_FD_105486 | JGI IMG/M metagenome (GOLD analysis project Ga0138256, IMG submission 105486) | Active sludge microbial communities from wastewater in Klosterneuburg, Austria - KNB2014incub_MG | ecosystem: Engineered > WWTP > Activated sludge > Unclassified | place: Austria... | reverse complement strand
TGGAGGATCGCGTGCGCGTGGAATGGAGCACGGCGAGTGAAACGAACAACGCGGTCTTCGTGGTGGAACGCGCTGCGGATGCACAGCATTTCGAGACCGTTGGAACCGTTCCCGGCGGCGGGAATTCACTCATCCTGCGGAACTACATCTTCGATGATCCGCGACCGATCAACGGGGTGTCCTACTACCGCTTGCGGCAGATCGATACCGATGGAAGTGGAACAGTGAGCAACGTGGTGGCCGTGGATCGTGGACGGGAAGAACCGATCAACGCGTGGCTGGCGGATGACCTGCTGCATATCCGTGGCGCGGAAGCCGGTGCGCGATATGCGGTATATGATGCGCTGGGTCGTCGGTTGTTCAGCGGCAGCGTGACCGCCGATCCGCACATCGCCGACGCACCCGGTATTCAGCCAGGCACATGGCTGGTGGTCGTCGTCGAAGCGGAAGGTCGCGTGGACCGATCGCGCGTGCTGGCTCGCTAGCGGCTCGTCGAGCGGATCCCACCGTTTCATTGTTGCGGTTCTCAGGATCACGCGCCATCTTCGGATCATTATTCACCGCCATGGCAAGCAACGATCCCGTCAAAGGCCTCAAGGCCAAGATCCACCGGAGCGAACGCTACGGAACCGTACAGCGCATCTATACCATCAAGGATGAATTCAAGGGCAAGGATCCGAAAGCATTGGCCACCGCATTCCTGAAGCTGCATGCACTGGACCTGGGCTTGGATCCGGGACTGCGCGGATTAAGGTTCGAGATGGTGCGCAAGAGCATCATGGGCATGCATGTCATGTTCCAGCAATTCGCTGATGGCAAGCCCGTGAGCGGCGCGTGGGTGCGCGTGGATGTGAGCCCGGATGGAGAACTGCTCGGCGTGCAGAACGGTGCGATGCCGGTGGAAAGGTTGATGGGCCTGCGAGCGGTGAAGCCGAAGGAGATCACCGGAGCGAAGGCGAAGGCCATCGCGCGGAAGGCCGTGAGTGCGGGAAGGATCGTGGTGGAGGAATGCGAGCGGGTGGTGTGGCCGGTGAAAGGCAAGCCGCACGAGGCGTGGAAGCTGGTGCTCCGCACCGCGAACCCAACAGGACTCTGGCGTATGTACATCGACGCAACGAACGGAACAATTCTCGGCAAGCGGAACACGATGAAGCGCGCATGGGCCCAGGTCTTCGACCCCACGCCGGTGGCCGCGTTGGACAACACGCGGCTCGATCCGGACAAGGAAGTGCCCCCGGGCGCCTATCGCCGCGTTGAACTCCAAGGGCTTGATGGCAGCGGTTACCTCGATGGCGAGCATGTCAGCACCAAGCCCACGAAAGAACGTGTCCGACGGACCGATGGTGAATTCATCTTCAGCCGAACGCGCAAGGCTTTCCGTGAAGTGATGGCCTACCACCACATCGATGCGGCGGCAAGGCACCTGATCGAACTTGGATTCGAGGGTCTCTTCAAGAAGCCGATGAAGGTGAAGGTGCATGGCTATCGGGCTGACAATTCGGAGTACGATCCCGGTCGTCGCATGATCATCTTCGGCACTGGCGGGGTCGATGATGCGGAGGATGCCGAGGTGATCCTGCATGAGTATGGCCATGCCATCCAGGATGCACAAGTGCGATGGTTCGGGGAGAGTGATGAATGTGGTGCCATGGGCGAGGGCTTCGGGGACTTCTTCGCGGCGAGCTTCTTCCACGATCGCAAGCCCGCGCGAATGCGCCCGACCGTGTTCAATTGGAACGCGATCTCGTACAGCAAGAAGAACCCGCCGCATGAGCGCAGGCTGGACTTGAAGTTGAATTTCAAGCGCGATTGGGCGGATGAAGTGCATGATGATGGACAGATCTGGAGCGCGTGCCTCTGGGAACTGCGGGCGCTGCTCGGCCAGCGGCGCGCGGAGCGCATCGTCATCGGCTCGCACCACTTGTGCATGCGCGACAGCACATTCGCCGATGGTGCGCATGCGGTCCTCACAGCGAACGAGCGGCTCTATGGCAACCGGAACCGAAAGGCGATCCGCGCGGTGTTCGAGCGTCGCGGAATCCTGGATCCCGTATAGCGATCAGCGCGATGACGGCACCGGTCCCGTTCGCGCAAGCGGTGTGGCCTTGATCCGCGAGGCCACCGCACCGTGGATCACCTCCTGGATCTTGGTGCGGATCCCGAGTTCCAACAGCTTGTTCGTGGTCGCGTTCGGGTACACGCGGTTGCTGAGGAAAATGTACACCACATGCTGCTCGGGATCGCTCCACGCCATCGTTCCGGTGAAGCCGGTATGCCCGAAGCTCGCGTAGCTCACACAATCGCATGTCGGGCCGCCGGTGCCATCGCGTGTGGGTTTGTCCCACCCGAGTCCGCGACGATTGCCGCTTCCGTTCGGCGCGCAGAATTGGCACTTGGTGAATTCCTTCACGACGCTTTCGCTGAGGTAGCGCACGCCACCGTACGTGCCGCCGTTCGCGAGCATTTGCATCACCTTGCCCAGATCGTTGGCATCGCTGAAGAGGCCCGCATGTCCGGCCACACCACCTTTCATCGCGGCACCGGGGTCGTGTACGTCGCCCCATACTTGCCGCTGGCGGAAGACGACGTCGTATTCGGTCGGTGCGATCCGCTCCTTCGGGAAGACCTCCCACGGTTTGTAACGCAGCGTTGCCGCCCCCATCGGCACATAGAACGTCTCCTTCACAAAGACATCCAGCGGCTTTCCGGTGATGCGCTCGATGACCTCTTGAAGGATGTAGTAGCCCATGTCGCTGTACACGTACTTGCCTTTCGCTTCCAGCGGCGTTTGCAGCACCCAGGTGAGCAGGCTGTCGCGATATGTGTTCTTCAAATACATGCCTTCCGCCACGCGAATGCCGTGCGTTTCATTCGCGGTGTCGCTCACAAGACCGGGCTTCCATTTGCCATCCTTCAGGATCCGCGTGTAGAAGGGCACGAAGGATCGCAGCCCCGCTTGATGCGTGAGGATGTCGTGGAAGTCCATGCGCGCATGCGCCGTGTATTCGCCCTCGATCTCGGGTAGGTAATAGCCGATCGGTTTGTCCAGATCCAGCTTGCCTTGGTCCACCAACTTCATCAACGCCAAGGTGGTGCTGGCCACTTTGGTGATGGACGCCAGATCGTACAGATCATCCGTTCGCACCGCGCGCTTCTTCTCGTAGGTGGTATGGCCGTAAGCCTTGTTCAGGATCACTTCACCATCCACCGCCACCAACACTTCACAACCCGGATACGCTTGTGCTTTGATCCCACCGGCCACGATCTCATCGATCTTCTTCAGGTCGCGGCTCTGGATCCCCAGTGCTTCCGGGAAGGTGTAGGTGAACCGACCGAGCGGCTGCAACTCACGTCCATCACCAGCGGCGAAGAAGGAGCTCGCGGTGATCGGCAGGCGACCGTTCGCACCGATCCCGCCGAAGATCACCTGCGCCACGAGATCCTGTGTTTCGGCCGTCTCCTCGTACGCGGTGATCACACTAGCGAGGTAGTGCGCGCCGTATGCACGGGTGAGCCTGTACGGGTTGGCGAAGAGCGCGAAGACCGTCGGTTGTCGCGCCGCGATCTCGCGCACGATGTCCATTGCAGTCTCCGGGATCCCGAATTCCTTGTTCACCCGCCACGTGGTGTTGTGAATGCTCACGATCACGCGGTCATAGTCCTCCAACTTGCGCAATAGCGCAACGAGGCTGTCGCGCTTCAGGGCCTTGTCGCATCGGAAGGTCGTAACCTCCGCATAGCGCTGCAGTCCTAGTTGGAACGGATTACCCAGCGTGTCGCCGATGACCAATGAAGCGATGCGGATCTTGGAGAGATCACCGAAGGGGAGGAGCTCCTTGTGATCGTTCAACACCGTGATCGCGCTCGCATATAGTTGCCTCCGCAGAAGCTTGCCTTGCATGGTGTTCAGGTCGTCATACAGTCCTTCGGTCTTCACCGGTGTGCGATGCGACAACCCTGCCCACTCCTTCGCACGAAGCACTTTCAAGCACTTGCGATCGATCTCCGAGCGTGCGATACGATCGCTGTCCACTGCGAGGCGGATGCGCTCGATGGCGCGCACGGGATCCGGCGGGAAGAGCAACACATCGTTGCCGGCGAGCAACGCGCGGATCTCGATCTCGCCGGGCTTATCCGCATTCGCCACGCCCTTCATGTTCAGCGCATCGGTGAAGATCAATCCGTTGAAACCGATATGTCCTTCCAGTAGATCGCTCACGATCGGATGGCTCAAGGTGCTCGGCATTCCCTTGACGCTGTCCAGTGCAGGAACCTCCAGGTGTCCCACCATCATCGCGGCCAATCCTTCATCCACCAAGCGTTGGAACGGATAGAGTTCCACGGAATCCAATCGCGTGCGGCTGTGTGCGATCAATGGTAGTGTCAGGTGCGAATCGCTGTCCACATCACCATGGCCAGGGAAGTGTTTCGCTGTCGCGATCACGCCGCCGTTCTGCAAACCGCGCATGTAAGCGATGCCCTTGCGCGCCACGTTCTCGCGATCCTCGCCGAAACTGCGGTCATTGATCACCGGGTTCGCCGGATTGTTGTTCACGTCCACGACCGGACTGAAGCTCACATGCACGCCGAGCCGCTTCATCTCCCGCGCGATCTCCGCACCCATCGCCTCGATCTGCGTTTCGTCCTGGATCGCGCCGAGCGTCATCTGGCGCGGAAAGCGGATCGTGCTGTCCAAGCGCATGGCCAGTCCCCACTCCAGATCCATCCCTAACAAGAGCGGCGTACGAGCAGCGGCCTGGTACCGGTTGGTGAGTTTGGCTTGTCGACTTGGGCCACCTTGGAAGAAGATCAATCCGCCGATGTTCTTGTCACGGACCATCTGCTCGATCTCCGCTTCATGCTTCGCGTCCTTGTTGCTGTATGCGGCCACCATCATCAACTGCGCAATGCGGTCGTCGAGGGAAAGTGTGGTGAACACTGAATCGGCCCACGGCGAAGGGGCGTCGAGGAAGGGCGGCGGGATCCCGGCCGGGCGCGCGGTCGGCGGCGTGCCACCCAAGGTGAGCAGGCCGCCGATCAGCAGGAGAAGAGGAAGAAATGAGCGATGCATGAATACCGGCGCGAAGCTACCGGGGTGTGTAGGGGGGCTTGGGCATGGACCGGGCCAGTTTTGAACACCGCAACACGGGCAGCGCATGTCGTGTGTGCAACCGCAGAACGTCGCGAACCGGAGGGGTAGTGCAGTCGATCGCCGAATACCAACGCTGCGACAACGATCTTTGGCGCCCTATCGCCGCAAGGCTACCATGTCCGACATCATCCGGCTCCTTCCCGACCACGTGGCCAACCAGATCGCCGCAGGCGAAGTGGTGCAGCGGCCCGCCAGCGTGGTGAAGGAACTGCTGGAGAACAGCGTGGATGCCGGTGCGACGCTGATCACCCTCGTGGTGAAGGATGCGGGCCGCACTTTGGTGCAAGTGACCGACGACGGCAAGGGCATGAGCCCGGCCGATGCGCGGTTGAGTTTCGAGCGCCACGCCACCAGCAAGATCCGGCAAGCCGATGACCTTTCCGCGATCACCACCAAAGGCTTCCGGGGCGAAGCGTTGGCGAGCATCGCGGCGATCGCGCAAGTGGAATTGCGGACGCGCGAACAGGATCAGGAACTCGGCACGCGGATACTGATCGAAGGCAGTCGGGTGAAGACCCAGGAGCCGATCGCCGGTCCGGTGGGATCCACCATCGCGGTGCGCAGCCTCTTCTTCAACACCCCGGCGCGACGCCAATTCCTGAAGAGCGATACCGTGGAGTTGAAGCACGTGATCGACGAGTTCCAGCGCGTCGCACTCGCACATCCCGACATCGCCTTCCGCTTGATGGTGAACGACCACGAGGAATTCAACCTCAGTGTGGGTAACGAACGCCAGCGCATCGTCGGGATCTTCGGACGCAAGTACGATGAACGCCTGGTGCCGGTGGAAGAGGAGACGGAGATCGTGCGCGTCACGGGCTTCGTGGGCAAACCGGAATTCGCGAAGCGCACACGCGGCGAGCAGTACTTCTTCGTCAACCGGCGCTACATCCGCAGCAACTACCTCGAGCACGCCATCCGCAAGGCGTATGATGAACTGGTGACGCGCGACAGCTTTCCGTCGTGGTTCCTCTTTTTCGAATTGGACCCGGCGCAGATCGACATCAACATCCACCCGACCAAGACGGAGATCAAGTTCCGCGATGATCGCGTGGTGTATGCCATCGTACACGCAGCGGTGCGTCGTGCCCTCGGTCGGTTCAACATCGTGCCCAGTTTGGATTTCGAACCGGAACCAGCGATGATCGCAGCGTCCGGTGCCGGCCAAGGGGCCGTGCCATCATGGAATCCACGCGACCTCGGTGCGTTCACCGCGCCACCGCGTCCGAGCCCGGAAGGATGGCAGAAGTTGCTGGACATGGGTATGGTCTCGCCAGTGGAGGAACTGACCATCGGAACCAGGACCGCTCCGGAGCTGGAACGGAGGGTGTTGCCTTCCCGCGAAGCGGATCTTCCGGCCGGTGAACGGCCGGTGTTCCAATTGCACGGAACCTATGTGGTCGCGCAAGTGCGAAGCGGAGTGCTTGTCGTGGATCAGCAACGCGCGCACGAACGCATCCTCTACGAACGCAATTTGAAATTGCTGGAGGCGGGCGCAGGACCCAGCCAGACGGAACTCTTCCCGCGTCATGTGGAATTGAGCGCGACGGATCTCGCACTGGTGGAAGGCGTGCTTCCGGAATTGCGCAGCATGGGCTTCGACCTGGAACTCTTCGGTGGTCGAACGGTGCAAGTGAATGGCATGCCCGCCGAAGCGAGCGACGAGGATCCGGAGCGCTTGCTGGAACAACTGATCGAACAACTGCGCACAGCGGGAACGGCCTTGCGCAACGAGCGCCACGAAGCACTTGCCCGGAGCATGGCGCGAAGCATGGCCATCCGTGCGGGCCGCGTCCTATCGACCACCGAAATGCACAGCCTGATCGACCGGCTGTTCGCATGTGAAGTGCCTACGCACACGCCGGGAGGAAAACCCGTGCTGGTGACCTACGGCTTGGATGAACTGAACGAACGATTCGAACGCTGATGCGATACGGGACCGGACCGCTGGCCAACACGCCCACCGTGGTGAAGAACCTGGTGATCATCAATGCGATCATGCTGCTGGTGAAATACCTCGGCAAGGGGCAGTTGCTGGGCTTCCATATGGACACCGTGCTCGGGCTGCACTACATCAGTTCACCGGAGTTCAAGCCGTGGCAATTGGTCACCCACCTGTTCATGCACGGCAATTTCTGGCATCTCTTCATGAACATGTTCGGCCTCTTCATGCTCGGCGCTCCGCTGGAGTACCGCTGGGGATCGAAGCGCTTCCTGATGTACTACTTCATCTGCGGTATCGGTGCAGCGCTCCTGTACATGGGCGTGCAGGGTTGGAATTATCATGAACTGGCGCTTACACTAACACCGGAAAATCTTGCGCTGGTGAAGAGCCAAGGCCCGCAGGCGATGATGGATCTATACATGGGCGGCGTTGGATTCGACAACACCGCGATGAACGACCTCGCCATCCTGCTCTTCACGGACCTGGTGGGTGCATCGGGCGCGGTGTTCGGGATCCTTGTGGCGTTCGGAATGCTGTACCCCAACGCCGAACTGATGATCTTCCCATTGCCGATCCCGATCAAGGCGAAGTATTTCGTGATCCTGTACGGTGCTTACGAACTCTACGCGGGATACGCGCAACAGGCGGGATTGGCCGGGCACCAAGGTGATAACGTGGCGCACTTCGCACATATAGGCGGCTTGATCGTCGGCTTCATCACGATCATGATCTGGAAGCGACGCTTGCCCGATACCTAACGAACGCGTCGACGTTTTTCCATCGGAAGCGGATCTTTGTACCATGTTCGAGGAGTTCAAGAGGCAGTGGCGGACGGGCAGCATGGTGGTGCGGCTCATCATCATCAACCTAGTGGTATTTCTGATCCTGCTTGCGACGTATCTCCTTTTTCTTCCGGTCGGTGGCAATGGTCCGACGGCCGAATTGCTGCGCGATCACTATGTGGTGCAATGGCTCCGTTCCAGTGCCGATCCGCACTTCCTCCTCCACCGCCCGTGGACGGTGATCACGTACATGTTCACGCATACCGGTTTCTTCCACTTGTTCTGGAACATGTTCATGTTGTACTTCGGTGGGCGCTTGTTCGAGGACCTGCTCGGCGGCCGTCGGTTGCTGGGCCACTACCTGTTAGGCGGCATCGCAGGCTTGTTGCTCTGGGTCCTCATCACCAACCTGATGCCCGGCCTGGGCGGCGGTCCGGTCGGCTCGGGGATCATCGGTGCTTCGGCCGGAGTGCTTTGTGTCTTCGTGGGCATTGCGGCCTACCAGCCGCACATGCTCGTGAACCTGATGTTCATCGGGCCGGTGAAATTGATGTACGTGGCGGCGGTGTTCGTGCTGCTCGATCTCGTGGGTCTGGGTTCCGGCGATGGCGTGGCGCACGAAGCGCACATGGGCGGTGCATTGTATGGCTTGTTCGCTGCTATCCAATTGCGGCGCGGAAACGATTGGTCGTTGCGCCTAGTGAATGCGTTGGATAGTGTATGGAGCCGGATCAAGCCCGGTCGCAGACCCCGCATGCGAGTTGAGAAGCCATTCACCCGCTCGGCCAAGAGCAATGATGATGCATTCAACAAAGCGAAGCACGACCAACAAGCACGCATCGACTCCATCCTGGACAAGATCTCACGTAGTGGTTATGACAGTTTGAGCAAGGAGGAGAAGGATATGTTGTTCAAGGAGGGGAAGCGGTAGCGAAGAAGGGGGCAGGAGCAGGAACAGGGGCAAGTAATTTTCCAAAGGAGCAATGATCCGTCTTCAACAACAGGTAGGAACGTTAACCTCCAGAAGGATCGTTTGCCCCTGCCCCTGCCCCTGCCCCTGACCCAGACGGATACGCGCGAATGACAAGCGAAGCAGCAACGACCGATCAAGCACGGAAGCGCCCCTCACGCTGGCACCTGCCGTTGTGGTGGTTGAACCTCTTGGCGGTGGGTGTTTTGTTGATCACCTACCTCGCGCCGCATGTGAGTCCCGCCACGGCGTGGCCACTGGCCGTGTTGGCCTTCACCTTCCCGTTCCAGTTGGCGGTGCATGCCTTCTTCATCCTGTATTGGCTCGTGTTCCGGCGCAAACGGATGTTTCTCTCCGGGGTGGCTTTGTTGATCGGTTGGGGACATGTGTGGGACCACGTGCAATTGTTCGGGTCGTCCAGTGCGCCGGAGGAAGTGAAGGGTGAAGCGGTGAAATTGCTGAGTTGGAACGTGCGGCTCTTCGATCTGTACAACTGGGATCATTCGGAACGGACGCATGACGCCATCTTCAAGGTGTTGCATCGTGAGAACGCCGGGATCATGTGCCTACAGGAGTTCTTCTACAGCCCGGACAAGCAATTCATGCGCACGCGCGATGCGTTGAAGGCGGAGTTCCCGGGGATCCAGGAACATGTGGCGTGGGTGCATACGGCGCGGTTACAACAGCACTTCGGCATCGCCACGTACAGCCTGCATCCTATCGCGATGCGCGGCACGGTGGAGTTCAAACGGAAGTCCGGGAACATCTGCATCTGGTCGGATATCGTGATCGCGAAGGACACGGTGCGGATCTATAACGCACACTTGGCCAGCTACCATTTCGGGGACGAGGACTACAAGTTCCTGGATCGGCTGGAGGCCGGGACGGACGCCGATTCGATCAAGACGGGCGGTGGCAGGATCCTCGGTCGGCTGCGCGCGGGTGCGATCCGCCGCGCGGATGAAGTGGCGGCCATTGTGAAGCACATGGAAGGCAGTCCGCACCCGGTGATCTTCTGCGGCGACCTGAACGATGTGCCGATGAGCTACGCCTATGCGCAACTGGCCTCTGGTCGCGAGGACGCTTTCGTGGAGAGCGGCTCCGGCTTCGGTGGGACCTACATCGGAAAGTTGCCGCGCTTGCGGATCGATCACATCCTGCATGACCCGTCCATTGCGGGTTGGGATTTCCGGACGCTGCCGGAGGAGTTGAGCGACCACCACGCCATCACCTTCCGTTTCGCGGTGCGCTGAACCGAACGACAAGGACCGTGTACGGCATGCCGCAATAGCCCTACGCCATGTTGCGTTAACGGCTGAACAACCCTGAACACCATGAACCGGAACGGATATCTCCTCTTAACCACGCTTATCATTCTCACGATCGCCGGTTGTGGCCGATCGGCCGATCAAGAGTCGATGCGCAAGGAGAGCACATCAGCTACACCGATGGCCGCCGACGAAGGGGAGGTCGGAATGGCCAGCACGAACTCCGCAGCGGTGGATACGCGTACGATGAGTTCAAGTGCCGCTCTTACAACAGGGGACACTTCGCGCCGCTTCATCCGCACCGCCGATCTGCGCTTCCGCGTGAAGGATGTCGTGCAAGCCACCTATGCGATCGAGGATCTCGTCGCCGCGCAGGGCGGTCATGTGGAACACACGCACCTTTCCACGCGTGTGGATGAAGGCTACACCACGCCGATCAGCGCGGACAGCGTGCTGGAGACCACCAAGTACACGGTGATGAATACGGCGACGCTGCGTGTGCCCGCGGCGAAGTTGGACACCACCTTGAAGTTGCTCGCCCGCTTCGTGGACTTCCTCGATCACCGCACGGTGAAGGCGGAGGACGTGCGGCTGATGCTCCTCTCGAACACCATGACCCAACAGCGTGTGGCAAGGCATGAGCAGCGACTCACGCAAGCGATCGATGAGCAAGGTCGCAAGTTGAAAGAGACCATGCCTGCGGAGGATCGGCTGCTGGACCGGCAGGAACAGGCGGACCAAGCGGCGTTGAGCAACATGGGGTTGGAGGATCGCATCGCGTACAGCACCATCACGCTTGAACTGTACCAACGTCGATCCGTGCGACATGACCTCTTGCCCAACGAGCGGAACATCGAACAATACCGCCCCGGTTTCTTCTCGCAACTCGGCACAGCGCTCGCCGATGGTTGGGACCTGCTTACGAGCTTCGTCCTGCTCATCTCACGGATGTGGAGCGTGCTGCTGATCATCGTTGTCGGCTTCCTGGCCCTCCGCCGGATCTTCCGGAGGAAACCTCAAGGCGTGAAGTAGCGCGTTGGATCCAGGTAGAACATCTTCTTCCAGCCTTGCGGATCACCATCGACCCGCCACGGGTAGGGCAGGAGCGTGGTGATGGAGTAATGAAGGTGCGGCGGTTTGCCCTGTGCGTTGCCGGTAGCGCCCACAGCGCCGATGCGTTCGCCACCACAGACCCATGCAAAGCGCGATACGTGGATGGTATCGAGGTGGGCGTAGTAGTGTACGCGCCATTTCGGCCCGAGGACCAGCACAACATTTCCGCCACGCGAGAGCGATCCGGTGTACAGTATCCATCCTGCCGTGGCGGCATTCACCGCTGTTCCCTTCTTCGCGAAGATGTCCACGCCCTTATGCGTTCCCGAAGCACCCCACGGATGGAACCAGAACGAGCGCGGATGGAAGCTGTTGGTGTCGGCGCCTTGCACCGGCATGCGCAGCTGTTGCGGAATGCACAGCCCGGCGACCAGGACCACGAGGAGGATGAGAAGGATGCGGCGCATGATCCAATGATATCGTCTGGAACGCAGGAATGGTGGTGGAACGTGCGTGACACGCCCCGACTTTTCTACAGCGCAGTCCTAGCTTAGAGCGCTCGAACCCGCGAACATGACACCGAACCGCGTACTGTCGCTATGTGCTTCTACACTGCTACTACTGCCGGTTCTTGCGCAGCCGGAGTTGAATGGTTGCCACTTTTTCCGGAACCGTGAATTCCGCGCAAGCAGGCCACTCACCGCTGCGGAGCGCGCCTTGATCGATGAGACCATCGCGCGCAGCGACACCTTCGATATCCGGCACTACGACATCGCGATCGATGTGACGGACTACGCGGGGCACACCATCAAGGCGGGGACCACGATCACCTTCCGTGCCTTGATGGCTGATCAGGCCTTCATCCGGTTCGATCTACAGGACCTACCGGTGGATTCCGTGATCGGTGCCGATGGTCCCATGACCTTCAGTTATGACGGCCAGTTCGTCAAGGTGGGTTTTGAGTTCGCACCGATCGTGGGCGAGGAGCAGCAGGTCACCGTGTACTACCAAGGAATACCGGACCACGACCCGGACTGGGGCGGCTTCTACTTCGAGAGCAATTACATCTACAACCTCGGCATCGGCCTCAGTACCATCCCGCCGAACTTCGGGAAGGTGTGGTACCCGTGCTTCGACAGCTTCGTGGAACGCGCGAGCTATACGTACCATGTGAAAAGCTCGGGCACCTTCCGGCTGCATGGGCAGGGGGATTTCATCGGCGAAGTGCAATTGGGCGGCGACACCGTGATCCGCTCCTACGATCTGCCACAAGAGATCACCACGCACCTCAGCGCGATCGCGGTCGCTGATTATGCGGAGCACAATTACATCCACAGCGGCGCCAACGGAGATATCCCCGTGACGCTCTCGGCGAAACCCGCAGCACTCGCCGCCATGGTGGGCAAGTTCGGCGACCTCGATGCGGCCATTGATGCCTGCGAGTATTGGTACGGCCCTTATGCTTACGGCCGGGTCGGGTATGTGCTTACCACCGATGGTGCCTTGGAGATCCCCACTAACGTGGCCTATCCGGACTTCATGCCCGGTCAGAGCATCGGGCAGAACCGAAAGCTCTTCACCCATGAACTCGGTCACCATTGGTGGGGCGATGTGGTGACCCCGCACGTCCACAATGACATGTGGCTGAAGGAAGGCCCGGCCGAATACAGCGCGCACCTGGTGGAGGAATGGATCAATGGCCGTGCGGCGTTCGTGGCGATGGTGAAGAACAACCTGCTCAACATCCTGACCACCGCACACGTCGATGACGGCGGCTTCCAAGCGCTCTCACCGATGCCCGATCCGTACATCTACGGTACGCACACCTATTACAAGGGCGCAGCGGTGATGCACAACCTGCGCGGCTACCTCGGGGATGAACTCTTCCGCACGGCCATGCGCGAAGTGCAGGTGCAACTGGCGAATACGGACATCACGCCGGAACAATTCCGCGACGCGATGGAGCAGATCACGGGGGTGGATCTGCATCCCTTCTTCCAGGACTGGGTCTTCAGCCCTGGTTATGCGGTCTTCGAGGTCCGCTCCTTCAACGTATCCGGAAGTGCGGCACCGTGGACGGTGGATCTGCACATCGGCCAGAAACTCTATGGGACCACCGGCTACCACACCGATGTTCCGCTCGACCTCACCTTGATCGCTGCGGATGGTGCGACCCACGAAGCGCGGGTCATGGCCAGTGGTGCATCCTCCATGCTCCAGGTCGAGTGCCCCTTCATCCCGGTGATGGCGGTGCTGAACCGGTACCAAACGCTCAACCAAGCGCGGATGGACCATGAGATCACCTTGGTCCCGGGCGTTTCCTTCAGCAATGTGTTGCCCTACGTGGACTTCCGGGTGTACGTCGAACAGCTCGTGGATACCACTTTGGTGCGTGTGGACCACATCTGGAGCGGCGCGGATGCAGGCTCTGGCGATCTCGGGTCCGGGATCACGCAGGTGAGCAACACGCACTATTGGAACGTGGATGGGCTTTGGCCCGAAGGCACGCAGTTGACAGGCCGATTGCTCTACTTCGGTGGTGCAGCCGGCCAGTTCGATCACGACCTGATCAACGGGGATGAGACCGGGATGGTGGCGGTGTACAGGCCGAACGCGGAAGTGCCATGGCAGGTCCACCCGGACCAGACCTTGAATGCCGGCTCGCTCACGAACGGAACCGGATCCATCGTCCTGAATACCCTGCTGAAGGGCCAATACGCATTCGCTAAGATGATCGGCGCCATCGGCATCCCCGAAGTGGAACAAGGCAGCTTCCACATGTTCCCCGTTCCGGCCTCGGATATCTTGAACATCCGCTTCGACGCACCGACCGATGAACTCCTGTTGATGGATGTGATCGCCGCGGACGGGAAACTCGCGTTGCGGCAGACGCGACTCGCGCACGCCGCCACCGCGATGGTTGCTGTCGGCGACCTGATCCCCGGAACGTATTGGCTGCGGATCACCACCGTGAAAGGCGAAGTGATCGGTACGCGCTCGTTCCAAGTCGCACGCTAGTGGAGGTAGGAGGACCCTTCAATACCATCGGCAGGCGGAAGCCGCTGTTCCCCGTTCGTCCGGAACTGGCGGATCTCCTCAAGCGTCATGATCGGATCGGTCGTTCCCCATTGGCCTATGATGACCTGGTCCGCTATGATGGCCTGATGCCACATGTTGGATCCGATGGCCGGGATACGCTTTGGAGCACGGTGCTTTATCGTCCGCAGGAGAAGCAGGAGATCGATCGGAAACTGGTGGAGACCTACCAGATGTTGATCGCGGATGGCCGCGCGATCGAGCACCTGCAAGTGGCCGGTGTGGATCTGTGTCCATACGGGAACTCGCAACCCTTCCGGGTGAAGATCCTGAACCGGATCAACGACAACCACGACTACTTCTATGTGAAGCGTACCGACGCAAGCCGCGTGTACGGATTGGAATTGGAGCACCTGCTCTCACCCAACCGCATGAACTATATGGTGGATGGCCCGACCCTGTTGGAGGAACATGTGATCGGGGTTCCCGGTGATACGTTCATCGCCGAACCCGGCAAGTATGGCGGAGGGGTGAACAAGGTGCGCTTGTGCAAGGAGTTCGTGAAGTTCAATGAGCGTTGTTTCGTGCGCTTGCTCGGTGATATGCGCGCGTACAATTTCGTGGTGGATGTGATCAACGATGTGGACCAGGTGCAATACCGCATCCGCTCCATCGATCTGGACCAGCAGTCGTTCGAGGGCCGCTTGCGGATCTACCTCCCGCAGTTCTACAAGGAGAACCTGCCATACGTGCGGTTGTCGCAGGAGGTCATCAGCATGGAGACCGCCGAGCAGTACCGCAATGAGGAGCGTTCACTGCTGCGGCGCCGGTGGAAATTGGCCCACGAGAACGTGGATGACCTGCTGAACGTGATGGCGGCGGATCACATTTCACTGCCAGAGCATGTGAAACAGCTCGGGGAGGAACTGGCCGTTCACCATGGCGACCCTGAGTTCAAGGAATGCGCGAACATGGGTGCTATCCTGCAACGGCATCTGCGGACCTGCTTGGGCGAGTCCAGGTATTCATAGACCAACATTCCTGAACGGACTACCAAGGGTCGTGTAACCTCCACGAACGGGAAGCGTACCAGCGTCCCGAACGTCCGGCTAAGCGGATGTTCCCAAACTTCAGCACATGATCCGCACGATCCTCATCAGTTCGATCCTTCTCGGTTCCACAGCCGCATTGCATGCGCAGGAACACCGGATCGAGTATCGCTGGCTGAACCAGCCTTGTAGCGAGATATTGAGCTGCAACACCGGTTGCTCGGCGTGCAATATGCCGACGAACGCTGATGGCTACTTCTTCGGCACCAACGCGGCCTTCATCGGGGTCTCCACCTGTCCGTTGCCCGTGAGCAGCGGTGATAACGCGGTGTACACCGACGGATGGACGGTGATGCCCACGGCCGATAGGACCGTGATCATCTCCGGGATCGCCACGGTGCCTGTTCAAATCGATAGCATCATCTTCCGGCATGCCATCCATCAGGATGGACCGACGCGGTTGAAAGTATCCTTCACGAACAATGCAGCGGTTGCATCCCAAGAGGTCCTCGATGTGGAGGTTCCGGCGCAGTTCGAGGATGTGGTACTGACCGATCTCGGGTGTGTGGAATTCCCGGAGGGCGCGCCCATGGGCACCTTCCAGATCCGTTTCACCCCTTACGATGGCGGGAGCGGTGGATGGGCCTTGGATGAGGTCCGGATCATCGCGAGCAATTGCGCTACGTCCACCCTCGGCATGGTGGAACTCCAGTCCAACACGCCGAACAAGCAAGGACCCTGGTTCGATCTTCTGGGCCGTCCCATCGCCCAACAACCCGCACCGGGGATCTACATCAACCCCACGAAGCGCGTGCGCGTATTCTGACCCCGATCACGCCGCCGCACCCGACCGCGGATGGAAGCGCAGGATGTTGCTGCGCAAGTACTCGCGATCCAAGTGTGTGTAGATCTCCGTGGTGGTGATGCTGGCGTGGCCGAGCATTTCCTGCACCGCACGAAGATCGGCCCCGCCTTCCACAAGATGCGTGGCGAATGAATGCCGGAAGGTGTGTGGACTGATGGTTTTCCGGATGCCCGCCTTCACCGCCAATCGTTTCACCAGGTTGAACACGGCAACGCGGGACAATCCGCCTCCACGGTTGTTCACGAACAGGATGTCATCGGCACCTTTCTTCAAGGAGATGTGCATGCGCTCGCCTTTCGCGTAGAGGTCGATCCAATGCAAGGCTTCCTGCCCGATAGGGACCAAGCGTTCCTTGTCGCCCTTGCCCACGACACGTACGAAGCCGTCCGATGCGTTGATCCGAGATCGGTGCAGGCCACAGAGTTCGCTCACACGAAGTCCACAACCGTACAGTGTTTCCACGATCGCGCGATCGCGGTGTCCCATGGGTTTGGAGAG